>Ga0102958_1000213_pt1 | contig 13600 bp, 16 predicted proteins | sample SalPonF2_B_D1_MG_FD_84513 | JGI IMG/M metagenome (GOLD analysis project Ga0102958, IMG submission 84513) | Salt pond soil microbial communities from South San Francisco under conditions of wetland restoration - Salt Pond MetaG SF2_B_D1_MG ...
TAAGGAGAAAAGCGAAAAGCGTAATCTAAATTTATCAATTGAGACAGGTACCTCTAAAACCGTTTCAGAAGCAGATCAGGTTAGAGAAAAGATTAAAGCTAAAAGCTCTATTTTTGGTAAATTTACTAAGAGTGTTGTAGATAAACGTCGCAAATAGATGTCAAAGATAATCATAGGAAATACTCAGTGTACTATTCGAGATGAAGATGATGTAGAATTCCTTCGTGCTTTAGATAAAGAGCTGTCATTTAAAGTGCAAGGGGCTGAACATACAACTTTATTTAAGCTCGGTCAATGGGATGGTATACGTAGAATTCTTGGACGTGATCTAACATTCCCTTATGGTTTGTTAGATCGTGTTCGAGAGTTTTATCTAAAGCATGATAAAATAGTTTCTATAGATAATCGTAAAGCACTTTGCTCTCCATTTGAGCCAATTGACATTTATGACAGATTATCTCAAATGGGTAAAAAACCTTATGATTATCAAATAGAGATATCTGATATTACAAAGCATGTTGATCATGGTATTATTAGGGCAGCGACGGGATCAGGTAAGTCGATCGTTGCTACTCTTATGACAGCTCAGTTTGGTAAAAGTACTATAATTTATGTTATAGGTAAAGACCTTCTTTATCAATTACATAGTTTTTTTACTGATGTATTTCAAATGGATATCGGTATTATAGGTGATGGTTTATGTGATATACATGATATCAATATCGCTAGTGTTTGGACAATAGGTCAAGCATTAGGAATGAAAAAAACTAAGATCATTACAGATGAAACGGATGATGAAAAAGCTTTAGATAGATCTAAATACGATGATATCTTACAGCTAATGCGTTTTGCTAAAGTGCATATATTTGATGAATGTCATCTAGCTGCTTGTGATACCATTCAGGCAATCTCACGTAAAATTGTACCAGAGCATATTTATGGTATGTCTGCTAGCCCTTGGAGAGATGATGGCGCTGATTTACTTATTGAATCAATATTTGGCGGCATAATTGTAGATTTACCAGCTAGTCAATTGATTGAACAAGGTTATTTAGTTCAACCAATTATTAAGTTTATAAAAGTATCTAAACAAAGATTTCCTAAAGGTAAGAAATATCAATCTATTTATAAAGATTATATAATAGAAAATAATGAGCGAAATAATTTAATAATAAATGGAGCTAAACGATTAGTTGAACAAGGATATCAAATATTAGTTTTATATAGTAGAATCTCACATGGTGAATATCTATATAAAGAGATCTCTAAGATAATGCCTTGTATGCGCCTCAGTGGTAAAGACTCATCTAAAGTTAGAGATGAAGCTAAAACTAAATTAGAAAATAAAGAGATTAATTGTATTGTAGCGTCAACAATTTTTGATATAGGTGTCGATTTACCCAGTCTTTCCGGTCTTATAATTGCTAGCGGTGGCAAATCAACAGTCAGAGCACTACAAAGGATAGGACGAGTTATTCGTAATTTCCCTAATAAACATTATGCTGCTGTTATTGATTTTGTTGATCAAGCTAGATTTTTAAAAGCACATTCAGTTATAAGATATCAAATGTATGCAAGTGAAAGGGGCTTTGATGTAAGATGGCCAAAGAATTAGAATTTGATGAAGACTATCTAAACCTTTTATCTAAAGCATGGCAAAAATTCTTTAGAAGATTTTCTGAGATAGAAACCTTACCTATTGGAGAATGGAAACCTTTACATCATATTGCTCATTTTTCATTAAGGTATCATAAGCATTATGGAAAAAGATTTTCCTTCTCAGTAATAGGCGCTCCCTCCTCCTCTAAAGAAGTATATCTTATTAAACGTGTTGCAGCTACATTAGGAACATCTAATTCAAAGATATTAAAAGAATATATAGATTGGGTGTTTGATAATAAGCTTGCTAATTCGAAACGTAAGATAAGATCAATAGGGTTTTTTGCAAATACTGACTTCTGTAATGAATTTAAACTTTATTTATCTGAAAAAAATAGGATATATAGACACACAGAATTGCCAAATGAATATAAAAAGATTGCTGAGTCATTAGATATATACGCATACATTTGGCGATCTTGCTTTTGCTAAAACTGATTTAGATATGCAGGGTGATAGCTCTCAATATAAATTATTGTTTAATGAGCTTTATAAAGTTGGTTTTGAGTTTGATATGATTAAGGATTTAAGATGAAGCTTAATGTGAGTAGTATGTATCCAACTGCCGATGAGATTATTGAACAAATGCAAAAGGATGATCTAAAGCAAAAGTCTGCTAATAAATATAAAGATGGCGTTACTTGCGCTAAATGTGGAGATTTTAATAAATATATAACGGAGTCGAATCAAGATGACGGAACCTACTTGTGCTATAAGTGTAGAAGATTTTAAAGATAAATATGTAAAGCTATTTTTTAAAAATAGCTCTGTATGTGAAGGTATTGCTGCAGAATGGACTGATGATCATATTATCTTACTTGGTAAAGGTAATGATAATATCCTTTACATTTATAATCCAAAAGAAAATATTGTGATGGTTAAAGTATTTGTTGCTAATGAGCAACCTCCTGAAGAGCAGCATTATAAGGATCCTGTACAACGACATCAAGCTATGAATTTAAACGAACAACCTGTCGAGCAAGAGCCTATTGTTGAGCCAGATCCACCAAAGCTCGACCATCATAAGTCAGATCAAGCTTTGCGTATGAAAAAGATAGCAGAGCTAAAAAAAGAACAAGCAAATTTACTTAAAGAGAAGTTTAATAAGCGTGTAAAGACATTTTCATCAACACAGCTCCCTATAGGACATTATGGCACCCCCAATTTCAAGAAGTGATGCTTTTAGAACAATACCTCCTCGTAAATTAAATGATGCTTTAATTAAAACTTTAAAAAATTGCTCAACCTGTGGTCAAAATGGCGCTAAGCTAAATAATGCTTGTCAAAATTGTAATACTATTAATACAGCTATAGCTAGATGTGCTGAGGCTAATATTCCAGTAAGATTTTGGAACCTTAGAATGGCTGATTTTAAGGGAAACAAAGTTTTAAAAGAAAAATATGATGAGCTTACTGGTGATATAAATAAAACTTATGACGAAGGTGTCTGTATATGCTTTGCTGGTGGTCATGGCGTCGGTAAGAGTATGACCGTCTCTAATGTGTTAAGGAAAGCTGTACCTAGGGGTTATACATGTCTTTATGTTACATTGAGCGATATTGTATCTAATGCTGTATCTAATTCAGGACATGATAAATTTTTAGCTAGAAGAGAACTTATGATGGTTGATTTTTTAGTTATAGATGAGTTTGATCCTAGACACATGACTGAGGGTGCTTCTTCAGATCTTTTTGGTAGACAAATGGAAGATATATTTAGAAGGAGATCTGAGAATAAGCTACCATTGTTGATGTGTACAAATTCTCCTAATGTTGTTGAATCATTTTCAGGACCTATAAGGCAAAGTATAGATAGTTTAATGAGCTATGCAACAATTGTTCCTGTAATTGGCAGAGATTTTCGTAAAGGTGGGGCATGAGTATAGAGGATATAGCTAACGAATTTTACGAAGAAAAGGAGGTTAGAGTAGAGGAACAAGATCTGCGTTTACTCAAAGCTCTTGTGAGTGACGATCAAGCGGCAAGAGAGCTTATCAATTCATATGATTCAAGACTTTTTGTTGGTGATGCAAAGCCTTTTGCTGAAAAAGCAGTAAATTATTTTAAAAACTATAGTCAATTACCTACTAGAAGGGTAATGATTGATAGTGCAAGGGAAGATAACTGTTTTTTCGAAGAATGTGAACAAATATGGGATCGTCTTGATAATATAGATTTTAATAAGTCTGAATTTAGCTATGATTTAGATAAAATCAAGGGTAGATTTACTAAAATTGAGATCTCAAAGCTACGAGATAATATACCTGATGATGTAGATTTATCTCAAGAGCAAATTGACGACATTATAGGAAAGACACGTTATAAGCTTGATAGTATTGAAAAGGTAAGAAAGGGTAAAGGGAAGGCTTATGTACAAAAGACTCTTAAAGAGTACATGCCGGAGTTTCGTGAGAACTTTATCCAAAAATCTAAGAACCCTGAGCTTGGTCGTGGAATATTAACAGGTTATTCATATATAGATTATATTACAAATGGTTTAAACCCATCAGATATGCTTATTGTGGGTGGAGAAACAGGTGGAGGAAAAGCTCAACCATTAGATACGCCAATACCAACGCCAGATGGATTTAAATTATTAAAAGATATTCACCCTGGTGATGTAGTCTTGGGGCGTAATGGTAAGGTGTGTAATGTTGTTGCCGAATCGGATATTATAGTTGCTCCTGGTTGGAAATTTATATTTAATGATAATTCTGAAGCAATTTCTCATGAAAACCATGAATGGTTAACATTTGATAGGGGTGATCAGCAAGCATTATATAAAAGAACTGATAAGTTTCGTTATAAGATTAGAGAACGTAGAAGTTCAGTACATAAAGAATATTTGCAAGGTAAAAATATTAAACCACCTACTGGAAGAGTTAAAGAATCAAAAGAGATAGCAGCTACTATAAAGAAAAATGGACGTAATAATCATGCTATTCCTTTAACAAAACCGTTAGAGCTTGAGTATAAGGATTTGTTAATTGATCCTTATGTATTTGGTTTATGGCTTGGAGATGGACATAAACATGCAGGTAAAATAACCACAGCCGATCAAGAATGCTTTGGTTCTTTTATAAATGCAGAGTATAAGCAAGGTTATTATAAACCAAATAATAAAGCAAATACATATCAATTTTTAGATTTAATAACGCAGTTAAGAAAACTTGGCGTTTACAAAAACAAACATATTCCGCATGATTATCTATGGTCGTCAAAAGAGCAAAGATTATCTTTATTACAAGGATTAATGGATTCTGATAGTTTTGTTGGTAAAAGGGGACAAATAGAGTTTACTAATACTAACAAAAAACTAGCAGAAGGTGTTGTGCATTTGGTTATATCTCTTGGAGAAAAATGCACAATAACAGAAGGAAAATTAGATGGTAGAGTTATAGGCCCCAAATGGGATGTTAGATTTTGTCCTAGTTTTCCAATTGGGCGACTTAATAGAAAATTAGAAAGGCAAAACAAAAAACCTTATCTAAATAAGTTTAGATATATTAAAGATGCAGTTCGAGTTGATGCGGTTCCAATGAAGTGCATTCAAGTTGATTCTGAAGATCATATGTATTTAACTGGTGAGAATTTAGTACCTACGCACAATTCTATGCTACTCGCCAATATGGCTAAGCAGATGTGGATGCAGACCAATACAATTGATAGGCGTGATAATTTTGATAAAGGACATAATGTTCTTTATTTTTCACTTGAGATGCCATATGATCAATGTGTTAGAAGACATATGGCTAGTATGTCTGATATCCCGACATATACTCTACGTGACTGTCAGATAACAGATCCTGAGCAGCTTGCTAGATTAGCTGATTGTGCCAACTTTATTAGGAAGTATCCTTATGAGTTTGATCTTGTAGATATTCCTCGTGGAGTGTCTGTTGATCAAATTGAGGACAGATATTTAGAATCGGTTTCAAAAGGTTATAACCCTAAGGTTGTTGTTGTTGATTATCTTGGGTTGATGGAATCTGACGATGAAGGGGATGATTGGTTAAGGTTAGGTAATATAGCAGGCAGGTTACATGAGTTTGCTAGAGTTTATAATATAGTCGTATTAACTGCTGTACAGCTTAATAGGGCTAAGGCAAAAGATCCGCGCGAGGCTATAGGTTTACATAGAATTGGACGGTCTTCAAATATTATGCATCATGCAACAATTGGTATACAGATTTTAACTAGAGAAAATGAAGATGCTTGTGCAGATCTAGAATATCATGTTATAAAGAATCGTAATGGCGAGCGTGGCAGTCATAATATAAAGAAAAGATTTCAAACTGCAACTTTGGTAGATTTTGTAGATGAAGATGGTAATAGATATGTACCTAAAAATGATGATTCTAGTATATTTACTCAAGTAAGTGCTATTGAGGATATATCTGATAGATTAGAGAAATTGGGTTGGTAAAAATAGGAGAAAGATAATGCCTACATATGAACATTTATGTAAATCTTGTGGATATGAGTGGGATGATTTTTATAGTATAATGCAAGATCCGCCAACATTATGTCCTGAGTGTGGTGTGGACGGTCAAGTAAAAAGATTGATATCTGGTGGCTCTGGTAGAGGTATTGTGGTATTAACCGGACATGATCTAGCAGCACATTGTAAAGCTGAAGGTAAGAAGATGGCAAAAGCAGCTATCAAAGATGAGAAATTGAAGGCCAATTTGATTGGTGAAGATAGGTATCATCAGCAATGTTTAAATACGGAAAAGTTAACAGATGATTTGGTAAAGATTGGTAAAGGTGTAAATGAGACTAAGAGTAGCGTAGGTAGTACTACAAGAAGTCCAAAGAAAGGTGTAATTAGAAGAGTCGACAAATGAATGATATAGAAAAAGAACACATAATAAGGTCATTAAAATCTATCTTGGATATCGACGATATAGAACTAATAAAATTAATGCTTTATTCTATTATCGAGGATATTGAAGATATGCACTCAATTAATCTTAATAAAAACGATTAAACGAATTGAGGTATTATGAGTAGGTTATCACCTGAAGAAATAGACACTATATCAAGACGATATTTAGAGCTTAGAAATAAATCTGATACTGCTGAAGGTATGCGTGAATTTAAATCTTTTCAAAACTATTGTATAAAAGAATTTACATATCTTATAAAGTCACGAGTGATGAAATATAGAAAGTTTTCAAATTACCAAGATTTGGAACAAGAAGGTTTTAAGGCATTAATATTATCTTTTGATAGCTTTAATCCAGATAAAGGCAGCTTCACATGGTGGGCAGATCGATATATTAGCACTCATATATCGAGAGCAGCGAATGCTCATTCAACAATAAGGTTCCCTATTAAGAAGGCTAAAAAAGTAAAGCCTTATAAGGTAAGTAAAATACCTGTTATGATTGACGATAATCAAGATCCTTTTTTTCATGCTCAGAAAAATGAGCTTAATCATAATATAAGTAAAGCTGTTTCTAATCTAAATGGCGTTCATAAAGATATTATTAATATGACATATGGTTTTAATGGTGTAAGGGAGCGTTCTGTTAATGATTTATTAAAAGATCTCAACATTACTCGTCCACAATATTTAAAATTTCTAAAAGAAGCTAAGGATAAAATCAAGCAACAGCTTATAATATTAAAATAATATGAAATATACATACAAAGAAGTATTTAATGCTACAAATGATTATTTTTATGGTAATGATTTATCTACAAGAGTATTTGTAGATAAATATGCATTACAAGATAATAATGGTAATTATGTTGAGCTAACACCCAATGATATGCACGATAGGTTAGCTACAGAATTTGCCAATATAGATGTAAAATATGGTCAAGATTTTGATAAACGATTTAAAATTTATAGAGAGGCAATAGATAAATTTGCTCGCATTGTACCACAGGGTTCACCTATGTGCGCCATAGGTAATCCTTATCAGATAATTAGTGCTTCAAATTGTGTAGTTATTGCTAGTCCAGAAGATAGTATTAGTAGCATTATAGATAGTGGTAAAGAGTTAGCTCAATTGTTCAAGAGAAGATGCGGTGCCGGAACGGATATTTCCTCACTTAGACCAGAAGGTATGGTTGTTAATAATGCCGCTAAAACAACAACTGGCGCTTGGTCATTTGCTGATTTTTACTCTTATATTACCAGATTAATAGGTCAAAATTCTAGACGTGGTGCTTTAATGGTTACATTATCAGTGCACCATCCTGATGTGCTTAAATTCATCACAATGAAGCATGATTTAACTAAGGTTACAGGTGCAAATATATCATTAAGACTTAGTGATGAATTTCTTAAAGCTGTAGAGAAAGATGAAGAATATGAGCTTCGTTGGCCGGTAGATGCTGAAAAGCCTAAATTATCTAAAATGATAAGTGCCAAGGAGGTATGGAATACTATTGTTGATTCAGCTACAAAAACAGCTGAGCCTGGCGTTATTATGTGGGATACCGTTACTAATAACCTCCCAGCTCATTGTTATGAGGAATTTAAGACAGTTAGCGTTAATCCCTGTTGTTTTGCTAAAGATAGCGATGTTTTTGTAGTTACAAATAATGGTATTAAAGAGATAAAAGATATATCATCAAAAGATTTAGTATGGGTTGATGATAAAAAAGTATGGGCTAAAACTTCTGGATACTTTAATGCTGGTAAATCAGAAACATTTAAAGTAAAACTATCAAATAACGAAGAGTTTACCATTACTGCAAACCATAAATTATTAAATTTATCTAATTCTGAAAAAGAAATTAAAGAATTAATACCTCTTAAATTATTAAAGCATGGTGATAAAATTTGTCTTCATCAAAATAATCCAGAAGGTATTAAATTAAAGACTAATAACGAATATACAGTTATTGAGTCTATTGAACCTGCTGGTGTACGTGATGTTGGCTGTATTGAGGTTGAAAAATACCACAGTTTTACTGCAAATGGTGTTATCTCAGGTAATTCAGAAATAAGCTTATCTTCTTATGACAGCTGCCGGTTAATCTCTATAAATCTTACAGGTTATGTAAGAAATGCGTTTAAAAATAATGCCTTTTTTGATCTAGAAGCTTTTAAAGCTGATGTTGCTATAGCACAGCAAATGGCTGATAATTTAGTTGATATAGAGCTTAATCTTATAGATAAAATAAAAAGTATCTGTGATAGAAACATATCTGAAACAATAGAATTTGCTTCTGAAGTTCAAGAATTAGATTTTCGTCAAATGTTATTTAGATTATGTGGTGATAAGGATATTGCAGATCAATATTTAGAATTATTAATGTTTCCTAATAAAGGAACCGAGCTTGATTTGTGGGATAAATTATATAATTCAGGTAAATTGGGTCGTAGAACAGGGTTAGGTACACATGGTTTAGGGGATTGTTTAGCCCAATTATGTATTAAATATGATAGCGATGAAGCTTTAAATGCTGTTAATGAAATTTATAAAGCTTTACGAGATCAAGCTTATAGTACATCTGTTGATTTAGCTAAAAAACGTGGACCATTTCCAATTTATGATTTTGAAAAAGAAAAAGACTGTCTCTTTATCAAAAGATTGCCACAAAATATCATTGATGAAATGGAGAAATATGGGCGTAGAAATATTTCCCTACTTACACAAGCTCCAACAGGTTCTGTATCTATTGTAAGTAAAGTTGGTAAGTTTGATCGATTTAATGTATCTTCTGGAATTGAATCTGTATTCAGAAATTTGTATACTAGAAGAAAAAAGATTAATCCAAATGATAAGAATGTTAGAGTGGATTATATTGATGAAAATGGTGATTCATGGCAAGAATTTACAGTTTTTCATTCCAATATCTCTAATTATATGGATGTACATGGTCATACCGAGGATTTACCAGATTATTTTATTACTTCAGATGAAATAGATTGGAAAAAACGTGTTGATATCCAGGGGTTAGGACAGGTATATATTGATCATTCTATCTCAAGCACGATTAATTTTCCTAAAAACACTCCTTCAGAGGTTATAAGTGAGGTGTACTTATCGGCCTGGCACAAAGGGCTAAAAGGTGTTACAGTATACGTAGATGGGTCTAGAGACGGTGTTTTAATTACTAATGAGCAAGACGTAGATAAAGACGGTAGACCGACAAAGATTATACATAATAATTCTCCTAAAAGACCTAAAGTTCTACTTGCAGAGATTCATAATGCCGTTGTTCTTGGTGTAAAATGGACGGTCATTATTGGTTTATTAAATAATGAACCATATGAGCTATTTATGGGCAAATCTGATAAGTTTAAGATTCCTTTAAAATATAAAGAGGGAAAGGTTATTAAGATAGAGAGTTGTAATTATAATTTATTAGATGCTACCAATAATGTATTAGTTAATAATATTATTAAAACCGCAGATAATAATGATGGTGCATGGACTACTAGGATGATGTCTATGTCGTTGAGACATGGTATACCTATAGAGTATCTTGTAGATCAATTATCCAAGGATGGTAGTGTGGTTGATGTTAATATGGTTTTAAGTAGATTATTGCGTAAATATATAAAGAAGAAGGAAAAAGATCGAGAAAGTTGTCCACAATGTGGATCTAATGAGATTATCTACGAGGATGGATGTAAGAAATGTGGTGACTGTTCTTGGACAGGATGTTGTTAGATGGAGGTTGTTAGGCTTGCAGATAAAAGCAACTTTAGACAAGTTGAAAAAGAATGGCAATATGAATTTATGGCATTCGTTCTGTCAAGCCTAAAAATTCCTGAAGAAGAGCTTGCTAAATGTCTTCCAGAAGATCTGAAAGATTTTGATATTTCTAAAAAAATAGAGTTTAGGAGATTATTAAGGAAATATTTTATCACAATTGTTGATGACAGAGATGGTGGTATTAAGTTCTATCTTGAGGTTAAAGAAAATGAAAATAAAGAGTATGTACTTGTAGCAGAATGGAAAAAATGTAGATTCAATTTTTGTGAAGATCCTAAGGCTGTAGACCCATCACAAAAAATGTATATTGAGATTGTTGGTAATGTTTGGGCTATATTTGACGAATTAGAGGAGTGATGAAAGTAACAGAAGAAGAATTAAGGGCTATTCAAGGTACAAAGTTTAATGCTACAATTTTGAAGTTAAAGGCTGATTCGGCTGCTTTAGAGTCAGCTAGAGCAGTGGCTGAATCAAAATTAGCAGAAGCAGAATATGAAAATACTTTATTAAAAGTATATTTAAATTATGGTTTAACTCAAGATCATATTATAAACGAAACAACTGGTGATATTTCAAAAAAAGAGGATAAAAGTGACAAAAACACAGAAAGCCAAAATGATTAAAGAGCTTAATGATGTAATTTCATTAAGAAATCATATTTATACATTAGTAAATGGTCCACGTACAAGCTTAATTACAAGAGAAGAAGAAGGTAAACTTCGTCAATTTGCTAATAATCTTGATCGAGAGGTTGTTAATAAGTCTTTAGAGATGGCTCAACCTCCTGAGGTTTCGGATCCAGTGCTACCAGAAACTAAAACAGCAGTCGTTAAAGCACAAGCTGTGAAAGCTAAAGAAGAGAAAGTAAAAGAAAATAAAGGTAAAGTTTCTTTGGAAACCGCAACAAAACCAGAAGATAAAAAACCTGTAGGTGTTTTTAGAAGAGTTGACGAATGAGATTTGCAGCTAATAATACAATGTTTTCAGATGTGCAATTCATTACCTTAAAGGATAATAATTGGTACAAAAATCAAATATTTGCAGGTGATGTTGTTGCTGCTTGTTTAAATTCTTTTAAGGTACTTTTAGAATTAAATACAGATTTATCTCTAAAGGAAATAGAAGAAAATTGTGAGCGAATTATAAAACAAGCATGTTGTAAACCAACCTTTAAGGGTTATAAAGGGTTTCCAGGTGCTGTATGTATCTCTGTGAATAATCAGCTTGTTCATGGTATACCTTCGGATTATAAGCTGAAACCTGGTGATCTAGTAACTATTGATGTTGGGGTTACCTATGAAGGTGCAATAGCGGATTCTGCAGTTACTTGTATTTATGGCGAACCTAAAGATATTAAGCATGTTAGATTAATAGAAGCGTGTCAAAAGGCTCTTTATAAAGGTATTGAATCAATAGCTGTCGGAAAAAATTTAGGATGTATAGGAGATGCTATATATCGTTATGTACGTAGCTCAGGTTTTCATCTAATAACTAATTATGGTGGTCATGGTCTAGATATTGATAATCCTCATACACAACCATTTGTATTTAATAAATCTAAAAGAGATGAAGGTATAATAATTCAACCAGGGTTAACAATTGCTATTGAACCTATGTTAGCAATTGGTAGTGCAAAAACTAAGACTGAAGATGATGGTTGGACTGTATCTACAAAGGACATAAGTTGTCATATGGAGCATACAGTATTTGTACACGAGGATAGTGTTGAGGTTATGACATTAAGATCTAGAGAAAACTTCTCTAGAAAGGTCTATTTTAAAAATGTCAGTTAATGTAGGTTTTATTGTAGATGGCCCTAATTGGGTAGGTAATTACGCCTACTTAAATGCAGAAGATAGCTATGGGTCTCGTAAGGTAACAGGTTTAAATATAGATACATTTTATATATCTAAAAGTCTGAGATTTATTACATACGAGACAGATGATGGAAAAATAAAAAGATTAGTAGATGATTTTGGTTTTTTTATTATTAATACAAAAAATATGAATATAAATACTAATTACCATTATATATTACGTTTTCCTCAATTACAAATAGATAAGTGTCCAGCGCCATGAAAATTAATTTTGACGATAAAGGTTATAATTTTTTAGAGATCAAACGCTCTAGTGGTAATACAATATTTATTACATTGTCATCTAGAGATGCTTCTGATAAAAATAAAACGATAGTAAATTCTGTCGAGATAACCATAAACCAATTATTAGAGCTAATAACAAGCTTAGAGCTTGACGCTGAGTAGCGTTAGATAATATACACCTATAACAATTTGGAAGGGGGTGATATAACACCCGTATAATAGACCTAGATATAGGCTGTTAATAAGAGCCCGGAGACTATCAGTCTCCGGGCTTTTTTATTTAGTATAGCTCTACGTCATCATAATTAAACGCATATTTGCATATTATCTTGAAACTAAAATTATAAGCAATTATGGTGATCTTTTGAGCTATTCTAAGTATCCTACGGCATTAGATGATGCCGTATCCATTCCATTAGTAGTAGATGTAGTAACTCCTGTATCTGCTGTCGTAGTTAATAGGTTAAAGGATGCTGTACAGTCAGTACAGGGTGAATTGGGCACTGACCCTAGTGGTACATATGGTACCGTAAGGGCCAGATTAGATGCGTTAGAAGATGGAGGAGGAGGTGGAGGTGGGTCTGCGGGTCCACATGCAACTACACACGAGGATGGTGGTTCTGATGAGGTAACTGCTCAAAATTTAGGTAGTGGTACTGCTATTGTAGATAAAGTAATGGTAACTGATGGGTCTGGAGGTTGGACCCTCGAGGATTACGCAGCTTTTGTTACACATGCATCTACACATGAGGATGGTGGCTCAGATGAGCTAACAGTACAAGATCTAGGAAGTGGTTCTGCTGCTATAAATAAGGTTATTGTATCAGACGGTGTTGGTGGATGGAATGTTCAAGATTATGTTGGAACCCATGCTTCAACACATAGTGATGGTGGATCTGATGAGATAACTGCTCAAGATTTAGGTAGCAGCTCAGCACCGGATGGTTATGTGATGGTAACCGATACTGGTGGTTGGGTGGTCTCTGAATATGGACCTGTACATGCTAGTACACATGAAGAAGGTGGTATAGATGAGCTTACTGTTCAAAATTTAGGAAGCGGTTTAGCTGATGATGGTTATGTGATTACAGCTGATGGTTTAGGGGGATGGGATGTATCAGAATACGGACCAATTCATGCATCTACTCATAGTGA
>Ga0102958_1000217_pt1 | contig 13494 bp, 9 predicted proteins | sample SalPonF2_B_D1_MG_FD_84513 | JGI IMG/M metagenome (GOLD analysis project Ga0102958, IMG submission 84513) | Salt pond soil microbial communities from South San Francisco under conditions of wetland restoration - Salt Pond MetaG SF2_B_D1_MG ...
GACATTCTTTTTTCCAAAATTGACGATGGAGGCGCCTATTGCTGGATGTATTTTGTTTAAATTTTCTAAAACCCAAATACACGAGCTACAATGAATATGTGGAATGTAAAGTGTGACAATTTGTGTTTTACCATCGTTAAACTCTAAGAGTTTTTCAATGATTTTGTCGTTTTCTAAAAAATTATATTTGCCTTCAATTTCTTTTGGAGTAGAACCAGGAGCTTGCTGCATGTCATAATAGCAAGTTAAATCGTTTTTTGAGAAGATTTCGTAAACAGTTTTACAACCATTACAACAAAACGATTTATCATCAAAAATTACTTCTGAATCCTTTGTAGATAATCCACAATGGAAACATTTTTTTTGCTCCATATTAAAATTTGCTCTTGTGTACCTTTGGCAAAGGTTTTAAATATACAAAAATTAAAATATGATAATTGTCATATTTAGAAAATATGATTTTAGTCATGTTTTACTTAAATTTGAACTCTTTTAAAATTGATTATGGGTAAATGTGAACAATGTATTATTAAGGAATTTAATGCTCTTAAAACATTATCTGAAGCAGAATTGATTAGAATATCAGGCTGTAAAAAATCTAAAATAGTCAAAAAAGGAGATGTTATTTTTGAGGAAGGCGAGTTGTTAAAAGGTATTTATTGTATTCGATCTGGTATTTGTAAGCTAACTAAATTGAGCTCAAATGGTAAAGATCAAATCATAAAACTTGTTGTTAAAGGTCAACTATTAGGTCAACGTTCTTTAGTGAGTAATGAGATTGCTAACTTAAGGGCTATCGCTTTAAATGATATGGAATTGTGTTTTATTCCTAAACATGAAATCATGAATGACCTTCAAAAGAACTCAAAATTTTCCCTGGATATATTAAAGGAAATGGCTCGCGATTTAAAAGAAGCAGATGATATTATCGTAAATATGGCTCAAAAATCAGTGAGGCAAAGATTAGCGGAAACCTTATTATATATTAATGATAGCTTTGGAACTAAACCAGATGGAACCTTGAGTGTTTTGTTATCAAGAGAAGATTTTGCTAATATTATTGGAACGGCTACAGAATCTACAATAAGAGTTTTATCTCAATTCAAAAAAGAAAAATTAATAACAACAATTGGTAAACAAATAAAAATTATTGATTTAGAAGGTTTAAATCGTGTTGATTAAACTATTAATAAAAGCAAAAAAAAGAGGCACTATATTTAAGGTGCCTCTTTTTTATTTAATCAATTTCAAAGGATTTTATTTCTTTAAATGGATTCGTTTTTAATTGTTCCATAGTAGTTTGATATGTTTTCCAGCTTTCATTAAAGAATGTATTGGTTTTAATTAAAGCCTCATTAAGTGCCGTTTTCGCATTTTTTATGAGTGTCTTTTCAGTTTCTGTAATTCCCGTTTGTCTGGACTGTACGTAACTAGTAGTTAAATCTAGTCTACTATTAATATTGAAATCGGTATTTCGAGTTAAGCCTTGTCTTTTATCTTCTTTTCCAAGATAGACATCTAAGAGCTTATCTATTTCTTTTACGATGTTTTTTGAGGCTTTTATTTCTGATTCAAAACTTTCTTTATCTAAAGATTTTAACTCTTTTTGAAATTTTTCTGCTAAAGATTTACTAGTAACTAATTGTTTAACCGCCTCGCTCATTACAAGCTTCAAACTTTCAAGGTTTTTTAATGTTTTATAAACGTCGTTAGTATAGCCTTCTGTTTTTAATAAACGAGGATCATTTTTAATCGTAATCATTTGTTCTGACATTTGGTCACCAAAAGTCATAACTAGTTTATATATTCCAGGCTTAACCTGAACACCTCTGGGTTCAGAATTTCTTTTTCTAATGGTTCTGGAAGGCGTTGCAACGCCTGCCTCATCCATTCGCCATGCCCATTTATAAATTCCTGTACTATCTGGTGCTTTGCGTTTTAAAGTTCTTATCAATCTGTCGGCGTCATAAATATTGAGTGTAATGGAATCCCCCTTTATTTTTCCTGTATTTTGTTCTTCATTTTCTTCCCTATCCATCTCGTCGTTTTCATTGTCTTTATCTTTCAAATCCTTTTTTAAATTAGAATCGATTGTTACATAATAGGATATTAAGGCGCCTGATCTTCTGTTTTTACCATTATATATAGCATCCGCGCCAAATCGAGTTCCTGTTGGTTGTTGATAGGCTGCTAGATAAGCTGTTGGCGGTTTAAATAAAGCTAATTTTTTATTTAGCGTTCCAGGCTCTTTTGCGATGGCTCTTAATGGACGAATATCATCTAAAACCCAAGCAGCTCGTCCAAATGTACCAATAATTAAATCGTGTTCTCTCGGGTGAATAACTAAATCTTTAACAGATACCGTTGGAAAGCCTTCGGTCCATTTTGTCCAACTATTTCCTGCATTAAGTGAGATATATAAACCATCATCAGTCCCTAAAAACATGAGGTTAGGTTCTTCAATATCTTCAACTATAGAAAGCGTGTAGCTTTTTACGTCGTTCTCATCTACTATACGCTGCCAAGTTTTCCCATAGTCTTTTGTTCTGTAAGCATAAGGTGTATAGTTAAAGCGTCTGTAATCATTAGCAATCAAAAGTGCTTCACCTTTGTTTTTGTTCGAGGCTTTTATTTGTGTTATCCAAGTGCCTTGAGGTAACCCTTTAATATTTTTAGTAATATCGGTCCAATTAGTACCATTATTTTTTGTTATATGAACACGTCCATCATCGGTTCCAACCCAAAGAACACCTGCTTCTAAAACAGACGGTTCAATGACCAAAATAGTACAATGGTTTTCGGCACCTGTGGCATCAATCGTTAATCCACCACTATCACCTTGTTTAAGTTTTTCAGGATTATTTGTGGTTAAATCACTCGAGATTATCTCCCAAGTTAGCCCTTTGTCTTTCGATTTATGAACAAACTGACTTCCAAAATATATGGTATTATTATCGAAAGGGTCCATATTGATGGCAGCATTCCAATTAAATCTGAGTTTTACATTAGGGTCTGGATGTGTTGGTCTTACACTAAAATTATTACCCGTTTCAGAATCGTAATAACTCACATAGCCTTGCTGACTCATAGACCATCCAAACCTTGAATCTTCTGTGTCTGGTATCACATCAAAACCATCACCAAAACTTATTTCTTGCCAATAGGAATTTCTAATACCTTGAGCCTTCCAAACATATGATGGTCCTTTCCAAGAGCCATTATCCTGCATACCTCCGTAAATGTTATAAGGAATATCATTGTCAACATTGATATGATAAAACTGTGCAACGGGTAAATTACCTATAAAGCGCCATGTTTTACCACCATCTTTTGTAATGTTAAGTCCGCCATCATTACCATCAATCATAAACTCCCCATTCTTTGGATGAATCCACCATGCGTGATGATCCGGATGAACGCCATTGTCAGCGCCATAAGCAGGCATTAATTGTGAGAATTTTTTACCACCATCTTCGCTTACGTTCACATAAGTAAAAACGGAATATACGCGGTTTTCATTTTGTGGATCAACAAAAATATCCGAATAATAAAAGGGTCTGTTACCAATGTCGGCGTTATCATTTATTTTTTTCCATTTAAATCCACCATCTACACTTTTATATATTGCGTTCTTTTTTGATTCAACCAAAGCATAAATAGTATTAGGCTTGTTTGTTGAAATAGCCACTCCAATTCTACCTAAATTCCCTTTAGGAAATCCTTCTTTTTCAGTGATTTTTTTCCAGTTATTGCCACCATCATGTGTTATAAACATCCCAGAGCCCTCGCCACCTGAATTAAAAAACCAAGGGTCTCGTTTATGTTGCCACATGGCAGCAATCAATTTATTTGGATTGGTTGGGTCCATAACTAAATCTGCCGCTCCAGATTTATTGTTAGTGAATAATATTTTATTCCAGGTTTTTCCTCCATCAATAGTTTTGAAAATACCGCGTTCAGGATGCTCACCCCAAGGCGAACCAATAGCTGCTACATAAACAATATTAGGATTTGTTGGGTCAATAATTATGCGATGAATATGGCGAGTTTTCTCCAATCCCATAGCTTGCCAATTTTTGCCACCATCTAATGATTTATAAACGCCATATCCGCCATTTAAACTATTTCTAGGGTTTCCTTCTCCGGTTCCTACCCATACAACACTTGGGTTTGATTGCTGAATTGCCACAGCCCCAATAGAAGCCGTAATTTCTTTATCAAAAACAGGGTTCCACTTAATGCCTCCTGAAGTCGATTTCCATAAGCCCCCAGAAGCAGTTCCAACATACATAACATCTGGATTATTGTGAACGACATCAATGCTCGTTACTCTACCAGACATGCCGCCAGGACCAATATTGCGAGGTTTCATGTCCTTTATTAAGTTGTTATCAAAATTTTGTGCGATGGATGTTTGGGCTAGTAAAAGAAGAATTAAAAAAAGAAAGTTTTTCATGGAATATTATTTTAGAGTTCTAAAATAATGAAAACTTATTATTAGATTCTTAAAATTGATATAATTGATAAATTTATAAGAATAAAAAGCGGTATTTTTATCGAGCTATGACAAAAAAACTATCTAATAAAAAAGGCTTTGTTTTTAAAACTTACGAAGCACCGAATCAATCCCCGTTCGATAAACTCTTTGATATTTTTAAAGAACTTATTACGCATACATCTGGCGATTTTGATGAAGCCATTAATTGGTTAAGAGAACTTGATAAAGAATATAAATTAACAACGCCAGAGTATACTATAGATGATTTTATTGAAGACCTTAAAAAGAAAGGGTATTTAAGGGAAGAAATTGATGAAGATGGAAAAGGTGGCTTAGCTATTACGGCAAAAACAGAACGCGCTATTAGACAACAGGCTTTAGATCAGATATTCGGAAACATTAAAAGAAGCGGTCAAGGCAATCATAAAAGTAAAAGTCCTGGAATAGGAGATGAGCACACAGGAGATTACAGAGCTTATCAATTTGGTGATGCTTTAGATAAAGTTTCTATGACCGAAAGTTTAAAGAATGCTCAAATTAGTAACGGTATTGGTGATTTTAGAATTTCAGAAGATGATCTAGTGGTTGAAGAGACTTTGCATAAATCACAAATGAGTACGGTTTTGATGATTGATATCAGTCATAGTATGATTTTGTATGGAGAAGACAGAATAACACCAGCTAAAAAAGTAGCCATGGCTTTGGCCGAATTAATAACCACGCGCTACCCAAAAGATACCTTAGATATTTTAGTATTTGGTAATGATGCATGGCAAATAGAAATTAAAGATTTACCCTATTTAAAAGTTGGCCCTTATCATACAAATACGGTTGCAGGCTTACAATTGGCCATGGATTTATTACGCAGAAAACGTAATACTAATAAACAAATTTTCATGATTACGGATGGAAAACCTAGCTGTTTACGTTTGCCAGATGGGCAATACTATAAAAATAGTAATGGTTTAGATAAACATATCGTGAATAAATGTTATGCAATGGCACAACAAGCACGCCGATTGCACATTCCTATTACAACATTTATGATTGCACAAGACTCTTATTTGATGCAATTTGTAAGGGAGTTTACCAATGCAAATCAAGGAAAAGCGTTTTATACAGGCTTGAAAGGCTTGGGTGAAATGATTTTTGAAGATTACGAAACAAATAGAAAGAAAAGAATTAAAGGATAAGATGAATATAGAAACTATAAAAACATTAGGAGCTTTAAAAAAAGCTGGATATAAAAGCAAATCAATAAAAAATGAATTAAGAGATAATTTAATTCAAAAAATAAAGAATAATGAAACTACCTTCGAAGGTGTTCATGGTTATGAAAACACGGTGATTCCGGAATTGGAGCGCGCTATTTTATCCCGTCATAACATCAACTTATTAGGATTACGAGGTCAGGCTAAAACGCGTTTAGCGCGATTGATGCTCAATTTATTAGATGAGTATATTCCGTTTATTGAAGGTTCTGAGGTAAATGACGATCCGTTTCATCCTATATCTCGATTCGCAAAAGAAATCATTAAAGAAAAAGGAGATGATACACCCATAGCCTGGTTGCATAGAAGTGAGCGTTTTGCTGAAAAATTAGCGACGCCCGATGTGACCGTAGCTGATATTATTGGAGATGTAGACCCAATAAAAGCGGCTAATTTAAAATTAAGTTATGCTGATGACCGTGTGATACATTATGGTATGATTCCTCGAGCTAACCGTTGTATTTTTGTGATTAATGAGTTACCAGATTTACAAGCTAGAATTCAAGTGGCACTATTTAATATTTTACAAGAGGGAGATATTCAAATACGTGGTTTTAAGGTAAGATTGCCTTTAGATATTCAGTTTTTATTTACAGCGAATCCAGAAGATTATACCAATAGAGGTAGTATTGTAACCCCTTTAAAGGATCGTATAGGTTCCCAGATTTTAACGCATTATCCTGTAGATATAGAGACTGCCAGACTCATTACAGAGCAAGAGGCTAAATTAGTAGAGAGTCAGAAAGATATGGTAGAAGTGCCAGATTTAGCCAGAGATTTGTTAGAACAGATTGTATTTGAAGCACGTGAAAACGATTTTATTGATGCTAAAAGTGGTGTAAGTGCGCGATTGAGTATTACGGCTTTAGAAAATTTATTAAGTACAGCGGAACGCAGAGCTCTAAAATCTGGTGATTCAAAAACGATGATACGGTTAAGTGATTTTGTTGGAATTATTCCATCTATTACAGGTAAGGTTGAATTGGTGTATGAGGGAGAACAAGAGGGTGCTGCTGCTGTTGCTTATAATTTAATTGGTGAAGCCGTAAAAAGTTTATTTGAAGAATTTTTCCCAAAAATAGAAAAGTTGAAAGCGCAAGACGATGAATCACCTTATGATGATATTGTATCATGGTTCTTCAATCAAAAAGAAGGTTTTGAACTATTGGATGACGCTAGGGAAAAGGAGTATAAACATTTGTTAGACGCTATATCGCCGTTAGATGATTTATTGGGTGAATATCAACCAAAATTAGCTAAAGAAGATAGTTATTTCGTAAAGGAATTTGTTTTATGGGCTCTTGTAGAATTTAAACAGTTAAGTAAATACAGATTTACAGAAGGCACACAGTTTAAAGATCCGTATGGGAGTTTTATAAGTGGCATATAATTTCAATTCCCTCTGTTTTTAATATTATTGGCGCATAATTGAATGATTTCAGTGATGCGCTTTTTTCTTGTAGTTTCCCGTTTAGCTTGATTTAGCCAGTATAAATAATTTTTTCTGTAAGAAGGCGCGAAGTTTTTGAAGTTTTCAAAAGCTAAAGTATTGCTGTTAAATTCACATTGTAAATCTTTAGGGATAATGCCATTTTCAACATCATCTAATTCATACCAGCTACCATTTTGCTTGGCATTATTTATTTTTATTAATCCGGATTCATGCATCAAATCAGAAGCCAATAAATCTTCTATATATTTTTTGTTTAATGCACTCCATACACTGTTATTATTTCGTTGTGTAAAATATTGCCTACGTTTACCATTACCCAAACTTTTTACCGTGGAATCAATCCAACCATAGCACAGCGCTACTTTAACAGCTTCTTCCCATCGCATGCTTTCATGTTCATGGTCAACTTTGTAAAAAATCAAATAGACTCCTTTGAATGAATTATGATTTAAATGCAACCATTGTCTCCATTCTATATCGGTTTTAAAATATAGCTCAGGTGTTTCTTTAGTCATTTATAGTTTAGATACATTTACATAAAAGTTTCTATCTATTTTCATACTAGAGTTCCTCGTTTCTAAATCTATAGTTTTCCAACCAACAGTTGGGAATAGCCATTGGGCTTTATCATTAATCGAAACTTGTATAGGCATATCAAAGTCATCAACAATATGAGTCCAGCGATATTTTAATTGTTTGTTTTCAATTTTATATTCTAAAGTGGGAATATCAATCGTTCTTAAATATTGGTTAAAAAAGGCTGTTAAATCGATACCGGTTTCTTTTGATAAATAATTTTCTATTTGATCAGTGGTAACGGTTTGATGATAAAACGTTCTATTTAAACCACGTAATATATTGCGCCATTTTTCGTCATCTTCAATTAGCTGACGCAAAGTATGTAACATATTTGCTCCTTTGGGATACATGTCTCCTGAGCCTTCTTTATTAACATCATAATACCCAATAATAGGTCGGTCATTCTTGATGTTTTGTCTGGTTCCAATTACATAATCGGCTGAAGCTTCTTTACCGTAATAGTAATCAATAAAGATGTTCTCCGAATACGCTGTAAAGCTCTCATGAATCCACATGTCGGCAATATCTTTATAAGTAATGTTATTGGCAAACCATTCATGACCAGATTCATGAATGATAATAAAATCGAATTTTAAACCCCAACCAGAGCTGGACAAATCTTTTCCTAAATACCCTTTTTTATATTCGTTTCCGTATGTAACTGAACTTTGATGCTCCATACCTAAATAAGGGACTTCCACCAATTTAAAACCATCTTTATAAAATGGATACGGACCAAACCAGTGTTCAAAAGCTTTCATCATTTTTCCTGCATCCTTAAAATGTTCCTTCGCTTTTTCAAGATTATCCCTGAGTACATAATAATCCATAGTAAGGTTTCCTGCAATGCCATCGTATATTTCTGAAAAATGAACGTAATCACCAATATTAACATTTACGCCATAATTATTTATCGGACTTCCAACAAACCATGTAAATGTTTTGGTGTCACCATACTGATCAATTCGTCTTAATCTGCCGTTGGAAACGTCCATAAGCTCTTTTGGTGTATTAACACTTATGGTCATACTATCCACTTCGTCATACATATGATCTTTACAAGGCCACCAGACACTTGCGCCTAAACCTTGACAAGAGGTTGCAACAAAATCGTTACCATTGTTATCTTTGTTCCATGAAAATCCACCATCCCAAGGTGCTCTAACGGCTTCTTTGGGATTTCCTTCGTAAAAAACCTCAATAGCATTAATACTTCCTATAGCTTGTTCATTTATTAATTTCACGAAATGTGCATTTCCTTCATGAATAACTTCTAATTCTTTACCCTCTTGAATAATTTTTGTAATTTTTAAGGGTGGCTGCAAATCAATTTGTAAATCTTTTTGGGTGTCTAAAACTTTATACTGAATGAGATTACTTCCAGAGATGAATTTTTTATCTGGTTCGACTTTAATGTTTAAATGATAATACGTTAAATCCCACCACGCACGTTCAGGTGTTATAGAACCTCTTAAGGTGTCTTGTCTAGTGAAAATATTTTGTTCTGATAATAATTCTTGAGCATTACTATTTAAAGAACCTAGTAGTAATAGAACTATTGATAATCTTTTTAGTTTTAGCATAATTTAATTTTTAAAGATAATCATTCCTTTTTTTAATGTGTTCGCATCAATGGAATCTAAAATGATTGGTATTGAAACTAACTGAGTGTCGTCTACCATTTTAAAAACACCAAAATGAAGATGAGGTGTTGTTGTCCAACCAGTAAAACCTGATAAAGCAATAGGTTGATTTACTTTTACAGAGTCTCCTACTTTTACCAAAGAACCATTTTGCTTAAGATGAACATATTGTGCAATCGTATTATCCTGATGGTATACTATAATATAATTTGCATAAGGCCGAAAATCTTTGGTGACACCTTGCTTATTATGTCTATCAATTACCTTTATAACGATACCATCTCGCGCCGAAACCACTGTGTCACCAGTGTTCATTTTAAAATCAAGCGTATACCTTGATAAGGTATTATTATGGGTAAAGTCGCCATTATAGGCCTGAATAATCTTATATTTTTTATTGTTTAAAAAAGGAAGTGCATAGTTAAAAGTAGAATCATAAGATTCAATATGATGCCTTCCATAGAATTGTTTAAAATCATAAGATTTTAATATTGAAATCGAATCATTTTGAGATTGATGATATTTGAGAATAACTTTTGAGGAGTTTGGTTCAAGTTGAACGAAATTAATTTCGTTAGTCTTCACATTTGTTATTTTATTAAAAACAGGACAATAAAAATTATTTTTTGAAATAACATAAATGGAGTCCTTTTCTAAATTAAAGTTAATAAAACTCGGTTGAATAAGTTTTCTTGAGCAACTAAAAGATAGAATCAATAATAAAACACAAAATAGATTCCTAAACATTAACAATTACCTAAATACACTATTTGGGAATACTACAGGACTTTCAAAACCATTTTTCCCGACAGATGAAATTCCAAAGAAGTAATTATCTATAACAATGCCTTCTAATATAAATTCGGTAACATCGCCAACATAACGACTGTAGTCCCAAGTTGGAGAGGTTGTATCACGCCAATATATTTTATAACCTTTAGCATCATCTACTTTGTCCCATTTAAATTTAGCCGAAGCCTCTACAATACCACCAATAGCTACATTTTTTGGTGCGGGAGGTGCCCATGCTAAACTGGCCATATTTATGGCGTTAACCGCTGTTAGTTTTTTGGCATAACCAAAATTAACATGTTCAATAACATCACCATATTTGATGCCGTTTTCTTCCCGAATATCTTGATGTTGTTGCGTATAGTTTTCATGAGCTTCCATAATACGGATCCCAGCGAAACCTAAATCATTAAAAGGACGATGATGGCCACCTCTGCCAAAGCGATCCAATCTATAAACCATCATAGGATTCATTTCTGGCATATAACTTTTAACGGTTTTATTGATATACCTAGCGAGTTGACGCGAAATTCCATCCACTTCACCACCATAAAATCGTCGCATTCTTCGTTGACGATCTGTTTCTGTAGGTGGAACAGGCTCAGAAAAAATACGAAAGGTTCTATTATCAATTACGCCATCAACACCTTTAATGTTGCCAATCATATCATTGTTTAATACGCCAATAATATCCCAATTATTTTCTTTTGCGTAGGCTGCTAAACCAGCACCACCAAAAAGACCTTGTTCTTCTCCGGATAAACCAACATATACAATACTATTTTCGAAAGAGTATTTTGATAAAACCCGAGCGGCTTCTATAGTTCCAGCCATACCAGAAGCATTGTCATTGGCGCCAGGTGCATCGGTAGTAAAATCCATTGTGTCGCCTGCACGAGAATCAATATCACCACTCATAATAACGTATCTATTAGGGTATTTCGTTCCTTTTTGAATTGCAACTACATTCACAACCCATGCGTCATGCGGAACGCGATTATTACCTTCTTTCGTAACAAAATCTTTTTGATAAAATACATCAATACAATTATTACAGTCTTTAGATATAGATTCAAACTCAGATTTTATCCAACGTCTGGCAGCACCTATTCCTCTAGTATTTGAAATGGTATCACTAAATGTGTTTCTTGTTCCAAAGTCTACTAAAGTTTGAACACTATTTTCAATTTTTTCAGCCGATACCTTATCGATTATTTGATAAATATCTTGACTTGACTGCGCTAGCAATAAATGAAACGAAAAGAAAATTAAGATGGTAATTAAATTTTTCATGATATATATTTTATACGAAAATAATAAAAAAACGCCTCTAAAATTAATTAGAGACGCTTTTAGAATTGAATTAGTCAATCGTTTAAAAACAGTATTTGTTTTCTGCTTTTACTTTTTCGGCAATATCTCTTCGTAAATCTACAATATCTGGATAGTTCGTATATTTTGTAAAACGTTTTAATCCCATAAGTAGCATGCGTTGTTCGTCTCCTTCCGCGAAAGAAATAATACTTTCTTTCCCTCTGTTTTCAATAATTGAGACAGCATTATAGAGATATAATTTAGACATCGCTATTTGTACTTTTTGAGTATCTTCACCAAAGCGTTTTGCATTTTTTTCAGTTCTTAATATCGTCGATTCTGCCATATAAATCTCAATTAAAATATCAGAAGCAGCAATTAATAATTGTTGATGGTTATCTAAATCTGGACCAAATTTTTGAACTGCGGCTCCAGCTACCATTAAAAAGACTTTTTTAAGCTTTTTAATCATATCTTTTTCTTCTGAAAATAATTCAGAATAATCTGGTGTTTCAAATGAAGGAATTCCCATTAATTCGTTTGCAACTGCAGTAGCTGGACCTAATAAATCTACATGACCTTTCATCGCTTTTTTAACCAACATCCCTACAGATAGCATCCGATTAATTTCATTGGTGCCTTCATATATTCTTGCAATTCTGGCATCTCTCCAAGCAGCTTCCATGGGTGTCTCCTCAGAGAATCCCATACCACCAAAAATTTGTATACCTTCATCAGCACAGTTTTGAACATCTTCAGAAACGGCTACTTTTAAAATAGAACATTCAATAGCATATTCTTCAACGCCTTTCAGTTCAGCTTCTTGATGTGAGTTACCGGCAGCTATTCTTAATGAAATACGATCTTCAATATCTTTAGCCGCTCTATAACAAGCTGATTCACCAGCATAAGCACTTGTAGCCATTTCTGCAAGTTTAGCTTTGATAGCACCGAAATCTGCGATAGGTGTTTTAAATTGTTTTCTTTCATTGGCATATTTAACAGCTATTGTGGCTATTCGACGTTGCGAGTCTAGGCATGCAGCAGCTAATTTAATACGACCAACATTTAGGGCATTCATGGCAATCTTAAATCCGTTTCCTCTCTCGGATAACATATTTTCTACAGGAACTACGGTATCGTTAAAGAAAACTTGACGCGTTGAAGACGAACGAATACCTAATTTGTGTTCTTCTTCTCCTAAAGTTATGCCATTTGGATTTTCTTTATCGAATTCTACAATAAAACCTGTAATATTTTTATCGTTTTCTATTCGAGCAAATACAATCATTAATTTACAAAAACCTGCGTTAGAAATCCACATTTTTTGTCCATTGATTTTATAGCTTTTACCATCTTCAGATAGTGTAGCGGTTGTTTTTCCAGAATTGGCATCACTACCAGCTCCTGGTTCTGTTAAACAGTAAGCACCAAACCATTCGCCCGATGCTAGTTTAGGTACATATTTTTGTTTTTGAGTTTCCGTACCATATAATATTATTGGTAATGTACCGATTCCTGTATGTGCACCAAACGCGGTGCTAAAAGATCCCGTTCCACTAGAAATGTAATCACAAACTAACATAGTAGAAACAAATCCCATATTTAAACCGCCATAAGTTTCAGGAACAGCAACACTTAAAAAACCTAGTTCTCCAGCTTTTTGCATACATTCTTCTGTGAAGGCATAATCTTTAGCTTCAAACCTTGATTTATATGGAATTATTTCTCGATCATTAAATTCAATAACCGCATCTTTCATCATCTTTTGTTCTTCTGAAAAATCTTCAGGAGTGAACACATCCTCACAATTTGTTTCTTTTACAAGAAATTGGCCGCCGCGTAATAAGTCTTTTTCTTTTGTTTCCATTTTTTATATCTAATGTTGTTTTTAATTTAAAAATTCAAATATGCCACAAGCTCCTTGTCCAGTTCCTACACACA
>Ga0102958_1000218_pt1 | contig 13474 bp, 17 predicted proteins | sample SalPonF2_B_D1_MG_FD_84513 | JGI IMG/M metagenome (GOLD analysis project Ga0102958, IMG submission 84513) | Salt pond soil microbial communities from South San Francisco under conditions of wetland restoration - Salt Pond MetaG SF2_B_D1_MG ...
ACTACCGGGACTTCTGGAAAAAGTATCAGCGTCCGGAGCGCCTTGCCGACGATCAGCTGATGGACACTGGCAATGCCACCGTTGCGATCTTCGGCATGGGCCGGGTCGGTTCCGGCGCCTACGACAAGATGTGCGAGCTTCGCGGCGATACCGTGGTCGGTATTGACTTCAATGCCGAGCGAGTCCGGCGGCTGCAGCAGGAAGGGCGCAACGTAATGCGCGGTGACCCCAGCGATGCCGATTTTTGGGAGCTGGTCGAAAGGGTACCCAGCATCGAGCTCGTAATGCTGGCCCTGCCAACATTGACGGCAAACCTGGACGCCCTGGCGCAGCTGCGTGAGATAGGCTTTAAGGGTCGCATCGCTGCTACGGCACTGTATGCGGACGAGGAAGCGCAGTTGCGCGAGGCTGGCGCTACCGCCGTTTTCAACATCTATGCCGAGGCGGGCACCGGGTTTGCCGGCCATGTCGCCGCAAGTCACTCCGAATCATGACTTAGCAAGACACCTGGTACCCCGCGATTACCCACATCAGAAACGCTTGTGCAATTAAGACCGTGAGTGTCGCCTTGGGTCATTAGCAACCAGCTAATTACGCAGTCGGTAACCCGTCTTGAACACCCAGCGCACTATGCCCAGGCATCGAAAGCGCCTGAATGGCCGCTTACGCGGTGTACCGTCCAAATTGTTCGTAATGGTGAAGTGAATCACAACGCTCATGACACGAGTCGCCGATAATCGGCCTACAAATTGTGAATTGGAACTCAAATGAGAATGCTATTGATTGTGTTGGCTTTGTCCATTTTAGGAACCGGGTGTACCGCAGTCACCGTAAAGCCCGTCGATCCATCCTTGGCAATAAACTACGTTTGCATTGAAAATAATCCCAGAGTAATTGTGAATGATTTCGTAGATGTCTTGAGGGACGGATTCGATAGGTATGGCATTGCCACAGAAGTAACGTCCGGCGGTAGGATTCGTCAGTGCGAGTACGTTCTGAGATACACAGCACTACAATCGTGGGATATGTCCACGTACTTGAGCCACGCCGAACTACGACTGGAAAGTAATGGCCGACAGATTGCCTTTGCCGAATATCATCTAAAAGCAAAAGGTGGTTTTTCTCTCATGAAGTGGGGCGACACCAAATCTAAGATAGACCCGGTAATTGACGAGTTATTGGCTGGCTACAAAGTCGACCCGAACGCGCCAGCTCCTGGTAATCCGCCATCCGAAAGTGTCGATAGTGAAATGAGTCAATACGATGAGTTATTCAAACTCAATGAACTTCGTGAACGCGGCGTTCTGACTCAAGAGGAATTTGACACCGAAAAGGCGAAGATATTAGGTACTTGATTGTCGCCGCCGATTCTGAGTGTCTACTTTAATCATGAGCGGCCGTCGAGACCTCAATCAACTGGTCCGATTCTCCGGGGCTGAACCAGAGAGCGCTCACGAAGCTAGTTTCGGACAAGAATTTTCCCGTATATACGCAATAGCTATGCACAGTCGTGAGATTGCGGATTATTTTTTCCTTTCACAGAGAAACCTCAAGGGGTGATCGATCATGAAAATATTTCTGGTGCTTTTAGTCGTTCTTACTATTAGCGGAATTGCATCTGCTGAGCCCGCAAAGGAGCGCGGCGCCTATTTAGGCGCATGATTCGCAGGAACAACATTTGACGATGGCGGCGCTTTTGCAGGTCTTGTTTTTGACGACTCGGATTCAGGATTAGCGGTTTTCGGTGGCTACAAGTTTCTAAAACACCTCGCGGTCGAAGCACGCTATAACGATTTCGGCACATTTACTCTTGAAGGGTTTGGCGTCGACGTCTCTTCATTGTCCGTCCATGCCGTTGGTATTATCCCTTTTGGCAACAGCGGCTGGGAGCTCTTTGGACAGCTCGGTTTGGGTACAGTTGACTTCGACTTAGACGGCACCTCAGAAGAAGAAAGTGTTGGTTCCGTAGGCCTTGGTGTACGTTATTCATGGTCCGGCAACTTCGCCGTCGCCGCGCAGCTGGATGCCTATGCCTATGAGGATACGTCCTTAGGTGCCTCATATGACGTAGGCGTTACCTCGACCATGATTTCCTTCCAGTACATCTTCTGATTCCAGAGAAAATCGGCTGCGAGTATTTACACGCGTCGCGCACGCAAAAAGGCCGCCTGAAAGGCGGCCTATTTTTGTCAGGAGGTCTGTGACGAATTCTCGCTAAATCCAGCGACCTTCCTTTCGAATATATACATGGAAGGAGGATCGAATTAGTATCAAAGACGGAGAGGCTGACTATCTATGCTGAAATCAGTAGCCGTTTTCTTACCGCGAAATTCGGGCGACCGCTTCAGGGAAGCGGAGCAGCCGATCACCGCACGCCCCATTTTTTTGGCGGTTAGAAACGTCTTTACAAATTCCGGCCCTATTAGTCAGTCTGGAGCAGTTTGGCTTTCTCATTCTCGTATTCAACTTCACTGATCGCACCGGCATCCAGAAGCTTTTTGAGCTTGCCCAAATCGTCATACTTTGACGAGCCGCTGGCTGAGTCAACCAATTCTATGCACTCGAACTGACTTACCTTCTCTAGTGCAAAAATTATCAACTCGCCTTTCCGCTGTCTGCCTTATACTTTGCACCGAGACAAAACCAGTGGCTGCTTGATGAAAGACTCGATGCGACTCAACACCGAGTGTCGGCTGATTCACCACGGTCAACTCACCGTCGAAGACAGCCCCTTCAAATTCTGATTCACTGTTGGCGGTCGACTGTATCGCGCCAGCATTCGAACATCCGACCAATATAACGAGGGAAGACGCAAGTAGCATATTAGTAAATCTCATCGTGTAGTCCCTTTCTTCATTCGCGATTCGAGCTTTCGCGTGATAATTGGCCGACTTCTCTGTCTTCTGGTTTTCGAGATCGATGCCGAAATCGGGCTAGGGACTTTTGACGCTGAATTGCGCAGAGAGAAATAGGTTTGGCTTATTGATGTGATTTTTCATAACCATTTCCTGAATCTTCGCCTAGATTGTATCGAAAAAGCCACTTGGTTACCGGGCTGAATCTAGAAGGCAACTCAGGCACAATCGGTTGGATGTTCAATCAAGCTGAGCAAGAGTCATGCGTATTGCATTCGTCTCCGCAAACCGTGAAATGCTGCCAGATGCCTGTATCCCGCTCGGGCTGCTCTACGTCTTGGCCGCGACACCTTCGCATCACGAAAAGAAGCTGATTGATCTTGCATTTGCCGAAGATGTGAATGACCTGATCGCCGATGAACTTCAGAAATTCAGGCCAGAGCTCGTCGCCATCGGCATCCGCAACATTCAGAACAACGATTATTCCGGGGTCTCCACGAATCTGGAGACGCTGAAAACACTGCTGGCGCACATTCGGGTGCACACAAATGCGCCAATCGTGTTGGGAGGCGCAGGGTTTTCGGTGATGCCCGCGGAGCTCATGGAAGTGCTAGGCGCTGATTATGGGATCTCAGGAGAAGGGGAAAAACTATTCCCGATGCTTCTGGAGTGCATCGAGCAAGGAAAGCCCCCGCCTGCCGGCGTTTTTGCCAAATCTAAAGCCGGGCAGAATAGGGATCCGGTGGTGAAGTCTTTTCTCGATCTGGATCAGCTGACCTTGCCGGACCGAAGCCTGATCGATCGAAAGTACTATTCTCTTTACGGTACGGATTCGATCCAGACGAGCCGAGGGTGTCCGCTGCACTGCAGTTACTGCACCTATCCGATTATCGAGGGATCGAGTCTGCGACTGATGGATCCGAAGCGAGTCGGCGATGAGTTCGAGCAATCCGCCGCCTTGGGCGCGCAGCATGTGTTCATTGTCGACAGTGTCTTTAACATGCCTGCAGTTCACGCCAAGTCAATATGTCGGGAGCTGATCACTCGCGACAACCCAATGCCGTGGACCTGCTATGTCAACCCGTTGAGCTTCGATGACGAGTTGGCTGAACTCATGGTGCAAGCAGGCTGCGTTGGTATGGAAGTTGGCTCCGACTCCGGTTGTGACGATGTACTGCGATCTCTGCGAAAGGGCTTTACGACCGCTCATATCCGTCAACTTCACGCTCGGGCGCAAGATGTTGGGATCGCCGACTGTCATACTTTCATACTCGGCACCGAGGGCGAGACTATTGAGCATGCGCGACAGACGCTCGACTTCATCGTAGACCTGGATCCTTTTGCTGCGATCATCATGATCTGGGTTGACGATTTTGAGGCTCTGGATGCCGATTATCGGGCTGAACGACAGGTTCTGCGAGAGTCCATCATGGAGTTACTCTCGGACTCCGCGAAGGCTTTTCCTCACTGGAGCATTCCTTCACTGGGGATCAACTTCGATGAAACCGCTTTTCGAATTATGAGGGAGGGGGGGTTGCGAGGACCGCTGTGGCAATACCTTCGTAACCGCCGCGAAAGGACATGATCGTGAAGAAGAAGTGGTTCAAACTCACCGCAGCGTTGCTGGCGGCCATCCTGATGCAATCTTGTATGGTTCCGCGGGCACCCGAAACTCCGATTGCGACCCGGTTCTACTCGATTAGCCCCAATAGTACGGATCATCTCATCGTGTTACTGCCAGGACGTGGTGATACGGTAGATGCCTTTGACACGGGAGGCTTCATTGAGGCGATGAGAGCCTCGTCAATACAAGCTGACGCTCTGGCAATAGACGCCCATCTTGGATATTACATTTCCGGCCAGTTGGCAGAGCGTGTGCGAGAGGACGTACTGATTCCCTATCGTCAAGCCGGCTACGAAAGTTTTACTCTTGTCGGAACGTCGCTTGGTGGATACGGCAGTCTGTGGCTCTACAACGAGTTCGGTGATTGGTTTCAGGGGATGCTGCTTGTGGCACCTTACCTTGGTCCGCGGGACATCATCGATTCGGTTGCCGAATCAGACAATTTAAGCCAGTGGCTGCAAGATTTGGATCATGAGCCAACCGAAGATGAATATGCCTGGCTATGGCTCCAGCAGATATCGGAATCTGAGTCCGGCTTGGATGGTCTTTTGCTGCTCGCTTTCGGTGAGGATGACAAGTTTGCAAAGGGGGCAGGCATCGTCAGCGTCTTGTTGCCGGAGAAACAGGCCTTCAGGAGAGACGGTAGCCATAATTGGAATACCTGGCTCGAGCTCTGGCGCGATGTACTCGAAAGTCCGGCATGGGCAGAACTATCGACCACCGCCGATTAGAATTAACCGTATCGTTTGAAGGGAAATACTTATGAACCGACATCCTGGGTGGAGAAAGGGGTTAGCACTATCATTGCTAACGGCCTTGTCCATGCAGTCGATGGCGGAGCAGGAGGAAAAAAGCTCGACGGACGACGAGGTCATCGATGAGGTCACGGTGTTGGGCGACCGCATCGTCGGGGATCCGCCATTCGGCTTCACTTTGGATGAAGAGGCACTGGCCCGAATGCCCGGAACGCAGGATGACGCGATAAAGGCGGTTGTCACTCTGCCTGGCGTTCTGACGAACAACGATTTTGATACCGGCGTCGCGCTTCGCGGAACCCGTCCCGACGACAACCGCTACTACCTGGATTTTCTCCCAACGGGCTATCTGTTTCACATCACCGGGCTGAGCGTCGTCGACGGCGACATGGTCGCACAGTTGCAGCTATTATCAGCCGGTTTCGGCGCTACTTATCAAGGAGTCATTGGCGGCATCATCGCTGCGAATACTCGAGACCCGGCCGCTGACAAGGCTGCCGGGATCGTCGACATCAGTATGATCGATGCCGGCCTGATGGTAGAAGGTCCCCTGACCGATAAACAGCGCGCGGCGGCATCTGTTCGAATCAGTTACTACGACCTGATTGTTGGAGACCTGGTGGAGAAACGGCAGGAGGAAGATGAGCAGGGACTCGATATAGTTCAATTGCCGCGATACCAAGACTATCGGTTACGTTATCAATTAGACGTAGGTGCACGCGGAAAGCTCGACTTTCTCGTCGATGGCGCAAGCGATGATGTGCAATTCAACCTTGAGGAAGACGCGCCCAACGCCGTGTTGGATCCTGCGCGGGCAGGTAGCTACCGCTACGATATTACCTATGCGCGCCAGGGCTTTGTTTACTCCCGACCCCACAAGACCGGAAAACTGAGATTGGGCTTCGGACAGATACAGAACGAGGTCAGCGGAGAATTTGGCGACATCGGCAGGGTGGAAAGTCAACTTGACGAGACTGTTTTCAGGCTGCTCAATCAAACCAATTTCTCAGGCCATGAGCTGAAGTTCGGAATGTCGGTTTCGGCCATCGATCTGGAAAGAGATCTGGTCATTCGCGATACTGGCTGTACGGAATTTGATGTTGATTGTCTGTACAGCGACGATGAGTCCGAAACCAGTCGCATCGGCGTGAATTTTGTTCAGGGCAATATCTTCGTTGAAGACCAATTTGGATTGACAGACACTTTGGACCTGACGGTTGGACTCGGCTATACAGCCGACGGCTATTTGAACCATTCGGAACTCGAACCTAGGATGAGGCTGGATTGGTCCACGTCCGAAGCCGTCACTGTCTCTGCGGGGTTTGGCCGTTATTCGCAGCTACCGAGTTTCGATTACACGGATCCAAACCTTGGCAATCCAGATCTTTCGTATCTGCATGCAAATCATTATGTCGTGGGCGTAACCGCGCTCGTTGGATATGGCTATATCGGTAGCTTCAACGCTTTCTATAAATCGATCGATGACCTGGTCACTAGCGACCCCGAAATTCGCTACGACAATCGTGGTGAGGGCAGAGCCGTGGGAGTCGAGTTTTTGCTCCGCAAGGGGATTGGCAACCTCACCGGTTGGGTTTCGCTTACTTGGTCACGATCGTTCAGGACAGATACAAATACCGGTCTGACTTCGCGCTTCGCGTTTGACCAGCCACTGAGCGCCTCGGTGGTTGCCAAATACGACCTCTCGGACAGAATCGCGTTAAGCGGTCGTGCCACTTTTCACTCTGGCGTACCTGTAACACCGATTTATGGCAGCCGACCGGATCCCGACAGGCCAGATGGGTATTTGCCCGAATACGGCAGTCTAAACAGCGATCGATTGCCGGCATACTTCCGCACGGATCTGCGCTTGGATTGGGAGACCGGATGGCGGAACACGATACTTTACTTTGAGATTATCAATGTAACGAATCACGAGAATGTACTGAGGTACGAATACAGTCGAGACTATTCCGAGCGAAAAAATATTGAGCAATTGCCAAGGTTTTTTGCTTTCGGTGTAAAAAAGCGCTGGTAGTTTCGCGGCGACCATCTGTCAACGACGCCACGCCCCGCTCGCGAATCGGGGGCTGCATTGTATAGCCGGCCAACCACAGTCGGCCGGCACGCAGGGTGAGGCGCCTCAGTCGTCCTTTTCCATCGGTGCCAGTGTCTTATGTAGCCACGCCAGACCAGAATCTATACTTTTCTTGGCGGCCTCCTCGGTAGCCTCCCGGGTTTTCGAGAACGGAGATCGCGCTTCTGCACGGATCATTTGCCGAGCGATTTCATTTCCCCCGTTTGGCAAACCTACCGACCAGCTGGTCTCCAACGTAACGGTGCCGCTCCACTTGGGCGCTACCAATGATATCAACCCGACGTTTACGTCAAAGTCCGCATTTTCGGGAGTCTCAGTGGCTGCAAAAAGTTCGCTCTTTGCGATGGAGTTCCGGAGCGCTGCATCGTAGTCCTCGCGGGGCAGCGGGTAATAGTGTGATGCGAAGCCACTGACATCGCCATAGACGGTCAAGGATATTGTCGCAATTTTAGGCGGCCCACTCGATACCGGGGCAGATATCACCTCGGCCGATATCCGGTCAGGGCGAGCCGGCTGTGAACAAGCGCCGACCAGGATCGCGACCGCACTAATCGTCGCGACTAACCATGCCAAGGCCCTGTTGTCTCTAAACATTTTGTACTTCTCAGTTCGATGTCTCTCCCGCATCTGCGGCCAAGATGTTGGTCAGCACCTCGTCAACCATTTGTTCAGGCGACAAGCGACTGAGCGACGTGTGATAGGAGTTACCGGAACCGATCGCAGCACCAGACTCTGGGTCGCGTAAAGTTATCGTCAACTCAATCAGGTACATGGTGATATCCCACATCCATTTGTCAACGTAGGTGACAACAATCGTAGCGTCATCAGGCGCGCTACCCTCTTCACCAAAAGTGGCCTTATAGCCGCGAGTGGAAAGGTTGTCCGCAATTAATTTATGCAGTTCGCGATTATCTGGGTTGAACCGCTCTACATAGAAGACGTCAGAATTGACAATATCCTGGCCGGGGTCAAACGTTCCGGTAGCTCGGTTAATCGCACAGCCTGCCAACGAGATGGAAACGCCGACAATTACTAAACGGATTAATGTTTTCATGTCTGGACCTCCCTTAAAGACCCGAATTGTCTAATAGATGTCGTGGAACGATATTGATGTCGCCGTGAAACCGACGTCGTATGAAGTGCCCAATGACGTGTCCGCGTAGGCATATGCGTCTAGTTGAATCGCAAACGAGAATTGCTCGGCCGCAGAACCGAAGACGCCGAGACCTTTGTCGATATCATCTTGCTCAAATACCGTGAAGGCCCCGCCATCGTCAAACATTGTCGCCGCAAGTCCGCTACCAACGAACGCACCGCGTTCTTTTTCAGGACCTGCCATGGCGATGCTGGCCGCAATTACCACAACGGCGGCAATAAGATAGCGGTTTCCCATATCGCTCCTCTTGCCTATTCGACTACCCTTTCCATTTTAGCTGGCTTGGAGAGACAATCGATATATGGGGATTTACATATTAGCTTGAACCCATCCTTTAGAAAAAGAAGCTGGTCATCTTCGCGCGTATCAGTGTCTCGATCTACGGATGTGTTGCAGATCAATCGGTCGCAATCAGTTATGACGCCGAACCGATGGCAGTGGCGCCAGTTGATTCTTCCCCGACAAGAGTGACTGTGAGTTAATCGCCGCGCTTTCGAGGTGACGTGAAAAGCCACTGGCGATAATCAGGGATAACCGCGGTAGTCGATTTTCCCAAGAGTGGACTTCAGTCTTTGATTATTGCGGCCGCCGTCCGGCGCTGTTGCCCTTAGTACAGAGAAGAGTTGGGGCGAGCTTCGCCCGCCGCAAGCTTTTCCAGCCGAGCTGTATCGATCAGCTGCTCGATCCCGGGATTCCAATGCAAAACGCTTATTTCGTCGCCTTGGATGTCCGTTGTGGCCAGACCGACGTAGGCTTCTGACCATTTAAAAAGGCTTAACCTGCACGTAACCGCCAAGCCAAGCGCCGCTTCAATGATTGGCGGCTCTATGCGGCACTGCAGTCGATCTAGTCCGCCTGCCAGACCGGAGCCGAGAATCTTTAGATAGGCCTCCTTTAGAACCCACAACATATAGAAGCTATCTTCCTGCTGTTGATCAAGCCAGTTATTTTCGACTGTCGAGAAGTATTGCTTCGCTAACCGTCTCGTGTCGCGATTTGCATGCGTAAACTCAATATCGATACCGACGTCTCCAGTTAGTGCCACAGCGCATGCAACTGTTCCTTTCGCGTGCGAGATGCTCACGCCAGGACCGCCACTACAGATTGGTTTTCCCGTATCCGTTGTTGAGAGCACGTGACTGTCTGCTGGGAGTCCTGTTGCTTCCTGGAGAAGATGCCGAAGCAGACCACGGGCGCAGACGTATTCCGCGCGACGCCGGGCGCTTGCCAGCGTTTCAGCTTTCTGGCGTTCGTCATGAGATATAGCGGCCAGAAGCGGAGGCGATAGAGCATCAACTCTAGAAAAGGCCAGAAACAATTGGGGTTTGGTCGAATTATGCATCGTCGCGAATGTGAAATTGAAATTGGTCTTAGCTATTATTTGGTCTATAAGATCAGAAGAACTGGGTGCTCGAAAATGAAACTAAAGACTCTGGTGTTTTTTGCAATATTCCTTGGCGCAGGGTCACAGGCATGGGCTGCCAAGCCCATATTGAACATCGAGGATGAATCCGTACCGGTCAAACTTGATGGTTCGACGCGCAGCATTGAGGAAGTTCGGAATGCGATTGCAGCGGGTTGCAGGCTCAAAGGCTGGAGCTCTGTCATCGTTGACGAGGCACACATTAAGTGCTCGATTTTGGTCCGCGGTAAGCATTATGCTGAGGTGATGATTCCGTATACGGAGTCCGAATATTCGATACTCTACGCCGACAGCCGGGTCTTGGACTACGACGCCGAGCGACAACGCATTCATCGGAATTACAATAAGTGGGTGATACTGTTATCGCGCGCCATTCAGCAGCAGTTCACTAACTAAAGCGCGTCAATCGTTGTGTCGGCGGAATATGAGCGACGTATTGATTCCGCCGAACGCAAAATTATTGTTCATGACATACTCGACATCGCTCTCGCGTCCGTCGCCTACTATATAGTCGAGTTCGGCGCATTCCGGGTCGACATTCTCAAGGTTGATCGTAGGCGCAAACCAACCGCTGTTCATCATCTCAATGGCCAGCCACGATTCCAGCGCACCGCAGGCCCCAAGTGTGTGGCCCATGTAGCTCTTGAGTGAACTTATCGGAACATGCTCGCCCAAGATATTGCGGGTTGCATGGGATTCCGCGATATCCCCGCGCTGGGTGGCAGTCCCATGAGCACTTACATAACCAATTGCGCCGGCATCAAGGCCAGCGTTGTTGAGCGCGAGTTCCATGACCTTCTGCATAGTGTCCGATGATGGCTGAGTGACGTGAGCCCCATCTGAGTTGGTCTCGTAACCAACGATTTCGGCGTAGATTTTCGCGCCACGAGACAGGGCGCGGTCACGACGCTCAAGGACGAGCGTGCATGCGCCTTCGCCAATGACGAGGCCATCACGATCTCTGTCAAACGGACGCGGTGCGGTTTCCGGGCGATCATTTGATGTGCTCGTCGCATAAAGAGTATCGAAGACTGCCGCCTCGGTGGGACAAAACTCTTCGGCACCGCCGGCAACCATAATGTCCTGAGATCCGCTACGAATCGCCTCATATGCGTAGCCGATCCCCTGACTTCCGGACGTGCAGGCACTGGAAGTCGTGAATACACGGCCCTTTAGCCCGAAGAAAACGCCGATATTGACGGGCGTGGTGTGGCCCATCATGCGGATATACGTCGTCGCCGTGATGCCATCAAGCGTCTTACTCAAGAGCATATTGGCAAAATCGGTAATTGCGTCGGTGCTTCCTGTCGAGGACCCATAGGCAACTCCGACCCTTCCGGATTCCAGGACCGGGTTATTGAGTAACCCGGCATCGCGAAGCGCTATTTCGCTGGCGGCCGTGGCGAGAAGGGCGACCCTGCCCATGCTGCGAGTGCGCTTGCGCGTGAAGCTGGCGGGTGCCTTGAAGTGTGATATGGGCGCGCCCAACTTCGTATTCAGACCATCGTATTCGTCCCAAGCATCGATATGCTGTACGCCACTATTGCGCGAGCGGAGATTTGCCTCAATTTCCGGCCAATCGTTGCCTATCGGCGAATATGCGCCAACACCAGTAATCACGACGCGATGAGTCAAAACATTCCTCCATTTGGTGAGAGAACCTGCCGCGTGATGTACGCCGCATCGGGTGAACAGAGAAAAGCGACAGCTGCCGCAACTTCCTCCGCCTTGCCCATCCGTCGCATCGGTACGGCTTCGAGCATCTCTTTGATTGGCAGGTCCTCCGTCATGTCTGATTCGATTAACCCAGGGGCGACACAGTTCACTGTGATCTTGCGTTTGGCGAGCTCCACAGCCAGCGATTTGGTCGCGCCGATGATGCCCGCTTTCGACGCACTATAATTCACCTGGCCCCGGTTACCCATGATCCCCGAAACGGACGAAATCGTGACTATGCGTCCGGGCATGCGTCGGCGAATCATAGGCATTACAATTGGATGCAGAACATTGTAAAGACCGTTCAAGTTGACGTCGATGACCTGTCGCCAGTCTTCCTGCTCGAGCATTGGAAATGCGCCATCTCGCGTAATGCCAGCATTACACACCACACCGTAATAGGCGCCGTGTTGCTCCATATCGTCTTCGATCGCGACGCGCGTCGTCTCGGCATCGCTGATATCAAACGACAAAAGGCGACCGTCACTGCCCTTCGCCCTGATCGCATCGAGGGTCTCGATCGCGCCCTTTTCGTTTTTGCCGAAATGTGCCGCGATTGTATATCCTTCCGCAGCGAGCCTCACGGCAATCGCGCGGCCTATGCCTGAGCTGGCACCGGTTACGAGAGTGTTGTCGTGCATGGCTTGGCTCCCTTATTCCAATTTCTGCGGCTGTTCAAGTACCGCAAGGTTTGCCGACGCAACACACACACCGTCCAAACGAATCTTACAAGCGAAAGAGCCCATTCCTTGCGAGTCCCGAACAAGTTCTTTGCACTCTGCGACATAAGTTCGGCCCGGCTCGAAATGCGAGGTCGAACAAAGGAAGTGTCGCGTACCGAGCAAGAACCCAAGCGGTGGCCCGAGGCCTCGGACTTTCGCACGAGCTCCGGCATGTGCCGCGATACATTGAGCCATCGTCTCGATCCCGACATACATTGGAACGCCGAATTCCTCGTTGGCAAAAGGCGATGCGCAGGCTTCCCACTCGCAGCATGCGAAATCCGCACCGATGTCTACCAAGGTGTCCAACAGCAGCATCGGTTCCCTATGTAAAACGAAGTTCCGGGCTGGCAGGCCAATAAATGCACGGAGCGCGTGCGTCAACTTCTCATCGCTCAATCTTTCACCAGGCCCGCTTCTTCCATTCGTGAGCGTACGTTTTCAACAAAGAAATCAGGAGATCCGAGGAGAAGATCGAGTGAGTCCGCGTCGACAGGGACCTGAGTCGTTGAGGCGCGCGTATAAAGTGTCCCGGCGGCGTCATTGATTCTGTACTCGATAACGATTCGCATCTCCCACTCACGCAAATACGCGGTGACAGCCACCTCCTGATTGAGTGCCAGCGGCTGCAAATATCGAACGCTGGTGTCGGCGATAGGCCAGAGGATTCCCGATCGCATCATATCCTCATAACCATAACCGACGAGTTCCAGTAATTCGCAGCGAGCTAGCTCGAAGTATTGGAAATATCGACCGTGCCATGCCACACCGGCCGGATCGAGGTCAAAAAAAGGTACGCGTATGCGCATGGCGGCCGACAAGTACCTTGATAAATCGATTTTTGACATCGCGCTGAAGATTATCAGATGCTGTCCCGATGTGAAGCCCAGAAATCGAAAAAATTGAACCACTGCAACGGAGCCTTGCGAACTTGGGCCTCTAATGCCGTTGCGAACCGCTGGACCTCATCAGCGTATGTTCGTCCTTGATTGGCGCGCGATGGCCGGACTTCCTCTGCATATAGCTCGAAGCCGAGCTTGTATTTGCCGCCCACATTGAAGCAATTCATGAGGTAGACCGGGCAGCGTAACAAATTGGCGAGTACATAAGGGCCGATCGGAAAGTCGG
>Ga0102958_1000219_pt1 | contig 13467 bp, 13 predicted proteins | sample SalPonF2_B_D1_MG_FD_84513 | JGI IMG/M metagenome (GOLD analysis project Ga0102958, IMG submission 84513) | Salt pond soil microbial communities from South San Francisco under conditions of wetland restoration - Salt Pond MetaG SF2_B_D1_MG ...
CCGGCAGCATCGCCATGGATGAACTCGACTTGATCGGCGACACCGAGTTCTATAGCGCGGAGTTTCGCTTGCTCGGTGAACAACTGGCTCATGTCGATGCCGGTGCCGATGACTCCGTAATCGTGTGCCCAGGTGCACAGCATCTCCCCCGAACCGCTGCCGAGGTCGAGCACTCGGGTCCCCGTTTCCAGACGCAGCGCCGCGCCGAGAGTGGCGAGTTTTTCGGGTGTGAACGGGTCATGGATGCGGTGAGCACTTTCGGTGATGTTGAATATTCTTGGGATGTCCATTGTGAAAAATCTCCTTACGGGTGTGAATAGATTCGGTCACGGCCTAACGGTTTAATCAGCGGCGCGGTTTTTTGCGTCCGCTGGATTTATTTGTTAGCCATCTCTCCAACTTTTTTTGCTCTTTCCATTGCAATCAAAACATTCCGATGGAATAGATTGTAAGGAATACCTGTATTAAGATGACCAAGCTTTTCTCTATATCCTTCTTCTGATAAATCAATTAAATCAGGTAAGAAAAAAAATGTTTCCCAATCTTCAATTTTCTTTTGGAAAGATTCCGTCATATTCGTTGCTAAAGGATGATCAAGATGTTTTTTGTTCCACGGACATGCTTCTTGGCATATTTCACAATCACCCACTCTGTTCTCTATTACTGCTTGAGCTTCCTCGGGCAGATGTTCAATCTGCAAAAGATTTGAAAGGCAGTTGCTTCTGTTCAAGACATATGGCTGATCCAACGCCCTCAAAGGGCAAGCTTGTTGACACTTTTCGCATTTGTGGCACCGGTTGGGTTCCTGGTCGGTGTTGTACTCCAAAGTGGCGTCGGTTATGATTCCTCCAAGGGCTAAGAAAGTTCCGTACTTTTTTGATATGAGTAAAGTATGCTTGCCTTGCCAACCCAAGCCTGCTCTTATTGCGGCAAGTTTTAGCGGAAGGATAGACCGGTCTTCTTTAGAATCATCACAAACAATGGCTTTATAGCCTTGATTTTTTAGTAAATTGACAATGGGTTCAAGCGGTTTCACAACATCAAGGAAAAATTCTGAAAGATAGAGCCTGCTCGTTCGGCCATACCAGGCATTTGTCCAAGCTGGAAGGGTTGATCCCCCAATATAGATGCCTGCGACAATGATTGTTTTTGCGTCCGTTAAAGATATTCTTGGATCTCGTCGTCGAGAATCGCTTAATGCATAGTCTGTAAATTCGGCTGCCTCAGCAAATCCCAAAGCATCTATTCCTATAGAATCAGCAAGATTTCTGATTTGTTCCGAAAGCAAGTCTTTTTTAAATTTTCTTATCACTAACTCCTCATCATTTTTTCAGCGTAGGCTAACCAGTTAGTAGATAGTTTCTGCATAACTTACAGAAATTAAACGCTTGACAAATATTTTTGAGATATTTTATAGTTTTCTAACTGCATAACTCCAAATATGCATGTTATGCAGAAAAGGCTATTATCCCATGAAACCCATTCCCTCTGAAATCAAGATCCTTTATGACGCTGCTTTGATTAAAAAAGGTGTGGCTCTGCCAGCCCATTTTCATTACAGAAAATGGCTGCGGTATTATCTGGATTTTTGTCTTAAATATCATCACGAACCGGTAAATAAGGAAAGTCTTGCGCCTTTTATTCAAAAACTCAAGGACAAGAACCAGACCGAGAAACAACGAAAACAGGCATTTGATGCCATTTCCATTTTTTATCAAATAGAGAGAAAGAAGACTGTTCAGGGTAAGACTCAGACATTAAAGAATAAAAATGAAAGTATTTCAAGAAAAAAAACTAAATTAAAATCAACCAACGCTGATTGGAGCCCTGTGTACAATGGTTTGGTTTCGGAAATTAAATTACGGCACTATTCCCCCAAGACACTGGAAGCCTACAGAGGATGGGTCAGACAATTGCAGGGCTTTACCAGGAGCAAAGCCCCCCAATTGTTATCCTCAAAGGATGTAAAAGAATTTTTAACCTATTTGGCTGTCAAACGAAAGGTATCCGCATCCAGCCAGAATCAGGCCTTTAACGCCCTTTTGTTTTTTTACCGGCATGTTCTTAAAAATGAATTCGGCGATATTAAGGACATTCCCAGGGCCAAGCGAAAACCTTACATTCCGACAGTCCTATCTCGAGAAGAGGTTGACGCGATTATTACACGGCTTAGAAATCCATACAATTTGGTCGTCAAACTGTTGTACGGTTGCGGGCTTCGCCTCTCAGAATGTCTCCGACTCCGTGTTCAGGACATCAACTTCGACACCGGGATCTTGACCGTCCATGACGGGAAGGGAAAAAAGGACCGGACGGTTCCCCTGCCGGAAACGATCATACCGGAACTCAAAGCTCAACTTGAATCGGTTATCTCTTTGCACCAGAAAGATCTTGAAACGGGTTATGCCGGTACGTTTCTTGTCGGCCTGCTGGAAAAAAAATATAAAAATGCGGCAAAAGAATTGGTCTGGCAGTGGTTTTTTCCCGGCAAGACCTTGACCTTTGTTCCGGATACAAAGGAATACAGGCGGTATCATCTTCACCACACCCATGTTCAGAAGGCCATAAAAGGGGCTGTCAAAAGAGCGAAGATCCCGAAACGCGCATCCGCCCATACGTTTCGCCACAGTTTCGCCAGTCATCTATTGCTGGCCAACTACGATATCCGAACGGTTCAGGAGCTTTTGGGGCACAGCGACATAAGGACCACCATGATCTATACCCATACGATTCAAAGCCGGACAATCAAAGAGGCCAAAAGCCCCCTTGATTTCTCCTGACTTTATCAGCCGGGGGATAGAAGGGGCCAACCTTCACACAATTAAAAAAATAAATTTTGATTCAACTATTAAATATGAACATATTTACCTACGGAACCTTAATGATACCTGAAGTCATGTATGCCGTTACAACCCGTATGCTTCGTTCTAAAAACGCAATCCTGAGAGGCTATGCGCGCTTTACGGTCAAAGGAGAATCCTATCCGGGAATTATCCCGGCAACAGACGCAGTTACTGAAGGGATCGTTTACTTTGATGTGGATGAATTATCGCTGAAGCGGTTAGACGCATTCGAAGGCGATCTGTATCAGCGAAAACCGGTACGGGTAGAAACTAAAGAGAGAGAAATACGAGATGCCGCAACGTATGTCATCAAACCCAAATTTAGTAATCATATTTCTTCGTCAGAATGGAATGTGATGGAATTTGCCCAAAAACATCTTAAAGCGTTTTTAGAAATTTATTCGGGTTTTCAGAAAAATTCATGATTTTTTATTACAGGAACCATCCTTTTTTTGGTGGATTGCCGTTCGGCAAGCACCGGTCAAACCCGTCTTATTGTTTATCCATTGAACCGTAAAAGTGAAATTGAAAGTAAAATGGATAACATTTCTTTACTCACCTAACCATTCGAAATACCCATAAATTTTTAGTTCGATTTAAAAGCACCAGTTTTAACAGTCCAAAACATATAGGTCGTGTCCGCTGCTTACAATGGCGTTATCAGCGGGCGCGACTTTCTTTCAACACCGATCGTTATGACATCTTCGCTGACAGGCGCGGCCCATTCCAAAGAAACAGCAGAGATCTCCATTTCCAGATCCTTTCGACGTTTAAAGTCCAGCAACCCATAAAAACTACATAAATGTAATATATCGATCTATTTGTTACAGTTATGTTTAATGTCATTTTTGCTGGCATGCATAGAAATGCTTGTAACATTCTGAAAAGTTAATGTTTTTAAAGGTTATTTCATTATGGCACAGCTATTGCGTTAAGGAGCCTAAAGTTGAATGTGGTCAAATCGTTGAATGGTCGAGTGGTCAAATTGTCAAAACCATTTAACGATTCAACGATTTAACTATTTAACCAAATCCGATTCGATACGGACTAAAAAAGGAGGAATGATTACAAATGAAACCATTTAGTTATGTAGTTACCGCTGTCTGTCTTCTTTTTCCATTTTCTTCAGCCTTTGCTGCCGATGCATTAAATTCCGGGGATACCGCCTGGATGATTGTCGCTACCGCTCTGGTCATGGTAATGACGCCGGCCGGTCTGGCCCTGTTTTACGGCGGCATGTCGAGGTCTAAGAACCTTTTGAATACCTATGCCATGACCTTTGTTGCGTATTGTCTTGCCAGCGTGATCTGGATGACGTGGGGCTACACCCTTGCATTCGGGCCGGACAAGGCGGGAATCGTCGGTGGGCTGGAAAACCTGTTTTTAGGCGGAATCGGTGTAAACAGTCTGACCGGAACCATACCCACCTATGTGTTTGTCGTTTTTCAGATGACATTTGCTGCAATTACCGTAGCCCTTGTCCTCGGTTCCATCGTCGACCGCATGAAATTTTCTTCGTGGATTGTTTTTACGGTGTTGTGGTTGACGTTCATTTATTGTCCCATCGCCCACTGGGTGTGGGGCGGCGGTTGGATGGCAAACATGGGGGCACTTGATTTTGCAGGTGGCACCGTGGTTCACATCAATGCCGGTGTTGCCGGTTTAGTCCTGTCTCTGATTCTCGGAAAACGAATCGGATACGGTAAGGAAGCCATGTTCCCGTCCAGCATTTCCCTGACCGCACTGGGAGCCGCCCTGTTGTGGTTCGGATGGTTCGGTTTTAATGCAGGCAGCGAACTGGCTGCAGACGGTGTGGCTGCTTCGGCGTTTTTGGTCACCAATACTTCTGCTGCAATGGGTGCCCTGGGGTGGATGTTTGTCGAATGGTGGGTCAATAAAAAACCAACGGTACTTGGGATCGCCTCCGGAGTTGTTGCCGGACTGGTGGCCATTACGCCTGCGGCCGGATTTGTGGATTTGTCCGCTTCGCTGGCGATCGGATTGGTAGCGGGCATTCTGGGCTTTTTCAGTGTTGCCGTATTTAAAAACAAAATAGGTTATGACGACTCCCTGGATGCATTCGGTGTACACGGCATGTGCGGCATATGGGGTGCATTGGCGACCGGTATTTTTGCCAACCCTGCCATAACCGAAGGCGCTAAAGGATTACTTTTCGGGAATCCAAAACAACTTTATATTCAGGTGGTATCCATCGTGGGCACCATCCTTTTTACGGCGGCGGGAACGGTCATCGTGGTTTATGTGACCCGATTTATTACCGGTGGGCTGAGAGTGGATGAGGAGGATGAAATTATTGGACTGGACAACACCATACATGGAGAAAGAGCGTTTGAGATCGATTGATCATTGAAAGGAGCTAAATCATGAAAAAGATCGAAGCCATCATTAAGCCGTTCAAACTGGATGATGTCAAAGAGGCCCTCAATGAAATCGGAATTCAGGGGATGACGATTTCAGAAGTCAAGGGATACGGGCGCCAGAAAGGCCATAAGGAAATTTACCGGGGCGCTGAATATGTGGTGGATTTTATCCCAAAAATAAAGATCGAGATTGTCGTCCAGTCTGACAGGGTCAAGCAGGTGATGGAAACCATACAAAAGGCCGCTTATACCGGAAAAATCGGAGACGGCAAAATCTTTATTCTATCCATGGAAGAAGTGATTCGGGTGCGTACCGGAGAAAAAGGAGAAGATGCCATATAGATCCGATCACGTTTGAAATCTCCCAATTTGAATGATCATTTGGATTTCCCTCTATTTTTGTTTTAAAGCCATTTGAACGGGAACAATTGGACTCGAAGTGTTCTTACCGGTAATGACGATAATCGACCCCGTATTTATTGGCCTTGTAAGCGAATTTTCTTACCGTTGTTTTCAGGATGCCGGCTGCTAGGGTTGTATTGCCCCGCGTGTTCTTAAGGGCGTCGATGATCATTTCCCTCTCAAGATTCCCTATGGCATCTTCAAGGGATAGGGCAGGGAGGGTATCGGTTTCCATCCCTGTCTGAAGGGTGGGCGGAAGATGATAGCTGTGAATGACACCTTCCTCACACAATAACACGGCCCGTTCGATACAGTTTTCGAGCTCCCTAACATTTCCCGGCCAGTGGTACTGCATGAGCATATCGATGGCAGGGGTTGAAAATCGACGGATATCTTTATGGTTTTCTGCAGCGTATTTTTCGAGAAAATGGTCGGCCAAAAGCAGGATGTCGGTCTTGCGTTCTCTTAAAGGCGGCATATAGATGGGAAAAACATTGAGACGGTAATACAAATCGCCCCTGAAACTTTCATTCTCAACGGCCTGTTCGAGATTCTTATTGGTTGCGGCGATAATGCGCACATCCGTTTTGATGGTTTTATGTCCGCCGACGCGCTCAAACTCCTTTTCCTGTAAGGCCCGCAGGAGTTTGATTTGAACAGTAAGTCCCACTGATCCGATTTCGTCAAGGAAGATGGAACCCTTGTTGGCCATCTCGAATTTTCCGATATTTTGACTGATGGCCCCTGTAAACGAACCTTTTTCATGCCCGAAGAGTTCACTCTCGATCAGGTTTGAGGGAAGGGCTGCGCAATTGACTTTAACAAATCTGTTTTTAGTTCTGAGGCTGTTATAATGGATGGAATTGGCCACAAGTTCTTTTCCGGTACCGCTTTCACCTCGAATTAAAACCGTGGCAGTGCTCTTTGACACCTGCGAAACCATCTGAAAGACTTCTCGCATTTTGTTGCTATTGCCGATGATATTCGTTATGTGGTATTTATTCTCAAGCTCATTTTTCAACCGGATATTCTCTTCACTGAGCCGTTTTTTTTCCAGGCGGATGGTTTCCAGGTTGATCACATGCCTGGCGACCATGGTTGCAATCACGGACAACAGTTTTTCACCGTCACTCAAGGCATAAGACGGGTCATACGGCTTATCGACACTGAGTGAACCGATAATCTGATTGCCCTTTTTTATCGGAACGCAAATAAAAGAGAGTTCTTCATCCTTAACAGCTTTGCGAGAAGCGGTTCTGTTTAGAAATAGCGGTTCATCGCTAATTTTGGGGATGGTAATGGCTTTGCCGGTTTCAATCACCCGTCCGGTAATTCCTTCCCCCAGTTTGTATTTAACCCGTTGCACCGCACTTCGAGAGAGACCGTGGGCCACTTCGATGTAGATTTCGTTACGTAAAGGGTGCAAAATGGTTACGGTGCCGCGCACCATGTCCAGGGAGTTGGAGAGAATTTCCAAAACCAGATATAAAGACTTTTTAAGATCCAGGTGTTCATTGAGTGCTTCGCTGATTTCATACAGCAATGTGATGTCTTCGATGCGTTTCATCTTGTTCCGATATCCTTAAGGGCCTCGGCAAGAAATAATTATACATCTTGCTTGTCTTTTAGCCCGTCTACCGTGTTACATCCACCGGCACATATCCTGATATGCACCGGCGGATGTGCCTTGTAGACAAACCAAAATCCGGCGCAATCTTGTGGAACTATTTCTTGCCGCGACCCTAAAATAAAATTTACAATTTTGTAATAAATCGCATCTATAGGGTTAATGCAAGGAATATTTTTTGAACACACAAAATTCTCTTTAACGGTCAAATCCGATTCCAAATGATAAAGGCTGAGAGTACGATGAAATATAGTAAGGCTTCACCCCTTCTCGGCGCCCATTTTTCAATTGCAAAAGGATTGCACCATGCGCTGTATGAGGCCGAAACATACGGATGTACTACCCTTCAGATATTTACAAAAAACAACATCACCTGGAAGGAGCGAATACTGACCCGGGAAGAGATTAACCGGTTTGATCAGGCCAGAGAACAGACAGGTATCACCTCAATCGCATCACACACTTCTTATCTAATCAATTTGGCAACGCCTGAAAGAAAAAAGCATGCCATGTCGTGCAATGCACTTAAACAGGAGTTGATACGATCATCCATGCTGAATATTCCATTTGTTGTCCTTCACCCGGGTGCTCATTTGGGGAAAGGAAAAGACAAGGGAATTGAAAAAATTGCCCTCAGTATCAATGAAATATTCGCTCAAACCCCTGACATACGAATCCGGCTTCTTCTTGAAACCACAGCCGGTCAGGGGTCCGGACTGGGACATACCTTTGAGCAACTGGCATCGATTATGGATAAAATTAAAAACCAAAACCGGATCGGAATTTGCCTGGATACCTCCCATGTCTTTGCGGCGGGTTATGACATTCGTTCACCAGAGTCCTACCGAAAGGCAACAGATGCGTTCGATGCCATCATCGGCTTTGAGAACCTGTATGTTATCCATTTAAATGATTCAAAAAAAGAATTGGGCTCCCGGGTGGATCGACACGAACACATTGGTGAAGGATATATCGGAATCAAGGCATTTGAATTGTTGATGAACGACATGCGATTTTGGGATGTCCCTAAAATTATTGAAACACCCAAACAAAAAGACGGCCCGGATACGGATAAAATGAATTTGAACCGATTAAGGTCGCTGGTATTAATAAAATAATTACTTAACTTCAATATATTGTTGTCCTTTTTATGTTAAACACAATATACGGATTTTATTTTGCTTGACACATCCTATCCTTAATCCTATATTAGGAATCTTAATTCTTACATAAACAGGTTTAAAATTTAAATCTAAAATGGATAAAAAAATCAACATACAGATACTATTGGTGGAAGTGATCCGTTTTTTCTTTATTTTCACTATGATTCTGGGGGTGTCTTTTGTCTCGATAAATAACGGAGCTAAAGATGCTCAGCTTATTAATAACACTCGAGATATTTTACAGAAAGCGGACTTTCGTTCCATATTTAGACATAAAAAAGAACGCTTGTTCCACCCCATCATCCTTCAGGAAGCCAGTCGTCATGAAATTGACCCCGCCCTTGTAAAGGCGATTATCATGGCCGAGTCCGGATATAATCCCAACGCCATTTCAAAAAAAGGTGCAAAAGGTCTTATGCAGCTGATGCCCTCAACCGCCGAGGCTCTCGGCGTGGAAGATGCTTTCAACCCCGAGCAAAACATTAGCGGTGGTGTTCGCTACTTTAAACAACTCGTGAACCGATTTGACGGAGACGTCAAACTGGCACTGGCAGCTTACAACGCCGGAAGTAAAAAAGTCCGACGCTATCAAGGTATCCCTCCTTATAAAGCCACCCATTATTACATTGAAAAAGTGTTTAAGTATTATGAGTTGTACAAAGACCAGATGACAGAGAAAATGAAAGAAGTTTAATCTGGTTGTTTATCGTTTTAATGCTCTCTTATCAGAGCCTTTTTGAGCCCCCTTTTCGATTTTTTCATTAAATATTCAGGCTAAGGGCCTCGGCAAGAAATGATTACACATCTTACTTGTCTTTTGGCCCGTCTACCACGTTACATCCACCGGCACATATCCTGATATGCACCGGCGGATGTGCCTTGTAGACAAACCAAAATCCGGCGCAATCTTGTGGAATTATTTCTTGCCGCGACCCTAAAACCCCAGATCCTTGTTAATCAGGATGACTTTCACCCTTTTTTTGGGGAATGACTTCTCTGTAATTGTCCAGGTGTTGCATATACGATCCGGGCTTTTACAATCCGCACAAAAGGATGTTTTGGCACAGGGTGTTTTTTTGCCAAGTCGCATGGTGTTGACCGGTGCCGCATAATTTTTAATACGAAACATGGCTTCATCCAGATCCGGAACAATCTTATTGCGACCGACAAGAATAACGACAGTTTTGGGTCCAAAAGTGAGTGCACCGATCCGGTTGCCAATCATATCCAGATTGACAAGCTGCCCGGTTTCGGTCACTGCGTTGGTTCCGGTAATAAAAAGGTCGACCAACAAAGACTGCCGACGCCGCTCCAGACTTTCGTCAGGAGACAGGGTTTTGTCATAGGTATCCAGTATGCTAAGATCATTGTTGTTTTTGAGAACATCATAAAGTCCGGTGGCAACAAAGGTTAAAGATCCGCCCCAAGAGACACTTTTGGGTGCAATCTCGGGGATTATTTTTTCAAGCACAATCGATTTGGCTTCATCGGTGTTTTCCGCGACAAAGACTTCAAAATTATTTTCGGTCAGGGTTTCTTTAAGTTCCGCCAACCTTGTTTTCCAATAGTTCTCAATGGGATTTTCCATAAAATTCCTCCTGTTTCAGATTTGGTTATTGACATCATTAAGCCGTTAAGTCTTTGTTCTTGATCACATCCATTTATCTTTATTTAAATGGTCTTGACCGTTTTAAATGGAGGTGATATCTGTCCACACCCGTATATATAATCTATTTAACAATCCAAATTTTTTTTCAACAATTAAAAAACTGATGAGGTGTAAAATGAAAAAAATCGTCTATCTTGGAATTATTCTATCTGTTCTAATGCTTTTTGCATGCGGAAAAGCCAGCGTTGAAGATGTGGCCAAGGATTATTTAAAAAAACAGTGTGCATTCGATAACGATTTTAAAATTGATACATCGAGATTAAAATATACTGTCACGAAAAAAGAAGGCAAAAGGGCCACTGTAAGGGTATCGGGTACGATCGATTTTGACGGCCAGCTCTTTTTGGTCAAACGAGGCAAAAAATGGAAGATCAGCAAAAAAGAAGATTTATATGCCGCACAGAAAACAGTAGCTTCGCCTACCGCAAAGAAAGAGGTGGTTTCACATACTGAACAGAAAAAGGCGGTTTCACATACTGAGCAAACAACTTCGCATAAATAAACCGCGCAAAGCATGCGGGAGCCAAGGTCTCCCCCACTGCTAAGTAATGTCCATCCATAAATGGTCTTTTTGCCCGGCTTCTGCGTTATGCTCAAAAAATAAGCCTATGAATATCAAGCATATGCCTGCCTGTCCCGGTATTTTAACGGGGTGGTTATTTTTTTCGCATGCCTCGATTTTGAACAAAAGGCCTCATTTATGGATGGACACTAAGTCATTGAAATGAGGAAGTCATTTTGGCAATATCGTTACGCGAAGAAGCAAACCCCGTTAACACGTACTCCGAATATTGTTAAAAAACCAATAATAAAGCAGGCCGAAATAAAATTGTTCTTGTCCGCCCTCCAGAGGCGGATAAACCTCACCGCCCTGCAAGCGGGATCTTCGACCGGTTAGAAGGCAAAATCATAATGCTTGATGAATTCAAATCTTTACGTATTCATCGTACTGGCATTTTTATCCGACAATACCTGTTAATATTCCAGAATCATTAGGAGAGTCGAAATAAATGCGTTGAAAATCCCTGACGCCTGCACTGGTGAGCATGGTGATGAGTTGTTCTTCAGAATAGGCCTGTCCGCCGGGTGTACCCAAAAGCATGTTCAAAGAAAACAGTGCCGGGAAAAGCGGACCGTCCATGGTATTGTTTAAAATAAACTCATGAATGAGGATCAAGCCGCCGGGTTCAAGAGTGGAAACGGCCTTTTGAACGATTTTACGGCCGTATTCGAAATCTTCTCCATGGAGAATATGTGACAGCCAGGCCACATCAAAGACCCCTTTAATATCTTCTTCGAGATAGTCGACATCCTTGAAATCGATTCGATCCTGCAAATTAAATTTGGCAATGGTCTTTTCAGCAAAGGGTCGTGTCGTTGGGAGATCATAAACAGTGGCTTTAAGCTGGGGATTGTTCAAACAGAAATGAATTGCATAAGTTCCGGGGCCACCCCCCAAATCAAGCAGATGATGCCGATTGGAAAGATCTATTTTCGGGACCAGAACCGGTGCCAGATTCATCGCAAGATTAAACATTCCCATGAGAAAGCTTTCCCTTCTTTCTTCGTCTGTATGCGAGACTTCTCCTCTCACGGGTTGGCCTGTCCGAACAGCGACATCCAGCCTGTTCCAGGAATCCACCAGATGATAATGATGCATGATGATATGACCGATATACCGGGAAGAGTTCCTGTCAAGAAACGCCAGGCTTAAGGGCGTGTTTGAATAGGTGTTTTCTTTTTTTTCCAGTAACTCCATGGCTGAGAGGGCATTCAGAAGCATCTCAACGCTTCTTTGGTTACCATGCAGCATATCCGATATATCATCGCTTTTCAGGCAACGGTTGCCGATGATGGTAAAAATATCAAGTTTAACCGCGGCATGGAGCGTACATGTTTTCCAGTAACTGCCAGATATTTCTAATAAATTTCCAGGGTTCATTTCTTGTTTGTGCATGGTTGCGATACGATCTAATTAAGGACAATTTTTTTTATCATTCAATATATAACTTTATGTGGATTTTTTCTATTTACCCATCGCATTCATATGATGTTACCTTTCCGCCCGAGGCGGACAAGAAAAAATTTTTCCAGCCTGCTACATTGTATTGGCGTTGCTGAAAGTTAAGGGTGCGAAACTTTAATTTTGAACTTTAACACATATGTTATGTTTTATTCAATTCCAAATATTTTTTCAGGCATAAAGATTCTGGCATTCTTTCGTAAAAAAAGTTGGGCGGTTGGAATAAAAGAGTTGAAAAATTATGTGAAAAACGCTTTACATTTTCCAGTCATGAATTATTGTCATGTCTGATAAACTTGTCGCGTGGATTTTTATCGAAATCTTAACATTCGATGTGTTCACGCATAAACATTATCTCCTGCCACAGGCGGGATTACATGGTGTTTAAGAAACTTTTAATGATTTCATTTAATTGAATGTTTATTTAGATTGTATCCAGGAGAGACGATGACAGAGAACTTGAATATCCCGGACGAGCTTCAAGGAACTTTTAAACGCTTGATGTATCGGGTACCCGAAAAACTAAGAAGTGACAGTCATACTCAAAGAATCATTCAATTATATTTAAAATTGGGAGGTGAGAAGCTGGCGAAACAACAGATAGAGATCATCAAATTGCGTGTTCGTGAAGAGGAACGCCAAAGTAAAGCTGAAGCCGATGCTTCAGAAGGCTCCGATATCGAGGATGAGTCTTCTGACCCCAGTTCTTCTGAATTTGATAGCTTTGGATTTTCATTTAAGTAATTGAATTGGTTGAATAGATCGATTTAAAGAAAGGACAAAAACAAATTCTTCGATTACAAGCTGTTTTTTAGAAAAGGAGAGATACCCAGGTATATGCCGAACAAAACCATGAATAGTGCACAACACATTAAAATCCCGTAATATACTTTTCGGTTCATATGCCTCAAACCAAAGAATGCGAGTGTTGAAACAAGTAAATACCAAATCAGATCTCCAGCTTCATGCCCTAAAAAAAATGCCAATAGTTTTGGCCATTTTTTAAAAGAAATATCAAACTGGACCATAAAGGCAAACCCTATTGTGGCCCACCAGACCCACCAATAAGGGTTTGACATGGAAACCATAATACCCCCGATGACAGGATTTTCGATGCCTTTATTTTCAATCAACCCCGTATCTTTATTGGATTCATCATGTGAATTCAAGAAGTTGGTAGAAATATTTCCATTTAATATATCCTTTATGATGGATGCTCCAAAAAGGATAAGAATAAGACCTCCTGAAACGCCAATAATGCGGACAACAGCAATGTTTTTCAAAACAAAAGAAAAACCGAAAAGCAAAAGAATGATAATGCCCATTTCAAGGATTGCATGTCCTGTTATGATCCAAAGC
>Ga0102958_1000220_pt1 | contig 13436 bp, 13 predicted proteins | sample SalPonF2_B_D1_MG_FD_84513 | JGI IMG/M metagenome (GOLD analysis project Ga0102958, IMG submission 84513) | Salt pond soil microbial communities from South San Francisco under conditions of wetland restoration - Salt Pond MetaG SF2_B_D1_MG ...
AACGGCGAGGCGGTGATGATCGACGTTCGCGAACCGGTCGAACATGAGGATATGCGTATCCCCGGCACTACCCTGCTGCCGCTGTCGCAATTCGACCCCGCCAATGTTCCCGCGCATGAGGGGAAAAAACTTCTCGTCCACTGTGCGTCCGGCGGGCGCTCGGCCAAAGTCACAGAACGGTGTGTACTCGCGGGGATCGAAGCCTACAACGTCCAGGGTGGCATCATCGCCTGGCATGATGCCGGCTACGTGACCGAAACCGGAGTCTGAATTCATAACGCCGATTGCGCCGGCAGCGACGGTCAACACGCGGCCGGCGCTCGAAGTGGTCTGGCGCAATGGGCTTCACCATTCCGCCAACCTGCATTTGTCTCAGTCCGATTGGCCTGGGCGTTCGGCCTGAAATTAGCCCGACGTCTGCGGCGTCGTTGCGGCAAGGGCATCGGCCATAGGGCTGATGCGCCGAGCATCCGCTCCCAGCATGCTGTTTGGCGTGCAGCGCAATCGCGACGGCATCGATACCGATTCAGAATCGCTCGATCGCACCACTCAAAAAGACGCGGCGTTTCTCGGGATCGGTGAGCCGATAGCGTATGGCTGTACCGTCAACCGATGATGACAGTACGGACCAACCCGGCAAATAGAGGGGTTTGCCGAATGTCGTAGTCACACTGCACCTGCCGTCGGAACGTGCGATATCGAGTTCGCCCAGGCAGCGCGCCAGCGTCCACATGCCGTGGGCGATCGGCTGGCGGAAACCAAACCACCGGGCAGTGGTGCGGAACAGGTGAATCGGATTGAAGTCGCCGGAAACCCGCGCGTAGCTGCGGCCGGCGTTCTCCGGTGCCTGCCAGCTAACGCTGTCGCCAAGCATTCTTTCCAACTCCGGTTCGGCGCTGCGAGTGCTCCGCGAACCGGCCGGACGAGCCGCTCGTGCGAGCGCGGTAGAGGTTTCAAGCCAGACCAGTTCATCGCCACGGGTGACTCGTGTGACGATGTCAAACTCCTGCCCCTTGTCCGTTTCGCGATGCCCGCCAACATTGATACGCACGCCTAGCTTGTCAGCCACGGCGATCCGCGAATACTGCAGGATCTCGTTGCGCAAATGGACCAGCCCGAGCAAGCGCAGCGGGAAAGCTTTCGAACTCAGCAAGGCCAGCTGGGCGCGGGCGGCCAGAACATGTGGGTAAGTCAGCGGTAAGGTCCCGGTGTCGGCCAGTTCACAAACCCGGCAATAGTGACGCAGCTCGCGAACATCGATCTTTCGCGAAGCCTGGACCGCCTCCATCTCCGGAATCGACTGTCCCGCTTCGAGTCGAACGGGTTTGCGCGAAGTGGCGATCGACAGGTAACGCGTGCCACTTTTTGGCGGCCGCGAAAACTTCAGCCTGTAAGGCGGCTGCGACATCGAAAGCGCACTCCGTCCGGCTACGGCACGACCTCGTCGATCAACAGGTTCACGGCATCGCGATCACCATCCCAGCTGAATGAGACCTTACCCTGAAGATCCCCGGCTGAGGCCGCCGGGCCACCCGAAAAAGACACGCGTGCCACCAATTGCATCTCGGCAAAATCGGTGAGGCTCGTTCCCTGTGTCATCGCGTTCTGATCTGAAAGCGTCATATTCAGGGGCAACTCACCGGCCGATCGGCGCACGACCGCTAGCGGCGGTCCGACCCCCGCACTGTTGCGCGCAAACACGAACAACGAAGCCCGGCTCAGGTCTTTGCCCTGGCCGAGGCCATCGGCGAGCTCGACACGCAGCTGAATCACGTCATCCCCGGCGGGGGCGGCAGCGGGCGCCGCAGCAGCTTGTGGAGTTGGAGCCGGTGGCGCTGCGTTTGGTGGTGGCGCCGGCTGCGCGGCAGCCATTGCGGGTGGCAGTTGCACGACGCCTGGAGGATGCACACCGAGCTTCTCGTAAACCAGCATCAGGCGCTGCTCGATTATCGGCCGTATCGATTGCGGAGGATTCGAGGCCTGGAGTGTCTCCCAGCGCTCACGGGCCAATTCGTATCGCTCCTGCTCATAAGCATAGAGCCCCCCGTAGAACAGTCCTCGCTGGTCATCCGGATTCTGCTCAAGCAAGGATTCGAAGATCGGTCCCGTTTCGGTGGCAAGCCGGCCCTGATCGGCAATCGTCAGCGCTTCGGCATACTGGCCCACGATCGCCGGATTTTTACCGTCGGTCAGATCGACTGCCCTCTTCATCGCCGCGCCGGCATCGTCAAACCGGCCCATCACCATGTAAGTACGGCCGAGCATGAGCCAGCCTTCAACGTCGCCGGGTTCCGCCTGAAGGCGTGCTTCCAGCGTTTGCGCGGCCTCTAGCAATGATGCGGCCTGGTCGGAACCCGACATCCCGCTGGCATGTCCCGGACCGGCCGGAATATCCCAATTCCAGGTCGAGATATCGCGATAGAGCCAAATGGTCAGAGTGGGAACCAGAACGGCAACGATGATCACCATCGGCCATGGAGAAGCGTGAGCGGGGTTGTCAGATTCCTCGGCTTTGGCGGCACGCAGGAATGGCAAGACGAGCATCACAACCGCGGCAATCAGCATCAGCGCGGCCAAAACGATAAAGGTACTCATGCATTAGATTCCTCATGGGAAAGTCCGTCGCCCTCCTCGTCGTCGAACTTCATGCCGGTGCGGCGGCGAATCACAACCGCAGCGGCAATTGCGCCGCCAAGCAGCAAGATTGCCGGCGCGCCCCATAACAGCAAAGTGTTGGAGTCAACGGGCGGACGATACAGCACGAAGTTGCCGTAGCGTTCGACCATAAAAGTGCGAATTTCGTCATCGGTCTTGCCGTCAAGCAGCATCTGCCGCGTTTCCCGCCTGAGATCGACGGCGAGTCCCGCATTGGAGTCCGCGATCGTCTGATTCTGACAAACCAGGCAACGCAGTTCCGCGGTCAGTTTCTCGTACCGCGCCTGCATCTTCGGATCCTCAAACTCCTCCGAGGAGTCGATGGCAAATACGACGCCGGGCGCAAAAAAACCGGCTATCGCAAGTGTCGCGAAAACCCGTGCCGCCAAATTCCTGATCATGGCTGTTGCTCCTTGGCCTGCAGTGCAAGCGGCAGGATTTCCTGTTGCCAGATGCCGAAATTCAGCGGGCCGATGTATTTATAGATAACCGTTCCATCGGCAGCGAGCAGGAATGTCTCGGGGGCTCCGTATACGCCCCAGTCGATCGCGACCCGGCCATCCGCATCGATACCGCTCGCAACGTACGGATTGCCCATCTGACGCAACATCTCGCGAGCCGCAGCCGGATCGTCTTTCCAGTTGAGCCCGTAGATCGGTACCTCGCCGGTCGCCGCGATCGCCATCAGGGTATCGTGCTCCTGGCGGCACCCTCCGCACCATGTTCCCCAGACATTCAGCAGCGCGACCTTGCCCTTCATCGTATCCGTACCAACCGTACTGGCCGGATCGTCGAGCGATGGCAGTTCAAACGCCGGCGCGGGCTTGCCCAGCAACGGTGACGGGATCTCGCTGGGATCGAGCGACAGCCCGCGCAGAAAGAACCCGACCAGCAAAACGAAAAATGCAATTGGCAGAAAATAACGCCACATCAGCCGGTCTCCCTCGCGGTGCCTGCCGGCACGCGGGCGGTGGCATCCTGGCGCGCGATTCTATAGCGGCGGTCACCGACCGCGACCAAACCGCCAATCGACATAATGATGCAACCCAGCCAAATCAGCCGAACCAGTGGCTTGTACTGGACCCTTAGACTCCAGGCATTGCCACCCAATGGGTCGCCCAGTGCAACGTAAAGATCCCGCCCAAGTCTGGCATCGATTCCCGATTCGGTCATCGGGCTCTGCTGAACCCGGTAGACCCGTTTCTGCGGATACAGGACCGCGATCTCCTCGCCATCGTCGAAAATCGATATGACCCCTTCAACCGCGGTGTAATTCGGCCCCTCTACCTGGCGCAGATCGTCAAACCGGAATTCGAACTGACCCACCGAAGTTGACTCGCCAACACTCAACGCCTGATCTCGCTCGACGCTGTAGGTTTCGGTTACGACCGCACCGAGGATAAATACGCCCAGACCGAAATGGGCGATGCTCATGCCCCACAACGCCAACGGCATGCGGCGCATTTGACCCTTGCGCAGATACGCCAGCGGATCGACCAGCGCCGCGAACATCACCCACAGGGCCGCAAAAATACCGATCGCGGACAACACGCCGCCGCCGTCCCAGGCGAGCAACGAAATAGCGATTGCCAGTACCAGCGCAAGCGATGCGCCGATGCGAACATGGCGGCTGACCCGGTTCCACTTGTCACGCTTCCACGCGGTGTGCATGCCGATACCCAGCAACAACGCCATTGGCAGCGTCGGAATGATGAATACGGCCGCAAAGTACTGTGGCCCCACCGAGTATTTGCCCTGCCCCAGCGCATCCATGACCAGCGGGAACAGCGTGCCAATCAGAACCACGAAGGTCGCGATCACCAGCAGAATGTTGTTGGCCAGCAAAAACGACTCGCGCGAAAAAGCGGCAAACCCGGCATCCGAGGTCATGCGTGGCGCACGCCATGCATAGAGCGTCAGCGCCGCGCCGACAACGACGCAGAGGAAAATCAGAATGAACAGGCCGCGTTCCGGATCACTGGCGAAGGCATGCACCGACACCAGCACACCCGAGCGCACAAGAAACGTTCCGAGCAGGCTCAGCGAGAATGCCGAAATTGCCAGCAACAAGGTCCAGCTCTTGAACAGTCCGCGCTTCTCAGTGACGCTCAAAGAGTGGATCAGTGCCGTTCCCATCAGCCATGGCATGAATGAGGCATTCTCCACCGGATCCCAGAACCACCAGCCACCCCAGCCGAGTTCGTAGTAGGCCCACCAGCTCCCCAGCGCAATGCCGAGCGTCAGGCACACCCAGGACATCGTCGCCCACGGCTTGGCCCAGCGTGCCCAGTCGGTTCCCTGGCGGCCCTCGAGAAGCACTGCAATGGCAAACGCAAACGGCACAGCAAATCCGACGTAGCCGAAATAGAGCATTGGCGGATGGATTGCGAGCGCCGGGTCCTGCAGCAACGGATTCAGATCACGGCCATCCATTGCCGCCGGAATCAGGCGGTCAAACGGATTGGACGTAAACAGTATGAACGCCAGAAAACCTACAGAAACCAGCCCAAGAACGCCGATCACGCGGGCGTTGAACAGCTTCGGAAGATGGCGTCCGCCAACAATCGCAGAAATGCTCCAGATATTGAGTACCAGTATCCACAGCAGCAACGACCCCTCGTGAGCGCCCCACACCGCGGAAATCCGGTACAACAGCGGTAACGCCGAGTTGGAGTTGTTGGCCACATAAGCCACGCTGAAGTCGTTCTGGATAAAGGCCCAGGTCAGGACCAGGAACGACAACAACACAAACACAAACTGCCCGGCCGCGGCAGGTTTGCCGATCGCCATCCACATGCGGTTTCGGGTCTGAGCGCCGGCAAGCGGCATAACGCCTTGCACCAGGGCCAGGCACAAAGCGATGACTAATGCGAATTGTCCTAGTTCGGGGATCATGGTCCGCTGTCCTTGCCATGGACCTGATCGAGCGCCTCGGCCACTTCAGGCGGCATGTAATTCTCATCGTGCTTGGCGAGCACTTCCTCCGCGACAAACACGCCGTCGCCGTTCATCCGCCCGTGCGCAATGATTCCCTGCCCCTCACGAAACAGGTCGGGCAGGATCCCGGCGTAAGCGACCGTTACCGTGGTGTTGTTATCGGTCAGATCGAAACTCACGTCCAGCGCGCCCTCGGTGCGATTGACGCTGCCGGGGGTCACCAGGCCGCCAACCCGAAACTTGCGCCCTTCCGGCGGTTCACCCTCTGCTACCTGGGTCGGGCTGTAGAAATAAAGCAGATTTTCCTGCAGCGCTCTCAGAGCAAAGCCCGTGGCAATACCCACGCCAACGACAATCATTACGACCAACACCAATCTCTGCCTACGCGGTTTCATATCCCTCCTCCTGCGCCAGGACGCATCGCCCGACGGCGAGCCCTGGTTATTTCGTTTGCCAGTCGCCGGCGAGCCGCCACGACATTGGCGATTAAAACGATCAACGTCAGGCCGAAACTAGACCAAACGTAACCGGCGTATCCGCCCATTTCCAAAAATTCTTTCATATTCTTTAGCTTACCGCTACTTCTTTAATCCATTTCGAATTTCTTTCCCGGGCCAGCACCTCGCCACGTACACGAGTGAGCAATATGGCACCGAAAAAGAGCATAAATCCGACCATCATGCCCAGCATCGGCCACAGCATCGCCCAGGTTATCGATGGCTCACCGATCTTGCTGACGGTTGGGCCCTGGTGCAGCGTGTTCCACCACACGACCGAGTAATGGATGATCGGCACGTTGACCACGCCAACGATCGCGAGAACGGCGCTGGCACGGTCTGCCCTGCTCGGCTCCTCCATCGCGGAACGCAGCGCCATATACCCTATGTACAGGAAAAGCAGGATAAGTTCCGATGTCAGGCGCGCGTCCCAGACCCACCAGGTGCCCCACATCGGCTTGCCCCAGATCGAACCGGTGGCAAGCGCCAGGAAGGTGAACGAGGCACCGATTGGAGCGCAACTCGCTGCGACCGCGTGAGCCAGCTTAATTCTCCAGATCAGGCCGATCGCCGCCGAGATCGCCATGTTCACATATATAAACAGTGACATCCACGCGCTTGGAACATGCGCATAGATAATCCGGAAACCGTCACCCTGCTGGTAGTCGGCAGGCGCCAGCACCAGGCCACCATAGGCGCAAATCGCAATGACGATGATCGCGCTCCAGAAAAACCACGGTGTCCAGCGGGACGCGGCGGCATAAAAGTGCGGCGGCGAGGCCATTCGATGGAACCATCTGACAAAAGCTTTCCACATAGCAGTCAATCCAGGCTGATGCGTATGGCCGCCGCGGCGGCCAGGGGCGCAAGACTCAAAGTCAGGAACAACAGGGCGGCGAGCAGATACAGCGGCCCGGACGGGTCTTCACCCAGTCCGGCAAGGTCAGTTGCACGCGCACCGAATATCATCGTCGGTAACGACAGTGGTAATACCAGCAGAGACAGCAGCGCGCCACCCCTGCGCACACCGGCGGTCAATGCTGCGCCAACGGCGCCGATCAGGCTCAACGTCGGTGTTCCAAGCGCCAGCGCGAGCATCATTGGCAGGATCGCCTCGGTCGGCAGGAAAAACCCGCGCGCGACCAGCGGCGCGATCAGCACCAGCGGCAGGCCGCTGACAACCCAGTGGGTGACGATTTTTGCAAGCAGCAACCAGGCGAGCGGCTGCGGGCTCAGCGCGAGTTGCTCCATCGTGCCGTCGTCCATGTCCGCCTTGAACAGCGAATCCAGCGCCAGCGTCGACGACAACAGCGCGGCGACCCAGACCACCCCGGGCGCCATGTCCCGCAGCAGTGCCGCATCGGGGCTCGTCGCCAGCGGAAACAGGGTTGCGACGACCACGAAGAACACGAGCGGGTTGAGGGCCTCGCTGACGTGCCTGAAAATCACTTTCAGGTCGCGCTCGACCAGCCTCGCCGCCGCGGTAAAGATGCCGACGTTTTCCATCAGGAAATCTCAAGCGGCACGCGTCGCCCGGCCCGCAGCGGAAGATCGTGGTGGGCGGCGACCACAGCGAGCCCGCCTCCGCTCAGGTGATCGTCGAGCAGATGCGAGATCAGGTCGCGTCCGGCAACGTCGAGATTGGTGAACGGCTCATCGAGAATCCAGAGTCGGCTCTTTGCTGCCACCGCTCGCGCGAGAGCCACTCGCCGTTTCTGGCCGGCCGAGAGCACACGAACGGGTAAATGAGCGCAATGCGTGACCGCCAGCCGTTCCAGCGCGGCGTCGATATCGGCCTGATCGAAACTGCGCCGGATGCCGAGATCGAACTGCAGGTTCTCGACCGCGCTCAGGTGGGCTTTCAGTCCTTCGCGGTGGCCAACATAGAAAACGGCCTGGTTGAAAGTGCCACGGTCGCGATCGATCCGGGTGCCATCCCAGCGAACATCCCCGCTCTCTGACAGGCTCATACCGGACAAAACGCGCAGCAGGCTGGTCTTGCCGCAGCCGTTGGGACCGGTCACATGCAGGCAATCGCCCTCGCCGATAGCGAACGCGAGATTGCTAAACAAGCAACGGTCTCCCCGCCAGAGCTCCAGCTCATGGGCAGAGAACCGAGAATTTGACCCTTTTTCTTGCAGGACCTGACCTTTTGCGTGACGGACACAAACGCGCTGAAAGACTGATTCTAAGTGCGCGGGCGCGTATTCTAGCGACAAATGGCCTCAGAACCCACCCGGGGAAAGTACGTGGCTACATTTCGGGTTATCCACAATCGATCCCTGTACATCGGTTTTTCTTGTGATACATTGTCGGCCCGCCGAGGCTAGGTGGCAGAGTGGTTATGCAGCGGCCTGCAAAGCCGTGTACGCCGGTTCGATTCCGACCCTAGCCTCCACTCCTCCTTTCCGCCGTATTGGGGGCCATTCGGGGGGTTACGGCACACCTTTGTAAGCCCGCAATCCGGCTGGTTTTTTTGCTTTTGCGCGATCCTGATCTGTCCCGGCATGCGTAGCGGTTTCGCCGGAATCCCGGAAAACACGATGAAACGCCAGGGAAAAATTGCGCTTACGGTTGGTGCGGTGGCATTGTCCGGCCTCGCGCTCTTGCGTTTCCTGGCCGCGCCGCCGGCAATCCAGCCGAAATTGGCTCCGGCTCGGCCTGCGCCGGTAGCGGTGAGCCGAGAATTGCCGCTCGGGACGGAATACGACGAGAAAACCGCGCCAGCGGATCCGATCCCCGACACAATGACGCCTGAATTGCCGACACCCGGCGTAGTGGCCCCTGCTCCCATAGTTTCTCAGCCGCTCGACTCCTCCCGATTCCCGGTGGTGATCGATAATATCCGGCAGCGCTTTTATCGGCCCGAACTCGATACCCGGGTGACCCTGGTCTCGATCGATGTTGTGACACTCGAGAGTGCCATCAGGGCGAGTCAGCCATTCCTGAGTCTTGCAAACAGTGACGAGGCCGATATCGGCGACCCGGCGCAGCCGGACTTCGCGTTTCAGATCGACAACGGCCTGACACTGAATCTCAAAATCCTTCGCGCATTCGAATACACCGACTTCCCTCGCTCGCTGAACGCCTCGGGCACGGTAGTGGCTGAACGCGGCGACATCGGCGACTGGACGCTGACCGTAAACTCCAGCCGCGACATGGTCTCCGGAACTATTCGCACGGACCTACGAATCTATGTCTTTGAGAATACCGCCACGCCTTCGGTGCGGTTCGTCGCCGATCTGGACCGATTCGGATTCGAGGGAAGCCCGCCGGCCAACTAGACTCGCCGATTCAGTGCGATTTTGCACTCTGTCCCCTGGCTGCCAGGGATGCCCGGAACGCCCTGGGGCTGACACCGCCCAATTTCCGAAATGCGCGCGAGAAGTGATTCGGGTAAGCGTAACCCAGCCGGTTTGAGATCTCCGTAATCGGGGCGTCGGTTTCCCGCAAGAGCCGACAGGCGACTGCATGGCGCGACTGATTCTCAATGGCCGAAAAACTGGTTCCGGATTCAGACAGTCTTCTTTGCAGCGTTCGCATACTCATACCGGCCAACTCCGCAGCGTCGCCCATTGTGAACCGGTCGGATTCACAATAGGCACCGATAAGATGCCGAATCGAACCAACGAGGTCGTCGGCGACCGGTCCCACGGCATCGGGCTGATACTCACGCAGATTCGGATCTCGCGGCAACAGCGAACTGCTAAGGAAGTCATTGGGGATTTCAATCCACGAAATTCCACGCGACACGTGGAAAGTCGTCGGCGAAAAAGCCTGCCTGATAGTCTCACCCGGCATGGCGGACCCAATCACACCAATATCGGCGGGAGTCCAGCCGGGACCGCGGAACGTGCGCACCAACCCCAGCATCGCCATCAGGCCGAACCAGGTAATCTGAGCGGAAGCCGGGTTGGAGTCTTTGCAACTCGGAGAGTGGTAAAACCTGGTGACATTGGCACCGGGTGCCGCAGCGATACCAACGTGACAATTCGTTACCGTGCGATTACTCAGTTCGGCGAACGCCTGCATGGCCTCGAAAAGGGTCGGTGAACGGTGCAGATAAAAGGGCATTTCCGGATCGAGGCTACTGACGCCAAATCTGCGCCCTACGAGAAAACCCAGATTGTCGATGCCCTCGCGCAGCACGAGGTCCATGACAAAACGGAGAAAACGCTCGGAGGGCACATAAACGTCCGCATGGTCGAGCGCCATATAGGGCAGACGCACCCGCCGGAATGCGAGTTGCAACGGAACCCCGATCGAGTCTGCAATTTCCGCAAACGGGCGTACGATGGCCATGCGGTGTAGCGGAATCTGGTTCACTTCAAATCCACTCTTGACTCATACGAGTCCTTTGTACTTTGCCGATCGGTAGGCCATTGACGCTGATTAGATCGGCTCGGCCGGCCCACCAGCCTAGTTTAGACCAAGAAAAACTCAAATCCGAAATCGGCTTCGGGCGTAGCGATTCCGTTGCGTCGCCGTGGAATCGGGTCCACACCGCGATGTCACCAGCCTCGCCGCCTCATGAATGCCCCCCGGCGAGCCGGAGCCTGCAGCATCACTTTTGCGATATTTGCATTCGCAACGCGTGCACGAGCAGTCCGAATCGACTACTTTTGCATGATAGCCGGTATTTTTGCCGTCAAAAAAAACACGCGGCCGCGAACCGGTCAGCCCGCTGCCGCAACGAACTCTGGCCGTCAGCAAGAAAGGGAGGGACCTTGCGAGTACACAAAGTCGTGTCGGGTGACTGCATCCATAGCATTGCCGACGCCCACGGACATTTCTGGGAAACGGTCTGGAGTCACCCGGACAATTCCGACTTGCGGCGCAAGAGAGAAACCCCTTCCGTTCTGGAACCCGGCGACGAAGTTGCTGTACCGGAAATTCGCGTCGAGACTGAGCCTGCCGCGACAGAAAAAAAACATCGGTTCCGTCGCAGGGGAGTACCGGTCAGTCTTCGTATCGTGGTCAAAAGAGCCAAGTCTGACGAAGAAGCAAAGACCAGCGCGATCGAAGATCGGGACCCAGACGCGCTCGACCTGGAAGAGGAAGATCAGGACGAGGAACTGCTGCCGGAGGAACCCTGGCCCGACGCCGAGTACCTGCTTAGTTACGATGGCATCGACATCAGCGGCATCACCGACGGCGACGGCATGGTCGAGATTTCGCTCCCGCCGTCGGTAAAGCGCGCGAAGTTGGTCATCCGTCCCGGGACCCAGGAAGAAATGACCATTCCGATCGAAGTCGGCGGCCTCAACCCGATTGCGACATTGTCCGGCGTCAAACAACGCCTGCGGAATCTCGGATATGGACTCTCGGACATCGACGAGGAGGAAGACATCGAGCTGCGCCATGCAATTCGCGCTTTTCAGCTCGATCAGCAACTCGAGGCAACCGGGGAACTGAGCGACGATTTGCGAAACACGATATTGACGGCCCACGGTAGCTGACATGGCGAAGACGCTGAAAGAGAAGATCCGGATTACCTACCTGGCAGTTGCCGTGAAGAACCCCGGGTATGTTTGGGGCAAGAAGAGCTGGTCTTTCAGTGCTTACACCCATCACGGCAACACATGGGGTGAATACGGCGGGAGCGCAAAGTTCCCGGTAAAGAAAAAGCACGCTTTCGATTTACCGAAATCGTCGTTCAGCATTGAAATCGATGTGACTGGTCAGCGTTCCGTCGAAATCGGGTTCATAGCCAAGCTCCATGCGCTCGGCACGACTTTTGACATGGGCAAGGTGGTGCATACCTTGAGAGCGCCTTTCAAACAGATCATCGCCCGCATCGATACGGTAAAAAATTTCTCGGTCTGGATGAGTGTCGAACTGCTGGTCCGCGGCCGGGGCGGCGTACAGAATCCGAACGAATTCTTTGCATCGAGGGATACACGCGGCGGCAAGATCATGACCACCGTCAGCGGCAAACGCGTGGCGCGCTGGGTCGAGGTATGCCCGGTCAAGCCGGTACCAAACGCGACCCGCAGATGGCCCGTCCGGCCCCTGTTGCCGGCAGGCACCGCGGCGGCATTCACCAATACCAGTGGCGTTACCACGGTCCTGCCAAACGACGATGTCAATGTAATCACCAATCCGGCGGTCGTGCCCATATTGACGCGGGCCGAGGCGAGCGTGTCGACCTGTGCCAGATACCACGTAACCTATGCCCGGCCGTTGACGCTGAATCTCGACAGATTGCGGTGGAAGGTCCATTCGATCAGCGGTGGTGGCCGAGCCGAGGTTTTCGGCAGCAACAAAGGAGACCAGGTCTACGTCAGGGGTATAGCCTCGGGTGAGATTCTCATTGAAGTCACGCTCGATGGGGCGCGTGTCGCCGCTATCCGCGCTCGTGTCATGCGGATCAAGAAAATCAAGTGCAGATTCACCATTGTCAACGGCCCCCGGGGCAGCGGCACCCTGTCCGGACCTTCAGATATCGTCAAGCACCTTGCGATTGCCAATCGATTTTTGCGCCAGGCCGGAATCTGGTTCGTGCTCGACACCGGCAAGACAGTCAAGGACCGCGCCAAGGCAACCAAAATACCGGGTATTTTCAGAGTCAGCGTCGCCCGCGGGGTTACTCGAAATATCAGTCTCGCAGGTTTTCCCAAGGCCACCCAACTCAACTATGTCGAAAACCTGATGAATTTTGTCTATATCCATTCCTGTGCGCCGTTGCCAAGTGGCGGGCGAATTCTTGGAGCCGCCACGGACTTCCCTGCGAGCAGGGCCGGCACGCGCATCTCCGATAGCGGCACGCCCAGCAGTTCCTGGATTCCCCCGACTGGACTGCCGCCGGATGCCACGGCAAAGCGCAATACGATGAAGTTGCTGGACCGGCGGCAGAGAAACAATCACCCCAAACTTTTTGCAATGTACATTACCAATGCTTGTGGAAGCCCCACCAGCAACGCCGGAATGCTCACTTACGGCACGACGATTGCGCACGAGATCGGTCATGTCCTGAGTCTGCGCCATCGCAATCTCAACATCATGAGAGGCGGCGTGGAAACGAGCGGGCATGACGGCTTGAAACATCCGCCGCAGGAGAACCTGATGCATGCCAATAATCCGGCAACTCAGGCGCAGGATCTCGATTTACTTCAGGTAAAGGCAATTCATCGCAGTCCGCTGACCCGATGAAACGTGGGAAATGGTGCGATGAAGATAACCCGATTTCCGCTGCTTGCAGCCAGCGCATGTGCGGTGATTGCGTGTGGGGATTCCACTGCAACGGACGCGACCGCGCGGATCGCCACGATTGAGGAGACAGCAATGGCCGAGGCAACTTCAAACTCCGAGACACTATTCAACGGCCTACTGGAATTGGCCCGGGGT
>Ga0102958_1000223_pt1 | contig 13347 bp, 9 predicted proteins | sample SalPonF2_B_D1_MG_FD_84513 | JGI IMG/M metagenome (GOLD analysis project Ga0102958, IMG submission 84513) | Salt pond soil microbial communities from South San Francisco under conditions of wetland restoration - Salt Pond MetaG SF2_B_D1_MG ...
GCGGTTGACGGCCCGGCCGAAGGGGCTGGCCCATTGCGTCCGCGGCTGCGTGTCCATCACCGTCTCGATGCGGCAATTGTTCTCGTCAAGTATTTCGCCCCGGGCGAGGTCTCGCCGGGCCACGGCCCGTCGCGCCGGGTAGGTGAGTTGGAACTGCAATTCCTCGCCGCCGAGCTCCTTCCGCCCGTCCATCACCGCCACCCGCACGCGGAGGTATCCGGCCGGGCTGTCCGTCCCCGGCGAGGCCACGAGCCGGGCGCCGGCCACGTTCCGCACCGTGAGGGCCTTGGCGGCGGACACGAGCTTCCAGGCGCTTTCCTCGGGGCCGCCCTTGCGGCCGCGGAGGAACCGGTGAGCTTCGGCGAGCAGGTCTTCGCCGGAGAACGTCCGTTCGTTGCGGCGGATGCGGATTTCCTCCGCGCCGGTCAGCCGCACCGCCTCGGGGGCGATGCCCACCGAAGCCAGCCGGCCGAGGATCGTGCGCCGGTCCATCACGAGCTGCTCGCCGCTCCACGGACCGCGGCCGATGGCCACGGCCTGGGCCTTCCGCGCCGACTCGGCATCGTCGCCGCGGATGACGCACACGTCGCCCAGCGTCAGCGCCTCGGCGCTGACCTGCACGGCGCGCGGCACATAGACGGTCAGCAGGTCGTCCGGCTCGTCGCCGGGCGCCACGGTCGTCGCCGCCAGCACGAGGCAGAAGGTCGATATCAGGCGCTTCACAGGCCGCTCCTTTCCGCTACCGCACCAACTGGTTGGCGGTGGTCAGCATTTCGTCGCCGGCCCGGATCGCGCGGGAGTTGATCTCGTACGCGCGCTGGGCCGTAATCATGTTCACCAGTTCCGTGACCATCTGCACGTTCGACCGCTCCAGGAACCCCTGCTGCAGCGTGCCCAGCCCGTCGGCCCCGGCCGTGCCGGTGGTGGCCGTGCCGCTGGCGGGGGTCTCCTGCAGCAGGTTGCGGCCCACGGACGCCAGCCCCGAGGGGTTGCGGAACCGCACCAGCGTGAGCTGGCCCACGCTCTGCGGCGTGCCGTCGGAGCCGATAAACGCCGTCACCGTGCCGTCGGTGCCGATGCTGATGGATCGGGCGCCCGCGGGGATCGTAACCGTCGGCTCGAGGGCGAAGCCCTCCTGGTTGACCAGGCGGCCGTTGGCGTCCAGCCGCAGCGAGCCGTCGCGGGTGTAGCGGGTTTCGCCGCTGGGCAGGGTGATCTGGAAGAACCCGTCTCCCTGGATCGCCACGTCCAGGTCTCGGCCGGTGTTGTCCATCTCGCCGACGGAGAAGACCTTCAGCGTGGAGGCCGGGCGCACGCCGCTGCCGATCTCGAAGCCGCTGGGGGCGGTGATGCCGCTGGCGGACTCCCGGCCGGGCTCCTGGAGCTTGACGTACATCAGGTCCTGAAAGTCCACCTGGCTGCGCTTGTAGCCCACGGTGTTGATGTTGGCCAGGTTGTTGGCGATCACGTCCACGATGGTCTGCTGGGCGGTCATGCCCGTCGCGGCGGTAGAGAAGGCTCGTAGCATTGCTTGGGTCTCCTGCGTGTGCGGCTCAGCCCATGGCCACGCGCATCAACGTGTCGGCGCGGCCGTCCTGGGCGTTGTAGGATTTCACATTGCCCTCATACATCCGGGCTACCTTGATCAGGGCCACCAGCTCCTCGGTCACGTTGACATTGGAGCTCTCGCGATAGCCCTGGTGGATCGTCACGTTCTCCGCGTCGCGCTTCGGCTGGACATCTTCCTTGGCCACGTACAGGCACCGGCCGATCGGCAGCGGTTGCTGGTCCGGGAGGAACTGGCTGATCTTCAGCTTGCCCAGCGGCCGGCCGGAGACGGATACGCCGCCGTCGCGGGAAATCACCAGTTCCTGGAGGCTTACGTTCTGCGGCACGATGATCGGCCCGCTTTCGCCGGCGACGGTCCGCCCGCTGGTGTCCACCATGTGGCCTCGTTCGTTGACCTGAAACGAGCCGTTCCGCGTGTACAACTCGCCTTCCGGCGTTTCCAGCGTGAAGAAACCGTCTCCCTGGATGGCCGCGTCCAGCGTGCGGCCGGTCTGCTGGATCGCCCCCTGGGAGTAGTCCAGGCTCGCCCGGCTGACGAGCGAGGCGCCGTCGGCGCCGGCGTTACCGTCCCCGTTCATGCGGTCCTGGAGCACCTGCGAGAACGCCGTCATACGCCGCTTGAAGCCGGGCGTGTCGGCGTTGGCGATGTTGTGCGTGATGACCTCGTACTGCTTGCTCAGTGCGGTCATGCTCGCGGAGATGGCTTGAATCGGATCGGCCATGGTTTCTCGTCTCAGCTTGGCTTCGGTCTTCGGCTAGGCCCCGGCGGACAGGGCGACGGCTTCTTCGGCCGGGTGCCGGGCCTGCCGGTTGGTTTCGCGGGCCAAGTCGGCCACTTGCTCGGTGCTCAGCCCGATCAGCTCGATGCCGAGGAACGGAGCGCCGTTGGCGCCGGTTCCGACGCGCCGCACCACGCCCACGCTCTCCACCGATCGCCGGGCGTTCAGCTCGATCACCACCAGCACGCGGTCGTCGACGGATGCGTGCAACGGGCATACAAGCTGGATGCCCGGCCCGGCGATCTCCGCCAGGGTGGCCGGGACGAACCGCGGCGTTTCGCCTTCGTGGCTGGGCCGCACGAACGGGAACAGCGCCACCCAGGCGCCCCGGCCGGATTCCGACCGGGCGAAGCGCCGCCGGTTGACGCAGCGCACCTCGCCGCCGGGGGCCAGGAACACCTGCCCCTCCGCGATGCGAGTGATCTGCGCCCGGAACTCCCAGAGAATGCCATCCTGCGGGTAGCGGACGGTCCAGTCTTCGCCCACGCCGCAGGCGATGACCTTCTCCGGAAAGACGGATAGCTCCGCCTCGCCGTCGGTCGTCGTCGAGCAGAGGGCGGTGAAGTTCTGCGGCTGCCGCTGGCGGACGATCTCCAGCCGGGCGCCCTTGGGGATGCGCCCGAGCTTGACGTTCGTGGGCCGCGAGGCGCCGGGGCCGGGGCGGAAGCCGAGCTTCTCCCGCAGCGAGGCGAGGAACGTACAGGACGCGCACATTGGGGCCGCCCTGACGGCCGCGGCCTGGGCCTCCCCGTTCGCCAGTCGGTTGGCGGCCTCGTTGAAGGCCACCTCCGAGGTGAAGATCGCCTCCGGCTCCGGCAGGTTCGCCAGTTGGGCGATGGTCGATAGCAGGTGCTGCTCTTCCTCGGCCAGGCCGGCACGGGAGGCGGCCTCCTCGAACGCCTTGCCGCGGGCCTTCTGCTCTTCCCGCTTGCGGGCATGCCAGACGAGGGCCAGCAGCCCGCCGCCCAGCGCCAGCACCAGCAGCACCAGCAGCACCACGTACACCGGGCTGTTGGAGGAGAGCGAGGGGGCTTCCTGCACGGCGCGCAGCCGCTGCTGCCCGGAGAGCGTCTGGGCGAGCGGCGTCAGCAGCGTCATGTTCGGCAAGTGCAAGGTCATCATCGCGGTTCTCTAGCGTCGCGCTCAGCGGATCAGGTTCGTCAGCTCCCGCAGCATTTCGTTGGCCACGGTGATGGTTCGGGCGTTGGCCTGGTAGCCGTTCTGGGCCTGGATCATCTCCACGAACTCGGACGCCACTTCCACGTTGGACTTCTCCAGCGAGCCGCCCCGCACGGAGCCGGCCGAGCCGCCCAATGCCTTGGTGACGATGGCGTCTCCGGAGTTGGCCGATGGCGAGAAGTACCCGCTGCCCGTGCTCTCCATGCCGGCGGGGTTCTGGAACGTGGCGATCTTCAACGCGGCGATATCCGCCCGAATGCCGTTGGTGAACACGCCCACCAGCACGCCCTCGCGGCTGACGGACAGGCTGGACAACCAGCCGGAGGCGTAGCCGTCCTGGCTGGACGGGGCCACCGTCGAAGAGCCGCCGAACTGGCTGAGCCCGTCGAACTGCCCGATCGTGCCTAGGTCCAGCGAGATGCGCACCGGGTTGCTCGGGTCGTGGGCGAAGGCGAAGGAAAGCTGCGGGTTGCCGCCCCCGGCCAGGCCCGCGAAGGCGCCGTTGGTCAGGAAGCTGATCCCCTCCACCCGCCGGTACGCCGGCACGACATCCGCGCCGCCGGTGATGCTGTTGACCACGAAATCCCATTGGTTGGCCGTGTCGGTGCGCACGAACGAACCCGATACGATGTGGCTGATGCCCTGGCTGTCGAAGATCTCGATGTTGGTCGTCTTGGTGGAGTTGCCGCCGGCGGAGAGCATCTTGAAGTACGCCGGCAGGGCCGGCTTTGTGCCCGCGCCGCCCCAGGCCATGTAGATGTCCGTCTGGCTGTAGCCGGCCGCGTCGTCCTCGACGCGGATCTCGCCGTTGACGATGCTCACCGTCGAGCCGGAGAACAGCGCGCTGATTTCGTCGCAGATTTCGTCCATCGTCTTGAAGTCGCCGGCCACGGAGTCGTAGAGCAGGATGGGCGAGCCGCTGTTGTCCACGGCCGTGCCGGCCTTGTTTGTGCCGGTGATGACCAGCGAACTGGTGGCGTCCAGGCCGCTCATGCCGCTGAGGTCGTCCACGCGGGTGTCCGCCGAGATCACCGAGGACGTGGCGTCCAGGTACTGGATGCCGGAACTCAGCACGGAGCGGGTGGCTTCGCTGTCGTTGGCGCTCAGGTTGCCGGTGTAGCCTGCGCTGGTGGTGGGCTTGGCGGGCATGGCCACGTCGTAGGGGATGCGGATGGTGGACTCGCTGACCTGCTGGAAGCCTTCGGACTCGCCCTCGGAGCCGATGCGCTGCACGTGGTAGCCGGTGACCGGGTCCACCAGGAAGTACTGGCTGTCGACGGCGAACGCGCCCATACGGGTGTAGGTGTCCTTGGCGCCGTCATTCAGCACGAAGTAGCCGTCGCCCTCGATCGCCATGTCCAGGTCCTGGCCGGTGCTGATCAGTGAGCCCTGGTTCATGTTGCGGTCCACGCTGCCGATCTGCACGCCGGAGCCGACCTGCATCGGGTTCGTGCCGCCGATGGTCGCCGTCGGCTGCGACGCCGGCCGCAGCGTCTGGCTCAACAGCTCCGAGAACGTCACGCGGCTGGACTTGAACGCCGTCGTGTTCACGTTGGCCAGGTTGTTGCCGGCCACGTCCAGCATGCTCTGATGGGTCTTCAGTCCCGAAACACCGGATAGCAATGCGTTATTCATAAATCACCTCTGTCGCCCGCGGGGCGTTAGTTCGTAATGCCGATCACGTCTTCCAGCGGGATGCCCTCGGCGCCGCTGATCAGCCGGACGCCGGCATCCGTAATCTCCACGGAATCCACGCGGCGCGCCACGGCCTGCTCCGCGCCCTGCGGAATGTAGGCCACGGTCTTGCCGATCAGGCCGCTGGCCTGGCTGGCCTGCGTGGCCTGGAGCACCTTGGCGAAGTCGCCTCGCAGCGCCTCGGTGTTCTCCAACTGGGCCAGTTGAGCCAGTTGGGCGGACATCTCGTTGTTGTTCATGGGTTCGAGCGGGTTCTGGTTCTTCAGTTGCGTCACCAGCAAGGTCAGGTAGTTTGTCCCGATCTCGCCGGAGGTCATGCCGCTCGATATGCCGCTGATTCCGCTCATGGTCTGCTCCCGCTACATCCACACATTGATCGCGTCGTCGCCGACCAGCGCCGGCTGGGGTTCGTCCTCGACCGTCTCGGGGGCGAAGCCGCCCGCTTCGCCGCCGGCCTGCCCGCCGCCGTGTCGTTGGCCCTGCTGCTGGAAGAACGAGCCGAATTCGCCCTGACCCTGCTGGTTGGTGGTCTGGTTCTGCAGCACCACCTCCAGGCGGCGGATCTGCACGCCGCTGTCGGACAGGCGGTTGATCAGCAGCGGCGCTTCGCGCTGCAGTTCGTTCATGGTCTGGCGGCTTTCCACCCGCAGCACGCCGCGCACGCCGTTGCCGTCGGAGTGGAACTCCACGCGCACCCGGCCGAGCTCCGGCGGGTTCAGGCGGATCTCCACGCGGTCGCCGCCCCGGATGGCGCGGCTCTCGAACGTCTCGGCGATCTGGTCGGTCAGGGGCGCTTCTCTGGCGGCCTCGGCGCCCTGAAGGCCGGCCGTGGCGCCGCCGGCCGGCGCCGGGGCGGTTGCAGGCTGCGTCATCGGGGCCGCTTCCGCCGTGGATTGAATGCGAATGGCCTCCACGCCGAATGCCCGCGCGGGCTCCGGCTGCGGGCCGGCGGGCGCTTGCACGGCCGGGCTTTTGCGCTCGCCGGAGGCATCGAGGCGGGATGCGTCGTCGCGGCGGACGCGAGCGCGAAACTCCTCGGCTCGCTGTGCCGCCGGTTCCGCCTGGGGGCGTATCCGCGGGGCGGCCTCGCCCGCCTTGGCCTTCGGTTGTTCTTCGGCGGGGGATTCGGCCTTGGTTTGCTCGGCAATCTGGACTGCCTGTTCGGGCTGCTTGCCGGCAGCCTGCGGGTCGAGTGCCGCGGCCTCGGCGGGCGCCTGCTTCTGGGCGCCCTCCGCGGGTAAATCGGCCTGCCCTTGGGCCAACAGAGCGGCCTCCTGCTGCTGCGGGGCGGTCGGCTCCGCGGCCTGCGGCTCGGCGCTCTCGGCCGGGCGAAGGGCGATCTGCAAGACCTCGCGGCCGACGCTCAGCGTGAGGATGGGCGTCTCGCCGCCGGCCGGACCGTCCGCGGCGGGTTGCTCGGGCAAGACCTGCCCTTCGAGGCATTCGCCGGCCAGCAGCTTTTGAACGAGGCTCTCAAAGGACTGCGCGGCGGCCGGGTCCGCGGAGGCGGCGTCGGGGCGCGGGCGGGTCTTCTTCGGGCCGGAGGCAATTTGGGCTTCCGGGCCTTTGGCGGTATCGTTTTGGCCCTTGCAGGCTTCGTCGTCGCGGCGGTGGCCGTCGGGGCTCTGCTGCCGGCCTTGGGGGCGCTCGCTGGTGTTGGCCTCGTCCGGCTGCCGCTGCCGCGACGCGGCGTCCGGCTCTCGGGCGGGACCGGCATCGCGGGGGGCATCCTTCGCGGCGGGCCGTTCCGGGCGCGGCGCAGGCTTGGAGGTCTGGGCCACCTGGATCAGTTGAGACAGCGAAGCAACCTGCATTTCGGACATAGCAAGACCTTTTCTCGGCGGCCAACAGCAAGCAATTGGTGTGCCAGAAGCGGCGTCGAACGAAGAAGTACGCCATAGGTTCATTCATTGCAGTTAGTTAGAAGGCCAACCTGCGGAGGCGGTACGTAGTTCGCATCTTGGTAAGATAGGCAAGAATGGAGAGGAATCTTCCGCCTACCGGAAATCCCTTCCGGTTCGTGACCGATAATCGAGCGCGGCCGCGGGCCCGGCCGGCTGATGCTGGAAAACCGAATGCAAGGCCTTGCAAACGCGGGCTCTCTTCATTTATGCTGCTGCCCGAACCGGGATTGCTCCGATAGGTTCCAAAGGTCGGGGCCCCGGCCTCCGCGCGGCGAAGCGATGTGGCCCGCGGTCACAGGTTGGAACGGATTCCGACGGTGAGGCATGTCCGTGAGTGCAGGGACGGAAACGGCCGGCAGTACCGCCGATTGCGGCGTTATGCTGAATCGGGTGGTGATGCTGAGCAGCGACCCGCGGCGAGCGGAGCAACTCCGCGCGTGCATGGTCGAGCTCGTGCAGGAAGCCGTCTATGCCGAGGAGGCCCCGCACCTGCTGCAACTTCTCCAGCAGGCCCCGGCCGACCTGATCCTCTTTTGCCAGGATGACTGGCCCCAGCGAAGCACCTCCCTGTTGGAGCGGACGCTGTCCATCTGCCCGGAAGCTGCGGTGGTTGTGGTGGCGGAAAAGCCGGACGTTCAGGCGGCCGTGCGATGCGTGCGGGCCGGCGCGACGGACTACTTCACCGGCCCGGCCGACGCCGAACACCTCGGCCGGCTGATCCGCGGGTTGCAGTCGGAGCGCGGAGCGGCGGGGGCCAGCCGCGAGCGCTTCTTCTGCGCGGCGTGCCCGCCGGGCGTGCCGATCGTCGGCCGCAGCGAAGCCACTGTGCGCATGCTGGAGATGATCCGCGTGGTTTCCGAGAGCCGCTGCAACCCGATCCTGATCCTCGGCGAGACGGGCACGGGCAAGGAGCTCGCCGCCCGCGCCGTGCACGCCTGGCGGTGCGGCCGGCCGGACAGCTTCGTGGCGGTCAACTGCGCCGCCCTGACGGCGAACCTGCTGGAAAGCGAGCTGTTCGGCCACGTGAAAGGGGCCTTTACCGGCGCTGACCGGGAGAAGACGGGCCTCTTCGAGGCGGCCGGCGACGGGACGATCTTCCTGGACGAGATCAGCGAGATGCCCCCGGCCTTGCAGGCCAAGCTGCTGCGGGTGCTCCAGGAGCGGTGCTTCCGGAAGGTCGGCGGCACGCGGGATGTGCCGTGCTCGGCGACGGTGGTGGCCTCCAGCAACCGCGAGTTGAAGAAGGCCGTCGACGAAGGCGACTTCCGCAAAGACCTCTACTACCGCCTGGCAGTGTTCCCGATCCAGATCCGCCCCCTGCGAGACGAGCGCCGGACGGAAGACATCCCCTTGCTGGCGGAGTACTTCCTGAGCGTTTCAGACATTTCCGACGGCAAGGAGATCGACGGCTTCTCCCCGGAGGCGATGCAACGGCTCTCGGCCCACAACTATCCCGGAAACGTGCGGGAGCTCCGCAACGTGGTGGACCGGGCGATTCTGCTGGAGCAGGGCGGGCGCATTGGCCTGGAAAGCCTGCACCTGGATGACACCGAGCCGGCGGATGGGTGCGGGCAGGACGATCCGGAGTCTCGTTTCTCTCTCAAGGCGGCCGAGCGAGAGATGATCATCCGCGCCCTGCGGGAAACCGGCGGCCAGCGCACGCGGGCCGCGGCCATGCTGGGCATCACCCGGGCCACGCTCCACGCCAAGCTCAAACGCTACGACATCAGCGAGCGAGACGTCGCCTCGCCATCCGGCGCGTAGAAACCGGACGCCCGTGTGGTCGATTTTCTGACAAGCCCCTTCCTCTTGCGCGGCATCCGCAAACACATCTCCGGGGAAATGGTAGCGTAAGTCTTTTTTGTGGAATTGATTAGAGTAATATCCCTTCCGGCTGGCACGTCTCTTGCATTCATCTGGGCGTGGCGCACTGCGCCGTCGCCGCTTCCGCCGGACTGCAAGGGCGGATGCCCCGGCGGCCGCGGGCGGCCCAGACAGAGCGGATGCACCGGCACAAACCATGGCTGAAAAGAAGAAGGACAACCAGAACGCCCCCGACGCCCAGGCGGCCGGCCCGGCACAGGCGAAGGACCCGGAAGCGATCCTCGCCATGCTCGGTTTGGCGATGGTCAAGGATGAGGATGAACCCTCCGAGGCCGCCGACGAGACGACGCCCCAGTCCACGGACGCCGAAGGCCAGGCCGAACCGACCGCCGACGCGGACGCGGGCGAGCAGCTTGCCGGGCCGGTGGGCGAGGCGCAGGCCGACGCCGAGCCGGAGCCCGCCGACGCCTCCGAGGAGCCCACGGTAGCCGACGGCACGGAGCCGGACGCCGAGCAACAAGACCTCAGCCACGCGGCGATGATCGAAGAAATGCGTCGGATGGACGAGCAGGAGCAATCCGCTTCCGCTGACGGCCAGCCGCCGGAGGCGCATGAGGCCGGGCAGGACGTTGGCGAAGATGCCGAGCCCGCCGCCGCCGGCGAGGAGATGCCCAACCAGGACGCCGACGCCGCGGCCGCGGCCAGCATGGCCGCGGCGCTGGGGCCGGAAGAGGCGCCCGCCGAAGAAGAGATGTCCAACAAGCAGGACGATGACGCCGCGGCGGCGGCCATGCTGGCGGCGATGGGCCTCTCGGACGTGGACGACCTGGATGAGGAAGAAGACTCCGAGCAGTCGCCGGCCTCCGCCGAGCCGCCGGCCGCCGAGCAGACGATGGCCGCGGCGGCGGGTGTGCAGCCGGGGCCGGTCGTCGTGGCGGCGGGCAAGCACGCCTCGCTCGTGCAGATTATGGTGCTTGCGAATTCCGTGCTCATTCTGCTGGTCGTCTGCGGGTTGGTGTGGCTCCTGCTGAGCCGCGGCGGGGGCATGCAGCAGCCGACGGCGGCTTCGGCCTCCATGGCGCCTCCGGCGACAACGCGGCCGGCAGCGCAGCCGGAGGAAGAGGCCGGTTCCTCCACGGCCGCCCAGGCGGAAGAGCTCGTGGTGGCTTCTCCCTCCGAGCCCGCCTCTTGGAAGCGGGCGGAGAGTTGCTTCGCCGAGCGGAAGTACGCCGAGGCACTGCGTCACTACCGGGGCCTGCAGGAGGCTTCTCCGCGGACGTCGGCCAACGCCATGATCTTTGATCTGCTTGAGTTGCGCAGCAGCCAGTGCCTGGCCGCCCTGGGGCGGGTAGACCAGGCGGCCGGCCTGAGCGAGAAGCTCACAAGCAGCGAATCCCCGGTTGTTCGCGGCATGGCATGGTTCGCCCTGGCGGAGAAAGACTTCGGCGGCGGGCAATTCCTCCAGGCCCGCGCCAAGGCGTTTCGGGCATTGGCGGACCTGGCGTCCATGAACAAGGAACTGCCGCTGGTGGTCGACTGCGACTACCTTGTGGCGCGGTCTCTCACCGAGAAGGTGATGTCTTACTACAACCTGGGAGAGGAGTTGCCGTGGGGCAAGCTGACGGTTGAAGACCCGTTCGCCGGCCTGAGCGAGGGGGAGATCGGCAAGTTGCTGGAGGATGGCGCCCATCGTGAAGACAGCGTCCTGGGGCCGAAGATCCGCCGCCTGCCCAAGCCCGGGCGGCTGTCGGCGGCAGCGGCGGCATCGGCGCTGGAAGAGGTGTTGGGCGCCTTCGCGGCCGAGACCGGCCAGGATGTCAAATGGTCGGACGTGAAGCCCGCCGTCCGTCAGAGGCTGGTGACGGTCTCTCTGCCGGACATCAGTGAGCAAAGGCTGGCGGAGATCGTCTGCGGCGGGTCGCGGCTGATCGCCCGCTTCACAGGCAATGAGGTGGTCGTGGCGGACCCGGACGGCGCCGTGGGCGCCGACGCGCTGCGCAAGATGCTCGCCCAGGAGGCGGTATCCACCTGGCGGCGATTCTTCCTCCGCCACCGCGAGGACCCGCGTCTTTCCTACGGCAGCTTTGCGCTGGCGAGCATCCAGGAGGCCATGGGCGACCGGCTGGGCGCCATGCAGCAGTTCCGCGCCACGGCCCACGCCTATCCGCGCAAGGAAGTGGCCCCGCTGGCCCTGCTGCGGTGCGCCAAGCAGCGCATCGCCATGCTGGACTTCGCCGGCGCCCGCACGGACCTGCTGGACATTCTGGACCGCTTCCCGGACTGCGACCGGTACGAGGAGGTCTACCTGAGCCTCGGGCAGGCCACCCAGCAGGCTGGGCTTTACGACGAAGCCATCCGCGTTTTCCAGAAGCTGTACGTGCTGAACCTTTCCGCCGAGAGCCGCTCGCTTGCGAGCCTGGGTGCGGCGGAATGCCTGTTCGCCACCGGGCGGCACGAGGAATCCCGCAAGTGGGTCCACCGATACCTGGGCCTGGCCAGCAAGAAACGCAGCGAGCGCCTGTGCGGCGCGTTCCTTACGCTCGCCCGCGCGGAGCAGGCGTTGGGCCGTCCGGGGGAAGCGGCCCGGGCATACTACCACGCCCTCGGCGCCAAGCCTTCCGCGGGACAGAAAGTGGAGGCCCTGCTGGGCCTGGCCCAGAGCCAGGTCGAGCGGCGGCAGTACGTGCGGGCCATCGGCACGCTCAATCAACTGGAGCGGCTGAAACTGGGCCAGGAGCAGCAGTTTGAGTACCTAATGCGGGCCTCGGCGCTGCTGCGGTCGATGGGCCTGTCTCACAGGGGCTATCAGTTCCTGCGGGAGCGGATCGACCGCGTGGCGGATGGAAGCCTGCGGGCGCAACTGGGCTTGGAGATGGCCCGCTGCCTTCGTGACGGCGGCGAGGCGAAGCCCGCCCAGGAGATGCTGACCGAGGTGCTGCCGTATCTGCCGGCCGGGCAGTTGTTCCAGGAGGCTTCCTGCGAACTGGCGGAGATGCTGCTGGAAGAGAGTAAGGCCGATCAAGCCATCGCCATTCTCAACGATATCGTGCGACAGGAATGCTCGGCGGATGTCCGCAAGAGGGCCATGGACCTGCTCGGCGATGCACATCTCCAGCAGAAGAGCTACGAGCAGGCGGCGCAAGCCTATTCCGGCATGCTCCGCACGGGAGTGGAGGCCCCATGAAGACTTCTACGATTGTGGCCATCCTGCTGACGGCGATGCGTGCTTCCTGGGGCGAGCAGCCAACCTCTCGCCCGGCCGAGGACGCCGCCTCGGCGCAACTGCCTTCGGAAAGCGCCAGCAAGCAGTCTCTGCGCCAGACGTGGACCGCGCACGTCTCGGCGCCGAACTCGGAGGGTGAGGCCCTCGGCGAACTGGACGAGGCGCTCCTCGACCTGGAGAAGCTCATCGAGGCGTCGGCCAAGGCCCGAGCGGCCGCCGAAGCCAGGGCCCAAGCCGCCACGCGGCCGGCCACGCAGCCGACGACGGCCCCCGCCGCGGCGAGCAAGGCAGCCGCCCCCGCCGCGGCCGCCCCCGCCCCGGCCGAGATGGTCTCGCTGAGCCAGGAGAGGCTCCAGAACCTGCGAGACATGACCCAACGCCGCCGCGGCAAGCTGACCGAAGAGGATATCTCCACGGTGATCGCCCTGGGCGACACCCTCTTCCAGGCCGGGCGCCCGCAGGAGGCGGCGATGTTCTACGACATGACGCTGGACAAGCCCGACCGGCCCGACGACCACGCCTGGGCCCTCTTTCAGGCGGCCAATTGCCGCCGCACGAGCGATCCGGAAGCGGCCATCGGCCTGTACCGTCGCCTCGTGGCCGAGCACCCGGACACGCCCTGGGCCTTCACGGCCCAGATGCAGCATCGGCTTCTGGAATGGAAGCGGATGAACCGACCGGAGCAATCGGTGCGGCAGGCGGAACGGTCTTTGGGCATTCCGGAAGCGCCGGCCGCCACCACGCAGCAGACGCAGGTGTCAAAGAATGACTGAGCAGGTATTCCAGAAGGTGCTGGTCTTTACGACCGAGGCGGAGACGGCCCGCACGGCGTTGTCCGTTCTGGCGGCGCTGGGCGTGCGCGGCTCGCTGTGCCAGGACGCCGCCTCCTCCGCCCGCAAACTGCAGGAGGACCGCTGGGACCTGCTGCTGGCCGACGCCGACAGCCTTCATGGCGATATAAACTCGTTCCTGCGGACCGTGCGGACGGATGCCCCGGAGATGCCTGTGCTGATGACCGGGCCGGAAGGCTCCGCCCGGGCCGTCACGGCGCTGCGGGCCGGCTGCGACGACTATCTGGCCAAGCCGCTGAGCGAGCCGGACTTCACTTCTCGTCTGGCGGCGATTCTTCCCCGCCACAAGGTGCCCCTGGCCGCCGCGTGCGACGACCCGCGCC
>Ga0102958_1000228_pt1 | contig 13280 bp, 7 predicted proteins | sample SalPonF2_B_D1_MG_FD_84513 | JGI IMG/M metagenome (GOLD analysis project Ga0102958, IMG submission 84513) | Salt pond soil microbial communities from South San Francisco under conditions of wetland restoration - Salt Pond MetaG SF2_B_D1_MG ...
ACTCGATACTCGATGACCTCCTTGAGCAGCCGCCCGTCCATCTCGAACACCATCAGGCTGTTGCCGAAGGGGAGCACCCGGAAGACCTGCCGGGGCGTCACCGGCCCGGCCGGTATCTCGTCCCTGATGCCGCCCAGATTGGTGAAAGCGAAATCGGCCGACACCTCCTCGAGCATCGCATCGCAGACGAGGTTGCCCATGCGAGTCTGTCCCTCTCCTCCGCGCGTCAGATCGACGTCGGTACTGCCGATCACGCGGTCCATGCCCTGCTCGGCTTCGGCCACGCGCTCCTCGATCATCGCCGCCGTCTCGGCATCCGGCCACCACTCGTCCTCGAAGAGCGTGATGAGCGCGCCTCGGTAGCTCGGCAGCTCGTAACCGGCCAGCGTCTTGGTCTCCAGGTCGATCAGGAGGTCGACGTGGCCCACGCCCGAGCCTCTGCCGTAGGTCTGGAAGTGGAGCGTGTGGTTTGTCGGCTCCTCCCAGGGCTGGTCGAAGCCCTTGTGGATGTGCCCGCCGAAGAACGCGTCGATGCCCGGAGCGTAGTGAGAGATCTCCATGGCGCTGGGACCCCACCTCGCCTCCTCCACCGGCTCGCGGACGCTCTCTTCCTCCCGCTCCTCCTCTTCCTTGATCATCGCCTCGTAGCCGGACTCGGGGTCGTACGGGAGACCCATGTGTCCGGACATGAGCACGATGTCGGCGCCCTTCTCCCGGACCTCCTGGACGTACTTGTTCGCCGTCTCGATCTCATCCAGGAACGCGATAGGCTCAACGTGGGCGGGGAACGCCATCTTGGGCGTATCGGTGGTCGTCAGGCCGATGATGGCGACCTTGAGACCGTCGTAGTCCTTGATCACGTACGGCCGAACGTGCTCGACCGGCTCGCGTGACTCCGCCCAGATCATGTTCGCCGACAGCACCGGCATATCGCACATGCCTATCAGGCGCCAGAGATTCTCGAATCCCTCATCGAAGTCGTGGTTCCCGACAGTCCAGACGTCGACGCCCAGGTGGTTAAAGCACGCGATGACGTTCTTGCCGTCATCGAAGTTACCCACCGGCGTTCCCTGGAAGATGTCACCCTGATCAATGACGAGAACGTAACCGCCCTCTTCCTTCGCCCGTTCCCTGAGCCGGTTGATGTACGCCGCAGCGGATGCCGATCCGCCGAGGGGCGGAGGGAACTCCCTGTTCATGAACGTCGCGCCGCTTCTGTCGATGCCCCCGTGTATGTCGTTCGTGAAGACGACCGACAGTCTGACGAGTCCATCCTCACCCGACGCTGGCAGAACCGCCGCCACCACCAAGGCGGCCGCTAGCAGCACTGCCGCCGGGCGTCTGATGCTTCTCATCGTTGCCTGCTCCTTCCCCGCTGCGCCGGACAGGCCCCTCCGTCCTTTGGGGCACGTCGAGCGCTCGCTCGTGTCCCGTCCGCGCTGCGGTGGGCGGTGGCTGTCCTAGAACGCGTGTGTGACGGTCGCCATTGCGAGTGTGGTGGTCTCGCGGACACGACCGTCATCGATGTCGTACTCCCTCAGTCCGACCTGACCACCGATATCGACTCTCACTCCGGCGACGTCGAGACCCAGACCCAGGCTGAACGCCGCCTTCGTGTTGCCCTCGTCCGCGTAAGACGGCTGGTACATGAACCCGAAGCGCGCGAGCGAGTTGTCGAAGAACCCGTGCTCGACGCCCAGACGATACGTGAAAGTGTCGTCCAGACCGGGGTCGTAGGACTCCCAGTAATCCAATAGGACGGGAACGCGCACCCTGAAATCCGACCACTGGGCGTACTCGACATCACAGCTGACCGTCGTCATGAGCAGGTTCCGCGGATGGTAAGAGACACCCACCGCGACCTCCCCCGGGTAGTCATGCTTGAAGCGGCTTCTCTCGGTGTGCATGACGTCATCGGGCGCCGGATCGTAGGTGCCCTCGAGCCTGAACGGTCCCCGATAGACAACCGCAATGTCGACGCGGTGGAACTTTTCCACGAGCGCGCCGAATGTGAACCTGGTTCCCGACACGCTGTTGTACTCACTCCTGGTGGCCACGTCCTCCTCGTCGGAGTCAGCGGGATACACCCACCGCTCGCTGACCTCGTAGTCGCCTCTGAGGAAGTCTATGCCGAGACCCAGACTGATGTCCGGCGCCACGTCCTGTCCCAGGGCCACCGAGAAGGCCGAGATGCCTCCGTCGCCTTCCAGGTAGTAATCGTAGAGGATCTTGTCCGCGGGCTCCGTCTGGAAGTCGGGGTCGCGGTACTGCACGTGGTAGCCGTAACTCATGTCGATGCGAGGCGAGTAGCCCACGGCCACGACGGGCGCCCACTCGAGTTCTCCGAACTCGCCCTCGGGGTTGAACGCCACTGCTCCGACGTAGCGATCGTAGACCTCGGTGTTCAGAGCATAGGTGTTGTACCCGATCACGCCGTCGAAGCTGTCGTGAAGAGGTGCTTCCCTCGACTCTTCCGCCAGGACCAAGATGCCCGTCAGGGCAACGTCGATGCCTTCGGTCTTCGCTATCAGTGCGGGGTTAAGCACCATTCCCGCAGCGCCATCGATCGCAGCAAGCCCCGCACCACCCATCGCCAGCGATCTGGCGTCGAACGTGGACATCGTGTAGCCGTACTGCTCCCACTCGGCGAGCGTGAACGCGCCCGCTGTTCCGGCAAGCGCCACGAGCGCAATGACTGCGGCCGCGGCCGTCAGACGACGCATCTCTACCCTCCTTCTGTTTCGATTCCCTGCTGGTATCGCAGATTCCATGGCTCGATTGTCGAACACCCGTTGCCCCCGTTCCCTTACCACGAGTAGTCCAGCTGTATGCGGAACGTCCCCGTGTCGTTTCTGACGTACCAACCGTCTGGCTCGGGGTTCAGGGGCGGGTCGTTCTCGTTGTAGGCCCTGGGATCGACGTACGTCAGAGGGTACGAGTGATCGTTCGACCACCGGAGCCTCAGCGCCAGGTGGTCGGAGATCCGATCCGAGATCGAGAGCCAGTACCTGACGGCCTGCCCGTCCATGATCTGGAACGTCCCGTCCTCGAACGCCCACAGGAAGCCGTCGTAGTAGGTTACAGCGCCGACGAACTTGAGCCAGTCGTTGACGTTGTGAGTGACCTGAGCACCCACGGCGTACGACGGGATCGCCGCTGAACCGATGTCGGGATGGCCTCCGTCCGCCTCCACGTTGTCCGACAGACGTGGTCTCGGCGGCCACTGTATCCACGACCTCGAGAACAGGAACTCGATCTCATCGTACTTCGACAACCGGTACTCGAGCCTGAGCCTCGACTCCACCTGGTCGTAGCTCTGGGGAGTGACCCAGTTCGAGCCCAAACGTCCCTGCCACTTGTGCCTGAGGTTCATCACGATGTTGTAGATGGGCTGGAACCTCAGCTTGAGCACGACCCTCTGGTAGTCCGCGCCGTCGGCCTTCCGCTCCCACGCGTCGTACTCGAAGGAGGGCGTCAGGCGATGCGAGAACCTGTATCTGGAGTTCAGATAGAGGCCGCGCTCGGCCTGCGGCATGAAGGAGTTGTAGAACATCAGTCCGTAGAGCGGGTCCTCGAGATAGTACTGGTCCTCGAGGATGGTCCCCTTGTAGCGCTTGTACTCGGAGAACGCCCGGTTGTAGGGGTTCTCGAACCCGACGTCGTAGTCGCGGTAGAGCGCCATGACGCTCAGGTTGCTGTAGGAGGCGTAGCCGTTGACCACGAGCGCCTTGGGGTCGTCCTCGAACTGCTTGAGCACGCCGTCCGAATCGAGCCCGGCGTACTCACCGGCGAACGAGTAGTTGTCGTGGACCCACTGGAATTCAGCTCCGTAGACGCGCCGGTACTTACCCGGGCTCGTGTACGAACTGAAGTACTCGCTGTCCATGTTGACGATGTGGTCCTCGTCCTCGTCCGGAATGATCCAGCTGACGTCGCTCGTGCCCTCCGGGTCGTAGGCCGCCTTGAAGAACTTGTTGTACCTGGCCTCGTAGCCGGAGACGCCGACCCAGGTGCCCGGACCCAGCAGATACTTGACGTTTCCGCCGATCGTTCTTTCGTGGAGAACGTCACGCATCGGGTTGAGTCCGCCCGCCTCCAGGTCCTCGTTCTGAATCCGCGGCGTCATTATGACGTACTGGTTGACGCTCTCGCCGTCATCGTCCTCGTTGAGCACGGCGTCCTTCCAGTCATCCGAGTAGAACAGGATGCTTCTGACGTTCCCGACGTCGAACTCGGTGGCGACTCCGTGAAGCTGGAACTCCTGTGTCTGGGACAGGTCGCCGATGAGACCGATGTAGCGCTTGTCCCAGCTGTAGCCCGAGTTGCGCGGCTTGAAGAAGTCCGTGTTCTGCATCACGAGGCCCTGGCCGAACGCGACGGCGTAGTTGCCGACGATGACGTTGTCGAAGTGGACCGGACCCGCGTCCTTGTTCTCGATCGTCACGTGGTACTTCAGCGCGTCGAAGTCGCTGCCGGAACCGAAACCACTGTAGGCAAGTGCTCCCGCACGAACGTCCTGGCCCCACCTTAGCCTCAGCTTGTGCTGGTAGATTGGATCGGCCTGCCCCAGGTTCAGACGGTCCCACCAGGAATCGTAGGCACCGTCCGCCGGGTTCCTGTCCTCCTGCAGGCACTCGTCGACGTCGAAGAACGCAGGCGTGTCGTAGACCCGGAACTGGTAGCTGCCCCTGAGCTCGTCTGTCGTCTCGACCTCTTCGTAGCGCACAAAGTTCCTGGCGTTGTAGTAACCCCAGTAGGTGAGCCCCGGAACATTGCGCAGCGACGATCTCCTGTCGATCCGGTTCCGCCTCGTGTGACGATAGATGGCGGCGGCGTCAGGAGGAGCGATGGTCTGCAGATTCGCGATCTGCCAGTAACTCGCCTCGTTGATGTTGAACGGGTCCTTGGCCAGATCGATCCAGTGATCCACAAGCGCCTCGCTCGCCCCCTCCTCGGCCTCCCAGTTGCGAATCCTGTAGTAGATGTCGTTGACTCTCTGGAGTTCCTCGTCCTCGATCGGGACCGCGACTATCTTCACCAGCGGCTTGAGTCTGTTGAGCTCCGCCTGCCCGATCCCGGGCAGCTCGCGCAACTCATAGACGGTGGTGAAATAGGACCTGAACTCCTTGCGTTCCCATATCGCGCGCGCGGTCTTCTCGGAGACCGGTAGCTTCATGATCTCCTCGAGCGTCGCGCGGTTCAGGTCCAGCGGCTCCTCGGCCCGAACGCATGGGGCGATCAAGGTCAGGACAAGCCCTGCCAGGATCGTGAGGAACCCCATGGCTTTCAGTTGTCTCATCGTGCCTCCCCTGGTTCGCTCATCGGGGGACCGGATCGATCCGGACCCCAGTCCGTCCGGACCAACCTAGAACGCGTACCCCAGCCCGAAGTGGTGGCTGCCCGGCAGCGTTGCGTGCGATGTGTAGCTGTAGTCGATGCGAATCGACTGCCACATGGCGCCGAAACCGGCCGACACCCTGTTGGGATTGTTCTGCAGGCCGGCGCGCAACGTCAGATAGTCGGTGATCTCGGACTCGACGCCGAAGCAGGCCCTCAGGTCCTCGTCGTCCTGCTTCTGCAGCTCCAGAGACGTCGTGACGCCGCCGTAGGGGCTGTAAGCCACTCCGGTGGTGAACCACTGAGGGAGATCCTCTGTGTCCGTCTCTCCCAGCTTCGGGTTGTTGATGTTCTTCATGAAGAAGCCGAAGCGGGTCCGGCCGCGCAGCGTGCCGAGCACGCCGACGTCGAAGCCGACTGTGTTCGCGGAACCGAGATCCTCTCCCGAAACGCTCGGCGCGTCGAAGGACAGACCGTAGAGATTGGCCGAGTATCCGAACGCCAGAGAGGAGTGGACGTCCTTCATGAGCGAGAAGCCCTGTCCGAGCGTGATCGTGTACTCCTTGGACAGGTCCACCTCGCCCTGTTTGACCTTGAGCATCCGGGCACCGAACCCGACGGTCCCGTAGCTCGTCGGCATCACGGCCGACAGGGAACCAAGGTCGAAGTACGGATAGCCGAACAGGTCCACGTAGCTTCCGTAGACGCCGATCGATGCCTGGTCGGCAAGACCGGCGGGGTTCGTGAATATGGCAGTCTCGTCATCCGAGAGCGCGACGAACGCTCCGCCCATGGCTCGCGCCCGGGGCGACAGGATGAGGTTGTCGAACACGCCCTCCGCGTGAACCGCACACGGCACAAGCAGGACTGCCACCGCCGCTACGGCGATGATCGTTCTTGCCCCTTTCACATGTACCTCCTTCAGTGCTGAGACCATTCGTTCAATCAACGTGTGCCTTCCGTTCCGCCTAGTTCAGCTTCCTTCCAACGACTATCGGGATAGCCGCATCGCTTTCGTCGCCGAGGCCCCTGTCTCTGGCCTGCACGTGACAGAGGTAGGCGCCCATCGGCACCCTGTTGCCCTCGTTGTCTTTCGCGTCCCACATGACCCGCTGCGGGCCAAGGCAGGTGCCGGTGAAGAGCGTCACCACCTCTCGACCCTTGAGGTCGAAGATACGCACCGTCACGTGGCTCGCTCTCGGGGCGTTGTAGTTGATCTCGATGGCCTCATCGGAGTCCAGATCGAGCACGCGGGCTGTCACTTCGATGTCCGCGCTGCCCGTGTACTCCGACTCGAGGATCTCCATGTCTCGCTCGTATCGCGGCGACATCTCGTAGCCCGAGAAGTACGGCATGGTCTGGTCGTACTGCAGGATCACGCCTCTCATTCTCACTCTGTCCCCGACCGCGAACTGACTGAAATCGAGGTCGTTGAAGTTCTGGTAGATCTGTATTGACCCCGATCCATCGTCGATGTAGATCGCGAACCCTTCGACGCTGACAACGACGCCCGTGGTCTCAACGAAGAGACCTTCGTTGTCCTCGTGGCCAACGTCGCCCGTCTCAAGGACCGTGGGCTCGAGCGGCTCGAAACCCCGCGCCAATATCGTGATGGCGCTGGCCTCGATCTCGGTCGTTGCTCCCGCCCCGGTGCCACTGCTGATGTAGTCGACCACCTCGCCGGTCGCTGATATGATGTCGCCCTCGAGCGCCGGCTCTGTCATCAACCCGAACGCGAAGACGTTCACGCCAAACCCGTCCGGCTCCTGAATGTACATGCTGGTGTAGGTGGGCTGGAACACGCCGGGCGGAACCGTGGCGAAGCCGGCGCACTTCACCGTCTCGCCGGCCCTGACCGAGAGACCGTTCTCGTCGTACTCCTGAGCTTCGGCGATCGTCACGGTCGACTCACCGATCTGGATGCTTCCGGAGAAGCTCTCCATCGGGTTGCCGGCCAGGTCGGCCACGCCGTCGATGTCTATGTCGTAGGCCTCTCCCGGAACTCTGGCGGTCGTTCTGAGCAGGACGGTTCGCCCGTCCCGCGACAGCATCGCGTCGAGGACAGTGACGCCGCCGCCCAGAACGTAGTTGCTTCGGTTCTCAGCGTCACCCGGGTCGACGGGTTCGGAGAACTCGATCAGAGCCAGGATGTGGCTGACGCCGGACGCAATTGCCACCGTTGGCGACGACACATCTGAGGACGGATTCCGTTCGCCCGGTGTCGGCGCTGCCAGGAACAGGTCTTCGGCGCTGACGTCGGTGTCCGTGGAGACGTCGTCGCGCGCCAGCGACGTGTCCCACGGCGGCGGTCCTGGAGTCCATGAGTCGTAGAGACCACCCAGACCCTGGGCACCCGCGCAGGGATCCTCCGCCATGAACACCGGATCGCGGTACTCGACCGCGTCGACGAGGATCGCCATCGTCTGATCCGTGTAGAGCAGGACAGCCTCGTAGGCGGGCGTGCCCGACGAGAGTGTTCCACTCCCGTCCGGACCACCGATCAGGCGGATCTCCTGGTTGACTGTCGGGTCGCCATCGTCCGGACTCACCAGCACCATGTTGGGCGCATCGTTGTCCGGCCAGTCGAGGTCCGTTCCGTAAGGGTCGAACATCTCGAAGTCCGGCCACTCACCGAACACATAGTAGAACCCCTGTCCGAAGCTGAATCTGGCATCCTTGGCGATGACGATGTATCCGCTGTCGGGGATCGTCGTGCCCTCCGGGAAGGCCCACAGGTTCGACCCTCCGCACTCGCCCGAGTTGTCGATGTCGGTCAGCACCCAGCCGGTCAGGTCCACGGGGGACGCGCCGGGATTGTAGAGCTCGATGAACTCGGAGCGGTCGATCTGGTCGCTGCCGCCCGAGTGAGCGTAAACCTCGTTGATAAGCACGGCGCCGGGCTCCGCGAAGGCCCCCACCCCGACAGTGGGCTGGGTCTGGATGTTGGCCAGGCCGCCGCCTTCGTCCGCAGTCTTGACCTCGAAGACGAAGCCGCCGGGCGAAGCCGGCGCAAGGACGTCCTCGAGAGTCACCGTCCCCGGGCTTCCTGCGCTCAGGTCACAACCTGTCAGCACGACGAAGTCCGACGAAGAGGCAATGGTCGCGGCCGCGAAGGCCGGACCATCGAGGGTCACGTCGGTCTCGAGTCCCGAGAAGGTCCACTCAGGCGGAACCGAGATCGATAGCTGTGCCAACTCACCGCCGTCGGCCCGGATCGAGAACGTGAGGTCGACGGTGTCGTCGGTGAAGACCCGCTCCGGGGTGACCGAGGCGAAACCACTGCCCGGGCCGCTGGAGAAAATCATCGACCTCGACACGGGGAGTATGCCGTGCCCAGGCCTCGGGGAGGTCCTGATGTCCGGGACGATGACGCCGTACACCTCGAAGATATCGAGCGGCGCCTCCGATCCGCAGAGGTCAGTGTCCTTGTCGAACCAGAGCCAGCAGTTCGTGTCGCTGTCGGCGATCCCCGTATACCTGTCGGAAGGAGGACTGCCACAGTTGGGCCAGCCGAAGCCGCTCGCGAGCGACACGTCCCTGGTCACGGCGTAGATCCCCTCGAGGTCGTTGCCGGACTCCGCGATCTGTCTGGGCGTCAGTTCCAGCGGCTCGGGAAGCTCGTTGCCGCTGTTCAGCACGAACATCCGCGTCTCAGGATAGGCCGTTGTCACAAAGAGAGCCGTACGGCCGCTGCTCGTGGCGTGATCCACGTAGCCCGTGACCATCACGCTGTCGCCGAGAGCTACCACTGGCGACGCCATGCCGGTCTGGCGCACGTTGACGCCACCGGTGTCGTCCTGGATGTAGATGTCCGTGGCTGCTCCCAGTGTCCCGGTCGCGACGACCGCCACACCCTGCACCGTCACCACGGTGCCCCTCAGGACCGGGAACCCGTCCAGGTTGTTCTCGTTGACGTCCGATATGGGGATGACATCGGCGCTCGCCAGCACAGGCAGAGCCACGATGAACATCCCGATCAAGAGCACCCGCATCACATGCATACGATCATCCTTTCAGTCCGCTTTCGCCGGTCAGTCCTTGAGCTCGATGCCGACCACTATCGGTGCAGTCGAGACGCTGACCTGCCCGTCGCCGTCCTCCACTTCCAGCCGGCAGATGTATGCTCCAGCAGGAACCAGCCGTCTGAGATCGTCGCGTCCGTCCCATCCGTTGGTTCCCTGAACGAAGAAATCGTCCTTGTAGAATTCCGGCACGGACGAGTAGCCCGTGTATTCCGTGTCGGTCAGGGTGCGAACGACTCTCCCCTGCAAATCGAATATCTTCATGGTCACGTCGCTCTCGTCGGGAGCGAGGTAGGCAATAGGGATGACCTCGTTGACGTCGGGCCTGAACACGTGAGAGGGAACGCGAAGCGCCGCGTTCGGCCAGAACTCCGGCTCGGGAGGCGGCGGGGGGACTGCCAGCATCATGTCGCTCTGGTAGCGCGGTGAAAGCTCGTAGCCATCGAAGAAGGGCGCGGTCCGGTCGTACTGCATGATGACGCCCGTCACGTCGATGGTGTCACCCACGTCGAAGCCGCCGATGTCCAGCAGCTCGTTCGCTCTGTAGACCTGGATCTCGGCGCCCGACCACGGCTGCTCGATGTAGATGTCGTACGGGAGGTTCTCCTCTCGGACGACACCGATCGTCCTGCAGAGCCGCCCCTCGTTCTCCTCCGCACCCAGCACCTTGAGGTTCAGGTATGTGGGCTCGAATTCACCGTCGCCAGTACCGACCATCGACCAGCTGGACATCTCGATCTCTGTCGTCGAGCCTGCCCCGGTGGTCGAACTCTGATACTCCGTGACGGTTCCTGTCACGTCTATGGTGTCACCCACGGTGGCCGTGACGATGTTCGGGGCGAAGTTGAAGATGTTGATGCCGCACCCCTCCCACTCCATGTAGAACGACGTGTACAGCGGCTGGAACACGCCCGGTTCCAACGTGACCACGCCGCGCACGGTCACGACATCCCCCTCGAGCGGTGACACCCCCATCGCGTCGTACTCCTGCACGTCGCAGATGGTCTCGGCCTGAGAGGCGCCCGCCCACGCCAGAATCGCAAGGGCGACCGTCAAGATCACCCGGCCCTTCTGCTCTCGCATCATTGATGCCTCCTGGATCCAGTGATATCCATCGTTCTCTTCTTCGTGTGGGGACGTCGCCGTCAAACCGGCGCCGTCTCGAACCAGCTACCGCCCCGCCAACTCGATGTTGACAAGCCTCTCGGCCTCGGCGAGCGCCTCGGGTGAGGTCATTCTCTCCCTGAGCGCGCCCTCGACGCCGACCTCCTCCAGGTGCTTCCGACCCGCGTACCAAGCGGCCGACCTGGGTTCGTAGGACGCGAACTCGAGCTGCCGGAGGACGTCCTCGAGCCCCTCTATCTCCGCGAAGCGCGCGACCATTGCCTCGGACTCCATCGCGCTCATCCTCACCGGCGCGTAGCCCGTGAGCGCAGCCCAGCGGGCCGTGATCTCCGTACTCGTGAACCACTTTATGAACTCCCACGCGGCGTCCTTCTGTGCCTGCGTGGCTTCCGAGAATACGACCACGTTCGTGCCGGCCACGTAGCAGCCCTTGCCCTTCTCCTCGGGCAGCGGCGCCACGGCCATGTCGAACGTGTACTTGCCCTCCATGTACGAGAGCGAGACGGTCGAACCTTCGATCATCGCCACCTTGCCGGCCTGGAAGTCGTTCTGATACTCGTAGCCGGAGGTGACCTTGCCCCATCTCGTCAGAAGTCTGACCATGAACTCAAGCGCCTCGACTCCCTCCGGGCTGTTGAACGCGGCCGCGGACCCATCGTCGGTCAGGATCTGCCCGCCGTTCTGGAGCAGCAGGTTCTCGAACATCCAGGCGCTGATCTGACCGGCGGACCCCCACTGGTCGATCTCGCCGTCGCCGCTCGTGTCCTTGGTCAGCCGCTGCGCGAACCCTTCGTACTCGGACCAGCTGGTCGGCGCGTGGTCGAGGTCCTCGGTCGCGAACAGGTCCCTGTTCCAGTAGATGGCCCTGACGCTCTTGTTGAAGGGGAACGAGTAAACGGTCCCGTTCCACGTGTTGTTCTCGAGCATCCCCGGCACGAAGTCGTCCAGGTCCTCGGGGGTCAGCCCGTTTCCGCCGTCGATGTAGCTGTTCAGGGGCTCGGCGCTGCCGTTCTCGATGAGCTCGCCCGTCCACGCCTCGTAGGCCTGCGCGAGAACCGGCGGCTGTCCGGCCGCCACTGCCGCCATGATCTTCTGCGAGAGGGCCTGGTACCGTCCCATGCTGACAGACTCAATGTCGATCCCGGGATGCGTCTCGTTGAACTCGGCCACAAGTCCGTCGAGCGCGTCGCCGAGCGGCCCGCCCATTGCGTGCCAGAACTGTACGTTCACGACGCCGGAACTCGACTCGTCGCCGCCACCGCCGCATCCCGCAATGATCGCGGCAGCTGCAAGCAGCGTGATCGCCACAAATCGTCTCATGCTTCCCTCCGTCTAGCTCTTCATGCCCGACGTCGCAAGACTCTGGATTATCTGCTTCTGTGCGAAGAAATACGCGACGATCAGAGGCGCGATGGAGAACGCCGCCGCCGCCATCATCAGTTCGTGACTCGTTCCCTGCTCCTGTGAGAACCGCGCCAGTCCGACCTGGAGAGGCCTGACCTCCGGCGTGTTGGTCATAACGAGAGGCCACAGGAACGAGTTCCATGTGCCCACGATCGTGAAGATGACCACCGCGACCAGCACGGCCTTGGACAGCGGCAGCATGATCCGCCACAGGAACGCGAACCTGCTGCATCCGTCGATGATGGCCGCGTCGTAGAGGTCGTTCGGGATCGTCTTGAAGTGCTGGCGCAGCAGGAAGATGCTGAAGATGTGCGCGAGCCACGGGATTATGAGCGCCTGGTATGTGTCGATCCAGCCCAGCTTGACCAGCACGATGTACGACGGAACGATGTAGACGGGCTGCGGCACCATCATCATGGAGAGGAAGACCACGAAGGTGTTGTCCCTCCCCCAGAACTTCATCCGCGCGAACGCGTAGGCGGCGAGCGACGACGTCACGAGCACGCCGGCCACCACGAACAGCGTCACGAAAATCGTGTTGAAGTAGTACCTGGCGAACGGCGCCTGGCTCCACGCATCGGCGTAGTTAGAGAATCGCAGGCGAACGCGGTCGACCACCTGCGACGTCGGGAACACCATCGACGGACCGCCCTCGATCGGCCTCACTGTGGTGGTGCAAGCGATGTCGTCGCACGACACGACATAGACCTCGGTCCACTGCCCGTCCTCGAGCTGTGCGAAGTGCCCGGTCGGTATCCACGTGGGCGGGAACTCGAGGATCTCGATGGGAGACTTGAGTGAAGTCGAGAGCATCCAGAAGAACGGCACGATCATGATAATGATGCCGAACCAGAGCCCGGCGTAGACCCCGCCCCGTCGCAAGGCCTTCTTCGTACGGTGGCCTGCGTTGACCTCGAGATCGTGTTGTGTTGCCTGCGAACTCATCCGACAGACTTCCTCTCGGCGCCTCGAATCGTCGGCAGGCTGCCGTCCCCGGCTGCCTGCCCCTCGGACGCCTTCCCTCTAGTAGTAGACCCTTCGCTCAACAACGCGCCTCTGGACCAGCGTGAGCGTCAGGATGATGCCGAAGAGCACCAGGGCAACCGCGCTGGCGTAGCCCATGTTGCCGCCCGCGTCGAAGCCCTTCTCGAACAAGTAATAGACGATGACCTTCGTCGTCCCCATTGGCCCGCCGACCGGTGGTCCGGTCATCAGGTAGATCTGCGTGAAGACCTGGAAGGAGACGATGGTCGTCGACAGGAGCACGTAGAACGTGGTCGGCGAGAGCAGCGGCCACGTGATCTTCCAGAAGACCTGTCTCTGGCTCGCACCATCTATGCGCGCGGCTTCGTAGTACTGGTCCGGGATGTTCTGCAGCCCGGCCAGGAAGAT
>Ga0102958_1000229_pt1 | contig 13250 bp, 8 predicted proteins | sample SalPonF2_B_D1_MG_FD_84513 | JGI IMG/M metagenome (GOLD analysis project Ga0102958, IMG submission 84513) | Salt pond soil microbial communities from South San Francisco under conditions of wetland restoration - Salt Pond MetaG SF2_B_D1_MG ...
CGCCGACACTTGCCGCGGTCGCGGAACGGTCAGGGGTGGCGATCGAGCGGGTGCGTGATGTGATGCAGAACCAGGACGCGATCTCGGTGGATGCGCCGTGGGATGTCAACGAAGACTTGACGCTGCTCGATACACTCGGTGACGAATCCGGGCCGAAGCCGGATGAGGCGGCCGATCGTGAAGCTGTCGAGCGCATCGTGCGAGATGTCCTGGCGGATCTGCCCGATCGCGAAGAAGCGTTGCTGAAAATGCGTTTCGGCATCGATTCGGCCGACGAATACACCCTGGAGCGGATTGGCAGCCAGCTTGGCCTGAGCCGGGAACGAGTCCGGCAATTGCAGGCAATTGCGGTGAAATCGCTGCGAAAATCTGAAAACCTCTCCGATCTTGCGCGCATCTTCGACAAAGTGCACAGTCCGGAGTTGGCCGGAGATTAACCCGCTTCTGGCGGGAATGGGGCGCCCGCGGCCTGCCAGCTGTGACGTGGGTCACTGATTCCCCCCGCCGATAAATTCCATAATCTGCTCAAAGGTTTGCGTGGCCCGGGTGCCACCGCTGAGGGTGGACGTGTGAGTACGAAGGTCCTGGCAATCGAAGAGGACGAAAGGCTACGCCAGTGGCTGGGCCATCACGTGAGCGCGTTGTGGCCGCGTTCTGAAATCGAGTTTCAGAGCTGGAACCAGATCGAAATGCGCCTTGCCGGGCTGGCCATGGGCCGCTACCACGTGGTCATGCTCGGGCTCGATGCGGAGCAGCCCGCCGCGTTGAACGTCGTACCCGCATTCTTGCGTAAACGCGCCTGTCCGCCCGTCTTGATACTGGCTGATGGCGGTGACGAATTGACCGCGGTCAAGGCGATGAAAATGGGCGCCAGTGACTACCTGCCGAAGCGCCTGTTGAGCGGTGACATGCTGGTTGACGCGCTTCGCGGTGCGGTTTCAGAGCGTGAGCGGAGCATCGACGAGGCGCGTTGGCAGGGCAAGCCGATGCCCGAGATTCCGGGATACGTGATCATCCGGCCGATAAATCGCACACGTTATTCCTCGGTATACCTGGCTCTTTCGGAATCGCGCGAGGAGCAGGTGGCGTTGAAGGTCCTCGACCGCCGTGGCCACGATGTTGACGAGGACGCGCTCGAGCGTTTCCGCAGCGAGTACGAGATCGGTTGCAGCATTCAAGGCCCGCATGTGGCCGAGGTCTACGAATTCGGCGTCCGGGACGATCTCGCCTTCATCGCGCTTGAGTACTTCGCCGGCGGCGACCTGAAAAAACGGATGGAGCAGCCGATGCTGCCGCGGCATTGCGTACGCCAGTTGCGCCAGATTGCGGAGGCACTCGAAGTGATCCACGAGGCCGGATTCATCCACGGCGATCTAAAACCCGGCAACATCATGATGCGCGCGGATGGCTCGATTGCGTTGATCGATTTCGGTCTGTCTCGCCAATCCGGCGGGGCGGCGGCAAAAGAAACGATAGTCGAGGGCACTCCGTTATACCTGAGCCCGGAACGTGCCGACGGATTGGAGGCCGACGAGCGCGGCGATCTCTATGCGCTCGGCGCAATTTTCTACCAGATGCTGATCGGTGAACCGCCGTTTAACGGGGCGAGTGCGACGGAGGTGATCGGGGCCCACCGCAGCCAGCCGATACCGCGCCTGGCGTCTCCGCTCGACCGTTACCACTTCGTGCTGGACGGGCTGCTCGAAAAGCACCCCGAACACCGAATCGGGAGCGCCGCTGAACTGTTGGTGGCGCTGGACCACTTCGACGCCTACCTGGTAGCCGAGGCGGGCTGAGACCGGCGCCTCGCGCCATTGACGATAATCAGATTTCCGGTCAGAACCAGCACGACGCCTGCCGCTGCGGTAAGTGTCCAGACGTAGCCTTCCAGCCAGGTCGACAAGGCCAGCGCAACCAGCGGGACGACAACTGACGTGTAGGCGGCCGGCCCGGGTCCGATACGCCGGATCAGTTCGAGATAGGCGACGAATGCCGCTGCGCTGCCAAACACCGCCAGGTAAAGCAGGGAAAAAACATAGTCCGGAGACGGATCGAATTCGAAGCGGGCTCCGCGCAACAGCGCCATGACAGCGAGGCATGCGGTGCCGTAGCTCATGCCCCAGACCGTAATGCTCACGATTGGCAGACCCGTGCCGGTATTGCGAATTGCCGCCATGTTTCCGAGCGAAGCCGCGTAGGTGCCGGCCAGCACAATCAGCGTGCCGTGCAAAACCGTGGCGCTGGTGCCTAGCTGGCGTAATTCCGGCAGAAAGATCAGGCCGATTCCGGCCAGTCCCAGAGCTGCTGCCAGTGCGGTTGCGGCGCGCAGTCGCACGCCAAAAAACCAGTGTTCGTTGAATATGTTCATGAAAGTCAGCGTCGTAAACAGCACGGCGACAAGACCCGAGCTGATGTGCTGGGTGCCGTAGTAGATCAGCGCATAGTTGACGCCGAACATCGTCAGGCCCTGCAACATTGCGAAAAAGTGGTCGCGCGCCGTCAAGCTGAGATTTGTCCGGCGAATTCTTGCGAAGACCAGCAGGCATAAGGTAGCGAGCCCGAAGCGGTAGACCAGCGATATCTCCGGTGTGACGACACCGAGTTGCAGCGTTATCGCGAACCAGGTCGTTCCCCAGATGAGTACGCAGGCCAGGTATAGCAGGAGTGTGACCATCACGATTCGCGCCCGGGTCGTCGGTTGCAGCGATGACCCGCCAGGGTCGCAAAGGGAAATCAGGGAGAAGCGGGCCAGCCGCCGCCAAGTGCCTTATAGAGAAGCACGATTGCGTTCAGATAATTTTGCAGCGTCGCCGACTGATCGAGCTCCGCGTTGAAACGCGTGCGTTCGGAATCCAGTACTTCCAGATAGTCGACTACGCCGCCATCGTAGCGTGCCTGGGACAAGCGCGCCGCATTTTGCGCAGCTGTCACCCGCCGTTGTTGTGCCGCGTATTCATCCCTGAGCGTTCGGATTGCGACCAGCGCATCCTCGACTTCGCGAAACGCCTGTTGCACGGTGGCTTCGTAGTTGTAGAGCAGTTGTTCCGTGCGGGCGCGTTCCACCTCTACGTTGGACTTCAGTTTGCCGGAATTGAAAATCGGCGCAAAAATGTCTGCGCTGACATTCCACAGGTCGGCATCGCCGGAATTCAGATCCGAAAGATCGGTGCTTTCGACGCCGAGAAAACCGGTAAGCGTCAGCGACGGGAAGCGCAGCGCTTCGGCAGCGCCGATCCTCGCGGTCTGGGCCGCCAGTTGCTGCTCCGCGGCAAGAACATCCGGACGCCGTTGCACGATTTCCGAAGGCAGACCGGCGGGGATTTCGGGCGGGAAAACCTGGTCGGTCAGCGTATCACCGCGCACGACCGGCCCGGGGTTACGTCCGAGCAGGATTCGCAGTGCATTCTCCGCCTGCACGATCTGACGCCGGAAGGTCGCAACCGCGACCTCGGCGACGGCAACCTCGATTTCCGCCTGGTTGACGTCGATCTCCGGCACGGTCCCCTTGTCGAACCGCGCCTGGACGATCCTGAGGCTCTCGAGCCGGGTGGAGACGGTGCTCTCGGAGATCTCGAGTCGCTCATCGAGATCGCGAAGCAACAGGTACACGCTGGCGACGTTTGCGACCAGGCTAATCGTCACGTTGCGGTAGGACTCCTCGGTCGCCAGTAACGCGGCGCGCGCCGATTCGGTTGAGCGGCGTAACCGGCCCCACAGGTCGACCTCGAATGACAGGTCGCCGCCAAGCAGGAAATCGTTATCGGTGTCGGCACCGGGAAAAATCTCACGACTCTGGCGGCCGCGCGCCGCGCGGCCCACACCGTTGACGAAAGGAAACTGATCGGCGCGGACGAAACCGAGATTGGCACGCGCCTCGTTGATCCGTGCCAGCGCAATGCCGAGGTCCTTGTTTTCTGCCAGCGCGGTATCGATGAGCAACCTGAGTTGCTCGTCCTGGAACAGTTCCCACCATGGCATGTTTGCGATCGTCTCACCCGACGGCACAGGCTCTACGTAAGCGTCGGGGACCGGGATCTGCGGGCGCTCGAAATCGGGTCCGAGGGTGCAGGCGCCGAGAAAGCTCGCGCTCGCCAGGACACAAACCAGGCGGCGCATCTCAGGCTTGCTCCGCGACCGGATCCGGCGTCGCGGTCCGGTCGGGCGTGTCGTTGCGCGCGATATGGCGTTCCACGAAGACATACAGCGCCGGTACCAGCAGGACACCGACCACTGTGGCGACCAGCATCCCGCTGAAAACGGTCATGCCCATCACCACGCGCGCTTCCGCGCCGGCGCCGCTGGCCACCAGCAACGGCAATACGCCGAGAATGAAACTGAATGCAGTCATCAGGATCGGGCGGAAGCGCAGCCGCGCCGCCTCTTTCGCCGCCTCGACCGCGCTCTTGCCTTTTTCGAATTCGACCTTGGCGAACTCGACGATGAGAATCGCATTTTTCGCCGACAGACCGATCAGCATGACCAGTCCTATCTGGGCAAAAACATTGTTTACGTAGCTTTCGTCGAACAACCTTGCAATGAACAATCCGCCTATGGCGCCGAACACGGCGATCGGCGTGCCCAGCAGCACCGACAGCGGCAGCGACCAGCTTTCGTACTGCGCCGCAAGGATCAGGTAAACGAACACCAGCGCCATCAGGAACACCACGGCGCCGGATCCTTCGGCGGCTTTCTCCTGGTACGACATATCAGCCCAGGAGTAGGACATGTCGCCGGGAAGGACCTCGTTGGCAACTTCCTCGAGTGCTGCGAGAGCCTGCGCCGAGCTGTAGCCGGGCGCCGGCTGCCCGGTGAGTTTCGCGCTGCGGAAAAGGTTGAACCGGTTCGTAAACTCGGGACCGGCAGTGCGGCTCGTTTCCACCAGCGTTGACAGCGGTACGGCCTCGCCCTCGTTGTTGCGCACGTAGAAACTTCGCACCCCGTCGACGCTCGCCCGGTACTCGGGTTCGGCCTGGACATAGACCTTGTACAGGCGGCCGAAGCGGTTGAAGTCGTTCACATAGGCGCCACCAAGGAAGGCACCGACGGAGCTGTTGACCTCGGCCAGCGGCACGCCGAGTTTCAGCGCCTTGGCGTCATCGATATTCAGGAAAATCTGTGGCGACTCGGGCCGGAACAGCGTGACGATCCCGGCGATTTCGGGGCGGGCATTGGCGGCCTGGATAAAGGCGGCCGTCTGTTCCGCCAGGTATGACGGAGTATTGCCGCCGCGATCCTGCAGCATCATCGTGAACCCGGAGCCGGTGCCGAGACCGGGAATTGCCGGCGGCCCGAATGCGAACGCGATCCCGCCCTTGATGCGGGTCGCGAAATCGATATTCATGCGGCGCACGATCTCATTGGCGTGGTCTTGCGCGTCCGGGCGGAACTCCCAGTCCTTGAGCTGGAGGAATGCCATGCCGGCATTCGGTTGCAGTGTGCCGCTGACGATGCTGTAGCCGGCGATTGCGGTCGAGTTCTGGATCGCGTCGTACTCCGCGATGATCTCCTCCATCACGGCCATTACGCTATCGGTGCGCTGCAAAGACGCACCGTCCGGCATGATCAGTCCGGTCATCACGTAGCCCTGGTCTTCCTCCGGCACAAACCCGGCGGGAACGATTTTGAACAGGAATACGATGCCGATAATGATTGCGATCAACAGGACTCCGGACCGGTACAGTTTGCTCAGGAAAAAGTCCGCCAGCACCATGAATTTGTCGGTAGTGGCATCGAGCCCGCGATTGAACCGGTCAAAGAAGCCGTCGAGGAAGCTCTTCTTTTTCTCGCTCGGCGGCTTCAACAGCGACGCGGACAGTGCCGGACTCAGCGTCAATGCATTGATCGAGGAGATTGCCACGGAGATCGCGATCGTGATCGCGAACTGCTGGTACAGGCGGCCGGTAATGCCGCCCATGGCGGCCACCGGCACGAACACCGCAATCAGCGACAGCGAGGTCGCGACAATCGGGCCGGATACCTCGCGCATGGCCTCGATCGTCGCTTCCTTGGGCGACATACCCTGTTCCATTTTCAGTGCGACCGCCTCCACCACGACGATCGCGTCATCCACGACGATGCCGATTGCCAGCACCAGTCCGAGCAATGACAGCGTATTGATAGAGAAGCCGAGCAGCGGGAAGACCATGAACGTGCCGATCAGCGAGACCGGCACCGTCAACGTCGGAATCAGCGTGGAGCGGGCGTTCTGCAGGAAGATGAAAACGACCAGGATGACGAGTCCGACGGCCTGGAACAACGTGATCACGATTTCTCGGATACCTTCCGTGATCGGCTTGGTGGTATCCAGCGATATCACATACTCGAGATCGTCAGGGAAGCGCTGCGACATAGTCTCCATCGCGGTGAAGATCTGCTCGGCAACTTCGAGCCCGTTGGCGTCGGGCAGCTGGAAAACCTGCAGCATCGCCGTCGGCTTGCCGTCGAGGCGGACCTTGTACAGGTAGTTTTGCGCGCCCAGCTCGATTCGTGAGACGTCCTTCAGCAACACCTGTGACCCGTCGGGGTTCGAGCGCACCACCACCTCACCGAACTCTTCCGGGGTTTCGAAGCGGCCGCCGGTCTGCACCGTGTAGGTGAATTCGTTCCCGGCCGGCGCCGGCTCACCGCCGATCTGCCCGGCCGGGACGAGGACATTCTGCTCCTGGATCGCCCTGGTTATGTCCGAGACGGTCAGATTGAGCTTGGACAACTGATCCGGACGAATCCACACCCGCATCGCGTATTCGCTGATGCTGCCGCCGAGCACCTCGGCGTTGCCCACACCCCTGATTCGTGCGAGTTCGTCAACCACATTGATCGAGGCATAGTTAGTCAGGAAGTTCTCGTCATAGGTGCCGTCCGGGGAGACCAGCGATATCAGCAATAGCGGAAACGACAGCTGCTTCTTGACCGTGGTACCGAGCCGCTTGACTTCCTCCGGCAGGGTGGCCTGCGCTTCCGAGACCCGGTTCTGGGTCAGCACGTTGGCCATGTCGAGGTCCGTACCGACCTCGAAGGACACGTTCAATGTCATCCGCCCATCGCTGGAGTTGGTCGAGTTCATGTAGATCATGTCCTCGACACCGTTGACCTTCTGCTCGATCGGGGTCGCGACGGACTGCTCGACGTTGGTGGCGCTGGCGCCGGTGTAGGTCGCGGAGACCGCCACCATGGGCGGCGTGATCTCCGGATACTGCGCGATCGGCAGACGGCCGAGCGCGACGAAACCCACGATCACGATGATGATCGCGATCACCATTGCAACGATGGGTCGGCGGACGAAAAACTCGGCCACGCGTCAGCCCCCCTGTTCCGGCTTGGCGTCTGCGTCTGGCTCGAGGCTCTCCAGGCTGACGATTTTCGGTTTGATTTTGGCGTCGTTGCGCAGTCTCAACAGGCCCTCGATCGCGACTTTCTCCCCCGCCTCGAGACCGGAATCGATGATTTGCAGATTGCCGATCTGCGGGCCGGGCTCCACGACCCTCAGCTTGACGGTACCGTCGTCGCCGACTACGAATACGCGGAATGTCCCCTGCAGCTCGGCGACCGCGCGAACCGGGATCATCACCGCATCTTGGCGCCGGTCGATGACCGCACGCACTCTGGCGAACTGCCCGGCCAGTACGATACCGCGCGGATTGTCGAAGTCCGCTTCCATCGTGAACGTACCGGTGGTCGGGTTTATTGCGGCGTCATAGGCGACGACATGGCCTGGATGCTCGTGCAACGCGCCGTCGGCGAGGATCAGTTGCAGGTTGCCACCTTGCTCCTCGGACGGGGCGTTGTCGGGTTTCTCGCGAAAGTCTACGATTTTTCGGGCGAGACGCAGGTAGTCGCGTTCGTTGATTGCAAAACGTACCCGGATCGGGTCGTTGCGCGAGACATAGTTCAGTACCACAGGATTGGGTTCCGCGCCGACGAACTCGCCGACCTTGGCGGCAGAGATGCCGATGGCGCCATCGATCGGAGACAGGATACGGGTATAGCTGAGCTCGATTTCCGCCTGTTCCTGTTGTGCCCGCGCAGCCTGCAGGGTGCCGATCGAAGCTTCGTATCGTGCCTGGGCACCGTCGAGGTCCTGCTGGCTGACGGCGTTCATCTCCGCCAGCGGTCTGATTCTCTCGAGGTCGGCCTTGGCATTTGCGAGCAGCGTGCGAGCCTCGGCGACACGGCCTTCGGCTTCCACCACCATGGACCGGAACGGCGCCGGATCTATCGTGTATAAAAGCTGGCCTTTCTCAACGGGACGGCCCTCCTCGAACTCGATGCTTTCGAGGAATCCCTGTACCCGCGCACGAATCGGAATGTCGACCGACCCCCGGGTCTGACCGACCAGGTCGAGAGTGATGTCCGCATCGCGCTCGATCGCCTCGACAACCGAAATCTCGAGTGGTGGCGGCGCGGGCGGCGTGGCATCGCCGCAGGCAGTGATCATTGCCGCTACCGCTGCCAGGGTTGCGACCCGGAAAGCACGGCCATTGCCTGCGCTCTGCTTTTGCATGGTTGTTTCCTTGATCATGATGAACCTCGCCAGCTACCGCATCAGGCAGGGACGGAAATGCCATCCGGTATTGCGGCGAAGGCCCGATGATGACGGCGCGGGGGTCAATGATTTGCGGCCTTGGCTTTTTTGATAGCGCATTTATTTTCGCCCGGGGCGATCGATTTTTCGCGGACAAACCGCGCCCCGATATCTCAATCCAGTGCGGAAAGAACCGGCGAGCGGTTCGAAACATGGTAACGCACCGCCGATTTGGAGGCCAAAACTTATTGCCGGAACCGAAAGCGGCGGCGAGCGCAAAAAAAAAGGCCGGGCTGTGAGGCCCGGCCAAGGGTTACGCGCGGGTAATCCTTAGGATCTAAGGATTTGCTGCCGCCATCGCATCGACGATGGCCTGCAACTCTTCATCGCTGAGGGCGTTCAGCGACGGGGTGTCCATTCCGCCCTTATTCCCGGTAATCGCGGCGCGGATGTCGGGAACATTGCGTTTGTCGACCGGCATCTGGCGGATCGAGTCGATCGCGCCGTGACAGCCCTGGCAGCTTTCTCGGTACAGTGCGGCGCCGTCGATGATGACCGCATCCAGGGCCGTGACGTTGACCACGGCGGGCTCGCTATCGAGTTCGCCGTCGTTGACGATGAGCGTCGCGCTGTACTCACCTGCAATGTCCGGCTGGAAACTCGTGAGTTCGGCAGCCGGGTCCGCGATGATTGCCGCCGACCCTGGCGGGGCTTTCAGTTCCCAGCCGTAGGTCAGTGCCATGCCTTCGGGATCGAAGCTGGCGCCGCCATCGAGCGTCACTTGGTCGCCGACCGCGGCTTCCAAAGGCACGGCCTCGGCTACCGCGACGGGCTTGGCGTTGGCATTCGGGTCCACGGCGGCGACGATTACGCTGTCCGTCGCAGTGAATTCGCCGTCGTTGACCGTCAGTTCGGCAAGGTAATTGCCGACAGCATCGGTGATAAAACTCGGCATCTCGGTATCGGAACCGGCGAGTTCGGCGCTGCTGCCTTCCGGCACTGCCAGCGTCCAGCTGAAACTGAGTGGGTCGCCGTCCGGATCGCTGCTGCCACTTCCATCGAGCATGACGTTCGCCCCGGCATCGACGCGTTGATCGTCTCCGGCATCGGCGCGCGGCGCGCGATTGCCCGCTCCGTCTTCAGAGGTTTGGTCAACGATTACCGTCTCGGCGTCGAAGCAGCCGTCAGAGTCCTCCTCGCCAAACACGTCAACACGTTGTCCCGGCTCGAGGTCGTTCAGGGTGCCGCGATCGCTGCGCAGCATATCGCCCTCGGCGGTGATCAGGAATATATCGGTGGAGTCTTCCACGTCGACACACCGATCTCCGTCGCCGGTAGACATCGTGAAGCCGGAACGCCTGACGTCGAGTATCTCTCCGCGCAGGATGTCTTCGCCTTCCGGTGCAATATCGAGGACTATCAGCGCGGTCTTGTATCGATTCACGGCACCGAGTTCGAATACACCGTCAAAATAACCGATCATGTCGGTGACCAGGTACGACTCATCCAGCGGTTCGCCGCTCTTGGAGAAAATCCGCGCCCCGGGCTGAAGCAGTCCGGTAACAGTGGAGCCGTCCACATATCCCTGGCCCGGCAGAATCTCGAGGCCGAACTCGCTGGTCGCCGCCGCGAAATCTTCGTCGATACGGCCCTTCAGTGATTCAAACGTGCCGCGCACGCCGAGTTCAACGACGGCCGCATCCAGTGCGAAATGGTTGCGTTCGAAGTCGTCGTCATCGTCATCGTCGCCGTTGCGCGAGTCGCTGTCTTCAGCGTCACCGTCTTCATCGTCATCGTCATCGTCTTCGTCGTCATCGTCGCCCTTGCGCGCCAGAATGCTGCGGCGGTCTTTGTCGCCGCGGAACATGCCGGCAACAGTAGCGAAGTCGCCACTTCGAATCGCGCTAAAGTCGGTGGGTTCGCCCTGATCATCGAAGATGCCGGTGTCGCGGTCGGTATAGACAGTCAGGCAATGCTCGTCGTCGAAGTCGTTGTCATCGTCGTCATCCGACAACAGCTCTTTCTGGCACAGCTGGAACCGCTGATCGTCACCGTCCACCCGACCGATTTGTCCATACACCCGGGACAGGCGTTCGTAGCCCTCGCCACTCATGATGCTGACGAAAACGACGGGACGGAATTTTATTCGGCCATTACCCGTTTCATGGAGCTTGAACGACTTGCCCGCATGGAAATCGAGCTGGATCAGCAGGCTGCCGCCCGGTACCACCGCGAAACTTTCACCCGGATTCAGATCGAAATTGCCATTGCGCGGCAATTCCGCGTGTTTGGCGTCGGCCATCGACCCGCCCTTGGGAATCAGGGAGATGTCGTCGAGGTAGATTCGGAGCTTCGAATAGATCCCGGCAGCGATATTGTCGGACAGCGCAAACAACTCGCCGTTACCCTCGAGGCGTTTCAGGTCGAAAGTTTTGTTGCCGCGAAATATCGTCTCGGCCGGTCCGGCGCCGAGCAGGTCAACGCGGGTGATGTTGAGGAGAATTTTGTCGTAGTCCTGCTCGATGCCATCGGTGATGACCAGACCCACCGTGCCCGTTTTGCCGGAGGGCTGGCCGCTCACCGGCGGGGCCGAAGAATCATTACTGGAGGCAGACCCTCCGCCACCGCCACCGCATCCGGCAAGCAGCATCAACAAACCGGCGAGTATCGTCGCCGCACAATATGGGTTTCTGTGTTTCGAACGGGTCATGGTCCGTAGCCTCCTGCGGCCCCTTATCGCGGAGCTCTGTAATTATTGGTCGTACTAAGAGAGTCGGCCTCCCGGAGCGGGCTTTCAACCTGTCGTAAAACGGCGACAGAGCCGAACGTGTTGCGCACTCAGCGAGGCGTCGGGGAAAAGGCGCCGATTGTTTATCTTTTCAGGGGATTATCGCTGTACCGGATCGGCGTGACCAAGGCATTAACCGCGCTTCGAACGCGGTCACGATCGCGGCAGAATGCGCGACTTTTCAGATTATGTTTAAAGTTGTGGCTGCCGCGTCGGCTGCTTCACAGGCGATAGGTCAGGCGCGACTGGTATTCATTGAGCGCCTGCTGGTGCAGCACCTTGTCGCGTTCCAGCTGCAGGATTTCCGCTTCCAGTTCTCCCTGGCGCTGATGCAGGCGTTTGGTCTCGGCCAGCGCCTCGCTGCGTTGCTCACCGGTCGTCCCTTCGGCGATCAACAATGCTTCGCGTGAGGCGAGGTCGTCAGCGATGTCTTCGAGCTCGGCCTTGCGCGCCCGAATCTGGCTGTCGGCTCCGCGTACCTTCGACTGCAGCACATGGAGCTCGCGGCCTTCGCGATATGCGTCAGCGAAGTCCGCGGATTGCTCACCGCCACATACCGTTGGCAGTGCGGCGCCGCTGGAGCCGACGCGAAAGCCGTTTTCCGGCCGGCAGTACTCGCGCAGACCGAGTTCGCGTCCGTCCTGGTAGGCAGTGAAATCCGGGGTGACACCGTGTTTGGCACAGGCTTTGCGGTGCTGACCAATGCGATCGCCGGTCATCCCGCGGACACCGTCTTCGTAGCCGATTGCGCCCCAGTCGCTGTAGATGCATTCGTCTTCGTTCATGGTCGCGCACGCCGACAACGTCAGCGCCGCAAGCGTCGTCAGAATCAGACCAGTGGCTTTTTGCATCGATCTCTCCGTGGGCTGGCTGTGACTGCCTGCGCCACACCGCCCTTTTTCGACATAAGCTGCCGCAAGTGTAGGAACGATGGCGATGGCGTTGCCGTGAACACGCTCACACATCTGCGGTTGCCGGGCCGTGTCAGCCCATGTTCCATGGACAAAAAAAACGCCGGCGGACATCGCCGGCGTTGCTGGGGAGCGAAACTCAAGGGCAGCCTGCGACAGCAGGCGGTGGTGCCCGGTGTTACTGGATCGACAGCAGTTCGACCTCGAATACGAGTACTGCGCCCGGTTTGATTTTGTCGCCGGCGCCCTGGTCGCCATACGCGATCTCGGAAGGACAGATGAGTTTGGCTTTCCCGCCCGGCTTCATTTTTTGCAGACCCTCGGTCCAGCAGGGGATGACCCGATCAAGCTGGAAAGTCGCGGGTTCGCCGCGCTCTACCGAACTGTCGAAAACCGTGCCGTCCTTCAGCGTGCCCGTGTAATGAACGGTAACGGTGTCCGATGCCGCCGGGTGATCGCCCGCGCCAACGCTGGTTTCGAAGAAGATCAGCCCTGATTCAGACACCTTGGCGCCCTTGGTCTTTTTCATCTCTTCCACGAAAGCCGCCGACGCCTGTTTCTCGGTCGCCGCGGCCGATGCCATACGCGACTGCGCGAAGGTCTGGATTTGCGGCCCGTAGACTGCGAGATCGACCTGCGATTCCTTACCCATCGTTGCGTCCATCAGCCCGGCCTCGACCATTTTCAATTCTTCCGTACTGAGTCCGAGGCCTTCAAGGTTGCGTGCAAGCACCATACCGATTGCATACAGCGTTTTTTCATCTTCGGTGGTGGGGATGGTCTGGGCGTCGGCCCGGATTGCGGACAGCGCGATGACGGCCGCAAGGCCGATGCAAAGTAAACGGGTCATAACTGTAAGTTCCTTCGAAGGGAGGATTGAGTGGACGCTCAGCCTACCGGAATTGCAGTGGTCTCGTCATCCGCCGCGGCGTAACCTGAAGAGGCAACTGACGTCAATCGGGCGGAGCAAAGCCCAGATTGACGCCGAGCGGGCCGCGCGGAATCGACAACTGCATCTGCTGGCCGCCGC
>Ga0102958_1000231_pt1 | contig 13199 bp, 12 predicted proteins | sample SalPonF2_B_D1_MG_FD_84513 | JGI IMG/M metagenome (GOLD analysis project Ga0102958, IMG submission 84513) | Salt pond soil microbial communities from South San Francisco under conditions of wetland restoration - Salt Pond MetaG SF2_B_D1_MG ...
ACCGCACTGGCGATTTGCTCGCCGGAGATCGGATACGGCCCGACCAACGCCGCCGCCGCGGCCATTACTGCGACTATGAGTGCGAGCAGCGACAGTGCAAGGCCCGGTTTCAATTCGCCGGCCTGCCGCGGGACCATTGCAATAGCCTGTCGAGATCTTCGTCGTTCAGATCGACATGGTAAAAAAGTTTGTAGAAATGTCTTGTCTCGGCCGCGAGGTCGAAGGCGAACCGTTCGGGAAAGAAAACCCCCGACAACCATTTCAGGCCGATCACGCGGTTCAGCGATGGCGGCCGGTCGATCCAGCCAAACGGTGCGGTCGGGCTGAGCCAAACGCGCCCCTCTGTCAGCGCGGGAATTTGCGACCACAACGGATCGTTCCACACGGACTGGTAGAAATTACGATCCCAGGTGATGATCGTGTCAGGGTTGGCGACGATAACCTGTTCAATCGATACGTCGGTAATGCCCCGGCGAATCGCGGCGTCGCCCGGATCGGCGACGTTACGCCCGCCCGCCAGTTCGATGATCTCGGTATTGATCGAACCCTTGAGCCCGGTTTCGAGACCATCGGGGCCGCGCGCGAAATACACCCGCGGCCGATCATCGACGGGAATCTCCGCCAGCCCCGCATCGAGTTCGGCAAACAGGGATTCGACATAGCGTGCGAGTGCCTCGGCCCTGGGCTCGACCCCGAGCACTTCTCCCATCAGCCGCAGCGCCGCGGGCGTCGCTTCGAATCGGCCGTCGATAAGCAAATACGGAATACCGGTCTGGGCCTGCACGCGGTCGGCCAGCGAGACATAGGTATCGCGCACGGAGCCGAAATCGACGATCAGGTCCGGGCGGTCGCGCAGCACGACTTCCAGGTTCGCGGTGTCGCCGCGCCCCGTGAGACGACCGGTCGCGGGAAGGTCGCGGTAGGGCGCCGCGATATACGGGCGCTCCTCACTACGCGGCGGCCTTGGCCACCCGGTCAGCCGGTCCGGCGCCAGCACGTAAAGCAGGATCGAAGCAGGGGGCCCGGCCGCATAGACGCGAGTCACGTCAGCAGGGATATCGACACTGCGCCCGGCGGAGTCGGTCACGGTGCGCGCCGTCGCCGGCGCCACGTACGCCAGTGCGAGGACCAGCAAGACTGCCATTGCACACCGCATCGATTAGTGCCCTTGGGAAAAATCCGCTGACAGTTTACCTAATTGTCCACCTTCGTCGGTCGGCTTCCCGCTCGCCGCGCCCGGAGTCGCGAGCGTTGGAGTCAATTAACGAAGAGTCGATTACCCGCCCACGGTCCGCTCGCCCAGGGGTTGCCGGTTAGCCGCGGGTTGGCAGCAGCGGCAATTGCGCGATCAGGCAGGATAGTGGTTGAATATCGTCGGCCCTCTGGCGGAGGTTCATGGGATGAAAAAGGTTTCGCTCTGTGTCGCGGTGATTGCCTTTTTATGGGCGCTGCCAGGCGTTGCGGATTCCACTAAGGCGCGCTGCGATATTTACCCGGCGGGTGAGGATCACACCGACAAGATGATTCCGTGCACATTCTCCCAGCGCCAGGGCTTTGTCACGATTACCCGGGACGACGGAGTTACCCACGATTTATCTCCGGTCGGGGATACGCCCGGCAATTTCCGCGACCAGGACGGGCGCAATGTGTACCGTAACAGCGGCCTCGGCGACCAGGGACTGATCTTCCGTTTCCCGGACGAGAGTGTGTACGTGTACTGGAGCACCGCGGCGCTCGAGCCACAGGACGATGACAATTGGACGGCGCCATTCTCTACCAGGGACTACGATGCGACCACGCGGTTGCGTTGCCGCGCCGCCGGCGATGCCGAGTACGGCAGCTGCCCGGCCGGCGCGCTGCGCATGGAGGATGGCCAGGCCTCGGTCGTGATCCGGAACCAGCGCGGTGAGCAGTTCACGATCAACTTTATGAAAGACTACGTCAACGCCACCAACCGCGAGGCGGAAGCGCGCCTCGATGGCGATACCTGGATCGTTACGATCGACGGTGCCGAGGTTTATGAGGTGCCGCGGGCACTCATAGAGGGTGGGTGACGTCCTGCGAGGTTTAGCGTTAGCCGCTGCAATAGTGGCCACGCTTTTCGCGGCGCCGATCACCGACGTCGGCGAGATGCAGGAGATTATCCTGTCGCGACTTTTCGACCAGTACGCGGAGCAAAACGGCATCAAAGCCACGGAAGAAGAGATTGCGACTTTCATCGACAATATGAAGCGTGGCGTGAAGGAGAAAGGGCTCGCAGCGGAGGCCGAACTGACGCCCGCCGAGGCTGCGCAGGTCGACGCGATGCGCCGGGACATGGGGCGTTCGATGATCCGTCAGTGGAAGATCAATAAGGCGCTTTACCGTGAGTATGGCGGCCGCGTTATCTATCAGCAGTTCGGCCCGGAGCCACTTGATGCGTACCGCGAATATCTTGAGGCACAGCAGCGGGAAGGCGCCTTCGTGATTCACGAGATGGCTTTCGAGGACGAGTTCTGGAGCGATTTCAGCGACGACTCGAAGCATTCGTTTTTCGAGCGTGGAACCGAGGCCAGTGCTTTCGAAGTGCCGACCTGGGAGAGCTAGCCCGGGCGGATCAGGCGAGACTTCCCGCTGCGAGCCAACGAACAGACGGTTTATACTGCCTATACTCATAAGTAGCCGACTCTTGATAATTGAACGTTTGCCGGCGCAAGTATTGTCGCGGCGTTCAACCGGCCCGGACCAGGGGCAATCGGGCGTACGACGCTTATGAATTACAGGAATCAAAGGAGCAAACAATGAAACGCTTGATGATTTCTATCGCGGGCCTGGGAATGCTCGCGACTCTCTCTTCCGCTGTTGCGGACAAGATCGATGTGATGACACAAAACCAGTACGTTGGCACGGACTTGATCGGCCTGGTGAACTCAGACGACTTCAACGCCGCCGTAATCGAGGCGCTTCAGGATAGAGCCGCCAGCCTGCCAACCGAGCGAGTTCAGGCGCTTGCCCGCCTGATCGACCAGCGTGGACCTGAAGTGGTGGGACTGCAGGAGGTTTACAAATTCACTTGTGTCGACACCAACCCCGCGGATTTTCGAGGTTGTGAGCACCAGTCTATTTCGGGCGCATTTACCGACCAGCTCGCAGACACGCTGGCTGCGCTCGGCGGGAAGTACGAGGAAGCGGCAACGGTCGTGAACATCGACCTTCCGGCCGGCCTCGGGCTGTCAATTCCGCTACCGGGCATTCCGATCTCATTTGACGCCACGACCATTTACGTTGGAGTCGTTGATCGCGATGTCATCCTGGCCCGGTCGGGACTGCAATACACGGTTACGAACTTCGCTGCCCTCAACGCACTCGACCCGCAACTCTGCTCTCGTCCGTCCGCGGACGGCTGCAACTTCGATGCGGCCGCCGAAGCGCCGCTTGAAATTCTGGGCCTGCCTGTCCTTGTCCGGTTCGAGCGTGGATTTGTAGGCATCGATGTAGTGCTGGATGGCAAGTCCTACAGGTTTGCGAACACGCACCTCGAAACCAAGCTCGGTTCGTTCGGCCCTCAGGGTCGTTTTTTCCAGGCTGCGCAGTCCGCGGAGCTGCTGGCAACCCTGGAAGCTGCCCAATACGTTGCGCCTAGCGAGCGGCTTCTTGCGGTCGGGGACTTCAACTCCGGACCGACCGACGAAGTAATTCCGGTGCCGTCGCCGCTTCCCGCGTTCCTCGGCATACCGCCATATCAGCAGTTGCTGGGGGTCGGATTTACCGACGCCTGGACCATACGACCGGGCGCATCGACCGGGCAAGGCGCGCCACTCGTGGGCTTCAGTTGCTGCCAGGATGATGATCTCGGTAATCACAAGTCGGACTTGACCAGTCGAATTGACCTGGTTTTTTCGATCCCGATGCCGTCGAAAGTCAAACAGGCCCGCCTGCTCGGTGAGTCCGTGTCAGACAAGACTCCGCCAAAGGGTCATGGGCTGTGGCCATCCGATCATGCGTCGGTTGCGACGGAACTGCAGTTCAAGGAGTAAAAGGACGTGCCGATTCGCCTGGACGAATCGCAGAGCGCCATGTAGAAATTGCGCCGCTGCACATCGGTGCCCAGGTTGAATGAAGCAACAGAACGGCCCGCCAAGGCCGTTCTTTTTTTGGCTCCGATAGCTTGTACTCCGCATCGCCCTGCGTCGAAAATTCAGTCCACTGCGCGTTGCACCACTTCGTCATTCGTCGCAATACCCGGAATGATGCCGTCCATCGACCCAATTCTGCTGATCTTTTGGGCTTCGAGCTCATCATTCAGCCCGGCAAGCCCACGCAGAACGCGTTCGTCTACACAGTACGTTGGGCTTCAAGCCATCCAGCCACTATGTGAAACAAGCCGCTGGATATGATCAAACTCTCCCGACCTTAACGGACCGGTTCAGGCGGATGGATCACCGGTAGCGGTCACGTGCGCCGCTCGCTGACAAATTGGCAGGACTGCCAATTTGCACGGCCGAAGGCCGCCCAAAGGGCCGGGCACAGGGATGTGCCCGGTCAACGCACCCTATCGGGACGGCACCACGCACGTGATGTTACTCCGGGCATCCTGCCCTCCGTCCTCCGGACCAGCCTTCGGCTGTTCAAAATCGCTCCCGGCGATTTTGTCGAGCCCGAAGACTTTATCGCGCTGCTCGTTGCGCTGGTGCCAAGACCCCGTGCGCACCTGACGAGATTTCACGGCGTGTTCGCGCCGGCGAGCCCGGACCGGGCCCGGGTTGTTTCCAAAACGCGCGTGGCTGCTGCCGGCAAGGCGGTAGAGCCCAGCGAGCCATCGGCCACCGACCGGCAACGGGCGCTAACCTGGGCACAACGCCTCAAACGGGTGTTCGCCAGACGCCAGGGTGCCTTCTCCTGATGCTTCGCATCAATTCACCTTGTCGACATTGAGACCTGCCGGCGCTGCGGCGGGAAGCTACGGGTGATCGCGAGCATCGAGGATCCGGCGGTCATAGAACGGATTCTCGAGCGCCCGGGTCGTGATGCTGCACCGGCCGATCCGCCACATCCAAGCCGGGCGCCGCCCGAGTACGATCGGTTGCTCTGACCCGCTCGCCATCCCTGCTACCCGCGCCACCGTGGCGCGACGGGCAGGTTCTGGCTTGCGCTTGCCTTGGGGCCGGGCGCGCCGACATTTGCGGCGCAAAGGGGAAGATTCAGGGGCCTGAATGCCGAGTGAGCAGACCGGCTCCGCCAGCATTGAGACCTCGATCTGCCCTCATCCACCGGTTTCAGTCCGCCCGAACGGTTTCGCCGCTGACATAAGGCCCATTCCACGCGTTGCCGCGAAGATGTGGGGTACCTTAAATCACCTATCCGCGCGCACAGGGGGCGGCGGCATTCGGTCTGGATCCGGTCTCCTTCCGCCCCAAAGTGCAGCGTCAGATAGAGCCGGCCAGGCAGATCCAGATTCACTGGTTTCAACGCTGGACGGAGGAGGATTCCGCACCTCGGGAGTTGCGCGACCTGACGACGGAGATCCAGCCGGAATTGCTCAGTCTCGGCGATGACATTCTGCGTGCGATTGCCGAACTTTCACCCTGGCAGCAATCGCCCGGCGCTTTGGAAGGCCTGCAACCGGTGTTCGTCGACGGCATAGTCAACGGACTGCTTTCGAACGAACTGAAGGCGCAGTTGTTTCACGCGATTTCGGCTGTCGAAGCCGCGATGAAAGATGTTTCGTCCTCCCGCAATCCGTCGACTCGCACATCTTTCAAGTCAAACGATCGCCGCGAAGAGACATGCCGCCACGTGCAATCGAACGATTCATCACGCGACGCGCTTGCTGGCGCGCGATGACCAGATATGGAGGGCCTCACACTAGCAGTTTCGAGCCCAAGTCCCTGATTTCAATAAGACGCAGAACAACTTCTTTGCAAAAGACTCGACTTCCGAAGCGGAAGCGCGCATCTTCGTCGAGGCGCCGCCGACGGTCTCGTCGGTGATAGCAACAAAAAAAAGCAGCCGTTACGCCGCCCCATTGAAAACGATTTCGTTCGGTCCCGGCTATGAATCATGGCCCGGCGGTCAGCGACTGAATGTCCAATCAAAGTGGAGACAAAAGAATGAAAAATAAGTTCTTACTCGGCGTACTGGCAGGGGCCGTGTTGGCCTTGCCGAGCCAGGCGATCTACGCGGGCGACAAGCCGTTTCCGACGAGAGTGCCCGTACTGGATGGGTCACAATCCGAAGGGTTTGCTATCGGTAAGGGACCCACGGCCTACAACAGTTCGCCCGATGGATCGATCTACAAAGTGAACCTGCGATCCGGCAAAGGAGAAGTGCTGGTTCCCCCGGGGCCAGATCCGTTCGATTGCCGGAAGCTCGGGATGCGCGTCGACGACCGCACGAACTATCTGTTCGTCGCCGGGTGTTTCTATGGGAATGCGTTTGTCTTCGACGCGGACAGCGGTGCGTTGGTGATGGAATACCAGTTGAACAACTCGGGCGAACCCGGGCTTGTCAACGACCTGACCATTACCAAGGATGCGGTCTACTTCACCGATTCTTTGCGCCCGGTTTTGTATCGACTGCCGCTTGCCAGAAACGGCGGCATTCCTGGTGTTGCTGGCGCTGCGACCGAGATTCCGCTGCCACCTGAATTTGTAATCGACCCCGCCGGTTTTATCTCGGGCAACGGCATCGTATCGACGCCCGACGGGAAGACGCTGATCGTCGGTCACTCGAACCTTTCAAGGCTCTATTCGGTGGATACCGCCACTGGCGACGTGGCGCTCATCACAGAGGGTCTTCCCATTTTTCCCGATGGTCTGGCGATCCAGGGCCGAACAGTTTACAGCCTGCATCCGTTGAGCTTCCTCGGCCTTCCCGATGAGATCACGGTGATTGAGCTGTCCGACGATCTGCTCAGCGGGGAGATCGTAGGAACGATAACCGATCCGGACAACCTGGACGGCGTTGCGAGCGGGGCGATCTTCGGCAGTTCCCTGTACGTGAACAACGCGCGGTATAGACCCGACCCCCCGCCATCTGACTTTCCTTTCTGGGTCACCAGGATCAGCATTCGGCCCTAGATTCGGTACGTCTGACGATACTCGTCGTCACTTCTGGACCCCGCTTCGGCGGGGTCCTTTCGTTTCAGGCGGGCGCTGGCGTCGTGGCCACGGGACCAACGAGAACGGCGTGGCCTAAAAGAGCACTGCGCAGATCCCCGCAATCGCGGCAACCGCCGGATTTAGGGACGCACCAGTCAAGCACTCAACGACGCGCGATTCGATTTGACCGAAAGGGCCGGAGAACATCTCCCGACGGTCAACGGCAGCAAAGTCTTCCGGCTCTAAGATCAGGTGCGTGGTGCCGTCGCGATAAGTCGGTTTTATTTCGACATTATTGTTCAGGTAAAACCGACGCTTCAAAAAGATTAACCCGGGATGACCCCGGGTTTTCTAGTTGTGGCATTGCGCAGTCAGCCGGCGAAGATAAAACGACCATGAACTGCGGACTATCGGCGTCATCTCACCGGATACCGCACTACCTTTCAGGCCGAACTGGTAAGTTCAGTGGATACCCAATCGGACATTCACCATCGGCTTACGGTTCTGAAGGCTTAAGCGACTGCCGGGCCATTTCATAACGGTCGTAGAGCTTCTCCATGGGGCGCTCACCATAGGCAGAGCGAGCGTTTTGCTCAATGGCATCAAGTGCTCGTAGCAAGTCTGATGCGCTCGATGCGTAAGCCACTGGATCGGTGCTGCCTTTGCTGCCAATCCAAATGGGCTGGCTGTGTGCGAAGGGAAGTTTCAGCATGGCCGGCCAGGGATCATCCAGCGGCTGCGTGTTGTAGGCGCGTGCGGCTATCCAGCCGCCTTCAGGCAGGTCAATGGTGCCGTTGAGGATGCTGGTTTTGCCGGCTTTCACGCCTTTGAGCGTATCCACGACCTGGCCATTCACGACTATTTCAACGCGATCCAAATCCGCAATGCTGGCCAGCGTGAGCGACCATTGCCGTGAGCCGCTGTCAACCACATCGCCAGGGTGCGAATTTTCATCAACCCTGAAGACCAATGCCGGCCCGGTGCTCAGGAATCCACGGCCTGCCGCTGTGGCAGCCAGAACACTGTCAAAGTCGTCATTTCCGTCTGCGGCCGGGACGTAATTCCTCGCTGTTCCCATTGCCGCTGTTCGATAAAAATCGACCCATCCATCTGTACCGGAAATGGCAGGTAAAGTTTTCCCGATGTTCAGTAGCCGGTACCACAGTTGAATATTCCCCATTGGGCCGTCCCAACCGGAAATAACCTCGAAGCCGATACCGTCCTGCAGAATCAGTTCATTCATGGAATCGAGAAAGTGAAATGACCCGGCAGGATCAGCAAAAGGGTCCTCGGCTGGAATACCCGGGTGTACATAGGTGGGAAAAGCACCGATGCTCTTTGCGTAATCCAGCACATCGGCATTGGCCTGGTTCGGGTCGCCCAGCACAGGGTTGTTCGGTCCCCAGAACCAGGGTTCATAAGGGTCCTTGATGTCGATAATCCCGATATGCCCATGCGAGTGCGAACGCACTTCCTGGCCCTGGTCAACGACATAGGGCCTTTGCTGGGTGCGCTTCCCCAGGATATCGCGGTCGATGCGACGCTCCCAACGGTTCCATGACATTGACGCCATATGCGTCAGGTCTTCCCCGGCCATCAACCGCAAGGCATCGTCATGATCGGCCCGGCTGGTGCCATCGCCGTTTAAGTGGTTGTGATAGTCCGCCGATACATAGCCGGCTTCCTGTGCATTCCAGATGGGCGCAAGCTGCAACTGCTCCTGTGTCTCACGGCCTTTCTTTACGGCCAACTCAGCGGTTTGAACCGGCGTGAAAAACCCGCGTGAGGCGTGAACTTCATAGCGGCCCGCGGGTAAGGTGAATTCAGCATTCCCTTCAACGTAAAAATAAGCCCGGCCCGTTTTGGTGTCCATGTAGGTGGCATCGCTGTTTGAAGTCACCGGATGGCCATCTTTCCTGGCAATAGACACACGCGCGGTTACTGCTTGTCCATCGCCATCCACAACACTCAGGCGTACCGTGCCGGTTGCAACACCGTAATCCCATTTTTTGATTTCGATGGTTTGAATGTCGCCGCCGTAGGTCTTGATGCGCTTTAAATGAAACTGGCGATTCTGGTCGGCTTCAACAAAATAGATGTGGTCGCCGTCAGCGCTGAAGGCCGGTGTTAAGGCGTAGCGGGTTCCATCGGTTAAGCGGTGACGAACGCGCGGGTCATCAATGTCCATGGTCCAGAGGTGATAATCGTTATCGATCGGTGCGCTGTAAACCATCAGTGGCATCGTAGGGTGAACATCGGCCGTCAGGTGATAGGTGAGTGTTTCGGCGTGAATGATGTCGTCCTGGCCAGTCACAAAATTCCGCAACCGTAGCGACCGGTGCGGATCCTGGCCGTCCAGGTAGACGATGCTGTCGCCGCCGGGAACCCGTCGAACATTGCGCTCGATCTTGTAAAGCTCGCTGAGCTGCTGCTCGAAGCCAGAGGCTAAATGATGGCGCCAGAGATCAAGCGAGCCGGTGACAGCATTGGCATAGTAGATCGACTGGCCATCTGCGGAAAATTCCGGGTCCAGGTCGACAGCGGGGGTGTTGATGATCTGCTCCTCACCGTTTTCAACAGTGAGAACCACGACGCCTGTGTCATTGCCAAAGTCACGCACAAACGCGAGCCGGTCGCCAGCCGGTGACCAGCGAGGGCGGGAATCCACATGTTGACCGTCGGTGAGCCTTTTTGCCACGCCGGTTTCCAGGTCCAGCAGCCAGATCCAGCCCTGTGCAGAAAAGGCCAGTGTGGCCGCATCCGGTGCGGGTGCCGGGTCCAGGGGGCCATGAGCCATGGCGGGCAATTCGTGTTGTTCAAAGTAAATGAGGTGGCCATAGTCGTTCAGCTTCGGGTAGCGATCCGGCATCTGTGCACTGGCCGTTGAAGTCAAAAACAAACCACTCAATACAGTCGTGCCAATGGCTTTTGCCTGGCTGGAAATCAGCATAGTTTTTCCTGTTCGTAAATTCGCTCAGGGGCCAATAGTGGACAGCTGCGTTGCGCGGCACTGAGGCTCAGTTATCTGACGGATCAGAAGAACAAACGATATACGCCGAGTACCACGCGAGCAAGAAAATCGGGGAAGGAAGCATCATCGGATCGATTTTCAGCGGTGCCCCCACAAGTCGAAAAGGGCTACAGGGTACGAAACTGGTCCACATATCGAGAAATGGCGCCGTGCGGATAGGCCGTATAAGCGGCCTTATGTTAGCGCGGGCTCGGTTGAGGCGGGCTGAAATCAGAGGCGGGTTGCGGGTTGAGGCTGGGCTCGAGGCGGAGCGGCGGCAGGCAGGCGTGGTCGTTGGGCCTTTGAATCCTCGCGTTGGCGCTGGAAATGCCGGCGGGGCAAGCTGCCGGTCAATCCGCCCCCGGCCCGGTGCGAGGGCCGGGGCAATCCGGAGTACTATCTATCCCGGTTTTAACTGTTTCGCCCAGCCATCCTTCGGTGATCGCAGCCGATGTCATTGGTTGATCGTCAACCTCGCTTGCGTGGGTCGATCAAGTGCAAATCGTACGGAGATAGGCAAAAACCTGAGGACGCCATCTCGCGATCTAATTAGTAGGGATATTTCCGGATGGCCGCAGTCCCGAAAGAGTGCTAGATATATCGTAGTGACAAAGGCAAACCTAGCGAAAGCTAAGGACGCAAAGCCACGGGTCCTCGCCTCCTCCGCGACCCCTCATGCGACGCCACGAAGGACCCAAGACAGCCGGGCCGCCGGATATGACGGTGAGTAGGGCGTAGTTTGCGACGAGAGAGAGTGCCCGATAATCGCCGCTGTTGATTGGTTATCGCCGCCTCCCCCTGTCGTCAACCCGAAATCGTTTCGGAGGCCAGGGATGAAAGCGTTTGCTTCGTTTAGGCTCATGATCTTCTGCTTCTGCGTATGCGTCGGGCTGGCAATCTCCGTGCCGTGGTTCGCCCGTGTTGCGGACTGCTCGCAAACCGGCGGCGCGCTTGTCTGCGACCAGGTCAACGCGGGGGTTCTTGACGGGATTCTCAGCGACCTTTGCACCGCGGTCTGTGGCGAGTTCACCGATGACAAATCCGGAGGCCCGGAAACTTCGAACGGGTCATGGAAGCAGGCGAAACTGGCGACCTCGGACGGCGTGTTTTTGGTTGCTGAATATCAGGTCGTGAGTCGCGGTGCTGACGTGTCGTGCGTCAAATTGCAAGAGCCATGAGCCTCGCCATCGTGCGTCAGGAGTCATGAATTCGCGCAACCATGGCAGTCCTGCCTGCGCGAGTGACGGAGGCAAGAGATCCGCGCGAACTGACGCTTTCGACAATTGCGACTGCGCCGATTACGGCAAGGGGAGCTGGCGATGACGGTGACGATTCACACCATTCCGCTCGGTTTCGACCAGTGTTATGTCGTTCGCGGTGACGGTGTCATCGTGATCGATGCCGGTCAGCCGGGCAAGGCTGCAGATTTCGCAAGCGAGCTGGAGGCGGCCGGCATCGACTCGTCCGACGTAAGGCTGATCGTGCTTACCCACGGGCACTGGGATCACATCGGATCGGCGATGGAGATCAGGGCGCTAACCGGCGCGCCCATGCCGTGCGTCCCTGCACTGCTTCGAGAGGGCAAGAATAGTGCTCAGTCGGGGCACTCCTGCAGGTGCCAATCTCGATGAAGACTGCTGATTTGTGGACGTCGGCGGTGGCGATGCAGGGTGATGGGGACGGATTTTTCGTCTCGCCGGGAGGAAAAAAAGTCAGGCCGCGATACATCACGGCCTGACCGGGCTCAATTGGTGGAGGCGGCGGGAATCGAACCCGCGTCCGCAAGCCCTCCGCTACAGGCTCTACATGCTTAGCCGCGTCTTTGATTTAACTGTTTGCTACCCGACGGGCAGGGAAGACAAACAGCTGTCCCGGTAAGTTTTAACTGATCCACCCCGGGAGAGCTTCACAGCGATCTTGTGAGAGTCGACGCCTGAAAGCTGAACGCACAAGCACGGCTTCAGTCAGACGGCACTTTACTGGTTTTTAAGCAGCGAGTGCGTAGTTGTCGTCGTTGGCAACTAAGAGTTTGCAGACAGTTTAACGAGGCACCTGCACCTCGGCATGCACCTGGAGTTTCGTGACCCACGTCGAAGCCATGTCGCCCCCAGTACGCGCGCAGTCTATCACCGGCGGCAACTGTACGTGTAGAAATTCCTCGTAAAATCGTGTCGCCGGAACCGTGTCGCGCCATCATTATGTATGGGCGCAATGCCGCAAAACCAAGGGCCGCCGCAGCCAAAGGCAGTTATCCGTGTTTCAGGATACGGGCCTTCTGCCGTTCCCAGTCGCGATCCTTGTCCGCTGCACGCTTGTCGTGTTGTTTCTTGCCGCGTGCGAGCCCGATCTCCAGTTTGGCCTTGCCGCGTTTCCAGTACAGCGCGGTGGGGACGAGTGTGTAACCGCGCCGCTCCACGGCCCCGATCAGGCGATCGAGCTCACGCCGATGCAACAGCAGTTTGCGCGTCCGCGTCGGGTCCGGGGAAACGTGGGTGGAGGCCGACGTCAGTGGCGAAATGTGGCAACCGAGCAACCAGGCCTCGCCGGCCCGGATCAGGACATAGCTCTCTTTGAGCTGGGCACGACCATCGCGCAGGCTCTTGACCTCCCAGCCCTGCAGCGACAAGCCAGCTTCGATGCGCTCCTCGATAAAGAAGTCATGCCGTGCCTTCTTGTTGAGAGCAATCGTAGAAGTCGCCGCTGAGTTGTTGTTTTTCTGTGCCTTTTTTTCCATCTCAAGGTACGTTTTCGCGCGCTGGGATCACGCAGGCCCAGAAGTATGCCCTAAACTAAAACCGTTAGGTTGTCTGATCCGCTCAATTGACCGACAATCGCGCCCCTTGATCATCGCCCGGCCGGCGGTATGGGAACAGAAGCAAGCAGCATTGGACAACGCCGCAGTTCCTTGCATGGACACTGGTCCTCGCGAGCGGCCTTCATACTGGCCGTCACCGGTTCAGCGGTGGGGCTCGGCAATATCTGGAAATTCCCGTATATCACCGGCGAAAACGGCGGCGGTGCGTTCGTGCTGCTTTATCTTGGCTGCGTCTTCGCGGTCGGTATGCCGATCCTGGTTTCAGAAGTCCTGCTCGGGCGGCGTGGCCGCCGCA
>Ga0102958_1000234_pt1 | contig 13011 bp, 7 predicted proteins | sample SalPonF2_B_D1_MG_FD_84513 | JGI IMG/M metagenome (GOLD analysis project Ga0102958, IMG submission 84513) | Salt pond soil microbial communities from South San Francisco under conditions of wetland restoration - Salt Pond MetaG SF2_B_D1_MG ...
AAAGCAATACATCACTTGTATACAACGAAAAATATGTATTAAAATTTTTCAGACGTATTTATGCTGATAAAAATCCTGACTATGAAATGAGTCGTTTTTTATCAGAGAAGAAAGAATTTAAAAACACGCCTTCTTACTTAGGTAGTATAAATATTGTTGATTCGGACAATGTTAATATTACCATTGGTTTAATGCAAGAAATGGTTCCAAACGAAGGTGATGCTTGGGATTATATGTTGAAAGAACTGCATAAGGTGTTTTCCAATTTGGAGTATAAAAAAATTAATATTAACTCCTTACCGAATACCGAATTGTATCAACGATTAAGCATTCGTGATATCCCACCACAAATTATTGATTGGGCAGGACTTAATTTGTTTTCAAAAGTTCAAACATTGGCTAAGCGCACTGCTGAAATGCATATTGCGCTTGGTTCTGAATTTGAAGAAACCGCATTTACTCCAACACATTTTAATGACGATTATACAGTTTGGTTAAAAAACAGGCTGCTTTACCAATTTCAAAATAGGTTAAACCTCATCGAAAACAATCTTCATAAATTAGATGGACTAGCGTCCAAATTAGCCAATGAGTTTTTAGAAAAGAAAAACTATATTAGAAAACAGTTTGTCACTTTCGACTGGACAAAGTTAAAAGGAGAACGCATAAGGGTTCACGGCGACTATCATTTGGGGCAAGTACTAGTAAAAGATGACGATTTCTATATACTAGATTTTGAAGGGGAACCCGAAAGCACTATTAGAGACAGAAAAGTAAAACAACCGCCATTAAAAGATGTTGCTGGTATGTTTAGGTCTTTTCATTATGCCATTTATGCAACTATTTTTAATAACATTGAAGATCATTATAAAGCCTCGCAAGAAGATTTATTTAATGCAGGTGAAATTCTTTATCGATACATTACGGGCTTGTTTCTAGGATCTTATGTTACCGAAACACAAAATGCTAATCTAAATTTAGGATACAACCGAGAGCGTATTTTTATTTTAAAATACTGCTTGCTAGAAAAAGCAGTCTATGAATTGGGTTACGAGCTCAATTCGCGTCCACAATGGGCCGTCATTCCTTTAAAAGGAATTTCTAATATAATAAACCACTAATTTATGGCACAAGTACAAGTACATAGTTTATTTACAGAGTTTGATATCAACCTGTTTAAAGCGGGAAAACATTATAGGCTTTACGAAAAATTTGGTTCACACATTACATCTGTTGATGGTGTTGAAGGCACATATTTTGCTGTTTGGGCGCCATCGGCTAAACAAGTATCTGTTATTGGTGATTTTAATTTTTGGATTGAAGGCGAGCATCAATTAAATGTTCGTTGGGACTCTAGTGGCATCTGGGAAGGTTTTATTCCCAATGTTACTAAAGGGAATATTTATAAATACAAAATACAAAGCAACAACAACGACATCAAAACAGAAAAGGCCGATCCTTACGCTAGGCGATGTGAGCATCCGCCAAAAACAGCTTCAGTTGTTTGGGATGATAACTACAAGTGGAAAGACAGTAAGTGGATGAAAAAGCGCAAAAAACACAATGCTTTAGATGCTCCTTATTCAGTTTACGAAGTTCACTTAGGCTCTTGGAAACGCCATTTAGAAGAAGACCGTTTTTTGTCTTATAATGAATTAGCAGATGATTTGGTGAACTATGTAAAAGACATGAATTTTACACATGTTGAACTTATGCCAATTATGGAATACCCCTACGATCCGTCTTGGGGTTACCAATTAACAGGTTATTTTGCACCAACATCACGGTTTGGTTATCCTGAGGAGTTTAAGTATTTAGTAGACAAGCTTCATCAAAATGATATCGGAATTATTTTAGACTGGGTGCCTTCTCATTTTCCAGAAGACGCGCATGGCCTTGGCTTTTTTGACGGGTCAAATTTATATGAGCACCCAGACAAACGTAAAGGATACCATCAAGACTGGAAAAGTTTAATATTTAATTACGGAAGAAACGAGGTTAAAGCATTCTTGATTAGTAATGCCATTTTCTGGATGGATCAATACCACGCAGATGCCCTTCGTGTTGATGCCGTAGCATCCATGTTGTTCTTAGATTATTCAAGAGAAGATGGCGAATGGGAGCCTAATATTTATGGCGGTAGAGAAAATCTTGAGGCTATCGAATTTCTCAAGGAGTTGAATCAAGAAATATATGCCTCGTTTCCTGACACGCAGACCATTGCTGAAGAATCTACAGCATTCCCAGGCGTTTCAAAACCTGTCTTTTTAGGTGGTTTGGGTTTTGGTATGAAATGGATGATGGGCTGGATGCATGACACGCTCGAATATTTTGGAAAAGACCCAGTCTATAGAAAATTTCATCAAAACGATATTACTTTTAGTTTAGCATATGCCTTTACTGAGAATTTTATGTTACCACTATCTCATGATGAGGTTGTTTATGGCAAAAATTCAATATTAGGTAGAATGCCAGGTGATGAATGGCAGCGTTTTGCAAACCTTCGCCTATTATATGGTTACATGTTTACACATCCGGGAGCAAAACTACTTTTTATGGGTGGTGAATTTGGTCAATATAATGAATGGAATTTTCAAGAAAGTTTGGATTGGAATATTCTTGAATTTGAGTCTCATAAAAACTTTCAACAATATTTCAAAGCGCTCAATAGCATCTATAAATCCACTCCTTCGCTCTACGAAAAAGCATTTAGTCAGGAAGGATTTGAATGGATAAGCTATGATGATCATGAAAATTGCGTAATTTCTTATATCCGAAAAGGTAAAAATCCTGAAGATAATGTTGTAGTGGTGTGTAATTTAACGCCAACGACTCGTGAAAATTACAAAATTGGACTACCCAATAAAGGAAAGTTAATTGAAATTTTTAATAGTGACGCTAAAGAATTTGGAGGAAGTGGCGTTTCTAACAAAAAGGCTATTACTATTAAAAAGCAGGCTTGGAACGGTAAAGAATTCTCTGCCGATCTCACTTTACCGCCATTAGGTGTTACTATTTTAGGATTCAAACATTAAACTTTTAATGTTTATTTAAATTTTAGGCTATTACATTATAAAATACGTAGTCTAGACCATGTTTTTTTATAAAATATGCAAGGTCTAAATTCTTTAAATTTAGTAATTTCGCGAATTACTTAACGTTGCTATTTATGATTTTAAATACTGAATTAGAATACAAAGGAAACTTATTTCCGTCCAATATAATTTCATATCAAAAAAACTTAGATACACTCTCATTTACAACACAAAATAACGTGATTTTACATGTTACTGTTGTTAGAGATAGTGTGTTGAGATTTAGATATTCAACTACAGGTTTGTTTAATAAAGATTTCTCATATGCTATAACAAAATATGCAAGTAGGGGTTATAATAAACTAGAAGTTACAGAAGATGATAAAAACTATATAATCACAACCTCAAAACTAATCTGTCATATTTCAAAAGCCGATACCCGCTCTGCAATTTTTGATGCTAAAACAAGCGAACTTATTTGCGAAGACGAATTAGGTTTTCACTGGGAGGAAAGTTATGAGTTTGGAGGAGACATCGTTAAAATGTCGAAAACATCTCATGGCAGTGAAGCTTATTATGGTATGGGTGATAAACCTGTTGATAATAATTTAAAAGGGAAGCGATTTGAAAACTGGGTAACTGACTCTTATGCTTTTGGTAAAGATAGCGACCCAATTTACAAAGCGATTCCATTTTATACGGGGCTTTTAGACAATAAAAAAGCATACGGAATATTTTTCGATAATACATTTCGCTCGTTTTTCGACTTTTGCCGTGAACGACGAAATATAACCAGCTTTTGGGCTCAAGGCGGTGAAATGAACTATTACTTTTTCTATGGCCCAGATATGTCTGAAGTAGTTGCCAATTATACCGACTTAACGGGTAAACCACACGAGATGCCAGCCTTATGGACATTAGGTTATCATCAATGTAAATGGAGTTATTATCCAGAATCTGAAGTGAAAGAAATTACTTCTAAATTCAGAGAATTAAAAATTCCTTGTGATGCTATCTATTTAGATATTGATTACATGGAAGGGTTTAGATGTTTTACATGGAATAAAGAGTATTTCCCTAACCCAAAACGCATGGTAAAAGAACTTGCCGATGATGGTTTTAAAACGATTGTTATTATCGATCCGGGAATTAAAATTGATGAAGATTACAACGTTTTCAAAGAAGGCTTGGAGAAAGATTATTTTTGTAAACGTGCCGATGGACCCTATATGAAAGGGAAAGTTTGGCCTGGCGAATGCTATTTCCCAGATTTTACAAATCCGGAAGTGCGTGATTGGTGGTCTGATTTATTTAAAGAATTGGTAGAAGATATTGGCGTTAAAGGAGTTTGGAATGATATGAACGAACCTGCTGTTATGGATGTGCCTGGGAAGACCTTTCCTGGAGATGTAAGACATGATTATGACGACAATCCTTGTAGTCACAGAAAAGCTCATAACGTTTATGGGATGCAAATGGCACGTGCCACTTACCAAGGATTAAAGAAATTCTCCTACCCTAAAAGACCTTTTGTTATTACAAGAGCTGCTTATTCTGGAACGCAACGTTATACCTCAACATGGACAGGAGACAATGTTGCTACATGGGAACATTTAACTATCGCTAATATTCAAGCACAACGTATGTGTATGTCTGGTTATTCCTTTGTGGGATCAGATATTGGTGGTTTTGCAGAACAACCCAATGGCGAACTATTTGCACGTTGGATTCAGTTAGGTGTTTTTCATCCTTTTTGTAGAACACATTCTTCTGGTGACCATGGTGATCAAGAGCCGTGGGCTTTTGGCACGAATATAACTGATGTTGTGAGGAAGTTTATAGAACTACGCTACCAATTATTACCTTATTTATATACGGCTTTTTGGAGATATGCAAATGAAGGCATCCCTATTTTAAAATCGCTTGTGTTATACGATCAAAAAGATAAACACACACACTACAGAAACGACGAGTTTGTTTTTGGTGAAAAAATATTGGTTTGTCCAATTAATGAGCCTAACGCCAAAGGAAGGCGCATGTATTTACCCGTTGGAAAATGGTATAACTTCTGGACCGATGAACTTGTGGAAGGTGGACAAGAATTATGGGTTGATGCCGATTTAGATAGTATGCCTATATTTATAAAAGAAGGTGCTATTATTCCAAAATATCCTATTCAACAATATGTAGGTGAAAAAACTATTGATCAGTTATTGCTTGAGGTTTATTATGCCAAAGGAAAACAGTCCTCTCAAGTTTATGAAGACGCCCATGATGGCTATGATTATATTAAAGGTCGCTATAGTCTAAGAAACTTAAAACTCATTGGTTCTGGATCAGAATTGAGTATTCATCAATATAAATCTGGAAAATATATTGCTCCTTTTGAAACATTTAAACTTCAACTGCACGGGCTTCCTTTCAAAGTTTCTAAAGTTAAAATAGATAAGGAAGCGTTTGCTTTTGAGAAACTTAAAGTTAAAGGAGAAAATGCTATAGTTGTTGATAAAGATTTTACTGAAGTTCAGTTTATAAAATAATTACAGTATGAAACCTTAATAAATAAAAATTATGACTTCCTTTTTAGTGATTGGGCCTTGGCAAATAATTCTAATCTTAACAACTGTATTACTTGGTTTTTTACCAACTATCATTGCTCTTATTGATATTTTAAAAAATGAATTTAGTGGTCAAAATAAAATTGCATGGTTGTTAGTCGTGTTGTTTACTAATTTTTTTGGAGCTATTTTATATTTTTTAATAGGAAGAAAAGAGAAATTATGACTATCTAAAATCTCATCTCTTCTTTTTGTATTAAGGATTAATACGTTTGCCTAGGTAAACGAGTTTATAGCCTTCTTCAACCTTACTTATGGCTTTATTGTTTGAGGATATAATCTCTAAAACACCGCGTTTATCCTTTACTAAAAGAGGTATTCTGTTTTCGTCTTTGTTAGTTAATTCAATAAGCTCTTCAAAATGAGCTCTGTCCTTTATAGTAATCTCATGAATTTTAGGGTACTTACGCGCTACTTCTGTTAGCAATATAAAATCATCTGTATGAGAAAATAACCCTTCTTTAGGGCTATTATCGGGATCATTAATTTCATCAACTGAGATTAATCTAAACGAACCATTTTCGCCAAATTGTTCTCCAAACTTATCTATTGCATATTCATTGATGTTGGCACTTCCTGTTAAGGCCATTAAAAACCCCACATCATTAAGCTCTATATTATCATCAAGGCTTTCTGAATATATATCTGTATTAAAGGCTTCTAATCCCATTTCTTGTGCTAACTGAATATTATTTTGATTACTATCTATCAAAACAACATGTCTATCGTTATCCTCTAAATATCTCCCTATAAGACGAGATACTTGAGAGGCTCCTACTATTAAGATGCCCTCAGAGCGTTTAAGGAATACACCAGCTAATTTTGCGAAAATTCTTGCTGTTGTAGCATTTAGTAATACCGTTCCTAAAACAATCATAAATACTAAAGGTGTAATATATTCTGCCCCAGCAACCCCTTGTTTTAATAATTTGCTCCCAAATAATGAGGCGATTCCCGCCGCAACAATTCCTCTAGGGCCAACCCAACTAATAAAGAGTTTTTCGTTAAACTGAAGTTTTGAGCCATGTGTAGAGATAAAAACACCAAGAGGCCTTATCACTAATATGACTAGGAGAAAAATGGCTAAAGATTCCCACCGATACAACAACATTAAATCTTCAACATTTATATTGGCTGCTAACAAAATGAACAAGATTGAAATAAGTAATACACTAAGCGATTCTTTAAAATAAAGGAGTTCTTTTATGTTTTCTAATTTACTGTTTCCAAGCACCATACCCATGACAACAACAGCTAATAAGCCAGATTCATGAGCAAAAATTTCAGACTCAACAAAAACTAATAGTACCGTTGAAAGTGAAACAACATTTAATAAATAATGAGGGATTAATTTTTTATTAATAGCAAAGGCCAAAGCATGTGCAAACGTAAAACCAAATGTGGTTCCAAACAGAATGATTTTTCCAAATTCAATTAATGCTGTTTTTGTAAAACCACTGTCTCCTTCAACACTAATAAACTCGAAAACTAATACAGCAACAAGAGCGCCAATAGGATCAATTAAAATCCCTTCCCATTTTAAAACTGCACTTACGTCTTTTTTTAAAGGAATATTTCGCAAAATTGGCGTAATCACTGTTGGGCCAGTAACTATAATAAGTGCCGAAAAAAGAAACGACATTTCCCAGCTTAAATTAAAAATTAATCGCACTAATATCCCTGCTCCAAAAAAAGTAATAGCCGATCCCAAAGTAATAAGCTTTGTAATAACTGGACCCACATGCTTAATTTCAGCACGTTTTAAAGTTAATCCCCCTTCAAAAAGGATGATACTAATAGCTAAAGAAACAAAGTAGAACAAGCCGTCTCCGGGAAATAATCCTTTTGTACCATTCCAAACAGGCTCTATCCATTTCGTCCCATCTTCACTTAAAAAAGCTGCGGCAATTGGACCAACAATTAATCCAATTAAAATTAAAGGCAAAATTGCCGGAATCTTAAATTTCCAAGCCACCCATTGCGCTAAGATGCCTAAAATAATAATCCCTGCTAACTCTAACATATATTAAACTTGTTTAGAAAGTAAAGTTAAAAAGAATAATGTAAAAACAATGATTAGTTATCTTTCATTGTGAGACGTAACACGGAACAGGCAGATTTTTCTGTAAACTTATCTTTCCCAGTTCCAAAAAGTACATTTATCCAATTATCCTTTTCGGGTGTTCCCAAAATAAGAAGATCATAACTAGCAGAAAGCTTGGAAATGGCCTCAATAGGATTCTCAGATTTTAATATAATAATATTACTTTTTGATTGCGCTTTGTTTAATATTCTTGAAGAAGCTTCTTCTAATTCAACGATTGTGTCTTCTGAAAAGCGATCTGGAACCACATGAAGCAATGTTAATGACGCATTATAAAATTGACAAATACGATCTGTAATTGCTACAAAATTTTTGTCTTTTCTACCTGGCCGTAGTGCTAAAAGGACTTTACCAATATGCCTCACGCCATTATCTTTAAATAGAGCAAAATCTGAATTTATGTTTGTTACCAACCAACCTATTGGGTTTCTAACAAATATGCCATTATGAGCCTTTCCGTTCCAACCCATTACGAGCCAATCGCAGTGTGTTTGATTACTTAGTTCATCAATCGTTTCAGAAACATCGTGTGTTACCACTGCTTCAAAATCGATACTTAAATTTTTAACCTTGGCTAACCCAGAAATCCTCCTTGCTAATGAATGTATTTTAGGGCTGTCTTCGTCAAAAGCATCTAAATATGTTTGATTTGGAACTTCTGTAATATTTACCGCTTGAATTTGTTCTCTTCTATTAATTGCAGCGCCAATTTCTACCAGCATTTCCGGAGAATTCTCGTTCCCTAGTAAGGGCACTATGGCGCCAGCATTTGAGACAAATTCACCATCTAATATATTTTTATTAAGAGTGTTTGGGATAACTAAACCTTTCTTTTCTTTATTCTTCTTTTTATATAATAAATAAAGCGCTGGTCGATGTCCGTATTTTCTTAAAACACCTGTTCGTCGCGTTTTGTTACCGAAATTAAAATAAATTAAAATTCCAATAAGAAAAATAACCAAAATTGATAAAAAAGAAAGGAGCCCCAGTAAAACTAATAATACAATTCCGCTTACTATTCCAAATATTTGAACATATGGATAAAGAGGCGATTTGAAAGGTGGGTCATACCATTGCGCCGATGTTTCTCTTAATACAATAACGGCGGCGTTTACAATAATAAACATCATAACCATAAAAGCACTAGCTAATTTGGCTATTTTCTCAACATCTAAAAATAAAATTACCAAAGCCATTACCATGCAAGTCAAAATAATTGTTGCGGTTGGGGTTAAGTGCTTGGAGTGTATTTTACTCATAAAATTAGGCAATAATTTATGTCTTGCCATCGCAAAAGGAAACCTTGACGCGGCCAAAACTCCCGAATTAGCCATTGAGATAAGTGTGATTACTCCAATAATTGCTGCTCCATAACCAACATATGTTCCGCCTAACATATTTGCAATCGTATAAATGGGTTTTATATCTTTCTCTAAGGATTCTAAAGGTATATTTCCCACCAAAACAAAAGCAATAGAAACATAAATAGTTGTCATGATAAACAACGATAAAATCATAGCGCGTGGCAGGTTTTTAGCGGGGTTTTTAATTTCTCCAGCTATAGCGGCTACCTTAGTTACACCTGCGTAAGAGATATATACAAATGCAACTGTTGACATCAGACCCGTTTTACCATTTGTTAAAAAAGGGTCTAAAAACCTCGTATTTATCACGGGTGCACCAAAAATAAGTATAAGCGTGAGGCATATTAAACTTAAGGCAACGATAACTATTTGAACCTTGCCCACTTTTTTAACCCCAAAAACATTTAACAGCAGTATAATCCCGAGAAAGAAAACCGCAACTATTCGTGTTGAGTTTGAATCAATGCTAATTAATATAGATAAATAGGCTCCAAACCCAACTAATGCAAATGAGCTTTTGAGTAATAACGATAACCATAATCCTATCCCTGAAACAGTTCCTAATATGGGTCCAAAAGCACGTTCAATATAAACATATGTTCCCCCAGAAGAAGGCATGGCTGTGGCGAGTTCAGATTTTGAAAGCGCTGCTGGTAAAATACAAAGTGCCGCTAGTAAATATGCAAGCCAAACCGAAGATCCTGTTTTAGCAGCAGCCAAACCTGGTAAGACAAAAATCCCACTACCTAACATACCACCAATACTTATAGCAATAACTGAAATTAAGGATAGGCTACGTTCTAGTTTTTTCAAATCTTCGTATTTAACACCTAAAATAGTCTTTTTTTTATAAGCCAAAAAATCTTAATAATTTCCTAACAACCTGTTGTTATTATGTTGGTTTTCGTAATTTTGTTTCCTTATGAAATTATACCCCATTAATTCCGGGAACTTAAAGCTAGATGGCGGTGCCATGTTTGGTGTTGTTCCTAAATCTTTATGGCAAAAAACGAATCCAGCAGATGCCAATAATATGATTGACATTGCTACGCGTTGTTTATTAATTGAAGATGGAAACCGGTTGATACTTATTGATACAGGAATGGGTAATAAACAATCTTCAAAATTTTTTAGTTACTACCACCTATGGGGAGATGATAGTTTAGAAAAATCATTAAAAACTCATCATTTTCATCCCGATGATATCACCGATGTCTTTATGACACATTTGCACTTCGATCATTGCGGTGGAAGTATTCAATGGAATTCAAACAAAACGGGGTACGAAACAGCTTTTAAAAACGCTTATTTTTGGAGTAATGAAGATCATTGGAAATGGGCAACACAACCAAACAGACGTGAAAAAGCTTCTTTCTTAAAGGAGAACATCCTACCTATGGAAGAAAGTGGACAGCTTAAGTTTACTTCTTTACCAAAAGGAGATACGTTGCAAAGCTCTGAGCTAGGATTTGATGTTTTCTTTGCTAATGGTCATACGGATAAGCAAATGATACCAATGATTACCTATAAAAATAAAACAATCTGTTTTATGGCCGACTTGCTGCCAACAGCAGGTCATTTACCGTTACCATATGTAATGGGTTACGACACAAGACCATTATTAACACTTGATGAAAAAGAAACTTTTTTAAATCGAGCAGCAGATAATGAATATTTTCTGTTTTTAGAACATGATGCTCATAACGAAATTATAACTGTTCAGCACACAGAAAAAGGTGTAAGGCTAAAAAATATTTATACAACTTCTGAAATTTTTAATTAATATTTAATACAAATGAAACTATTTAAATCTTTATTCCTAACGACGGTATTAGCGTCTTTACTATTTAGCTGTGGAACCTCAGCTATTCTTTCAACACCTATAGAAAACATAGACACTACTCCTTTAAAAACAGCGGATTTAACGGAATATGAAAAACAAAATTGGGGTCACTTAGACCTTGTAAAAGACACCATTCCAGGTATGAGTGTTGAAAAAGCATATGCTGAAATTATCCAAGATAAAAAAGGTAAAAAAGTTATTGTTGCTGTGGTAGACTCAGGTATTGATATAGACCATGAAGACTTAAACGATGTGGTTTGGACCAATAAAAAAGAGGTTCCAAATAACGGAAAAGATGATGACAAAAATGGTTATGTAGATGATGTGCATGGATGGAATTTCTTAGGCGATGGCTATGACGAGCAGTTAGAGTTTGTTCGTATTATTGTTAAAGGTGATAAAAGCAATCCACAATACGAGGCGGCAAAAGCCGAGTACGATACAAAATACCAACAAGCCCTAGGAAATAAAACACGATACGATCAAATTTATCAAGGTGTAAAAGGTGCAGATGATGCCATTGCAAAACACCTCAATAAAAAAGATTATACAAAGGAAGATGTAGCCAAAATAAATACAGAAGACGAAAGTCTTAAGCAGTCTGTTATGATGCTTAACAATATGTATTTGAATGGTTTCGATTCTGCTGAAGCGGCTTTAAAAAGAATTACAGGGGCTTTGGATTACTATACCGATCAATTAAATATTAATTTAAATAAAGATTTAAAAGGAAGAACAACCAATGACGATCCTGATAATATGAGTACAAAATATTATGGAAACGGGAATGTTAAACCTGTAAAGAAAAGTGAAAGCCATGGCACACACGTTGCAGGAATTATTGCGGCTGAGCGTAATAATGGTTTAGGTGTTAATGGCGTGGCTAATAATGTAGAAATTATGCCGATAAGAACGGTTCCTAATGGTGATGAGTATGATAAAGACGTGGCATTAGCCATTCGTTATGCGGTTGATAATGGTGCTTCTATTATAAATGGAAGTTTTGGTAAGTATTACTCACCACACAGCGACTGGGTAAGAGATGCTATTGCATATGCAGGAAAGAATGATGTGTTGTTTATTAATGCTGCCGGGAATGAAGGAGAAGATTTAGATAAAGTAGCTGTTTATCCTAATGATCAAGTAGAAAATGGTCCAGAGGTATCAGATAATTTTGTTACTGTTGGAGCTTTAGAACCAAAATATGGTGAAAACATGGTTGCTGGTTTTTCAAACTATGGTAAAATTAACGTGGATTTATTTGCTCCTGGTGCAAAAGTGTATTCTACTACACCAGAGAATGAATACGACACAAAAGGCGGAACGTCTATGGCTGCTCCTGCTGTAGCTGGTGTTGCTGCTTTAATTCGTTCTTATTATCCAAAATTAACGGCAAGTCAAGTTAAACAAGTTTTGATGGACTCTGGATTAGCTGTTAAAACAAATGTAGTCACTGGAGGCGATACTAAAAATATTAATTCATTTGGTGATTTAAGTAAATCTGGTAAAATGGTTAATGCTTATAATGCCCTTATAATGGCATCAAAAATGTAAAAATATTTTAACTATAAAAAAGGGGCTCATACCCCTTTTTTTGTTTTTAAATACCATTCAATTCTAAAAATTAACACAAATAAAAAAACAAGTTTAATGAAAAATGTTGTACTCACATTATTATCAGTAACAGTAATAATGTTATCATCCTGTAACGCTACAAACATATCTAAAAAAACGACCGCTAATTCTAAAAATAACGGGTATTGGCAACAACACGTGGATTATACTATGAATGTAGATATGAATGTGGAAACCTATCAATATACAGGAACACAACATTTGGTGTACACTAACAACTCTCCTGATACATTAAACCGCGTTTTTTATCATTTGTTTTATAACGCTTTTCAACCAGGAAGTGAAATGGATATTCATTCACTTTCCATAGCAGATCCCGACCCAAGAGTGAGAGACCGTATTAGTAAATTAACCCCAGAAGACATTGGTTATTTAAAAGTTCAATCATTAAATCAAAATGGGGTTAAACTTA
>Ga0102958_1000236_pt1 | contig 13005 bp, 11 predicted proteins | sample SalPonF2_B_D1_MG_FD_84513 | JGI IMG/M metagenome (GOLD analysis project Ga0102958, IMG submission 84513) | Salt pond soil microbial communities from South San Francisco under conditions of wetland restoration - Salt Pond MetaG SF2_B_D1_MG ...
CCGGTAAGGCATGACCCAGTCCGGCCTATTTTCCTTCTCTGTTATGATTTTGACTTCCAGTTCCTTGTAATATTTCAATTGACCCTCAACAGGGTTATAAAGAACAGGCATCAAATCGACCAATGCTACTTTTACACCATTTAAAAACTGTGGAGCTCTAACCTTGTGGATAACAGAAGGGTATGGCGCATTTGTTTCGTAAATGTCCGAAGCAGGTTTTTCGACAGTGTCGTATTCTTTTTCAGTGGCAGGTTGCGGTGTGGTAACATGCTGGATGATGTACGATCCTTCAATTGCTATTAATGTTCCATATATTATCTCGGTTGACACGACCTTTTCATCTGCGGGGATGAAAATTTTGGATGTTTTTACAGGCAGCACAGGTGCTCCGACAATATCGTCTTTTTGGTGGGTGCCTTTCATCTTCAATATCTGTCGGCCATTTGAGAGTATTATGATTGTGGGGTCTTCAAATTGATAGATGTGGCTGTATTCTGCTGCAACTAAACGTGAGACAAATATGGTAAAAAACAAAATAAAGGCGATGAAACCGATCTTATTTTTTGATATAAATTCGAAAATAATCCTATCCTTTCGTAGTTATTTTTTTTACTCATCGATTTTGCTTTGCGTTTAAGCCGCAGTTGAGATTAATCTGTTAGTGAGTAACAGCAAAAAGAATGCCACATTAAAATGTTGCTAATATTTCTTTAAATATTAATTGGTTATGTTGTTTAAAAAATAGGATGGATATGTTCACGGATAGGTAGTATTTGACAACCCAACATCACTTTTCTAAAGCTATTGGATAACACATTGATATGTTAAGAAATGATGACCGTCAAAATTTTAACGCAGAAGGAGGACGTTTGCTTTTTTGAAAAACTAAAATCACTCAAGTTTCGCACATTAATATTGCCTAAAAGCCTTTGAAGTAACTGGCTGAAATAAATTTTTTAAGGTGCTAAAAATAAAACCCGAATTCGTTTTCTGGTTTGTATCAAAATAGCATCAACAAACAAATGCCTTGTCGTTGTCAACCAGGAAAGCCGGGAAGGTAAAGGAAGGCCCATCAGTCCGAAGATAGGGGGGGCTGCATATACATTTGTGAATTTTTCTTGATCTATCGTTGTGTCTTATTTGACATAACAAAAGTCCAAAAAAAAGGGGCAAATCATGGAGGTATTTTTCCTCTACTTTGCACCTGAAAGCGACGAGTGGGAGGAAATCGAGTGTGATGAGGTTATACAAAACATTACGATAAACATCCATGTTTGCCCCATCAACAACCTGGCAGAATTAATACCTTTGAGGTAGGTATTTGTCAATAAAATTTATTTAAAACATATAAAAAATTATTAAATAACTTATAATAACCAGGCTAAAATTTAGTGTCTCAATATTTTTCCCATTTTGTTTACGATCAATCAGGGTTAGATAAAGTTCACCAACTGCTTCAGCATATAATAGATCAAAGGAATAAATATGGCGGGAAGCATGTTGCCGACTTTGATTTTCTGAATTTCAAGAAGGTTAAAACCGATGGCCATGATCAATAGACCGCCGACACCGGACATTTGATCGATGACCGGCGGAATTAGAAACGGCTTCATCAATGTCGAGGTCAGGGTTAGTATTCCCTGATATACGAACACCGAAATTGAGGAAAACAGCACACCGATGCCAAATGTAGATGCAAAAATAATGGAAGACAATCCGTCCAGGGCGGATTTGGCAAACAGGGTTTGATGATTACCGGTGAGTCCGCTTTCCATTGATCCCACAATGGCCATTGAACCCACGCAGTAAACCAAACTGGCCACCACAAACCCCTTGGCAATGCCGTTTCCGGCTTTTGCAAATTTGATTTCAAGCCGCTTGCCAAGGTTCTCCAGTCTGTCTTCTATTTTTATGAACTCTCCGAAGATACTTCCAATGACCAGGCTGAAAATGACCAACAATACGGCATCGGTCTTAAACGCCATTTTAAGACCGATGAGTATGACGGCAAGGCTGATGGCCTGCATGATCGTAACCTGATATTTATTGGGGATGCCGCCCCTAAAGACGATTCCCAATAGGCTTCCCGCAATGATGGCCAAGGTATTGACAATGGTACCGAGCAAGTTTAACCCTCCTAGTTAGTGTCCATCCATAAATGGCCATTTTTGTCCTGCTCGGCGTTCTCCGCGGGTTTCCGGCTGCGGCGTACAAACGTACGCCTTCCTGTCCCGTGAGCGGGGACCGCAAACCCTTGTGCGGCCTTGATCAGAACAAAAATTGCTCATTTCTGAATTGGACACCCATTGTGTCTATTTTGAACTCGTGGATGGACACTAGTTAGCTTGGACGTTTCAATCCATATTCCAATTCTGGATATCACCTTAATTTTGCACGAGTTGGAGGGTTTTATATGCAAGGCACTTAAGGGCGAAGCCATAGTGAACTATTGCGAGTCCTTAATAACACAGCATATGAAACCCTCCGGCTCGCCCTTTAGGTGAAAATTGATGAGAAAAAAAGAAAATCATCCGACCTGCCTGCTTGTGCCTCGCAAAGACAGGCGAGTATACCATTCGGGTAATATGAAAGAGGATATAATATTCCTTAAGTCCTTTTCAATCAAACAACCTAAAGATTCTCATTAATTTTTATGCAAGATTCAGGTAATATGATAAAAACCTCATCTTTAGATGGTTTGACATTAAACAGTCAATGTTTATTTTTTTAGCACTTGAAAATAGGAGGTTATGTGTCGTATCCGTAATTTATAAAACCTCAAATAAAGCGCAGCAGGCCGGAAAAAATTTAAAGGCAAAATCATAAGGAGGAATGAATGCGTTTTGACAAATTTACCATAAAATCACAGGAACTCATTCAAAATGCACAATCGCTGGCTTCATCTTATAACCACCAGCAGATCGAGCCTGAGCATCTGCTCTCGACCATGCTCAAAGAACCCGAAGGCATTGCCCGGGCCATGCTGAATAAGCTGGGTGTTTCCACAAATGATGTTTCCCGCGAACTGTCAAATACCATTGACAAATTACCGAAAGTCAGCGGAAGTGCAGTGGGTGATGCCTATATTTCTCCCAGGTCCAAACATGTTCTCGACGCGGCGTTTTCAGAAGCTGCTAAAATGAAAGATCAGTATGTCAGCATCGAGCATATCCTTCTGGCCATATCAGATGAGAAATCAGGTAAAGCTTCTGGAATTCTAAAGGAAAAGGGAATCACCAGAGAGTCGATTTTAAAAGTTCTCATGGATATTCGCGGCTCCCAGCGTATCACAGATCCAAATCCTGAAGAAAAATATCAGGCCCTGGACAAGTTCAGTCGCAATCTCACCGACCTGGCCCGTTTGGGAAAGCTCGACCCGGTGATCGGGCGTGATGACGAGATCCGGCGAATTGTTCAGGTGCTCTCCAGACGAACCAAAAACAACCCTGTTCTTATCGGCGAACCCGGAGTTGGCAAAACCGCCATTGTTGAGGGTTTGGCCCAACGCATTGTTGCCGGTGATGTCTCTGAGACCCTTAAAAACCGGCGGCTTGTTTCCCTGGATATGGGGGCACTCATTGCCGGTGCAAAATATCGGGGAGAATTTGAAGATCGTCTAAAGGCGGTTCTTAAAGAGGTTGAAAAAGCAGAGGGCGAAGTCATTCTTTTCATCGATGAACTTCACACCCTGGTGGGCGCCGGCGCCAGTGAAGGTGCCATGGACGCATCCAACATGCTCAAGCCGGCCCTTGCAAGGGGAACGTTGCGGTGTGTGGGTGCCACGACGTTGAATGAGTATCGAAAATACATTGAGAAAGATGCGGCTTTGGAAAGACGTTTTCAACCGGTGATGGTGCTCGAACCCACCGTAGAAGATACCATATCGATCCTTCGGGGCCTCAAGGAAAAATATGAGGTCCATCATGGGGTTCGGATCAAGGACTCGGCCATTGTCGCTGCCGCAACCCTCTCTCACCGTTATATCTCCGATCGGTTTCTGCCGGACAAGGCCATTGATCTCATTGATGAGTGCGCCTCAAAGCTCCGGATCGAGATTGACAGCATGCCTGTGGAAATCGATGAAATTCAGCGTAAGATCACCCAGGCTGAAATCGAACGGGAAGCGTTGAAAAAGGAATCGGATCCTGCATCCAAAGAACGTCTTTCAAAACTGGAGTCGGAAATCGGCAACATGAAGGATGACATCCTTGAATTGAAGGTTCACTGGCAGAATGAAAAGGATCTCATCCAAACCATAAGAACCATCAAAGAGCAGCAGGAGCAGCTGGGTATCGAAGAACAGCAGGCGGAAAGGGAAGGGGACCTGGCAAAGGTCGCGGAGATTCGATACGGGAAATCTTCAGAACTAAAAGTCCGGTTGAACGAGGCCAACGAGAAACTGGCGCAACTTCAAAAAACGAGCAAAATGCTCAAAGAAGAGGTGGATGCCGAAGACATTGCAGAAGTTCTTGCCAGATGGACAGGTATCCCGGTCAGCAAAATGCTCGAGGGCGAGAGAGAAAAACTGGTCCATATGGAAGATCACCTTGGGGACAGGGTGATCGGACAGGCGGAGGCCATTTCAGCGGTTTCCAATGCGGTTCGCCGGGCGCGTTCAGGCTTGCAGGATCCAAACCGTCCCATTGGGTCCTTTATATTTATGGGACCCACCGGTGTAGGAAAGACAGAACTGGGAAAAGCACTGGCGGAATTTATATTTGACAGCGACCAGGCCATGGTCCGCATCGACATGTCTGAATACATGGAAAAACATGCGGTTTCAAGGTTGATCGGCGCGCCTCCCGGATATGTGGGGTATGAAGAGGGGGGATATCTGACAGAGGCGGTTCGGAGACGGCCCTATTCCGTGGTGCTGTTTGACGAAATCGAAAAGGCACATCCCGAGGTGTTCAATGTCCTGCTTCAGATTTTAGATGACGGGCGCATGACCGACGGTCATGGACGGACCGTCGATTTTAAAAATACCATCATCATTATGACGTCCAATGTCGGGAGCCAATGGATTCAGGAACTTGGCGCGTCCAGCCGAAAAGACATGGAAAATCGGGTGACGGAGGCCCTTCGGGCGAGCTTTAAACCCGAATTTTTAAACCGCATCGACGAGATCATCATCTTTCACAATCTAACCCAGGAACAGATCGGCGATATCGTGGATATCCAGATGAAACGGCTGGAATCAAGGCTGGCTGAAATGAACATGGAACTCGTCCTTTCCGACGATGCCCGGGCATTTCTGGCTGAAAAAGGATTCGACCGGATATACGGCGCCCGTCCCCTTAAGAGGGCTATTCAGAAATACATCGAAAATCCGCTGTCCATGGAGATTCTGCAAGGAAATATTTCAGAAGGAACAAAACTAAAGGCTGATGTTGAAGGGGATCGGATTGTGTTTAACCTGCTTTCAATGAAATGATATCCTACTAATTGTTCCTTTTTTTAATCAGTTTCTGATGATTACTTATATCATAAAAATGAAAAGGGCACATCCTGCTGAATGGATTTGCCCTTATTGAAAATTGATATCCCAAAGATTGTTGACCTTTGATATTTACATTTTCATAGAAAAACTACCAACGATTTATTTTTAATTAGCCACCACATTTTGTGGTCACCTCAAAGGATGAAAAGCATGAAAATTTTATGTTCATCCTCGCTCTTCATGTATATTTCTTCTAGTGAAAAAATAACTGGAAAGGAAAAATTCATTCAAGAGTCTTAACAGACCCAACGGGCTTATTTTAGTCCTACAGCCTTTAACGCCTGCTTGCAACGCCCGCTCACTTGTTTGTCGTGTTTTTCGAGGCAGTCGAGAAGACGTCCCTCACCAGGAGCAATCGACTTGCAATATTTTTCCAAATCCGCATCGCATTCATTCGCAACGTAGCTTAGGGCTGCAACCGCCCGTTCAAGCTGAGCAGCGGCGTCATATAGTGCGTACTCACATTTTGATGAAAGCTTATCCTCATGAGCGTAAAGGCAGGCCAAAACGCGGCCTTCCCCCGGAGTCACTTGAGAACAGTATTTTTCAATCTCCACCTTACAGCCATTGGCGACTGTTTCAACCAAGCCTTGCTGTGCATTTGCGCTGGTAATTCCCATCAGCAGGATAGCCAGTGCCACAAAAAAAATCATCATTCGTTTCATTTCATCCCCCTTTTTGTTTTTAGGTTTTTTTGAATAATTAATTACGTTTGTTCATGATCGGGATTTTCAGCTTATCTGCGACCAATGCTTTCAACAACTTTCATAGACACACGAAAAGTAACGAATTCCATTATGGCATAACGGCCCCGTTCGATTTCGCTTTCATCCATAATTATCTATTACATGCCCGTTTATCTATAATTGTGATTCAATGGGCCAAATACTCATAAAACCGATACCGAAACGTCTCCAGAAGCCTGTGTAAGGATCAACGTCAAAAGTGTGTTCTTTTCCATCGACCACACTATGCCACAGAAGCTTTTCGGGCCCGTTTTCGTCTTTTTTTAATTCCAGCCGGAAAGCAAGCTGTTCAATGTTCTCTTCAAACCATTTTGCCATCTCTTCTGCGATTTCAGGTACTTTTACCACGACGCCAATTTCGGTGTTATGCAGTAATGCCCTAGAATCGAGATTCAAGGAGGCGATGAAGACTTGTTTGCGGTCAAAAACAAACGATTTGGCATGCAGGCTGGCTTTGGATGAACCCTCCTGGCCCTTTTTTTCTTTACGCTGTTTCCGGGTCAAATTTTTGTTTAACTCATATAATTCAACACCGCCGCGCAGCAGGTCCTTGCGGTATTTCATATAGCCGGCATGCACCAACCCCACATCATTTGAGGCCAAAGAATTGGTCAGGATTCGCACCCGAACCCCGCGTTGGACCAGCTGTGTCAAAAAAGCGGTTCCCGGTTTGCCCGGTACAAAATATGGGGAGAATATGATCAGCTCTTTTTCCACCCCTTCCCAATAGGGTTTGAGCATCGGCGAAAGATGATATTATATTCCTAAAAAAACAGCTTTGCATAAAGCAATAGTCCTGAGTATTTAAAATCAATTTCACCCACAAAATCAATCTGGGGATAATCTTCTCCATCTGCTTCTATATTAAGATTAAATGTATTGAAACCAAGACCGAATCCAAAATGTTTCCAGGGAAGATATTCAATTGCAGCATGTGATTCGTAGATCGTGCCCGTGAATTCCTTAATTTCCAAATAAAAAACTTCTACACCAGTTCTTAAAAACCATTTGGGGGTAATGGCAAAGTCTGCTCGTAGTCCAAGTGTCGGCAGAGGTGCGGTAAATCTTTCTGTTTCATCAACATTAATAACCCCGGTGGCTTGAAGTCCAATATCGATTGGCATGACATAAAGGCCGAGTGAGAGAGCAAGGTCCATCCGATCATCTTGAAAAAACGAGTAGCTGTAGGCAGCCTTATAAATATCAAGGTTAAATTTGGTATTTACTTGACTGCCGGCAGGGATATCAATTTCATTTCCCTCGTTGTCCTTAATCGTAAAGTCTCGTCCTATAGTTGTGTCGCCATCCCGGCGAAACGAAAACCATGTGAAATCAATTCTGTGTCGCCGATTCTCCGTAAATCGCCAGATGGCGTCCACTCGAAAAACCGAATTGGTGGTGTCTAAACCAAGGAGGTCTTCGACGTCGACGGTAAGGCCCAATCCCGAACCGAGACGAAGGTCGGTATTGGTATTTGCAATAAAATACCCAGCATTTAAGCTAAATTTTTCCCAGGTCGTATCATAGGAAGTCGGGTTCTCGGCCCATGCAGGTTGGATAAAAAATAACAAACCGGCCACGAAAAATACATACAGATATTTGTTTTTACCAAACATTATTTTCCTCCTTAACCTGATCAGACATATTTTTATTTTCACAAACTGGTGATTTAATAGAGAAGAGCTAAAAACCGTTTTACGATTAATAATAAATGATTTTGTGTGCAGGCAGGCTTTGCCTTTTGCCGTCGCTGATGCCATTGATACGATTGATAATAAACCATTTTTTTTTCATGCACAACCTTTTCTTTTTGACACGATCCGATTCGTTTTGCCTGACATATGGGTTTCCATAGTCGCACCGGTTATTCTATTGATCACCAGCGCAACCAATTTCATTCAGAACCGCGAAGCGCCGTGAATTGAAGCACACGCTGCTCCAAATAATCGTAGAACGGATTCCAGTGCAGTCTGAGAAGACTGGCCGGGTTGATGCGCAACACACCTTTTTCGCCCCTGAGAACCACATTCCCGATATTAATGCCGGGACTCTTTTCGGCATCGTCGCCGCCGTACAAAGGATCATCGGGGGCAAAAGGCAACGCCACATGTGATAGCGAGTAAACCCCCGCCGGCCACGCAAGAGAAAGCGGGAAGACGGTTTTCTCGCTGCTTCCAGTATATCTTTGATACAGAGCAACCTTCCGGCTGGATGCGCTTTCGTTGGATATCAAGGAAAGACGATAGGAGAGAATCGGCTTGTCAAGCAGCGCAGCGATCACATCTCGGGGGCCGGTATCCATAAGCGGGTTCTTGGCCGCCAACCGGTTGATGTCGAACAGCACCAATTCGTGATCGCCCTGCGGCAATCGATCGAACAGCCCCTCGATAAGCGCCGGCACCCGGACGGTCGCATCCACCACGGACTGGAAGGCCATAATTGGCGGCAGTTGTGACAATACGTCGGATTTCGTATATCGGGTGATCTGATTCTGGATCTCATTGGTCAGACGAAATGCCTGATGGCCGGCATTCACCGCGAATGAATTGTACTTGAACGGATCGTACTCGGGCAGCACCGAGTTCCATGCCAGCTTGGGCAGGCTCAGCAGTCTACCGATTCTGTCCTGCCAGACGGCAAGGGCCGCGATTTTGGCAACACCGATCTCCGGCGAGATAAGCACCACGCCGCTAGCCCGGGGTAGGGATACATTTTCGAGCGTTGAGAGGATGTACTGCACGGCAAGGGCGCCGCCGTTGGAGTAGCCCACAATGTACAGGGGTATATCACCGAACTGCTTCTTTAAATGGCCCATGGCAAGTCTCACTGCGCCGGCCATATCTTCCCATTTGATTTTCACGAGTCCCGATGGCGCAGTGCCATGTCCGGGTATTCGCAACCCCAGTACGTAAGCGCCCGACGCAGAAAGCTTCTGTCCCATTTTTCGCAAACTGTAAGGGGAATCGGACAAACCGTGCAGCAATAGAACACCCGCAACGGGTTTCGGTACCGTGAATTCAAAACTTCGGTTCCAGTTGTTCGCCCATTGGGCAGGGTCCGAAAGGCTGCCCCTGCTGTAACGGTTCAGCAACTGCCTCTCATCCAAAGGAATCTTGTCGTAAATTTCCGCTTCAAGCTGAGAAAACAGACGATCTTCAAGCGCCAGGTACCCCGCAAAGCCTGTCACCTGCTTTTCGGTAGTGTATTCTTCATCAAGATCCGCTGTATGCCAAACTCGAAGATCCTGCTGTTGCTGCATGAATATGATGAAACCAGCCAGCACCGTCAGAAAAGCACCGGCGAACATGGTGACACCGATACGACCCAGGCGGCGAATGAGTGTTAAAAAATGGAACCTTCCATCAGGTTTGGTTGTCATGTCCGTTATTCTCTCACTTTTTTCTCTGTAACAATAATATTTTCAACTTTTCGAGATAATCCGGGGGGAAATACCAGACATCACGATCGTGATAGCCGTTATATTTTTCCGGACCTCTTTGTTCCGGCGATCCCCATTCGCTGAGCAGACCCATCTCATTTGTATCGATCAGCGCTATCTCAAACTCGTTCTCCCGCGCTGCGGTTGTGGATTCCGTGCAGAGTTCATCTCAGGTCAGGTCGTCCGATCCGATTTGCATCAATACCACTGAAACAGTTTACTTTACCATCTTAGCAACATCAGAAGTCATGTCAAGCAGACACCGTCGTGCGAAGTCTTTCTTTGAAAAGAGACCACGCACAAAAGGGTGAGGTTTTGTATATGAACACAATCTTCAAGGATGCATCGACGGGTCAGGGGGCAGGAGTGAAAAGGAATGGATTGATGGAGGTTTGGGGTAGTGGGGAGATAAGGAGACGAGGGGATGGGGGAGAGGGAGAAAAGATAAAGGTGTCAGGTTTCGGGTGTCAGGGATCAGGGGGCAAGCGTGAAAAGCTGAAGGGATGAACGTTCACCATCGAACATTCAACTTCATAAGGGAAAAGAATTGGAAGAACAGCAATAAGCCTATTATTTTATAGTTAATTCCCTCCTTCGGGGAGTGATGAGTCTTTTTTGCCTTTGATCACGCGCTTGTTTTTCTGTTGACAATGAGAAAAGTATCAGGTACACATAATTAACAAAAATGATAATTATGTGTACCTGATGAAGTTTATTGAACTGAAAAAAATTAAAAAATTTTGGTTTGGCTATGAGGACATCGCCAGAGCCCTTGGGATCAGTGCTGCCTCGGCCAGGGTAACCGCAAGCCGATACGCGAGGCAGGGGATACTGCTCCGGATGAAAAAAAACATGTATGTGTTAAAAGAGGTATGGAACGCCGCAGGCAGGGAGGACAAATTCCAGCTGGCGAACATGGGTCAGGTCCCTTCCTACATCTCACTGATGACCGCTCTGGACTATTACGAAATTACAACACAGATGCAGAGGGATTTTTTCGAGTCTGTGGCTGTAAAAAGGTCAAAAGAAATAATTATGGATGGCAGCGTTTTTCGGTATGTTAAGCTTGCCGCAAATTTATACAACGAGTTCAAAAAAGAAAAAAATTTTTTTATTGCAACCCCTGAAAAAGCGCTTTTGGACGCATTTTACCTGATGTCATACGGCCGTTACCGTCTTGACCTTTCATCTTTGGATGCAGCGAAACTCGACCGGAGAGAAATCGAGCGCCTCAGTCGCAAATTTCCGTTGAAAACAAAACACATCTTAAAGAGATATGGATATCTTTAGACAACACGAAACATTTGAAATCGAAGTTCTTGACAAAATGAACAGCGCAAAAGTGCTTGAACCGCTTGTTTTTGGCGGTGGAAGTATGCTTAGGCTTTGTCATGAACTGAATCGATTTTCTGTGGATTTAGATTTTTGGTTTATCAAGAAGATCCCCCAGGAAAAATACTTTGATACGATTCAGAAGGCGTTTGAAAAGGACTATGAAATTACCGATTCAGGGATCAAGCACTACACGCTTCTATTCGAATTGAGGTCTGCTCAATATCCAAAACGCCTGAAGATTGAAATAAGAAGGGAGCTGAAAAAATGCGATTATCAGAAAATAATTGCATTTTCCAAGTCCAGTACAAGACAAGTCCTTGTAAATGCCCACACCCTGGAACAAACCATGAAGAATAAGATAAAAGCCTTCCTCGACCGTGGAGAAATAAGAGATTGTTTTGACATCGAATTTCTAATTCGCAGAGGTATTAATCTACCTATCGGCTCTGACAGGGAAATTACAGAACTTAAGAAAAAGATTGCGCGGTTTAAAGATTTAGATTTCAGAGTAAAGCTGGGTTCTATCCTGGAAAAGGATATTCGGGACTACTACGTTGAAAACAGATTCAGCTTTCTGGAAGGGAAACTGGCCACAATGATTTCAAAATGACAGCCTCGAGCCTGTCTTTCTCAATCGCCCTTCAAAAAGACGAGGTTTTAAAGGTTGATAAAGGAATATATTGGATAAGTGTCAGAGGTGAAGGGTTAGGTGTCCCCGATAAATCGGGATTTCCGTTTCACTCCAACAGGCAAAGATCAGGTTTCGGGTGTCGGGTTTCAGGTGTCAGGGATCAGGAGTGAAAAGGAATGGATTGATGGGGAAATACTTAGGTTCAGAGTTCTGGGTTCAGGGTTCAGAGGTTGAAAAGACCTGACGGGTTGTCGACAAGGGCTTCTATATGATCGACGTAACGGTTATTGAAAATATTTCCTTTACTTTTCTTGCAAATAAGAATATAGACTTCAAATATGCAAGGATTAATTGACAGACATCTTACTGAAACGGTCAAAACGCGGTTACAAAATAATCCGGCTGTAGCGATTCTGGGACCACGGCAATGCGGTAAGACAACATTGGCCGGCCAAATCGTAAAAAACTTGGAACAGTCGGTCTATCTGGATCTTGAAAATCCCGGCGATCTGGCAAAACTTGATGATCCGCTCGCCTTTTTCAGTCTGCACAATGATGACCTGGTGTGTCTCGACGAGATTCAACGGGTCCCCGAAATTTTTTCTATTCTTCGAAGTGTCATAGATAGTCGCGAAAGAAATGGTCAGTTCTTAATTCTTGGTTCTGCAGGGCCTGATTTAATCCGTCAAAGTTCGGAATCCCTTGCAGGACGAATTGCCTATCTTGAGCTCACTCCGTTTCTTCTCTCAGAGCTCGAGGCCGCGCAGAAGGACGATGTCAGACGGCTCTGGCTTAGAGGCGGGTTCCCCAGGAGTTATCTCGCAGAAGATGTTGATATCAGTTTCCAATGGCGGCAGGACTTTATCCGGACCTTTCTTGAACGGGATATAGGGATGCTTGGGTTCCGTATGCCGCCGGCCCGAATTGGCCGCTTTTGGAAAATGTGTGCCCATATTCACGGTTCTTTATTAAACGCTTCAAAGCTCGCGGATTCTTTGGGGGTAAGTTCTCATACAGCTCGTTCCTACGTGGATCTTCTGGAACAGACATTCATGTTGCGGGTACTCTTACCAGACGCCCCGAATTTGAAGAAACGCCTGGTTAAATCACCCAAGATCTATATCCGTGATAGTGGCATTCTCCATGCGTTGCTTGATATCCGCACACATGACGATCTGCTTTCCCATCCAATCATAGGGACATCTTTTGAAGGGTTTGCCATGGAGAACATTCTCGCGTATGCAAAGAATTTTGAACCCTCCTTTTACCGGACAAGCGCAGGCGCAGAGATCGATCTGATTTTAAGAAGAGGGCGGCGTACCCTGGCCTTTGAGCTGAAATCATCAACAGTCCC
>Ga0102958_1000238_pt1 | contig 12970 bp, 8 predicted proteins | sample SalPonF2_B_D1_MG_FD_84513 | JGI IMG/M metagenome (GOLD analysis project Ga0102958, IMG submission 84513) | Salt pond soil microbial communities from South San Francisco under conditions of wetland restoration - Salt Pond MetaG SF2_B_D1_MG ...
CAACCTCGCGGCGACGCTCAAGCAGGCCGAAGAAGGCGACTACAAGGTCGATACCACGCGGTCGGCAATTTTCCTGCCGCGCACGAAGGCATTTACCGACAACACCGAGGTCGAGGCCATCGTCACACTTGTCGGCGAGCCTGCCGGCAAGATCATCTCTACAGTCACCCCGGACCCGCGCGCAATTACGATACATCTGCACCACTCGTTCGTGCGCCTGCCGGACGCGGGCTTCGAGCCGCTGCCCTTCGACGGCCGTGGCGGCTTTATGGATCCGGCGCAGCCGTATGTCGATCGCGTCAGCCTCGATTACGCGGTGCCAGTGGGCGACCCCATCGTCCGGATCAACACCTTGCGTCACCGGTTGCAGAAGAAGGAGCCGTCGGCTGCGGTCAGCGCACCGGTCGAACCGATCGTTTACTACGTGGATCGAGGTGCGCCGGAGCCGATTCGCAGTGCTCTGATTGAGGGCGCATCGTGGTGGAACGAGGCATTCGAGGCCGCCGGCTATGAAGATGCGTTCAGGGTCGAGTTGCTGCCCGAGGATGCCGACCCGATGGACGTGCGCTACAACGTCATCCAGTGGGTACACCGCTCGACCCGCGGCTGGTCATACGGTTCCAATGTCAATGACCCACGCACCGGCGAAATCATCAAGGGCCATGTCTCGCTCGGCTCGCTGCGGGTGCGCCAGGACTACCTTCTTGCGGAGGGTCTCCTTGCACCATACGAGGACGAAACGATCCCGGAAGAAATGCTCGAGTTTTCGTTGGCACGAATTCGCCAGCTCTCAGCCCACGAAGTCGGTCACACGATCGGTATTGCGCACAACTTCGCCGCAAGCGCGAATAACCGTGCCTCGGTGATGGACTATCCATACCCGTATGTAAAGCTCGACCGCAATGGCGATATCGATGTGACCGAGGCCTACGACGTCGGCATCGGCGCGTGGGACAAACGAGTGATTCTGTATGGCTACCAGGATTTTCCGGACGATGTCGACGCAACCGCCGCGCGCGAGGAGATCCTCCGCGAGACCTATGCATCCGGGCTGGAGTTCGTATCCGACACACATTCGCGATCGGACGCATTCGCGACGAGCGCCGGACCGGCCCATCCGCGCGGAAACCTGTGGGACAACGGTGCCGATGCAGTGGCGGAACTCGATCGGCTGATGCAGGTACGCAAGGTCGTGCTCGGGAATTTCTCCGAGCGCAACATCCGCATGCAACGGCCGATGGCAAATATCGAGGACGTACTGGTACCGATGTACCTCATCCACCGCTACCAGCTAAAGGCCGCAGCCACGTTCATTGGCGGACAGGAATTCACCTACTCGATGCGCGGTGACGGCTGGGTTCCGGTCAATCCGATACCGCCCGCGAAACAGCGTGCGGCCGTCGAATCCTTGCTCGCCACGATCACGCCCGATGCGCTGCGCCTGCGTCCCGAACTGGTCGCGCTGATCCCGCCACGCCCTCCGGGCACGCCCGACTCGCGTGAGATATTCCCGCGCCGGACCGGTTACGTGTTCGACCCATTTGCGGCAGCCGCCACCGCGGCCGATCTCACGCTGGAGATGCTGCTCGACCCGGCTCGCGCCGCGCGGATGGTCAACAACCATGCGCTCGATCCCGGGCAGCCGGGTTTCGCCGAACTGGTCCGCGCCGTGCTGGAGGCGACCTGGTATTCGCGCGCCGCCCCCGACGAGGACGCCGAACTGCGCCGCGTTGTCAACGACACCGTATTGCAGCGCCTGATGATGCTCGCCGCAAATCCCCAGGTGCAGCCGCAGGCGCGCGCCGTCGCACTCGATCAGTTGATCGAACTCGATGCGTGGATCGGCGCACAGGTCAGCCGGGCCCCCGCCGACTGGCGGGCGCACTACCGCTTCGTCAGCGACCAGATACGCCGCTTTCTCGCCAACCCCGAGGCGATGCCGCCGCAGACACCGTTAAAGGCACCGCCCGGATCGCCGATCTGAGCCGTGCTCGCGGTAGTCCGGTCGGTAGCGCCGACCTGCGTCGACTCATCCTGACGCGAACAGGACAGAACAGTTGTCCACCGGAAATCGGGTGGCCCCATTGAGAGGCCACCCGCAGAGCCCTATAGCTGCGACTTGAAATAGTTGAACGAATGTACGAAAGCGTCGCGCAGCTTCTCCGCATCCTCAAGGAAGTTCTGCCAGACCTCTTCGCCGGAATCGGCCAGTTCCTGCAGTTTTGCCCTGGCTGCATCGGATTGTTCGCGCAGCTTCGCCAACTGTTCCTTGTAGGCAACTTCGGCCTCACCCGACGCCTCGGCAGCCTTCTTCTCGAATTCGTCGAGCATGGCATTGGTCTCGTCGATTTTCGCCTTCATTGCCGCGACGATCTCATCCCTGTTCTTGCCCATCAGTGGTCTCCTTTCACGTGAGTTCCGACCGGTCGCACCGGCCCATTCCCGACTGTCCGGCCGGGCAAATTCAGGCCCGGTCCGCGAGCTCATGAGGCTACTGCGGCCATGCCGGGATAGCAATCCGTAAAGCCCCCCCGCGGGCAGCCGCAATTTGCCGGACAGGGCCCGCGGCCCATCGCAGCGAGCCGGCGCTCGGATCGGGCCACGGTGGCCGAACCGGATTTCGCGGCGATGGCGCCCGGGTTATTGATTTTCGGTACACTGTTCCGGCACGTCATTTGCCGTTAATCACTATCCGAGGCGCAATTGGCGAACCCGATCGAGCAACCGGCAGGCACACCAGAAGAACGCAGTGCGCTGCGCCAGCGGGTCGCGACCGTACTGTGGAACGACCTGTGGCTGACCCGGCGTGCGCGCTGGATCAACGGCTCTATTGTCGCGCTGATCCTGCTCAATGTTATGGCGGTGATCGCCGAATCGGACAATCGGCTCGCGATTCCCTATGCCACGCTGTTTCGCCGTTTCGAACTACTGTCGGTAGTGGTTTTTACTCTCGAGTACCTGATGCGAATCTGGTCCTGTCCGGACGGCATCCGCTACGGTCATCTTGGCGCGTGGCAATCGCGCTGGCGGTTCATTTTCTCGTTCAACGGGCTGATCGACTTTTTCGCGATTGCACCGTTTTTCCTGTCGTTGTTGTTGCCGGTCGATCTGCGCTTCCTGCGGATCCTTCGCTTGCTGCGAATCCTGAAGCTGACCACCTACTCCGACACGATCGGCGTATTCGCGCGTGTACTGAAGCGGGAAGGACGCGCGCTCGCCGCCGCCAGCCTCGCAATGGTCTCGCTGGTGCTGTTTGCGGCCTGCCTGATGTACATGCTCGAGAATCCCGCTCAACCCGAGGCGTTTTCGAGCATCGCGCAGGCGATCTGGTGGGCGGCGGTGACGCTGACCACGGTCGGCTATGGCGACATCACGCCGGTAACCTTCGGCGGCAAAATGCTCGGCATCGTGATCATGGTACTCGGGGTCGGAACCGTGGCTCTGCCGGCGGCGATGCTGGCGGCACGGTTCGGCGACGAGATTCAGGCCCAACGCGACGAACTCGAAGCGAAAGTGGCCGAGTCGCTCGACGACGGCGTGCTCGATCCCGCAGAGCGCGCCGCGGTGGAGAAACTCGGCGCCGAACTCGGCCTGCCCGCCGCTCACGTCGATAAGATGATCGAACTGCAGAAGCAATTACATGTTGACGCCGGGCAGTGCCCGCATTGCGGCAAGCGACTTTAACCAGCGCTTCGGCGACCCGGATCCGTCGTGACGGCCAGCAGCATCAGCGTCCGTGGCGCGATCTCGCTGGTGGCGAATAGCGCCACACATCGTTGTCGACACGCAAATAGTTCAGTGGATCGCCAAAATCGAACGTCTCTCGATCGCCGCCGAACGTGAAGATCGCGGGACGCTGACCGCGCCCGCTGCCTCGGATCACGATGGCATCGAAATCGTACTTGATCTCTTCCGGACTCTGCGCATTCCATGGCGACGTGCTCACCAGTTCCCAGGTCGCGCCTGTCTTGCTCACCCAGATATCCATCGGATTGGCAAGCAGGCCGAAACCGCCGAAACAGATGATGCGGTTCTGTAATACGCCGCACTGGTGGCCCGGGCGCGCTGGCCACTCGGCGGCAGCGGTCATCTCTTCCCAGTGCACGCCGTCGCGACTGCGCCAGACATCGTTGAAATACGGTGGGTCGCAGAATGGCAACGGTTCACAGACGAAGCCGTCCTCGCCACCAATCAGGTACATGTAGCCGCCCTTGGCAATCGCCACCGCGCCGGCGCGGGGTGCCCAAGGCGCGCTCTCAGTCACTCTTTCCCAGTCACGGCCGTTGCGCGATTTCCAGACATCGTTGTAGTAGATGCGCACCGGAGGCCCGCCGATGACAGCCGGGTCGTCGTTGAACGATCCACCGAAAACGTAAATTTCTCCGCGATGGACAACGCTGCTCAGCCCGGCCCGTGGTGCCCAGCCCGCATCAGCCGTGTGCTGCGTCCAGTTGACGCCGTCGCGGCTGCTCCAGACGTCATTGAAAAAATCGGATTTGGATACGAACGGTGGACAATCCAGCGCAAATGGCGGACAGTCAGCGGGCTCGACCTTGAAATTCTGGCCGCCGACGACAAACATCCGACCGTCCTTCTTGACGGCCTGGAAATAGGCGCGCGCCGGCCAATGGCTCGTATCGTCGGTTTCCAGAATTCGTTGCCATGACACACCGAGATCGTCGCTGGCCCAAACGTCACCCCAGATGTCGCTGTCGCCCGGGATCGGGGGAAAACTGGGTGGTCGCGGCGTCCGCCCACCCATCACATAGATGCGTTTACCCAGCTGCAGCGCCTGCAGGCCCGCCCGCGGCGACCAGCGCGCCCCCGGATTGATTTCCGTCCATTCGTATTTCGAATAATCGATGCTGCTCTTGCCGTCGGCGCTCGCGACGCCCGCCAGCCCCAGCGACAGGCTAAAAGCGGCCAATACCGCGCCCAGTCGTCCCGTCATGTCGCTCTCCGTTTCTTGTTATTTCCGCCAAAGCGGCGGCGTATTATCGCGAGCGCATGCGGAGCGCCCACGCAAAGACTCTAGCGCATTGTCGCGGCCGCTTCCGTGGACTTGACATAACTTGGCGGTCAGCGCCAAACACAAAAGTGCTCGCACACCCCACTCATAAGGGCAATGCCGAGAAGAATCCCGGGACTACCAGTCCTTCAGCGGCAGCGAAATCGGTCTGGCCGTCGGCCACGGCAGTCCCGACTGCTCGAATTTGGCCGCGAAATCCGGCGTGGCGGAGATATCGAACGGTGCGGCGCACAGGCAAAAGTAGATCGACAGGAGCAGCGCCATGTGTCCCGCCGGTCGCGCATCGACTCTCGCCGCGTTGCGGTTCGCTTCTGCCCGGTTGCCGGCCCAGGCGGCAAATACGATTTCGCGAAAATCGTCCGGTCCGAAACGCCTGCGCCATTCCTCATGCGTTGTGGCCAGTGATTCGGCGTCGCCGTCCATTGCCGCCAGCATGGCAAGCACCTGCAGCCGGTCGTTATCGTCACGCACCCAGGTATTGGCCACCACACGTGCCCGGTCGGAATCGCCCGCCGCTGCAAGCGAGCGGGCATAAACGCCCCACAGCCAGGAATGATCGACTAGTGAAGTGGCCCTCTCTCCTATCTCCACAGCCATCGCCGTCTGGCCATCCCACAGCGCCGCCCAAACCCCATTGGTCCAGTTCCGGCTCTGCAACGGATCGCACTCGGCCGCCGCGAGTCGATAATCGATCATCCCGGCGGCGCGATCGAAAGCCGATGAGACCAGTTGCGACCACACGACATAGTTACACCCAGGCTGGGCTAGCACGCGGTCGACCTGCGCGGCGAGACCGCGCCATTTGCCGGTGACGACCATCAGGTCGAGCTCGGCGGCTTCGCGGGCCCGCTCATTCGGCGCGTATTCCATCGCCGCCCTGAAATCCGCTTCCATGCTGGCTTGCGCGGCCGCTACGTCATCCGGCCCGAAATCGGGCGTCGGCCGGCCCGACGCATAGTCGATTAAAAGGTGGGCGAAGAGATCGCTGTGGTAACGGTAGGCGACAGCCATCCGCGGCGCGAGTTCGATGGCGCGCTCGTACAACAGACTCGAGGCGCGCAACTCGGGAATCATGTTGGCAGAACCGTGCGCGATCGCATCGAGTTCCTGCGCCTTTTGGAACGCCACAAACGCCTCGGGATCGCGAACGCCGGCGATCTCCATCTGCCTGCGTTTGTCTTCGTCCATCACGACCTGCAATGCCAGTGCGATGTTCGCGGCAATGTCGGTCTGCAACGCGAACGTGTCCTCGAGATCGTCATCGTAGGTGTCCGACCAGAGGTGAAAGCCGTCTGCGGCGCGGATTAACTGCGCGGTGATGCGGACGCGGCCGCCGGACGTGCGCACCGAGCCCTCGACGATGTGGGCGACCCCGAGTGTGGCGGCGATCTTTTCCACCGGCTGGTCCTTGCCCTTGAAATGGAATGCCGAGGTCCTCGCGGTCACCTTGAGCTCAGGCAGCTGCGCGAGGGAGTTCAGGATCTCTTCGGTCAGACCGTCGGCAAAATACTCCTGCTCGGGATCCGACGACAGGTTCAGGAAAGGCAATACCGCGACAGTACGATCGTCCACGCTGACAGGCGCGGGCAGTTTCGCCTCCATCGCCGTGACGGCATCAGTCTCAAGACGCTCGAGCTCGGCCTGCCCGGAGGCAACGTTCGCCGCCTGTCGTGACGACAGGGTCAGGCGCTCGGCCAACAGTAGCCCTACCGCGAGCACCAGCATCGCGATGATGATGCGGTTGAGTTTCTGCCCGGTCTGCGGCGTGATCGACTCGCTCCGGTCAACCTCGGACTCGCGCTTGACACCCTCCGGCGTCAGCTCGAACGCCCAGGCCAGAATCAATGCCACCGGCAAACCGATCGCAAGCAGCAGCATGAATACCTGCATGACCCAGCCGGGCGCGCCGATGTTTTCGAGCACGATGTCGGCCACCTGCAGCAGCAGCCAGGCCGACACCAGGTAGGCGGTGCCGACGCGGAAGACGTTGCGGCGCTTGAGTTCGGCAAACAGGCTCACATCGAACCTCTCGGTTCCGCAGACGGCGCGTCGCAAACCGATCCGATGCCGCATTCGCGGCAGATCACTTCTCGCTCAGGCAAATGGATGCCACTCCCCGGCAACTCCAATGCGCGTCATTCTACAGAGCGTGATGCGATCCTCCTACACGATCACGCCGATGATCGAACGTCTCAAAATGAACGCAGTGCCCGGCAACGAAATCGGGACGCTACCGTAACACCTGCCCCGCGCGGAGTATGCGCTCCCGTCATACGCCGCGCCATTATCGTTGTCGCCTCTGCACACCTTTCCACCGTCACCATTCTTTTTCTGCCATGCCGTAGGTTCGAGAGTCTTATGCCGGCGGACATAACAATGGCGTGGGCGAAACACGAATGGCGACGTTCCCCGTAATCGTTCTCAGCGATTGACAAAAAAAAGAAGAAGTACAACGAGAAGAAGACTCGGCGGGCACTTCGCAAGCGCGGCCCCTTTTGCCCAACTATGACGCCACTATGGGGATCGGTTTTCTCCAGCCGGATCCCAAACCTCACCGGTGTTCGCCAAAAACGGAATGCGCCGCCGGCGATGCCGCGCCTTGAAATGACCGGAGATGAAAGATGTTCGTTTGCGACCAGAATTCATTATCTCTTGGCGAATCGCCATGATCCCCTCGCTATTTGGTACGCCGCTTCTATAATTCCTGGACACCGCGGAAAAGCAGAAAAAAAGTCGTTTCACATAATGTCCGCGCTGACTCTATCTGCGTCCAATCAATACGTATCCGGGAGGGTAATCCGCATGAAATACGGCATCACTACCAAAGTCCTAACGTCTCTGGCACTGGTTCTGGTGGCGTGGCAAACGCCTGCCAGTGCTAATCCGAAACCCGATTCCTTCGCCGCGCAATGTGCGCCGGGTCTGCAGACGACGGACCCAGGCAGACCGCCAGACACGATGCCGGGGCAGGTCTTGCAGGAATGCCGCGAGCAGTTTGCGGCCGGTGTCGCCGCCAATGACAAGGCGCCCGCCACGCAATTCGCGACGGCCGAACCATCTACCTGCCCGGTGACGTCACACGACATCGTGGTCGACAACATTGCCGATCTGCGTCTGGCCGCCGCGACCGCGGCGCCAGGATCGGTGATCGGCATCGACGGGATGATCGATATCAACTCAGACGGCGGCCAGGATGTGATGGTCAGCGTGCCGGGCGTGACGGTAACCTGCGCGTCGGACGATGCCGGCCTTACCGGGTTTTCGGATCCGGGTGCCGGCGCAGCCGTGCTGTGGATCCAGGCAGACGATGTTACGGTCAGATATCTGAATGTCGATGCGTCATTCGGTCGCGGTATCTTGTTCGGCGACCGCTTCTTTAGCGGGGCAATCAGCGCCAACAACGGCCTCGCCGAGTACAATCGACTGAGCTGCACGATCACGTGTCTTTTCTTCTGGGACGTGAACGGCGGAATCGGACGCCACAACGTCGTCGGACCCGCGCTCGCGAACTTCGGGCTAGTTGCCCTGTTCGGGCAAAATGTCACGTTCTCCGACAACATGGTCTCGAATTGCGCTGGCGGATGCGTGCTCTTTCAGGAGCATCTGAACGGCAACGCCATCGGCAACACCGTCGAGCAATGCGGTGGAAGCTGCCTGCAGGCGTTCTTCGTCAGCAACGTATCGTTCCTCAACAACAAGTCTCCGCAGTGCAATGTCCCCGGGATGTTTGTTGACTGCGTACGAATCCAGTTCTACGACCAGGCGGTCGTGGAAGGCAACGAGATGCATAAGGCGAAAGAGTTCGATGGCTCTTACGGTTTTTCCATCGTCGTTGCCGACGCGGAGGGACCGGGTCTCAGGATCAACCACAACACGACGACGGGCGGCTTCCACCTGTTCAATCGCACCGAGCAGGCGATCGTCGAAAACAACCACATGCGAGATTGCGGCGATTTCGATGCCTGTCTGACAGGATTCGAAAATACCGACCTCACGGTTCGGGACAATGCGCTGTTTGCAGAAGACCCCGGGCTGGAAGAATCGTTCGGACTCGGTATCCAGTTGTTTGGCATCAGCGGCGAGATCCTGATCGCGCGCAACATCGTGCACGGCGCGTTCCGGAGTGGAATGGTCATCAATGCAGAGTCTCTCGGGGATCCTTTGCCACCGGCAATACTCTCGGTTCGGCAAAACGACCTCCGTTTCGCCGGCGGCATACTCGCTTCCGGTATTAAAATGGACGGTATCAACAACAGCATCATCGAAAAGAACCACATCGAACTTTTCACCGCCGGGACGGATTCGACCGGTATCGAGTTGTCCGGAACGGTCTTCAGTGTTCAATTTTTTGTCGACGGCGTGCTCGTCGACGAAAACGAAAGATTCAATCCCGTTCGGAACAACATCGTGCGCAACAACCGCGTGATCGGCGCCGAGACCGGCTTGTTGCTGAATGCAGCCTGCGACAACCATTTCTTCGGCAACAATTTCCAACTGAACGGGACGGGTGCCCTGTTCGAGTTGCAAAATTACGGAAACGAGATATTCGAAGATCCACCGGGCACGATAAACGAATTTATCTTTGCTGGCGGCGGCACCGGCGGCAACGACTTCCGCGGTAACAGCGGAATCGTCGTCGAGGAAGTCCGTTTCGGCGGCACTGTTAACGGTGACGGCTATCTCGACTGCGACGGTGACGGCACGACAGACCCGAACACCTATAGTGGGCAAGGGCCGATGTGATCGCGCAGGGAGCATTGGATTAGTCGCCGGCGCGACACGCGTTTCGCAGCAGGCGCGTCCCGGATGAGCAAGGGGCAGGCGGGCCGTACACAGACGGCCCGCTTTTTTTTGACTTCCACAGGCCAACGCACAACGCGGTACGCGCCCGTGAAGATCGTCTATTTTCGACGCACGAGCTACGGCTCGTAATTTATCGTCAGTCCGCCACGGTAGCGAAAATGAGCGGCGAAAAAACCGCAAGATCGGGAATGCACCGGAGACGCCGATCTCCTAACCTCTGTCGGCAAGGAGGACTCGTCATGAAACCCAGCCAGCGCGCCGTCTATGCCGACCGCATCGAAGCGGTTATTCGCCATCTCGCCGATCTCGACCCGGCCAATCCGATCCCGGGTTTGGGCGAACTGGCCGCCCTCGCTCACCTGTCCGAATATCATTTTCACCGGATTTACCGCACGATGACTGGCGAGACACCAGCCGCGACCGTGCGCCGGCTGCGGCTTGCGCGCGCAGTGCCCGACCTCGCCGATGCGTGCGGTTCGGTTACCGCCGCGGCCGGCGCCGCCGGCTATGCGTCCGGCCCCGCGTTTACCCGCGCGCTGAAAGCGGAAACCGGTACGACTGCCGACGCGGCGCGGCACGACGAAGACCTCATGCATGCGCTGATGGCCCACCTGCGTTCGCCGGGAGGTGCCGCCAGCGGCGCCCCGATCCGGGTCGAAATCGCATCGTTCGATCCCTTCGAGGTCGTGGCGCTGCGCAACGTCGGCGATTATGCGGAACTCAACCACGCCTACTCGCGGCTGTTCGAAGCCGTACTCGCCGTCGCCGCTCCGGAGCAGATTCGCGGCATCTGGGGTGTGCACTACGACGATCCGGCAACCGCCACGGCCGAAGACTGCCGCTTCGCATGCTGCCTGCAGATCGACGGCCTCGAGATGGCACCGCCCGGACTCGAGACACTGACGCTGGGCGGGCAGGCTATCGCCACTGCCGTGCACCACGGCTCTTATGACGATATCGGCATCAGCATCGACGCGTTGTACCAAAACGTAATTGACGTGCTTGGCCGTCCGATCGGACAAGCCCCCGTTTTCGTCCACTACCGCCAGGATCCGGAGGAGACGCCGGAAGACGATCTCGAAGCGCTGATCTGCCTGCCGCTGGCCTGACTGCCGCGGTCGATGAGTGAAAGCGGCCCGCTAGTGTGCTTCAGCCGACGGTCGGCAATATGTCGGCGAAAACGAAGCCGTCGCGTTCGACTGTATCGCCGACTACAACGTCGAGCGGCACTTCGAAAACAGGACCGGCGGTAACCACGGTGTGAAATTCGCCGTTCTCGCCGCACGGGTCGACGCCGGCAGGTAGAGAGTCGAGCAGAGCAGCGTCGAAGTCTGCGCCGGCGAACATCGCGGGCATCTGCTTCGGGTCAACGCAGGTGATGATGGCTCTCAGGCCGCCTTCGATCATCTCGCGCGCCAAAGCATCTGTCGGCTGCCCCCACAGCGGGAACAGCGGCTCGAGGCCAGTCATCGAAAGCTGTTTCTCGCGATAGCCGCGGACATCCTCCAGGTGCAGATCACCGAACGCCACGGCTTCGACATCGTAGCGGTCGACCGCATTGTCCAGCGCCCGCGACATAGCGGCCTCGTATTCCGCATTGGAACAGGGATAGGGCAGGTCGACCGCGATCAACGGCAGTTCCGCCGCATGCGCCTGCAATTCGACGATTCGTTGCCTGACCCCGTGCATCGCGACCCGCCCGGCCTCTTCGTTGAACGTGGTGAGCAACGCGACGACGTCGATGTCGCGGTCGTGCCTCAACAGGTTTAGCGCCCACGCCGAATCCTTCCCGCTGCTCCAGGACATCAGGATCTTCTTTTTGCTGCGCAGAGGCATGGACCAGGCTTTCTCCCTGCAAAGTCATGCCGCGGAATTCGCGGCGCAATCCCGCAATCGAACGCGTTGTCGACGCCCGGATGCGCGGTGCCGATGCGGGCGAGAGACGATAGATGAATTGTAGTCGGAGCGGACGGTCCGAACGAAAACAGCCAACAGTGCGGAGGAGAATCAGGCGCCGTAGGTGGTCTTCAGGTAGAACAGGATGCTGGCCGATTCCGACATTTCCGCGCCGGTGTTCGGATCGGCGAGGTAGGGGATCGAAATCCGGCCGGCGCGCGCCAGCAGCGCCTGCCGGTTATCGGTGTCGGGGCTTCCGTGATCGGACAATCGATCGCGGATGAGCGGCGGCACCCAGTCCGAGGCCTTGTTGCGCCCGGACGAGCGCAGGATGTAAGGGATTTCCATCTCGCAAAGCAGCTCGCGCACCGGCCGCGCGAACGGACTCGACTCGAAGCTGTACAGCTCCAGCGGTTTTTTCGGCGGATTCGACGGCCGCACCCGCATACCGGCACCGAGTCGAGGAATACCGGCAAACCCCGAGGCTACCTGCTGCAAGAACATGACCCGCCAGTGCAGCGGCGGCTTGCGCTGGCCGTATGTCTCGAACAAATACGGCACGATGTCGGCCGATTCGTACATCTCGCGGCCGGTGTTGGGATCGACCAGGTACGGAAACTGCGCCTTGCCGCCGCGCTCGACGAGCCTGGGCCGGAATCTCTGGCCGCCCTTCGGGCAGGGATGAATCAGCGCATCGAGATCGAGCATCGTCAGCGCCTCGCGCACGACCCGGCAATAGGGACAGCCCTCGAACTCGTACAATTCCAGCAGTTTCTTCGGCTTGTTCGGAGCGGGATTCGTCGCGATGCCCTGACCGGCACGGATCAGTGTCGATGCCATCGAGCCGACAATATTGAGGTTATGTCTCAGGGTCTGACTGTCCATCCGCAACTCCATCCATACGCACCGACGCAAACATACAGCAAGCTGCGCCGGCGCACATACAATCCTCACGACCGGTTGGCGGCACCGTCGAAACATACCGATCGCCGCAGCGTGTGTCAGAGCCCATTTCCCGGGTCTCGCACCCGCCGGTCAAAAAAAAGGCCGGCGATAAACGCCGGCCAAAAAGTCGGTTTCTTGGGAGTGAAACCTAATGGGGTCCTGGAGGGTGGTGCAAATTAGCTCGCCGGCGGCAGAATCACCTGATCGACGACGTGAATGACACCGTTGCTGGCCATGATGTCGGCTTTGACGACGTCGATTTCGTTGATCTGGACGGTGCCCTTGTCAACGAAGATC
>Ga0102958_1000239_pt1 | contig 12942 bp, 9 predicted proteins | sample SalPonF2_B_D1_MG_FD_84513 | JGI IMG/M metagenome (GOLD analysis project Ga0102958, IMG submission 84513) | Salt pond soil microbial communities from South San Francisco under conditions of wetland restoration - Salt Pond MetaG SF2_B_D1_MG ...
CCCGACCCGATCGGCCAGGGCCTTGTTCGACAACCGCGCATCCTTTCGCAATGCGGACAAAATTTCGCGATCCGTTTGGTCAATGATCATTTTTCAATCCGATTAACGAATTTTATTCGTCAATAAATCTTATTAGTAAATTTTTATTAGTATATATGAATCAAATCTGGAATGGAGAGCGGCCATGTCGCAAATATCCCGAACCCGGGCTGTGCATGCCGGTCGTGCAGACCTGGCGAAACTCGGTGTGCATGCGCCCCCTATCGACCTGTCGTCCACGTATCCCCTGGATGATCTCGACAACGCAATTTCCAGCCTCGATGCCGCAGTTGCCGGCGAAATCCCGGCAGCCAACCCGATCTACGCCAGGCTGCACAACCCCACCGTGGCCCGCTGCGAAAACGCGATTGCCGAACTGGAACTTTGCGAGTCAGCCGTGGCATTCGGTTCCGGGATGGCCGCGATCACGGCGTGCCTGCTCGATGCGCGGCAGCGCGGCAGCCATGTAATCGCGCTGCATCCGGTGTACGGCACTACAGAGCATCTCCTGCAGAGCGGTCTGGCGGGGCTCGAAGTTACCTGGTGCGACGCCGCTGACGTCCATGACGCTCTCAGACCCGATACCGCGCTCGTGCTGATGGAAACGCCGGCCAATCCGACGCTTGCACTTGTGGATATCGAGGCGGTCGTGGCCGCGGCCGGCGATGTACCGGTGCTGGTGGACTCTACCTTTGCAACGCCCGTGCTACAGCAGCCCATCACCTGTGGCGCCAGTTACGTAGTACATAGCGCGACCAAGTTCCTTGGCGGCCACGGCGATGTCATTGCCGGGATCGTCGCCACCAGCGAAGCCCGCGCGCGCGGCCTGCGCAAGGTTCGCGTCGCGACCGGCGCGCTGCTGCATCCACTGGCCGCATACCTGCTACATCGCGGTTTGCCCACGCTGCCGTTGCGGGTGGAATCCGCCCAGGCCAGCGCCGCCAAACTGGCCCGGAGATTGCAGCGGCACGGCGCGGTCGGCGCCGTACACTTTCCCGGACTGCACGGCCAGGATCCGCTTGGGCTGATAGGAAGACAGATGACCGGCCCCGGAACCCTGATAGCCTTCGAGGTAGAAAACCGCGACGCCGCGCGCAGCGTGATGTCGGCAATCCGGCTGATCACCCCGGCAGTCAGCCTCGGATCGGTCGACAGCCTGCTTCAGCATCCTGCCGGCCTGACTCATCGCGTGTTGAGCGAGGCAGCGCGGCTCCGATCCGGCATTGGCGAAGGCCTGTTGCGCCTGTCGGTCGGCCTGGAGGAGCCGGAAGACCTCTGGCAGGACCTGGCGCAGGCACTCGACGCGATCCGCGAGCCAAAGCGGCTGAATATCGCGGTCTGAATCGGCCCGCCCCTGGTGGCAGCGGGCAGCCGGGGCATCGAGAGAGGATTCAGTTCTACGCCGCGCGAGTGGCGACTTGCGGGGCGACAAACTGCTAGGCTTCGTAAAAGTCACCATTCCGACCCTGGAGAGAACACGTGTTTATTCGAAGCCTCGTTCTGCTTGCGCTGTTGCCCCTCAGCACTGCTCATGCCGGCGTCTCTGTCCAATACGACTCGACAGGAAGCGTCATTCCGAATTCCGCAAAGGGCGGAACCATTCTCATCGACAAACATCGGTCGCGCATGGATGTCGGCACGAATGCATCGGTGATTTTCGACGGTAATGCGCAGTCAATGGAAATCATCAGTCATGACGACAAGACCTATACGGTTCTGGACAAAGCCTCGGCCGAGGCGATAGCCGCGGAACTGGAACCCGCGCTTCAACAAATGCGTACCCAGTTGCAGGCGCTGCCGCCCGAACAGCGGGAGATGATGGAGAAGATGATGGCGGAGCGGATGGGTATCAACCTGCAGGGCGCCGCCGAGCAGGAGCCGGACCTCGATTTGAAAAAGACCGACAAGAGCGGCGAGTCCGGCGGAATCGCCTGCAACTGGTGGCAGGCAACGGACGACACGGTACTGAGGTACGAATACTGCGTGACGCCTGCGAAGAGCGTGCCCTACGGTGACGACCTGCTGAAATACTTTCACGACCTGAAACAGTTCAAACGCGAGATAGTCGGCACGATAAATCGCAGCGGAGCACTGCAGATTCCAAGCCTGCCGATCGCCGACGTCAGGGAAATCGAAGGTCTTCCACTCATCAGCCGGCAATATCAGGATGGCAAACTGATCCTGGAAACCCGCTTCGTGTCGGTAACGGAAACGGATGTGCCGGCCGCCACGTTCACGCTGCCGGAAGGCTACAGCGAGCAGAAGCTGCCCGGCGTCGCGCGTTAAAAAAAACGCCGCATCGGGTTACGATGCGGCGCAAGGAGCGAATGGGACCTCATCCATTCGTAGCCGATATGCTGACTTCGGCGACCCGGGCGCGACGCAAAGCCGATTGAGTCGGTATCGCCCGAACCGCCGAAGCAGGCACAAGCACTGTTGCAAGCCCCGTGCCAACAGTTTGCATTTCGCAAAAACAATGAGTTAGCTCGATATCGGAACGCCCCGGCGGTGACGCACGCTGTCAGTTTCTGACGTTCGCAGACCATTCAGAAGCGCTAGCTACCGCGCCCGACCCCCTGTCATCGTCGGCTCTTTTGCAGCAGAATGTCGCGCGTCAGCAAAAAGGGAAAAACACCGATGGCCGAAAACCGATTTCGCAGAATGCTCGACAAGTCACGCGGCGCGACGACGTTCATCGCACCGGGATCGCGGTTCGAGGGAAAAATCAGCAGTGACGATAATGTGCTCGTCTGCGGCGAGGTCGCCGGCGACTGCGACATCAAGGCAGCGCTTACGCTTGCCGAAGGCAGCCGCTGGGAAGGCAACATCCGCGCAACCAACGCCATCATCGGCGGAGAACTGGTTGGCGAGGTCCAGACCGAGGGTCAGATCGAGATCGCTGCGACGGCGCGAATCAAAGGCACCGTTAGCGGTGGAACGGTCGCCATTGCCGAGGGTGCCGTGCTGGAGGGCGAGGTCCGTATCTCCAGCGGTGAGGCGGCCAAGGTGTTCACCGACAAACGCTCGCGCGACTAACCAGCGGGATCGACCGCGCCGCCGCGCCGAACCAGCCACAGAATCAGCACCAGCATGGCACCGAGAATCACGGGTCGCCACATCGCCGCATATTCGACATGGCGCAAGTGGGTGTAGGCCGCCGCTACGACAACCCCGGAGAGCATCCACGCCCCCAAAACGCGCCAGCGCGCGCGCTGCAACAGCAATGCGCCAAGGAGCTCGGCCGCTCCCACCGCGAATAATAGCCAGCGCGGGTATCCCCATACCGCGAATTCGCCAGCCGGCACGTCAAGATAGAACAGCTTCTGCAATCCGGAGACACCGAAAATAAGGCCAACCGCAACGCTGCACACCAGCAGCAGATGGTCCCGCCAGCGCGGCTGGTCAGGCATTTCCGCCCTGCCCGGCCAACGCGGCCTTTCGGGAATCGAACAGATCGACCGCCCGGTCTTCCACCCAGCTGGAAAGACGCCAGCCATCGAAGAATCCGCAGTGTCCGCCGTGGCGCAACCGGAGCACGCGCAGGGCGCTGCCGCGGTCGAGGCTATCGAGGTCCGCCGCGGGGATAATAGGATCGTCCTCCGCCGCAATCAGCAGCGACGGCACACTCAGCCCGCGCAACCGGTCACCGATCAGCGCATAACCGAGAAAATACTCCTCCAGGCTCGGGTATCCGGTGTATCGCTCTACGAAAAAAGCAGTCATGGCGGTCAGGCTTTCGAGTTTGCGAATATCGGAGAAGTCGTAGACATCGGGAAACAACTCGGCCTTTCGCAGCAGCGAGCGGCGCCACTTGCGCATGAAATAATAGCGGTATATCGGCCACCCGGATTCGAGCGCGGCAAGTGTGCGGCGCGGATCGAGTACCGGACTGACCGCCAACACCGCATGCAGTTCAACTCCCACGGCCGGTGCATTCAACCCAACCCGAAGCGCGAAATTTCCTCCCAACGAATAACCGGCGAGCATCAGCGGGCGCCCGGGAAATCGCCGCGCAAGCGCTCGCAATGCCCCGGTCGCATCGCTGAGCCGACAGGAATGGAAAAGCTCCCTGTTGAGATGATGGGTGTTGCCGTGGTCACGCAGATTGAGGCGGAAAATGTCGTAACCGGCGGCAAACAGGCGCGCGCCAAGCGATACCAGGTATAACGAGTCGGCGCTTCCCTCCCAGCCATGAATCAGCACAACAAGCGGCCGTTGCTCGCCGGGACCGGCGGAATATGCGCCCGCCAGACGCACGCCGTCTCCGCATTCGAGAACCATGTCGATGGACGATTCCAGAAGCGGCGCGGCACGCCGCCGCACCAGCGCGCTCCTGATACGCAGGCTCGCCAGCACTGATTGCAGATGGCGGTTGCAAAATACTCCTGTGGGACGGAACTCGTCGGGGTCGGGCACATCGAACCCGACCGGATCGTCTGCCACGTCCGACCTGCCTACAGCCATGTGAGTTCGCTGCTACCGGGAAGCTCGAACGCAAAATTCGCGCCCATCAACTGGGACGGAGTCAGGTAACCGCTTGCGCCCTGATTATCGAGCAAATGTTCGGCGATCCGCACCGCGGCATCGACTGTTACCGTGTAGCCGTTTGCTGTCGTGTAGCGCGCTGCGCGCACCTCCCCGGCAGGATTTTGCACCTCGCCCCACAACGAAGTGCTGAGACGCTCGCGCTGTTCAGGCGTGGGGCCCTTTACCGAGCGTTCGATGCGTTTCTTCATGAAATCCTGGACTATTCCCATGCCCAGCAGCGGCCGAACCCAGTTCATCTTTTTCAGCCGCGAAACGAGCCGCGGCGACGCCGGTATGTAGACGTCGATATCACCAATGCCGGTGGAAAAATAAGCGGTAGCGACGTCGCCCCAGGGAATCGTCATCGCCAGTTTCTCGCCGTCACCAAAATCTATTCGGCGGGTACGATAGGCCAGCGGCACCGCTACAATCTTGCCCCCGCGCCTCACTCTGCCACCCTGAGCCAGCCCTTCGACCGAAGTTTTGGCGGTACCCGGGCTCATTCCCGAGCGCGAATCGAATCCAAGCGCCAGCTTGTTGGCGTCCGGCAAGGCCTCTTTCAGCCGAGCTGCGAGACAGTCCGTCGGCACGACGTCGAAACCGACACCCGGGCACAAAACCACACCCGCCGCTGCAGCCTGCTCGCTCATCGCCTGGGCCGCAACGAACACCGAAATCTCACCGGTAATGTCGAGATAATGCGCGCCGGCAGCAACGCAGGCCTGCATCATCGGCTGCGCTGTCGCTGAAAACGGTCCAGCACAATTCAACAACACGTCGAACCCACGCAACTCCTCGGCCAGTGCGTCCGCCGCATCGAGCGCAAATACCCTGACCGGCAAATCGAGTTCGCGCCCGACTTTTTCGACGGACTCCTTGCGACGCCCGGCAACGACCGGTTCAAGCCCGCGCTCGCGAGCAGCTTGCGCGATCATCGCGCCACTGTATCCATTAGCGCCGTAGATCAGGAGCTTGTTCGCACCCATATTCGCATTTCCATGTAATTGATGACGCTTTGTTTAACGCGCCGGGAGGCGGCCGCACTGCGGCTCGCGCCGGAAGCATCTGTCGACCCTGACATTTGCGGCATACCGTCTCGTACCGGTCGCCACCGCCGACGATAGCAGCGGAATAGGATACAAGACTTATCAGCCTGCCGAGAGCCATATTCCCGGCCGTATTGTCGTCCCGATCGGCAATCTCAGCAGCACAGGGTTAATAGGGGGAGGCTGGCCGCACCGTCCAAGGGTGCCAAATTCGCAGCGGATTAGCCCGTTGCTGCCGCGGCAACAACCGGGCGCTCTGCCCGGGCCATGAAACTGCTATTGCCAACCGCGCTGTCCGTTTGTTCTTTGTGGCGGCGTTGCCGGTAGTAAAAATCAGTATTGAACAGAAGTCCGGGAAATCATCCGCCGCCATCGCGGCGCCCTGAATTCTGGCGCTACCCGGCTTGTGTTTCCGCGGCCGTCGCGTGAGGATCAATCAATCCGGCCTGGATCAAGCGACGATCAGAACGCGTATGCGGGACATTTTGCAGCATCGCACAACAAACATACCGCCGCGGTCCGGCACACGCCCGGGCCGTAACCCCGGCACGCGCCGGCGCCGCGCAGGAAGACCTTTCTGCCCTCGTAGTTGGGCGGCAGTGTGCTTCTTCCTCCAGTTGTTCGTTGTAACGCCGGTCTCTGCGGTCGAAGTTCTGCAGCTCGATATCGGTGATGTCGCCAGCGCCGACTGGAGTGCGCGAGCAACGCGAATCGAGCTCAATCTTGGCAGCAGCGGTGCCATTGCCGCTCGTATCAGCGCCCATGAGGTCACTCTGGGGGCAGATGCCGAAAGCTGGACGGATGTCACCTTGTCCTGTCCCGAGCTCGAAATCGCGGCGGCTTTTGCGCGCTGCCCGCAATTGAGTATTACCGGCACCTCGGCGAATCTGGGTCCGCAACGTCTTGCCGGTAGTGCCGTTTTTGACGCCAGGGATCAGGCTGCGGAGATCACGATTGAAGGCGGATCGGTCGCGGGCAGCGCGCTGCAACTCGATGCGAAACTGGCCGGCGGGCGTTGGCAGAGCCAACTCGATCTTCCCAATATCGACCTGGCAAGCCTGCTGGCGCTGGCCGCTCGCTTCCTGCCTGACGGCGAAGCGGGACAGGCAGACGGCTCGATGGGACTGAAGCTGAGCGCTGAAGGAACCTCTTCCGGACCCCTGGCCATGTCGCTTGCAATCGATGCGCGAGGAGTGACTGCGGGCAACGCCAGCGGCACCGTCGCCACCGACGCAATGTCCACGAAGTTGCAATTGAATGCGACGCGTAGCAATAGCGCGTGGCAAATCCGTGCGACACAGAGTGGCGATGCAGGACAAGCCTACGCCGAACCGGTATTCGTTGATCTCGCCACGCAGCCGCAGCGGGCCGCGATCGACGCCGTCCTCGACCTCGACCGGCAAACTCTCGAGATCGCCAGCTGGGAGTTTGAACAACCGGGCATGCTATCGGCCACGGGCACAGCCACAGTCGTGCAAACCGACGAGGGCTTTCGGCTGGCACGCCTCACCGCCAACCGAGTGGTTGCACAGCTGCCCGAGGCGTTCGATACGTACGCCCGCCCCTACTTGTTCTCGACCCCGTTCGACGCGCTGGAAAGCGCGGGTGCCGTCGAAATGCGCCTGCTGCTGAACGACGGTCAGCCGGCCGCGTTCAGTGCTTTTCTCGACGACGTCGCCATTGCCGACAAAACCGGTCGTTTTGGCCTATCCGGCGCCACCGGTGCCGTGCACTGGCGCGATCCGGCGGTAGCGGCCTTGCTGGCGCCGGACTGGCCAGGGCAATCGCAAATCGCCTGGACCGCCGCGACATTGATGCAATTGCCCGCCGGTGCGGCGCAAATAGCGTTCGTGGCCGAAGCCCAGGACTTCCGCCTGACATCGCCCCTGGAGCTGCCATTGCTGGACGGGGAACTGAAGATTAACGAACTGGAAGTGCTGCGCGCCGGCGCGGAGAACATGCAACTGTTGCTCGACGCCGCTCTGGCTCCGGTCAGCCTGACTGAACTGACGACCGCGCTCGGTTGGCCTGTTTTCGCCGGGCAGATCGGGGGACGGTTGCCCTCACTGAGCTATCGTGACGGCGTGGTCGAAGTCGGCGGCAAACTGCAAGCCCAGTTGTTTGGCGGCAATCTGCAGATTGGCGATCTGCGCGTAGTGCAGCCGCTTGGCAACCTGCCCCAGCTCTTTGCCGATATCCGTTTCACCGATTTCGACCTTGAAACGTTGACCGAGACATTCTCGTTCGGCCGGATAACCGGGCACGTCGACGGCGAAATTGCCGGGTTACAGATGTTGCAGTGGGAACCCGTCGCATTCACTGCCAGCCTGAGTTCCACCGCAAAGGACAGCACAAAACGCCGGATAAGCCAGCGTGCGGTGGAGAACATCTCCAGCGTCAGCGGTGGCGGTGCGGCGGCGGCACTTTCCAGCGGCGTGATGGGATTTTTCGACGACTTTGCTTATGACGCATTGGGCCTGAAGTGCCAACTTCGGGACGGGATCTGCAATATGGGCGGTATTGCCAAAGCGAAAAGCGGGTATTACATCGTGCGCGGCAAGGGACTTCCCCGGATCGATGTTATCGGCTATGCCAGCCAGGTCGATTGGGCCCGGCTGCTGGAACAACTGAAGTCGATCCAGGAAAGCGGCCCTCCGACTACCGGTCCATCCGAGTAAAATTCAGTTTCCATTCAGGTAGACTCTGCACAATAAAATCAACGTCATCCACGATTCAGTTCCGGAGCAATGTCATGCGTCGCCTTCTCCTCCTTGCCAGCACCGCCCTTGTCGCCACTGCCGCGTGCGTCACCATAAACGTCTATTTTCCGTCCGCCGAGGCGGCTGAAGCCGCTGACCGCATCATTGACGAGGTGCGGGGGGCGAACGACAACAGCGAAGAATCTGCCGCCGAGCTGGGCGTACCAGCCAGGCTGCGGCATACGCTGGCCGCACTCGCCGCGAGCGCGCTGGACTTCGTGGTTCCGGCGGCCCACGCACAGGTCGATTTTAATGCCAGCAGCCCCGCTACCCGGAGCCTCGAGGCCTCATTGAAAAAACGGTTTTCGGACCTCAAACCGTATTACCAGTCGGGCGCTATCGGAGTGACGCGCGAGGCAACTGTTGCGATCCGCGACCGCAACCTGATCCCGCTGCCGGAGCGCAGCCGTGTACTCAAACTGGTCGCCGATCAGAACGCCGACTGGAATGCTCTCTACGTGGAAATCGCCAGGGCGAACAATCACCCGGAGTGGGAAAACCAGATCCGCAGTACTTTTGCCGAGCGCAACGTAGCGAAACTCGAGTCGGGCTGGTGGTATCAGGACTCCAGCGGCGGCTGGAAACAAAAGTAGGCAGGTCCCGGGGCACGTATCTATACTTGGGTTCTGCACCGGATCCACGACATAGCCGAAAGCATGGGCCGATAACAATTCAGATGGAACCGGTTCGCCGCCGGGTCCTGCAGTCTGGGACAGGTGTTCCGCGCGCCTCGTGTGCGCGATTTTTTCAATCTCAGATAACGGCCTGATTCGATGACAACGAGCCGTCAACGCAACCGATTTGTAATCGTCGTGACCGCAGCGAGTGTTGCGCTCGCTTTGGCGATGACGGTTCTCGTGTGGCTCGCTGCGGGTGACATCCGGCCCGGCGTCGCCGTCACGCTGATTTCGCTGTTGTTCCTGACGACGCTATTTGTTGCGGTCTGCGTTGCGGCTGCCCGGGAACTGGCACGCCGCGAGATCGTGCCGCTCGAATCGCTCACTGCGGCAGCCGAGAATGCGACTGCCGGCGATCTTGAAACGCCAATACCGACAGACCAGCCGCAGACGTTGACGCGGATCGCGGAAGCCATGGATACGCTGCGTGCTCAGCTGCGGGTGGCGACAAAATCGCGCGACTATCTCTACGAACTCATCGACAGCATGAGCGAGGCGGTAGTTGTTTCCGACCTCGACGGTGTCGTTAAGCGCAGCAACCGAGCCGCCGCCCGACTGCTCGGCAGCGATCCCGCCGACCTTAAAGGCAAGCTGCTGTGGGAGTTGTTTGCGGAAAGTGTGCGCCCCGGAATTTCGATGGACGACCTCGCCGGTAGCGGCGGAGAGACCGTGATGATTGCGGCCGACGGTCAGGAGGTCCCGGTGTCCTACACCAGTGCGGCCATCAGTGACGGCCGGTCGGGCCCTGAAGGGTTCGTGCTGGTGGCACGCAACATCAGCGAGCGCAAACGGGCGGAACGCCGCATCCGCTATCTCGCACGTTTCGATGCGCTGACCCGGGTCCCAAACCGCATGCAGTTTCAGCACTTGCTGCAGCGCGCGTTGGCACGCGGGCGCAAGAATGGGTCGCGCACCGCATTGCTCTATATTGACCTTGACCGGTTTAAAGAGGTCAACGACACCTTTGGCCATGTCGCCGGTGACCGCTGCCTCGAAACCGCGGCGGAAAGACTCGCCGAATGTCTGCCTGAAGGTGCCGTGGTCGGACGACTCGCCGGTGACGAATTCGGTGTAATGATCAGTGACGTCGGGGACCTCGCGAGCGGCCGGGAGCAGTTGACGGAGATTGCAACAACCGTTCAGGAACAATTGAGCAACACCTATTTCTACGAACATCTGGAGATTTTTCTTTCGGCCAGCGTCGGAATCGCATTTGCGCCGGATGATGCAGGCAACGTTATCGACCTGATCCGCAATGCGGACGCCGCGATGTACAACGCCAAACACGATGGCGGCAACAGCATTGAGTTCTACCGCCCGGAAATGAACGTGGCGACGGTCGAACTGCTTATGCTCAAGAGCAAATTGCAGCGCGCGATCGAGCGCGGCGAGTTCCTGTTACGCTACCAGCCAAAACTCGATATCCGTGACGGCCGAGTAGTCGGCGCCGAAGCGTTGCTGCGCTGGAAACTTCCGGGCCGTGGCGAGGTTTCGCCTACCGAATTCATTCCGTTGGCCGAGGAGTCCAGTGTCATCCTGGAACTCGGCGACTGGGTCCTGAAGCAGGTTTGCAAAGACTATCGCGCGTGGCAGAAGGCCGACATCGATCCGGGGCAGATTGCCGTCAATCTGTCGCTGCGTCAGATGCGGCAGAAGGACTTGACCCAACGCGTTCGACAACGCTTCCGTGAATCCGGAATCTCTCCGACCTGTATCGAGTTCGAAATCACTGAATCGACTTTGATGGAGGACCCCACAACGACGGTCGAGGTTTTGAACGAGTTCTACGCAATGGGCGTCAACCTGGCCATTGACGATTTCGGCACCGGTTACTCTTCGCTTTCGTCGCTCCAGCGTTTTCCGATCAACACGTTGAAGATTGACCGGTCTTTTGTCCGCGATGCCGACATCGATCGCGACGACGCGACCATTGTCAGCACGATCATCGAAATGGGACGCACCCTGAACATGGATGTCGTCGCCGAAGGCGTGGAAACGGAAGGGCAGCTGAATTTTCTCCGCCAAAACCACTGCCATTACGTCCAGGGACATCTACTCGGCGGCCCGCTGACGGCCGACGAGTATCTCGAACTACTGCGCGGAGACAAGGACGGGAGCGGCCGTCATCGGGCGCTTTTCGCCGTTTCCTGACCGGCTCACCGGCCAAAAAGAAACCCGGCGGCCTTGCGGCCGCCGGGCGTATACAAGGCTCCGAAGGGGGGGCACTGAGCCTTGTGGGGCATCGCTGGACCAGAAAACGCCGGATGGTACTTCCCTGTGTCGTGCCACCGAACGATTTCGAGTCTGCGACCTAATTAAGACTTAATCTAAATATCTTGTCAAGCTTTTGTTTTGATTTTTACTGACAAAAGCTATACAAAGCACATGAATCGCAAAATTGAATAATTATTTCAACGAGTTACTGACTCCAAAACGACGATAGTCCGCGCCAGAACATCGATTCCGCCTTCTGCGACCGCGCACTGCGTGGCTGACGCCACGCACCCGGAACCGGAATCGACAACGACAATCCAGCGCAGACCTGAAAACCGCGGCAACTCGAAGCGCAAAGGCACGTCTTCCATGTTGATCAACACATGGAGCGCTGACTCTCCCGGCGCCCCGGGCGCAAGGGTATACGCCAGGTGACGCGCCGCCGTGTCATGCCACGGCGGATGGTCGAGACGCACGCCGTGCCAGCCAATGTCCGGGATATGCAAAGGCCCGACCCTGTCACCACTCAGAAAGCGCGCGCGCCTGAGGCTGGGATGGCGCTTTCGCAAACCGATCATGGTTTTTACGAAACCGAGCATGTCCGCGTTTTTCTCGACCAGGCTCCAGTCGAACCACCCCAGCGCATTGTCCTGACACCAAACGTTGTTATTGCCGCCCTGGCTGCGCAGTACCTCATCGCCCGACAAAAGCAACGGAACCCCCTGGCTCAAAAACAGCAGCGCGACGAGATTGCGGGCCTGGCGGCGGCGTAGCGCGTCAATAGCAGGGTCATCGCTCTGCCCCTCGACACCGCAATTCCAGCTGTAATTGGCATCGTTGCCATCGCGATTTTGTTCGCCATTGGCAGCATTGTGCTTGTGCTCGAATCTCACCAGATCCCACAGCGTGAACCCGTCGTGACAGGTCACGAAATTCACGCTGTTGATCGGAAGCCTTCCGGACCGGGCATAGAGGTCACTGCTGCCGGTAATCCTCGTGGCAAGCTCGCTGACCAGCCCCGGCTCGCCCGCGACGAAGCGGCGCAAAACGTCACGGTACCTGCCGTTCAGCTCGGCCCAGCGCAAACCGGGAAAGTCGCCCACCTGGTAGAGGCCACCCGCGTCCCATGCCTCTGCAATCAACCGTGTTCGCGACAGCGCCGCCGAAAATTCAATGTTCCACAACACCGGCGCGTGATACATCGGTTCGCCGTTCTCGCCGCGGCCGAGAACACTCGCCAGGTCGAATCGAAAACCATCGACGTGCATTTCACGGACCCAGTATTCGAGGCAGTTGTCGATGAAGTTGGCAACCAGCGGATGGTTGCAATTGACTGTGTTGCCGCAGCCGGTGAAATCGCGATAGCGGCGCCGGTCATGAGGGTCGAGGTGATAGAAAATGTCGTTGCCGAGGCCCTTGAAATTCAATATCGGGCCGCTCTCGCCACCCTCTGCGGTGTGGTTGAAAACCACATCGAGAATGACTCCCAGTTCCTGCTGGTGCAGGGCGCGGACCATGTCGCGAAATTCCGCGCGTTGCCCGCCACGGTTGGCGTTTTTGCAATAGCCGGGATGCGGCGCAAAAAAACTGTGTGTACTGTATCCCCAGAAGTTTTTAAGTCCCAATGCCGCGGTGCCGGGTGGCATGTCCTGCTCGTCGAAAGCCATAACCGGCATGAGC
>Ga0102958_1000245_pt1 | contig 12760 bp, 22 predicted proteins | sample SalPonF2_B_D1_MG_FD_84513 | JGI IMG/M metagenome (GOLD analysis project Ga0102958, IMG submission 84513) | Salt pond soil microbial communities from South San Francisco under conditions of wetland restoration - Salt Pond MetaG SF2_B_D1_MG ...
ACAATTCTTAACGAGTCATTAAGTTTTTTAATTGTTGTTTCAAAAAGTTTTTTTTCTTTTTTAACTTTTATTTCTTCATTAATATTAGCAAAAATTTTATTTATACTTGCTAAAAGTTTTGTGCTATCTTCAAATTCGTTAGATATATTTTGTTTCGCTTTGTCAAGACTAGCTATCTTTTTTTTTAGAATAGATTCAGCTAAAGTTGAAATTTCATTTATTTCATTCAAAATAAATTTATTAATATCAGTAGTCGCTTTAGATAAAATGCTTTTAGCAATTTTATTTATATAATCGACTTCTTTATTGATTAAGTTCTTGTTCATTATGTATCTCCTCTAAAAAATCTTGAGTTTCAAAAATTTCTTTTATTATTTCTATATTTTGTTCAAATTTATTTTTAAGATTTTGTATATTTTTAGTTATTTCTTGAATTTTTTCAATCATTTCATACTCTCATTCCAAATATTAGTTTGATTTTTTCCATTTCTTTTTGAAAAATAAAGTGCTTTATCTGCTCTTTCTATTAATGTAAAATAATTATTTATAGAATTACTTAATTCAGCAATACCACATGAAATAGTAAGAATTTCAGGAACGGCTATTAAAGAAGCAGTTTCTTTATCGTTATTTTTTATTACAATATTTTTCACACGTTTTGCGACTTTTGATTCGATAGATTGTTTAATTCTTTTCATTAAAATTTGTGTATTTTCAGCAGTATCTTTAGTGATAATCATAAATTCTTCGCCGCCATATCTTCCTATAGTATCAGATTCACGTGTTTCTGAATTAAGAATAGACGCTACTTCTTGAAGACAATAATCTCCAATCAAATGCCCATAATTATCATTAACTTTCTTAAAATTATCTATATCAAGAATAACAAAACTTAAATTAAATTTATATCTCCGAGATGTTGCAAAATCTTTTTTCGCAATATTTCTTATTTGTCTTGCATTATTAATTTGAGTTAAACCATCTATAATAGTCATTTTTTTAAGTTCTTGATTTAATTTTTTGAAAGAAAATATAAGAGCTCTTTCACCTGCTGCAACAATTTTAAGATTTTCTAACGCTTTTTCAAGTGTTTTTAATTCTTTTTCTATAATAGGATTAGAAATATAATTCAAAGAAGATTTAAAATCTTCAACTGATATTAAATCATTTTTAACAGCGTTAAAAAGATATTCAATTTGAAGATTATAATCAAGTTTTTTTAGTTTTTCTAAATTCATGATTTCAATTTTTTATTTCTTCTAATGCAAATTCAAGACTAATTACTGTTATAAGCCCAAGAATAAATCCAAAAGCCCCTTTATTTTTTTCTAACCATGTTCTTTTCATTTTTTTATTTAGATCTTTTAATTCTTTATCATACAAAATTTCAGCTTTTTTAGTTTCTTTATAAAATTCTTCTCTTAAATATTCTGATTGTTCATATTGTTTTGAAAGCAAATCATAATTTTCTTTATAAAATTTCAATTCAAGAGCCATACGTTCACTAATCAATATTCCAGAATCTTGCGGAACAGCAGGAAAATCAGTTAAATCAGTAGTATCAATTATATCGTAAGGATTTTTTGGTGCTTCTGGTCCAATTGTATCAAGTTTTAAATAATCTGGAAGGAAACTATATTCCAACTTTTCTTCGTTTGTTTCATTTTTAATTACTTCAGATAAAATAGAAGTAGAAGCGCATGCTGAAAGCAACATAGATGATAAAATGGCTATTATCCATGATTTCATAATATTTCTCCTTTTATTCATTAAGAAAATCTGCAATTTTTTTTCTTCTTTCTGTTTTATCTTTTATTTTAGATATTTTTTTTACTTTATCCATTTTTTCAGCATTTTTTTCTTTTGCTACTTTTACTTCAAGTTTAGCTCTATCATTTGCTTCTTTTAAATTATCTTTAATTTCATTTAATTCTTCTTTTAATGTACTATCATCTTCATTATTTTTTTCTCGATTTAACAAAGCATTTAAAAGAGTTATTAATCCTCCACTAAGAATAACTATATAAAACCAATATTTTCTTGTAATAGGCATTTTCCACATAATTATAGCAAATGCAATTGATACTACTGCTATCGATATTATTAAAGCGTCCATGTTTATCTCCTTATTTTTTTCTAAAAACTATTCTGCCTTTTGTAAGATCGTATGGGCTGAGCTCAAGTTCTACTTTATCACCAGCTAAAATCTTTATGTTATTACTTCTAATTTTTCCACTAACATGAGCTAGAACGATATGATCTTCAATATCTAACTTTACTTTAAATCTAGCACTTGGCAGAGCTTCTATTACTGTTCCTTCAACATTGATAGGTTTTTGTTTTGCCAAAATTACTCCTTATATTCCGTATGCAGTCCAAAATTTTTTTTATATTCATATACATTCGGTAAGATTCATGATTATAAGACTAATAAAAATTATACCAACAAACATAATATACTACCTTATTTTAAATCACACAGATGAGTTGATCTTTTTATCTAACATTTTATTCATATCATTTTTTTCAGAAATGTTTTTCCAACCACGATTTTCAAGTTTATCAATTCTATGAAAAATTCTATCAAGATGTAATAATGCTGCGTTTGGATTAATTTTAAATTTTCTCATTTTGCAATCTTCTAATGCGGTATGATGATAATAAAACTCTTGATTAAAATTATAAAACATACCACAACATGAAATATCAACTTCACGAACAAAATTGTCAAGAATTAAAGAATAATTTTTATATTCTTTTTCTTTTATACAAGGTCTAATAAGTTGAACTATTTTATCATCTAATTTAAAAGTAACAGGTTGATTTATTTGTTTAATATTCATATACATAGCTGCAATATCAATTGAATATAAATTAATAGGTTCATAACTAAAATGCCGCCAAATATTATAGCATCATTATGTTCATTTATAATTTCATCAATTGAAAAACCCAAATAATTTGTCAAAACTAATTTAATTTTTTCATTTCTTTTTTTATTTAGTTCTGTATTATCTGTTTTATTTTTTCTAATTGGTATCTATTCATGTTTATCCTCAAGCTAAAGGCAAATTTTTAAAAATTTCTCCTGAATTAATGCAACAAATAGCGGTAATTTCATTATCTAAATCTGGCTCTTTCCAAGAATAATAGGAAATTTTATTAGAAGTCAAAACTTTCATCCATTTATATAATTCACTTGGAAAACGAATACCTAAATGAATTAAATACGGATTTTTACACCATTGTTTGAATAATTCAGTATCACTGAAAATTTTTGTATATTCAATGCTAGCATGGCTTCCTTGAACATGTCTATAATTAGTTTCAAGTTCTTTTCGAACTAATACATACATTTTTAATGTATTATTTTGTGGTGATAAAATTTTAAATAGATTCATTATTTATTTCCATTGTTTTTTAATCTATTATTTTCTTTTTTTAATTCTTTATAAAGTTGAAATATAGTTTTACGTTTTTTAATATGCCCAACGCATTTTTTAATAAAATAACCATTCAATTTTTCACAAGCGCATTTCATTACCTTAACCCTTTATGTAATCATTCCTTACTTTGTTTTTATTCCATTTAAGATTTGCATTACCACACCATGTTTTTGGACAAGCATTTACATTATGATTTCTTGATCCACAATAACTGCATCTCATATTCTGCCTGTTTATAGAACCACCCCCACGTTTTGGGATAATTCTTTATAGTATGATTATAACTTCCGCAATATGAACAATACATGATTTATTTATTTGTCTTTTTTAATTCTTTATCTTTATTGTTTCTCTTTTGAAGCGAGCTTAAGATTATTTTTTAATATTTTATACTATTAAATTCATTTTATGCTTTATCTCTCTTCAAAATAATTCACTTAAAAAGTAAGAGAACAGGAATTTCCCCATTCTCTTACTTTCTGAAAGGAGGAAAGAAATTAAAGTTCAAAAAAAGATGTAAGAACTGAAGTAAGTTCGTCATTTGTTTTTACTCTTCCTTGTGAACGAACTTTACCCATATGACGCTTTTTAGCAACTTCTGCAGTTACTTCTTCAAAATTGTCAAGAGTTGAAACATGTTCTGAAAGACGAAGATTTGTACCACGAAGATGAGCAACCTTCTTATCTTTCGAAAATGTAGTAAAAGTTTTCTTCTGAGAAACTTCTACGCCCTGAAGATTGACAGTACCAAGATCAATTTTAATTCTGCGAGCCATTTTAACTCTCCTTTTTAAGTTGTTAGTAACTTCAACAATTTCTTCGGCGAATAATTCCATTTCTTGTTTTGTAATCATTTCAAATTTTTACTCGAAGCCCTTGCTCATGAATAATATCACAAGCTTTCTTTATAATACTTTGCTTATTCTTAAGACTGTTTGTAATTTCTACACCTGTTTGTTCTTTAATCTTTGCTACAATTTCTCTAGTAGTCAAACCTGTCAGATCAATAGTATCTATTACATCAGATTTTGCTGCGTTTACATAAGCTTCTGTAGCTTGGCGAACAACTCTTTTCTTATCTTTTGGGAGAATCATAAGAGTGATACCAGTTTCTTTGGCTACTCTTTCAATAATTTGAGTAGCAGTCATACCTTCAAAAGTAGGAATTTCATATTTAGATTCCCTTTCACCAGCAATATAAATGCTATTAAGATAACTTTTGGATACGAATTCTTCATTTCTCTTCAATACTTCGTAACGGCAGACTCTCATTTTTTCATTATTATAATCATTTGGAACAGCTACTACATCTTTAGGATTTACTTTTACTTCAAGAAGAACCCCGCCATAATAATGATTTTTTGCATAATTATAAGAAGCAACATGTAATCCATTACTACATGTTTCATAACGATTTGGATTTACTTTACTTCGATCCATAGCAACAATAGCCCCGGGATCATTGTTAAATGTGCTAGTTCGAGTATCAACTAATTTTCCATTTTCTTCTCTTACTTGTTTATAAGCAAGAAAACATCCATCAGCTGTAATTGGAAAATGATTTGCTTCAAGAAAAAGATAAAGATGTTCTTTGCTTTCTTCACTTGGGTTTTTTGAAAGATTTTCAGCAAATTTCTTAAAAGCTCTATAGCTATAGCTTCCTTCAACAAATTCTAGAAGTTTTTTTGCAAGAATTGGATGAAGTTCAGAACCAGTTGAATCCTGAATAGTTTCATTATCTTCATTAGCTTTAAAATCGCCTTTTGTAAAGTTTTCTAAACGTTTTGCAGGAAAAAGTGCTTCTTCAACCTTTTTTCTTGATTTATTGTTTTTCAATAATCCAAGAACTTTTTTGCCCTTTTGAGAATTCTTTTCAATGGGAATGAGTTTTCCACCCCAATTGACAATAAGTTGTGATGCAGTAGTTAACCATTTCATTTAGTCACCTCCTTCAGTGAATTCTTTATCCATAAGATTTATATAATGTTGAAAATCTTTAAGTTCAGTATCTTTGCTATAACTATCTAAAAATGAAAGCAATGGATATACTTTTTTAATTTCATTCCAATCTTTTATAGCATTTTTTACTTGTTCATGGTAAGGAAATATATCTTCAAAATTTTCTGGAAAAGACAAACGTAATAAAGAAGAATATACTTTTTTTACATTATAAATAGAATTAATTATTAAATTAGCTTTCCAATATTTAAAATTAAATTTTAAACCTTTATATATATCCGCAGATTCATTACAGCAATTTTGAATCATACTAAAATCTGAAATATTTCTCATCTGAGTATTATATTCATTTTTTAATCTTTTTTGCATTTCTTCGAAAGGAATGCATCCTGCTTCTTTTAACCAAGACAAATAGCTACTATTAATAAACATTATTTTTATATTAAAAATATGTTCTATTAATTTTGCCCATTTTTTTACGTTTCTAAAATCGGATGAATGTAAAAATTCAGCAGAATTTTTCGTAATATAATATGCCCTTTTGGAATTTTCAGCTTTAAGTTCAAGAAACCCTTGATACCCTCTTGTAAGTTTTAAATTATGAATATTACTAGATTCAAATCTTCTAAATTTTAATTCTTTAGATTCAAATTCTTGTCTTTTTTTCTTTTCACGAGCATTTTTGACTGGAATCACATCAGAATAAGTTTGAATTTTTGCACCACTTCGTTCAATAAAAGAATCAAGATTTTTTTTCGCTTCTGTGAAAAGTTTTGAATGCCAACTTGCTTTTTCATACTCATTTTCTATTTCACGATATTCTTTTTTCGCTTTAGACCATTTTTCTGAATCTTTTTTATCAATTAAATCTAAATCCGTTTTCTTTATTTCAACATTTTTTTTAAGCCTTGCATGTTCTTGCGTCCATTTATCTATTTGAGCCTGAATATTATTCCAACGAAATTCTTTTCTAAACTTTTTTATATCTTTATCTTCATATTCAATAACATAATAAAATGGAGTAGAAAGTTTTTCAAAAATTGCCGAATGTCTACCGGGAGTCAATTTAGTTTCAACAAAATAAACAGGACAAGTTTGCATTTCTTTTTGAAGAGTTAGAACTTCAGTTTTGAATACATTTCCATTTTGAGAAATTTTTGAAATTTTAAAACCATTCAATTTTAAAGAAAGATCTACATCTTGACCTTTCCAAGAAAAATTATCTGCTTTATTGCTTTTAAGAAAATTATACCAAGGAGAACTTTTAATATTTTCTTTTATAATTGCTGCTTCTAAATAGTTCGTAGCTGATTTTAATCTTTTTTCTTGTTCAGTTTTGAGATCTATTACAAGCTTATTATATTTATCTTGAATTTTCTTTATAGTAGATTTATCGTATTGAACATCTTCACGATTAGCTGAAATTGTAAGAGTTCCAGTTCTAAATGGGAAAAACATTGAACAGCCATAATGATATTGAAAATTTACAATATTTTTATCAATTGGATAAGGAATTCCATCAATAAGAAGATAATAAGCATTATCAATTGGATAAGGAATTCCATCAATAAGAAGATAATAAGCATTTTGGTTAAAATATCCTACATGCATATTATCAATAACATAAATTCCGGAAACTTCTTTATATTGAAGAGATTCTTGCTTAGTATCAAAACCTTGAAATACTGGGCGAATTTTCCAAAAATGAGAAACTTTCATTGTTTCTTTTTTAAAATCATAAAGATCATGACGTTTAATTGGAACAATAATTGAAGTTCCACTCATTTCATCAGTTTTTTCTTGTTCAAAAAGAAAAATTTTCCCGTGATTAGTATCATCAATTGCAGCCGTGTAAGTATATTTGACTCCATTATGAATAGTAATAATAGAAAAATTATCTGTATAAGCAAAGGGTGTTTTTGCTCCAAGACCAAATCCGCCAGTTTGTTTGTTATTATCTCGTTTTGTAGATGATCCATAATTAATGAATACATCTTTCATTCTATCAGGACTAATTCCGATTCCATTATCTATAAAACTGATTGAAAGGTCGCCAGGTGAAAAAAGAGAATCATCAATTTTAACAACTATTGGAGTATTTTCCCTGCCACTTTCACGATTAGCGTCTCTACTATTTGACATAACTTCACGGCAAATTGTAGCGATTGGATTTCTGTACATTTTATTGCGTAAAATATCGAGGATAAGCCCCATATTTTCATCTGCAATTCCAAATTGGAGAGAATTAAGTTCCTCTGAGGTGTTAACTGTGTTAGTAACAGTTTTTAATTTCATATTTCATTTCCTCCATTTACGATTTATTCCTTTTCTATAGAATATATCGCTAAAATTAGCTAAAAAGACAAAAAAAATTTAATGAAGAAATGAATTTATAGAAGATTTAAGAAGAAAGCCCACAAATTTGCAGTAAAAAATAACATGCTAGCAGATAATGCAAATCCGCCATTTTCAATATTACTAATAATCATACATAAAGACGCTATTACAAGAAATAGACGTATAAAAGTTTTTTGTGTAGTGTATTTAATTAATTTCAAGTTTTTTCCAATTTTTTGGTATCCATGCATTTTCCATATATTTTATCGGCTTTCCAAGTTTTTCAGCTATTTTAATTTCAGCTTGCACACCAGTTGATTCTTTCCAACCATTAATTTTTATCACAATCATTTGATCACAACGTTTAATAAGTTCTGTATCAAATTCTTTCCATGTTTCCCAACATCTTTCTATTAATCCACTTTTATTGATGGGATGATTATGTGTAATCGGAGAAATTACTAAAATTCCCTTTGTGATAAGATGAGCTGCAATTTTTGTAATAAGTTGAAAACGTTCTTCAATTACAGTTTCATTTTCATGCATATAAGGACATGCAAGATAAGAAAGTTTTGGTTCCATTAATTAATCCTTTTTAAAAATTCTTTTATAAAATTCTACTATTTCTTCTCTTTCTTCTCTTTTAACAGAAATTGATTCGCATTCATTACATAATTTTATATCTTTAAATGTAAAACTACTTCTATTACGAGAATTTGTTCTTATTTTTCTGATAAGGGTAATGTTTCTATATGATGATCCTTTTTCTATAACAGAATTACAACAACTACATATATGTTTTATTCGTGATTTCTTAATTTTTTTATCTGATTCTATATTTTTGAAATCACCAATTTCAATATTTAATTCTTCAAGAATTTTAAAAATTTTATTTCTTTCAGTTTTATTCATTTAACAATATCTTGAAATTTTAAATAATCATCATAAGAATAATGGTATCTTCCTTCATGTTTTACTCTTACACCAGTATCAACATAAATTTTTGTGCCTTTTCTTTTTAAAAATCTGCAAAAAGCTACATATTCTGGCAAAATTTCTTTTCTCTTTTCATCATTACTTTTTATATTAACGATTGGCATTGTGAACCATGGATAATCTTCAAGAGCTATCCATTTTCTTTTCAATAAAAAGAATCCCATTTTTACCCAATCTACTTTATGTGGTTCGTTCTTTTTTAAATGTTTTAGTTTTATTCTTGGGAAACCACTCACATCATTATAATTTTTTAATTTATAATAACCCGCTGTAGGATAAAATGGAAATTTTTTATCAAAATAAGTCCCACTGACTGCATCAAGATCGTTTGATAAAAGTTTTGTTAAATCTTCATAAGTAAAACTTATATCACAATCTGCAAATAATAAATGAGTAAAATCTATATCCATATTTTCTTCATCTCGAAAAACTTGCTTCAAACAATTATTTCGAACTTTTACAATATTGCTGCAACCTATAGGAGAAATAAAACTGAAATGGACTGATTCTCCTTTGATATTAATTTTATTTCCTACAAGATTGAAAACACTTTGAACCCATGTAGCTGAATACGAATCAAATACTGGACTAATTACTGCTATTCTCATATTTTTTCAAAGTTTCTTTTAATAAATTGGCTTCTAAAAAATTAATGCATTTTTGTTTTATGGAATCAACAATAAGAGCTATTTCAATATCTTCAAATTGAATAGACTCATATAATTTATTTATATACTTTCTTTTATAGATAAGCTCTAATGATTTTGAATATTTAATATTATAAGGCCAAACAAACAACATTACAATATAATCATTAAATGTTTTGATCATTTTATTTTTTAATTGTTTTTTCTGAATTGCGTGAAGTAAAATTTTGTGATTAATTGCAGATGAATGATTATAACTATCAAGTTTATCAGGGTTTTCTAAATGCGCAACAGTATCTTGATAAATTGCTAATTTATCGGCATCTCTTGTTAAAAATACGCAAGCTTTTTTCTTTTTATTCCAAAATATTTTCCACCAAGGAACTTTAATCTTATTATGCCATTTTATAGCACAATAAATAATATTTTTTGTTTTTCTATCAAAATTTTTTAAAATATTTAATTTTTTTAAAACTTTGACTCCCAAATTAGCATGATCTATACTATCAAAATCTTTAAATGTTTTGTATTGTTTGAATTGTTCAAATCTTCCTATATCATGTAATAATCCGCAAAGATATGCAATATATGCAATATCAATTAAATTTTTATCTGCCCAAGAAATTGATTCTGCAATACATTTAGAATCTTGTGCAACATTTAAACTATGTTTTTCTTTTAATTCAGTTCTATCTTTTAATAATTCGTTATATTTAAAATGTGAGCAATATTCTATAAACCAATTTTTTATTCTTGATTTTTCATTTTCAATTGATGGTAATCTTTCAAACGTTTTTGAAATATCCCATATTGTTTTAAGTAAAAGTAAAAAGGGACTAAATAAAACAGATGTTACTATTAATGCTAAAATAATTCCACATAAAAGATCAGGTAAATTTAACCACCATTCTGGAGGATTTATTAAATAATTATGCATTGTTTAAACCATTTATCAATGTAGGAAAAGGTACCACCATAGCGCTAGATAATACAGCTTTCATATTTTTTGCGCCTATAGTATTTAAACTATGAATAACTATTATTTGTGGAATAATTTCACTTTCAGCCATCCATTTAGCAAGTTGATATCCGGTATTGGATTCATTATTATCAACATAAGTTTTTCCACCTAAATCATGGTCGAGAAATGCATAATCAAAATCATTTGCAAGAAGAATCTTTTTTGCTTCTTCTACATCATTAGTAATATGCAAATCATGCCCTTGCAATTTAATTTTGAATTGATTTATACGTTGATTATTATCTTCTAAAATAAAAACTTTCTTTTGTTTCACATCAAGTTTCCTTTTTAAAGAACGTTTGTCTTTTATCGTATATTTTTTATTTATTGAAATATTATCCATTTTAAATCATGTCTCTAAAAATTTTTAATTCTCTTTCTGTCACTTTATGTTTAATGTACCAATTTTTGCTTGTAGTCCACAAAGCTTTTATTTTTTCGTGATAATTACTAATCAATTGTCTTACTCCATTTACTCTCCATTCTGTGGGATGATATTCAAAAATTTCCCATGGCTCAGGTTCACACGTTCTTAATTCATATTCATTAAAAGTAACTAATTTTTCTTTACTAAGAACTCCAACATAGTTAGCAGGAGCAAAAATTCTTATGTCAAGAAAATGTATTCCCATTTTTTTAGATTTTAAAACAAACGAAATATCCATAGCATATTCGCTATAACGGCCTATTTCATTTTCAAAAGTGCAATTAATAATAGTTGGAAGTGTTATTTTATCTAAAATCATATTTGTAAAAATATATTTCCATTATTTGTAATAATATTTTTTATTACTTTTTCATATCCCATAACATTAACATACATTTCTGAAAGAGCATCTGGATTTTTTTCTTGAAAGGCTTCAAATTTTGCTTTCAATTTATTTAATTGTTTTAAAATAAAAACATTTGTGAATGGTTCATCCCATGTGTTAGCTATTAAAATAAATTTAAATTTTGTTGTATTTCCAAATATTTCATTTCTACCTTCAATTTTACTGACAATGTGCTTTTTGTGAGCGTATCGTATAGCAAAATTTCCATCAGCATTTATTTTTTTTAAATGATCAGAACATTCATCTATGAAATCAAATATATCCATTATTCACATTCAGTTGGGATTATTCCTCTATTTTTCATACATTCACAATATGATGGGCTCAAACTACATGGCGGATATGGACCAATTCCATTTTTGAAATAATACATATCAATAACATGTACACTATCGTCATGTGTTATTGCTTCTTCAAGAGTCGTTGGTTCAGTTGATTGTAAAGATGAAAATTTGCAATTCATTATAAGTAACAAAATAAATAATAAAAATTTCATTTTGGTTCTCTTTCATTCATCATTCATTAATTTATTCATGTTTGTCATTGTTACTGTTGTTTCTCCTTGAAATTCCATTTTTTGAATTTCTTTCATTCTTTGCTGTTCTTCTTTCGCTACTTCTTTTAACATTTTTTCATGAATATCCATAGCATCTTTTTTTCTAAAAATACAATGCGTTATCCAAGCAAAATTCATAAATTCATTCCCCTTTTTAAAAAATTAATAAGTTCTTGTAAATCACCTTCACCTTTTGTATAAATAATTTTGCTTTCTTCATTTACAAGATATTCTGTTTCAAGATAACATTTACGCAAATCATAAAGATGTTCAATTGGTTGAACAACTCCACGAGCTTTACAAACTTCTGGTGGTGTATCTACAAATATATAATAGTCTGGCTTTCTAAAAAATGGATGTTTATACATTGCTTTTGCATATTTCATTGAAACTGGATTATATTTTGTAGCATAAGCAAAACCAGACCATATATAACGATCACAAATAATATTTTCTATGGGTCTTAATTCTGTATAATGATGTTTAACTCTATCAATAAAAAATTCTATTTCTCTTTCATATTCATCTTTACTTTTTAAATTTAATGAATCAGCTTCTTCAGATGAGAATGTTGGTTCTCTTGTCCAAAAATATCCTGTTTGTTTTGCAAGTAATTTTGATTGAGATGTTTTTCCAGCGCCATCTATAGCTTCAAAAACTATAAACATTTATACTCTCCTTTTTCCTAAGGCTCTTTTAAGTCTTTCGACAAATGGAACTTGAACTGGTTGAAGTTTTATGATTGCTTCTTCTGGAGGAAACCATTCTCCTTTATCACATTCAGGAAAAGTTCCAAGTTTTTCATCTTTTATCATAATAGACTTTATTGGTCCTTCATGATCACCCTCAATACCCCAGATGATAATCCGTTTCTTCCCTTTAGTTATAATATCCCTAAGAAAATAAATTGGTTTAGAGTGGTCTATTTTGATTCCAGTTTCTTCACTGAATTCTCTGCATGCAGC
>Ga0102958_1000250_pt1 | contig 12698 bp, 9 predicted proteins | sample SalPonF2_B_D1_MG_FD_84513 | JGI IMG/M metagenome (GOLD analysis project Ga0102958, IMG submission 84513) | Salt pond soil microbial communities from South San Francisco under conditions of wetland restoration - Salt Pond MetaG SF2_B_D1_MG ...
CTAACAAGAATGTCCAGCGCCAACACGCGGCTTACGATACAAACGGCGCGTCATTCCGGCTCAATGGAAGTCGACTTTGCCCGCAAAGTTGCGGCCAATGTCCGGAACATGCGAACGGAGGGAGATCTCAGGTTTTTGTGTCGGCCCCGTAATTTTAAACCCTATTCCACCGGCTTCTCGAACTTCAGCAAAAACCGGTCCGACTCGCCGATGGCAATGTATTTGTCCCGGTCCTCGTCGCCGAGAGCGAGCGTCGGCGGCAACGTCCACACACCGCGCGGATGATCATGGGTGTCCTTCGGGTTGCTCAGAATGTCCGACTCGCCGACCAGCTTGAAGCCGGCCGCCTCGGCCAGCGAGATCGTCAACTCCTTCGAGATGTAACCGTTGCCGTGGTCAGGGTCCTCGGTGTCCGGATCGGGCCAGCGGTGATCGACGATGCCGAGCACGCCGCCGGGCTTCAGCGCGTCATACATGGCGGTGAACGCAACGCCCGCATAGCGTCCACTGGCATAGCCACGACCGACCCAGTTGTGCACGTTGCGAAACGTCACCACCATGTCCGCGGAGCCGGCCGGGGCAATCTCGAGCTGATAGGGGAGCGACAGATGCGTGACCCTGACGTCGCGGTACAGGTCCGGAGTCTGGCCGAGCATCGTCAGAAAGGCGCCGAAGTAGCGACGCTGATAACCGTAAGCGGGATTGACGCTGTACTGGGCGGCATAAAACAGGCCGCGCTCCCTGAGCGCGGGCGCCAGGATCTTCGAATACCAGCCGCCGCCGGGCCAGATCTCCACCACCGTCATGTCGGAACGGAACCCGAGGAAATCGAGCACTTCCTTCGGTTTTCGGTATACATCGCGGGCCTTGTCCTCGGCCGTACGATGATCGCCTGTGATCGCAGCGTCCAGTGCAGCCGATGTGGTGGCATCGAGTGCTTGTACCGATCCGGAGGCTGCCATCGCAACGGTAAAGAACAGGCAGGCGCGGATACCCAACATACGCGTGTCTATTTTTCGCATGATTCGTCTCACTCTTTATTTGCCGCTGCGGTTCGCAATGACCACATGTTGACGATGCACCAATTCTAGCCAAATCGGAAGACGACGACCCCACCGGCGGCAGGGTCTATTTGGTCTACACTTAAAAGTGCGGAACACAATCCGAATAACTATGACCCGCGGAAATACAGGGACGCATTACTACCGGTAGTTGCTTTTCCTCGGCAATGTCTCGCCAGAGAAGAGCCGAACCGCCGGTGGATCCGTGTAATGACTATCAGCATCTGCCGGCGACAATGAGGCCGCCCGGCATTGGTGCAAACGGGGGTATCAGCACAATGAAATTACTGCGTGTACTTCTGACAACCACGCTAGCGGCGTTATTCTCCGGCCACGCGCTTGCAGTAACACCGATAAGCGGTCTGAGCCCGTATCCCGACGGCGGGGATCCGGCCGATCCCGCGGCGGTAACTGCATGCAACGGCTCGCCGCAGCTTGGCCGCGTCTATCGCAACGACGAGACCGAGCCCTACATCGCGGTTAATCCGGTCAATCCGGACAACATGATCGCCGGTTGGCATCAGGATCGCTGGAGCAATGGTGGTGCACAGGGAACGCCCGCAGCATACAGTTTCGACGGCGGCGCGACCTGGATACCCACGAATATCCCGTTCACTCGCTGCGCCGGCGGCGCGCCCGGGTCGACCGGGGATTTCGCGCGCGCCTCGGATCCGTGGATCTCGTTCTCGCCGGACGGAACCGCACACTACATGGCCCTCGTGTTCAATACCGAGAACGGCGAGAACGGCATGGCGATGGCACGATCCGAGGACGGCGGTGTCTCGTGGTCGGATCCGACCATCATCAAGCAGAGCAACGCCAAGGGCGAGAAGTCACGGGCCGCATTCAATGACAAGAACAGCCTCACGGCCGACCCTTACGACCCGAAACTCGTGTACGCAACGTGGACCATCTTCAGAAACAGGACGACGACGCTCGTCGTGGCCCGCTCAACCGACGGTGGTCGCACCTGGGGGCCGGCGATACCGGTAGGGGGATTCGAAGTCGTGGATCCGCCCGAACAGGTCCGGTTCCGGCAAGGTGCCCAGATCGTCGTGTTACCGGACGGAACGCTGATTAACGCATTCTTCCGCACCACATACGATCCGAGAGAAGGCGGTGGCGAAACAGGAATCGAGCAGGCGATAATGCGCTCCACCGACAAGGGACGAACCTGGGAGCGGCTCGACATAACGGTCGCGCCTTTCCCGCCCACACAGGCCTGCGACGTCTTCGTCACGGGCATCTGCGTTCGCGATGCTGGTCCATTGCCTGACATCGCGGTCGATCGCAACACTGGTGTCATCTACATCGTCTGGCAGGATGCGCGCATCAGTTTCTTTGGCGCATCGAACGTAATGATTGCGGCATCGGCTGACGGCGGCTTTACCTGGACTGCACCGATCCCTATCACCGGCTCCCAGGTATTCCAGCATTTCCTGCCTACCGTGGCCGTTAACGACTCGGGGGTCATCGGCATTTTGTTCTACGATTTCCGCAACGATGACTTTTTCGCCGGCGATGACGAACTCACGACTGATGTGTGGCTTGTAACGGTCAACCCCGACGGTACCAACCGAATGGAGGAGCGGCTCACCGACGAATCGTTCGACATGCGTCAGATGGTCATAGCAGGTGGTTTCTTCCCGGGCGATTACGTCGGACTGGACACGGCCGGCAACGACTTTGTCGCGGCGTTTACCATTGCCAACGACCTCGGGCTACCGGTGGATTTCCCGGACAACTCCGTGTTGAGCGTGGACAACAACAATCGTCAGGACATCGTGTTCAAGCGCGTAGCGCGGTAGGCGAAACAGCGGGCCGTGGACGGCAGTCCTGTGGGGACGGTTTGTCTTAGTTTGCCATTTGGGGACCGTGACCAAAATTACTTGCTGGTCCGGACCAGCTTTAACGGTCACGGTCCCTGACCCCGCCGCTTGCAGGCAAGATCCTGGTGGTCTTACCAATGCGCGGATTGCTGCACGCCGGGTAAGGTACCAGCGACGGCAAACACGATCGTTGGGCCCAGCCGAGCAAGCTCCGCCTTGGTCGACTCCGGCCATCACCGTGACATTGCAGCGTGGTGGCGCGCAAAAACATGGCAGCCTCGATACGCCGACCGCGAAACAGGCGGTCCGCAGCTGCAATCGCCGACTACTGCCTCGCGGTTACACTGTGACCGCCTTTGGCCAGAATCGACTATCCCATGAAACACCTGCCCGGGCTTTTTCTCGGTTTCTTTTGCCTGGCGGCGCACGCCGGCGAGTGGACGGCAAGCGCCGATGTTGCGGCGCTGTTCAAGCAGGCCGATGTCACCGGCACCTTCGTCGTCTACGACATCGAAGCCGACCGCTACCTGGGCTACAACCGGGCACGCGCCGAAACCCGTTTCGTCCCGGCATCAACATTCAAAATCGCCAACACGATGATCGGCCTGGCGGTGGGTGCAGTGGAAAACGTCGACGAGGTTCTGCCTTACGGCGGCGCGCCGCAACCGTTCAGGTCGTGGGAACGTGACATGAGCCTGCGCGAGGCCATTGCGCTTTCCAACGCAACCATCTACCGGGTGCTCGCGCGTCGCATCGGTCTCGAGCGCATGCGCAAGAACGTTACCGAACTGCAGTATGGCAACGCCGACATCGGCACCCGCGTCGATACGTTCTGGCTCGAGGGACCGCTAGAGATCAGCGCGGTCGAACAGACCCGGTTTCTGGCCCGCCTGGTCGCCGGCGATCTGCCGTTCCCGCAGGACGTCCAGCGCGTAACTCGCGAGATCGTCCGTCTCGAACAGGGCGAGGACTGGACGCTTTACGGCAAGACCGGCTGGATGAACGCGCCCGGTTCAGGTGTCGGCTGGTGGGTCGGCTGGATTGAAAAGGACGAACGCATTTACACGTTCGCGTTAAACATCGACATCCTGAAGAGCTCCGATGCCGGCAAGCGGATAGAACTCGGCAAGGCTGCGCTCGATGCAGTCGGTGTGCGCTGACGCGTATAACCAGACGGCGCCACCTGGTCTGTTGCGGGAAATAGCGCGACCGAAGCAATCCCGGCTTATCTTCCGCAGAGCGAGCGCTGTCCGTCAGGCGGCTGGCGAAGCGGAGTAGTCGTTAAACGAACACCGCCGGGCCTGTCCATTCCTCACCAAAACCCTGCCATTGCACCTGGCCGAAAACCCGGTAAATTGGCAATTACGTCAAAACCCGGGGGACTGGCATGAACACGATGACATCTCGATTCCGTTGGCTCTGTTGGGTGCTCCCGCTGCTCGCCGCCAACGCAGCCATCGCCCAGGGAGCCGATATTCGCCATGCATCGCAGGACGAGATCCGTCAGTTCTTTGCAGCGCAAGGCAAAACGGTCATTACATTCCTCGGCTACTCCGGCGCAGGGTACGAGGATCCTGACGCAATGCTGGAGGCTGCGAAGGCGGAGCTATCACGCCATGATCCGGCTACCTCACTGGTCAATATCGGCGTCACCCCGGACGGAATCGGCCAGGTCTACCCGCTCGCCAAAAGCATGGGGTTCACGACAACCGGCATCGTCTCCACCCAGGCACAGAAGTACGAGGCCAGCGTGTCCGATTCGGTCGATTTCGGTTTTTACGTGGAAGACGCGACCTGGGGCGGCTTCCTCGACGGCAGCGAGGAACTATCGCCCACCTCTCGCGCGATGGTAGAGAACAGCGATATTGTAGTTGCCATCGGCGGGGGTGAGGTCGCGCGCGACGAATTTACCGCGGCCCGCCGGCTCGGCAAGCAGGTGTCATATGTCCCGGCCGAGATGAATCACGCAATCGCGATAAACAAAGCGCGCAAGAAGAGCCTGCCAGAACCCACCGACTTCCGTGGGGCCGCGCACCAGGTGTTCGACGGGCCGAGCGAATAGACGCCCGCACATCGCGAACCATCTGCTAACTGCCCCAGCACCCTTCCCAGTAACCGAGGAGCAAACCATGCAAATCAGCGCACGCAACGTGATGAAAGGCCGCGTCAAAAGCATTAACACCGGCGCGGTAAACACAGAAGTCGTCATCGAGGTGGGCGGCGGCACCGAGATTGTCTCGATCGTCACAAAGACAAGCGCCGAAGAGCTCGGCCTCACAGAGGGCAGCGAAGTCTATGCGGTGGTCAAGGCCTCAAACGTGATGATCGCCATCGATCACTAGCGCGCATCTCTTGGCCGGGAACATTTTCCACAACCAAAACAAAATGGGGGCGGTCCGCCGGCCTCCCGGCAAACCGCCCCCCGGTCCGAACGCAATCGAGCAGCGCCAGGCGCGTCCCGACTGCGGTCCGTAACTCGTTACGCCGCGTCGCTGGCGCGGGTAAAGAAGTGTATCGGGATAATGTCGTTCTCCAGCAGGTAGTCGAGAATCACCTGCACTTCATCCTCGAGCGTCATCCGGTCGGTGTGCAGATGAATTTCCGGCGACTCCGGGGCCTCGTACGGGTCGTCGATACCGGTGAAGTTCTTGATCTCGCCGGCACGCGCCTTCTTGTACAGGCCTTTCGGATCACGCCGCTCGGCTTCGGCGAGCGAGCAATCCACGTACACCTCGACAAATTTCAGGTTGGCGGCCTCGTGCAGCGCGCGCACCTCGTCGCGATCGCCCTTGTAGGGGCTGATGAAACTGGACAACGCAATGGTGCCGGCGTCGCCAAACAGCTTGGCAACCTCGCCAATGCGGCGAATGTTCTCTTTGCGGTCCTCTTCCGAGAAACCGAGGTTCTTGTTGATGCCGAGACGGACGTTGTCGCCGTCGAGCCGATACGACAATTTGCCCATCGTAAACAGCGCGCGCTCCAGCGCGACCGCGATCGTGCTCTTGCCACTGCCGGACAATCCGGTGAACCAGATCGTCGCGCCTTTCTGACGCAGGATCTGGTAGCGATCCTCGCGGGTGACATCGCCATCGTGCCAGGTAACGTTCGTTGCTTTCTGTTCAGCCACTTTCTTCTTCCTCTTCAGTTCCGTTGGTAGGTAGTGTGTTGTCGTTTTTTTAATCGCGTCCTGGCGTCAGCCGTGGCCGCTGTCTGCAACCGCCGCGCTGTCCGCGCCACGGCGTTCGCGGAACCCGTCGAGCAGGAGATCCGCACATTTTTGAATCACCGCGAACATGTCGAGATCCGGGTCGCGGACGATGATGTCACCCCAGGCGTTACAGATTCCGATCACCGACTGCGCCGCGAAATGGCAGTCCAGCGAATCGCGCAACGTCCCGTCGGCCACGCCCTCTTCGAAAATATGTTCCAGTTTCTCGCGGTAATGCGTGCCCAGTTCCTTTAGCCGCGTCCTTTTTCCGCTCGGCAGATAAAGTCGCTCGTCGTTGTGTACCTTCAGTGCCTCGTTGCGCTCCCGGTAGCTGGACAAATGCGACGTCAGCACCGCCATCAGCTTCGCTTCGAACGGCTGATCGCTCGCGGCGATCTGGTCCATCCGCAGCACGTAATCACGGATGCCGAAGAGGCACACCTCTTCCAGCGCTTCTTCCTTGGACCTGAAGTAGTAGTACAAGCTGCCCTGCTTGATTCCGAGCCGCTCGGCGATGTCCCTGGTCGTCGCGCCGTGAAATCCCTTCTCCGAGAACACCGAGGCCGCAGCCCTGATCGCCTGGGCACGGTGTTGCTGGTATCTGTCGGTGCCCGGCATGGTTGGAGTTCCCCGAAAAACGGCGCCATTCTATAAGCCTATAGAACCTTTAGCAAAGATATTTTTATTTATATATAAAACATTAACTTACAAATCATCAAAATCAATATTATGTTAGATTATTAGCTATTTGAAAGAGAAAAACCCGCTTTGTCGGGGCGAAGCGGAACGGCCTCAAGGCACCACATCGCCTGCCTGTCAATTTTGCACATCAAAAATCGCAGCGCGTGCTCGAGGGCGCGGCGCGCACGCTTGGGCGGGGGATTGGCGGCGGTATCACGGCGGGGCATTGCCCGGCTGACAGGCCTGCTGCGCCGCCACCTGCATCCGCAGGCCGGGAAGCGGGGCCGCTGGAAATGTCCTCGCGCTTCCACCCGATCGCAACAACAGCGTTGTTGATCGCCGTGTTGCTGACCGGATACGTGCCGTCCTATGTCCTGCAGTCGTCCTGCAGTAATACCATGCAGTTCATCGAATGTAGGGCGTTACCGCAAGATTTCACCACCGCTTTTAATGGCGACGTACGCAGCCGGGCCGGTCTGCCCGCTATCGACACAGCGAGGAGAATCGAACATCATCGGGCATCGCCGAGCCAGTCAGGGATCAGATGTCGTTATTTGCCGAGCTGAAACGCCGCAATGTATTCCGCGTCGGAGCGGCCTATGCTGTCGCTGCCTGGGTCCTGGTCCAGATCGGAGAAGCGGTATTCCCGGCCTTCGGCGTTCCCGACAGCCTGTTCCGCGGCATGGTCATCCTGCTGGTGCTCGGTATGCCCCTCGCGCTGTTCCTGGCGTGGGCGTTCGAGGTCACGCCACAAGGCGTCAAGCGCGAGAAGGACGTCGATCGCAGCCAGTCCGTCACGCATGAGACCGGGCGCAAGCTGGACCGTACCATCATCGTCGTCCTCGCGATCGCGGTGGCGCTGTTCGCAATCGACAAGTTCCTGCTCGGCCCGGAAACGGGCAACCCGGACTCCGCCGCGACCGGCGATGGCGACGCCCAGTCCATCGCGGTGCTGCCGTTCGTCAACATGAGTTCCGACCCGGAGCAGGACTTCTTCTCGGACGGTATCTCGGAGGAAATTCTCAACGTCCTCGCACAGATCCCCGACCTGCGCGTCGCCGCGCGCACATCGTCGTTCCAGTTCAAGGGCAGGAATCTCGACATCGGCAAAATCGCCGGCCAGCTCAACGTCGCCAACGTGCTCGAGGGCAGCGTACGCAAGTCCGGCGACCGCCTGCGCATCACGGCCCAGCTGATCCGTGCCGACGACGGCTTCCACGAATGGTCAGAGACCTACGACCGCAAGCTCGACGATATATTCGCGATCCAGGACGAGATCTCCACCGCGATCGCCGATGCGCTGAAACTGCGGCTCGCGGTCGGCGCGGCCGACGCCGGCCCGGCGGCCACCGGCACCACGAACGTCAAGGCTTACGAGACCTACCTGCTCGGACGCGAGCAACTCAACAACCGAACCCGCAGCTCCATAGAATCCGCGCGCGATAATTTCCGCCGCGCGGTCGAACTCGACCCGGAATTCGCGCCGGCTTACGCCTACCAGGCGATCGCGTTGCTGCTGCTCACGGACAAACCCACTGCTTACGGCGACACACCGCTTGGCGAGGCGATCGAGCAGGCCCGACCACTGATCGACCGGGCGCTGGAGCTGGCACCGCAACGCCCGGAAGTCCTCGCGGCCAAGGGTTTCCTGGAGAACCAGAGGGAGAACCTGGAGCTGGCGGTCGAGTACTACGATCGCTCGCTCGCGCTGAATCCGAGCAACGGCGCGGTGCGCAACTGGAAACGCATGGCGCTTGCCGGCACCGGCCGTTTCGATGAGACGCTCGGGATTTCATATGACTCGGTCCGCTATGACCCGTTGTCGAAGATTGCTCTGTACAACCACGGGCTGACTCTGCAGAGCTTCGGCAAGACGGACGAGGCACGGGCGACACTGGAGCGCCTGGTCAGCCTCGACGAGGCGTATGGCAATGCCGCGCTTGGCACCTTCTATTCGCGCCAGGGCGATCTGGAATCCGCCGTTTCGCACCACTACGCCGCACTCGAGGCCACACCGGACAGAGTACCCAACCGGCGCCGCCTGGCAGAAACACTGATCGACCTGCAGCTATTTGACGAAGCCCTGAGAGTGGATGAAAAAACCCGGTTTTACGTTGCGATCGGGCGCGCCGACTATCCGCTCGCCGTAGACATCGCCGAGCGCAATCTCGCGCGTTCGCCACGCTCGATCACCTTCCTGCAAGAGTTGCTGTACGCCCGCTATCTCGCCAGGGATTCCGCCGCCGCAGCCAGCGCGGACGAGCTCTGGACCGCGACCGATCAGAATCCGTTCCGGGTTGGCATTCAAGGTCTGACGATAATGAGCGAAGTGACTCGAGCCAGCGGTGATCGGCAGGCTGCCGACGAATACCTGGATTCGGCGCGGGCATATCTCGCGAAAGTGGAGTCCCTGGCCGGGGAGAATGCCTACGCATTTGCAGCGAGAGCGCACCTCGCTGCCGTCGAGGGCCGTTACGACGACGCGATTGCAGCGATTGCCAAGGCCATCGACGCCGGCATGCGCGGGCAGCCCGTTTTTGACCTGCCGGTTTTCGACGAGTTGCAGGACAACCCGGCATTCATCGCCCAGCGCGAGCGCCTCGCCGAAATCGTTGCGCGCCAGCGCGCCGCGGTGCTGGAGATGTTGTGCGGGCCCGAACCGATCGTCTCCTCCTGGGAGCCGGCGCCCGAAACCTGTTCCGCCTACGAGCAGTCGGGCCAATACCGGCCACAGGTTCCCTAGGCCGTGATCGGCGCCTTCCGCAAGCGCCCAACCGCGCGTCATCGGCCGCTGCAGGACAGAGCCAGGTAAGCCGATGTCATTTTTTGCCGAACTCAAGCGCCGCAACGTATTCCGCATGGCCGCGCTCTACCTGGTCGCGGGCTGGGTGTTGCTGCAGGTCGCCGATGTTCTCGCCGGCGTACTGGGCTTGCCCGACTGGACGCTTCGGCTGGTCGCATTCCTGCTGTTGCTCGGCTTCCCTCTCGCATTGATATTTTCGTGGGTCTACGAATTAACCCCGGAAGGACTGAAGCGCGACCACGAAGTCGACCGCACACAGTCGATCACGGCGCAGACCGGGCGCAAGCTCAACGTCGTCATCGTCGGGCTGCTGGCCGCCGCCGTGACGCTGCTCGCGCTGGACCGATTCGTCGATAAGCCCGCCAATGCGCCGGTCACACAACAGGACGCCGCGGCGATACCCGGCGAACTCGCCGCGACTGTTGCGGCAACGGACGCAGCGGGAATTGCGGCCAAATCCATTGCTGTATTGCCGTTCGTCAACATGAGCGCCGACCCGGACAACGCCTATTTCTCCGACGGTCTCTCGGAGGAATTGCTCAACTTCCTCGCCAAGGTCGACGGGCTCAAGGTCGCGGCGCGCACCTCGTCGTTCCAGTTCCGCGGTGGCGACGCGGATATCGCCGAGATCGGCGCCAGACTCAAGGTCGCGACAGTGCTCGAGGGCAGCGTCCGCAAGGCCGGCGACGATGTGCGCATCACAGCGCAGCTTATCGAGGTCGACAGCGGCTACCATCTCTGGTCCGAGACCTACGACCGCAATCTCGACAACATCTTCGCGGTGCAGGAGGAGATCGCGCGAGCGATCGTCGATGCGCTGAAGTTGCCGCTGCTCGGCAAGGATGCGGCGCCGCTGAAAGTGACTGCGACGACCAACGTCGAGGCATACGACCTGTATCTGCTCGGGCGCCATCATGCCCGCGAACCCTCGGCGGAATCGTTGCAAACCGCGGTCGATTATTATGAACGGGCGATCGCCGTCGACCCCGGCTACGCGCTCGCCCACAGCGGCCTCGCCGACGCCTATATGTTTCTCTCGGATTACGGCGATATGCCGATCGACGAGGCAAGCCGGCTCGCGGAAGAGGCGGCGCGGCGTGCGATGGAACTCGATCCCGGTGCCGCGGAACCTTATGCCTCGATGGGCCTCATCCTCGACTATCGACAGCGTGCCGAAGCCGCAATGGCTTATTACGACCGCGCGCTCGCGATCAACCCGAACTACGTCAATGCGCTCGGCTGGAAAGCCAATGCGCTCGCTGATTTCGGGCGCTTCAGAGATGCGCTCGTCCTCGCCGAGCAGGCCTACGACCTGGACCCGTTATCGAATTTCGCCAAATCGGGTGTGATTAATTCGGCCGCCGCCGCCGGCCAGTTCGACCGCGCCGAGACGCTGATCAGGGAAATGATCGCGGAGTATCCCGACGACCCGCTCGGCTACGAGGAATACGGCAACTGGCATTTTGCGCTCGGCCAATTGGACGCGGCCGTGCCCTACTTCATCGCCGCGCATCGGCGGCGCCCCGGCGACACTTTCATGGCCTGGCGGCTGGTTCAGTGCTTCGTCCGGATGGGCGATGACGAGGCGGCCGAGGCCTGGTACGAGGAAGCCCGGAGACGCGGCCCGCAGGCCAATTACACCCACATGGCCCGCCTCGAAATTTACCGCTTTGCCGGCGACCCGGAGGCGCATCTCGCCTACGCCCTGAAGGGGGTGGAAGTCGCGCCCCGGAACGGGGGCCTGCGCCTGAATACCGGCGACGCACGTTACCGGCTCGGCGACCTGGCCGGCGCGGAATCGGATCTGCGCCTCGCTCTGGAGCTGGCCGGCTACGACCCGGCGCAACAGAAACTGCTCGCAAACCAGTTCTTGCCCGCGGTCTTTCTCGCCGCTGTACTGGCTGAGCAGGGCCAAATGGAAGAAAGCGACGCGTTGCTCGCCCAGATCGACGGATTGAACAAATTGCTATGGCGTCAGTCCGAAATCGTCTCTACCCCCTATCGCAATGACGCCTGGGTGAGCGCGATCCGCGGCGACGGCGACAGGATGCTTGCAAGCCTGGAGAAAGCGGTAAGTCTCGGCCTCCGCGGCCATCGCTCGATTCTGCGAAATCCGATCTACCAGCCATATTTCGAAGAGCCCGGCATGCGCGCACTGATCCAGAAAATGAAGATCGAAGAGGTTGCAATGCGCACCCGCCTCGTCAGAAGCGGCGAGCCGCGCCTGCCCGAAGACATCAGCACCCCCTAGGTTCTACCCAGACCCAGAAACGCCTCACTGACCCGAGGCCGGTGCCTGCTGCACCAGTTACCCGACAACCGGCATCCGATAGCACAACTCGCGACCGAGCGAAGCCGAACCGCGCCGCCCGAACATGGCCTGCTTAACCATTTTTTTCTCTTGAATTTATATATTTATTGAAGAGCCGCCGCTGCCGTCCTGGCAACGCTGGCCGGCTTCTCGACGCCCCTTCGAATTATGACAACTTGCATACACGGTCCGCCGGATTGTGAATCGCGTCACAGATTACCGCGGGCCCGGCAACCATAGTCTTCGCGGGGAATCCCGAAACGTGATCTGCATCGCCGGATCTGCCGACGCAATAATCGCGTCCGATAGGTCGTCAGGTCACGCATCGGGAACATTGTCTGCAGTCGAACTTAGTTCGAAAAAATAGGGACCTTAGCGATGTCGAGACTCGACCGTGCGTTGCTTTCGTTGCTGATCGCGGGAGGATTAGTCGCCTCCGCCTCCGCCGAAAAACTTTCCGGAGAGCAGATGCGAAGCCTGGACGGCCAGGTCCAGGAAATCAAATCCGATGTCCTCGGTATTGCATCGGAACTCAGCAATCTCGAAGAGCGCTTGCTGTACCCGTCGGGAACGCAGATCGCGATCTTCGTTTCGGTGCCCGCCGACGAAACGTTCCGCCTCGACGCCGTCCAGATTCACATCAACGGCGAACCCGCGACCCATCACATTTACAGCTACAAGGAACTGGAGGCCCTGCAGAACGGCGGTGTTCAGCGCCTCTACTCGGGCAACGTGCCAACGGGCGGCCACGAACTCAGCGTGACGATGTCCGGCAAACAGAAAGGTGGGACCGAGTTCACCGAAA
>Ga0102958_1000252_pt1 | contig 12628 bp, 14 predicted proteins | sample SalPonF2_B_D1_MG_FD_84513 | JGI IMG/M metagenome (GOLD analysis project Ga0102958, IMG submission 84513) | Salt pond soil microbial communities from South San Francisco under conditions of wetland restoration - Salt Pond MetaG SF2_B_D1_MG ...
ATTTTCGGTGGCAATAGCGAGGAGGTCACACCCGTTCCCGTTCCGATCACGGCAGTTAAGCTCCTCTGCGCCGATGGTACTGCCAGGGCGACTTGGTGGGAGAGTAGGTCGCCGCCGAATTCTTTTTTATAGAAATCCCCCATTCAGATATGGATGGGGGATTTTTTGTGTTAGAGCTAATTCAATAAAAAAGGCGATGCCTTTTAGCGCATCGCCTTTTCAACCAGGTTTCAACTTCTATCAACGATCGAGTGAAACTTTTCTCTCCACCTTGTAGATCTCGATAAAATTAGCAGGTTTATTAATCTCGTACCTGAGTGAGACAGTTACGTCAACAGTCCGTACGCCAGCAGGGAGAAAAATCTCAAAGGTTTCTGCCTTTGTTTCAAAAGGCTGCAGCGCAGTGTCTCTGATATACTGGGTTTTCACTTGGGCACCGTACAACATCTTGTTGGTTCGGCAGTCTGTTGCCTGTGTATGGTAGTGTCTTTCGGTTTTGTATACTTCCTTGCCATCTGCAGTCTTTGCGGTCACATCCAGGACCACTCGATTGTGGGAAGGTCAGCCGTCGGGAATGCGATGGCCTGCATTCTGGTTTATCTTGGTGTTGACAACCACCATTGGTTTCCAATCCTTTGATTTCAACAGCCAGTCGTAACCCACTGTCTGTACGTCCATCGTAATAGTGTCCAGGAGAATTTTTTTTGTGCCCTCAAGATCATTCCAGTTGGGTGCGATCAGGTGGTCGGCAAAGCCGTCAACCTTTTTCATGTGGCATTCCTGGCACTGCTGCGTTCCACCCTTGGAAATATAGTTGTGTTCATAGCTTCCATAAAGTGTTGCACACTGGACAGGATTCTCAAATTCCAGGTTCGGCCCAAGACCATGACACTGGCCGCACATAATTGCATGATCCATGATGGAACCCTTCTTGATCTTTTTGAAAAATTCATCGTCATGCGCAGCAACATCTTTTGATCCGTAAAGGACATCAGCTTCCGGTGGTCCTTCAGAAAGCCTGTGAATAATTGCCTTTGTATTATGGCAGACTATGCACGTAATGCGCAGTTTGCTGACCCTTGCTTTATCCTGAGCGACAAGCGCTTTGGCATAATCGGCTGCAAAAGCATCGTCAGCTGCAACAAGAGCCTGCGGGAGATGGCACTTGAAACACGGGAATGTGGCCAATGTTGCCTGGGCTGGATCATCCGGGGAAAATGGGGTCAAGCCTTTTATTGCCAGGGGGGTCATCATCAGGCCATCCTGCACTCCCATCAATGAGCGGGCATGATGTGAATTTTCCCAACGGGCATAGATCTCTGCATGGCATTCCTTGCAGCGTGCTGAGTCATACATAGCTGCAAGTTCCTCAATGGTCTTCGCTTTTTCGCCAAATGCAGAAATAGGAATCATGACTAGAAACACCACAACAAGTGATTTGAGAAATTTCATACACAACCTCCTTTTTTCATATAACGGAAAATGATCAGCAGACACGATCATGAGAAATTATTGATATATATCAATCTGTAAGAGAAAAAACTGGCCTCCATGGAAACGGGCCTCCATGGAGGCCTTAAAAAGGAAATTTGAGAATATTACGTATCTGCATAACGTTACACCTCTTAACTCTCATATAATTAATAAAGAGTTAGCTATTCTGATTTTCTTCTATCCTGCATCTATTGTAATAAGATTTCTTTAGCACGCTTGGCACCAAATGAACATGTGGCAAATTGTCGCACCTCGCGAAAAACAATATAATGAACAGGAATGCAGCAAGATGTCGAAGCTTAATATTCAACTTTGCCAAGTAATTTTTAGCCCTTATTAACACTGAATCAACAGCCAAGACATATATAATTAGTTAGGAACTTATGCCTTGAAAGTTTATGGTCTTAAGTTGATTTAGCTTCTTTCAAACAACAGGCAGAGTTTTAGTATTAATAATAACTCTAACAAGGCAGGGTTCACTCTCATATTTTGTACTTCGACGTTGACATGGACCTCACCAATAAACTCCTGCAATAGTGCCTTATAATGATCTGGTGCTTTGGGAAAGTTGGTTACAACAGTAAAAATTACAGCAAGGTCATGCGGGCTCACCTGCCATACATCCAGATCAGCGACCAGGTTGTCAGAATCTGCTTCTATGGTGGTGCGTATTTTTGCAACTAACACTGGAGCTGCCTCTCTGTCCAGCAGTATCCTGCTGATATCAATGAGAAGCACGTAAGACCAATGTGTTATCACAACTGCGCCTACAAGCCCCATGAACGGGTCCATCCAGACCCAGCCTAAATGCTTTCCTGTCAGTAGAGCGAATATTGATCGTTATGCCTGTTCATAAAGGATCTGACCGATCCTTTAGCTGCATTTTCATGACGGCGCAGCACATTCCGTTTTGTTATTTTCAGCAGAAGCTGTTTTTGCTGATGTTTCATCTTGCGACGGTTTCTGTATATCCATTTTGGGTGGAGCAATAAACCTTTTAATAAACAGATAAATCGGCTTGATTGACAGCAGGACTACGATGAGGGCACCAACAAACTGCAGCCAGAATGGGATAACCTCACCGGCCTGCCCTGCTATGGCAGTGGCCGATAAACCCAGGCTGCTATAGATGATATCGAGCATCAAACCGGAAAGCACTGCAAACAGGGACAACATCACCAGGTAAATTACAGTAGCCCTTTTGCCTAACAAGCCAAAAAGAACAGATAGCGAAGTAATATTGGTTGCAGGTCCTACCAGTAGGAAAACCAGGGCCGCACCCGGGCTAACCCCTTTGAGTATTAAAGCAGCGGCTACAGGAGTGGAAGCCGTGGCGCAGATATACATGGGAATACCCACCAGCAGCATGATCAGCATGGAATGCAGGCCGCCACCCAGATACCGGGTCATTAACTCCTGCGGGATGATTGTGGAAATGACACCGGCAAGCAGCAGACCGGCAAAAAACCAGCCGGCAAGATCACCCCAGAGGTCATCAACGGCAAATTTCAGACCCGCCCACAATTTCTCAGTGAAGGTGTGATGCATGGAATGTTCCTGCGGCGGACATTCATTCCCGTCGCAACAGTTATCAATGGGACAGCTGCGGTCAATGACCCGGTGCCAATCCTCTTCTTTCTGGGTCTGTAGCAGGTTCTCACTTATGCCTGCTGCAACTGCAGTTACAAAGGCGGACACAGGACGGGCTACGGTCATTATCGGGTCAAGGAGTGCATAGGTTATGGCTATGGAATCAACCCCTGACTCAGGAGTTGAGATAAGAAAAGCCGTGGTGGCGCCATTGTTGGCCCCCTGTTTTTTTAAGGAAGCGGCGGCGGGCAAAACACCGCAGGAACATAGAGGAATGGGAATGCCGAACAGGGCGGCTTTTATGACAGAACTGAACTTGCCTTTGCCAAGATGGTCAGCCACAAAAGAGGGATTTAAGAAAACCTTGAGCAGACCCCCGACAAGCATGCCGAAAAGGATATACACAGAGGCCTCAAGTAAAAGATGCCAGGATTCCCGCAAAACCGAGATTACTATTTCCATAACTGTCTATCTGTCAAATCAATATGCGCAAATTATTATCATGTTTTGAGATCCCTTTCTTCCAGTTCCTGTCCCCCGGCTCCGGGCTCCTGAATATGCTCCAGTGCAATCCGGACAAGCTGAGATACATGACCATCTGCCAATCGATAGTAAAGAATTGTTCCTTCACGCCTGTTTTTCACCAAACGGAGAGTCCGAAGCAACCGTAACTGGTGACTGACGGCTGATTCCGTTATACCTAGGAGTGCTGCAAGATCGCAGACGCACATTTCCTGGTATTCCAGAGCCCACAAAACTTTAAGCCGGCTGATGTCCCCGAGAGCCTTGAAGGTTTGACAGAGATCTTCTGTCACCAGATCGTCAAGAGCCCTCTGACGAGCCTCTTTCACCTTTTCCTCATGAATAATGCGGCAGTCGCATTTATCTTTTTTCTTATGTTTCACCTTGTCCTCTATGCATATCTGAACATATACTCATATATATAGCTATACTTTACGAAAAGTCAATAAAAAGGTAGAAAGATTAGTCTACAAATACAACGTATAAGGCTGCCGTGATAATGCCCCGATCAAGAAAAAAAACTGCACAGGTATCACCTCAAATAATTCCCGGTATGGGAACCCTGTATGTAGTTGCCACTCCTATCGGCAACCTGGAGGACATTACACTCAGAGCCTTGCGGGTTCTCAAAGAAGTTGACCTTATCGCGGCCGAAGATACGCGGCACACAAGAAAACTGCTCACCCACTTCGGCATTTCCACCCCGACTCTCAGTTATTACAAAGAAAAAGAGCAGCTGCGGTCTGCAGTTATCATCAACAAGCTGCACGAAGGGCTCAATATCGCTCTTGTATCAGATGCAGGAACTCCCGGCATTTCAGATCCCGGCTCCATCCTGGTGCACAAGGCCACGGCTGAAAACATCAAAATCGAACCCATTCCCGGCCCTTCTTCTCTTACAGCTGCCCTTTCAGTGGCGGGAATACCTGACGGCTCCTTTGTTTTTCTCGGCTTTGCTCCACCCCGTAAAAAACAGCGCCAGGATCTGTTGTTTTCACTGCGTCAGGAAAAAAGACAGTTGGTATTTTTTGAAGCGCCCCACCGTCTCCTATCATTTCTGCAGGACTGTTTCGATATACTGGGTGACCGCTCGGTATTCTGGTGCCGGGAATTAACGAAAATGCACGAGGAGTTGACCCGAGATTCCCTCAGTATTATACTCACGCATTGCCAGGGAAAAAAAATTAAAGGGGAGTCTGTATTTATCATTTCAGGTGCTGCAGCTGGACCTGAAATCTCCAACGCAGAGCTTGAAGAGATCTTCAGGGCATACAAAAAGTCCGGGGAAAAAAGCCTGAAGGATACAGTGCGGGAAGTTGCCGCAGAACACAAACTTTCCCGCACTGCTGTATATAACAAGGCCTTGAAAATATGGAAGGAATAGCCCTTGCCGGTATTTTAAATAGGCAGACTATTGGTGTATACATTTCCTGACTGGATTTCTACCATCTGTAATCTCAATTCGCGGGCACTCTGGGCTTCTGCAGGGAAAAACAGGAATCCGTTGGCCAGGCTCTGGTCCGGATTTTTTTCCTTTCTAGTCTCTTATCCCAAAGGTCATCGTCAATGGTTCTTGACTGCTTGGGATCAGTTCCCTCTTTCGCTCCACCGTAAACAGCACCTCCTACTCCTATGGTCAGGCCATCGGCAGCGACATTGTTTGGATAATCAGCAGCGGGCCGGAATCCGACATATTGGGTCTTGTAGGATGTACATGAAAAAAGTCCTAGCAATAGGGCAAACAGTAAAACGCTGTATTTCCATTTTATGGTTCCCGTCTCCTTGATGCGCAAAAATGCGTTCTCCAATAAAAAATTTCCTCAATGTCTGAAAAATACACACCAGCTTATATTTTTTCGCTTACATTGCACTTTTTTAGAATAATCATTTTTTTTATTGAGTTGGCTTCCGGCAATTTTGTTTATATAATTTAACAACTGTATGGACATCATATCTACATAGTAAAAATTTGTGCTTTATTTTAATGATACAATCTATAATAGGCATTCAAAATCACAAAAAGCAGATAATCAGTGGCACAGGGGAAGACCAGGTTGACTTACGGCTCGATCTGACTGCCGCAAAGGAGGGTTTATGGATCGCAGAGATTTTATAAAGCAGGTTCTGCTCTGGTCTGCAGGCATCTCGACGTCTATTCCAAGTTTTCGAATCGGCTCTGAACTTCTGGCCGCAGAAAAAGCGCCAGCTGTTGTATCTCATGCCAAGGGCAAGAACTATTATGATCTGGTGGCCAGGGTACTTGAACCGTTGGGTGGCATAGGCAAATATGTTAAAACCGGTGACCATGTGGTTATCAAACCCAACATGGCCTGGGACCGCAGTCCGGACCAGGCTGCCAACACGCACCCCCTGGTGGTCAAGGCACTGGTAGAACATTCTCTTGATGCCGGTGCGAAAAAGATCATGGTATTTGACCGTACCTGCAATGAACAAAGACGGTGCTATGTAAACAGCGGCATTCAACAAGCCATGGAATCAATAAAAGACAAGAGGCTTGCATACTATCATCCTGACACACGCAAATTTGTACCGGTCAATATAGAGCGGGGTAAAGCTGTGAACCGCCTTGAAATATACCGGGACGCCATTGAGGCTGACACGTATATCAATGTGCCTATTGCCAAGCACCACAGTTTGAGCAAACTTACCCTTGGCCTGAAAAACAGCATGGGTGTTTTGGGCGGCAACCGAGGAAATATGCATCATAATCTTGGTCAGAAGCTCGCTGATCTTGCTACCGTGATCAGGCCAAAGCTTACCCTTATTGATGCCACCCGTATCCTTTTGCGCAACGGCCCCCAGGGAGGAGATCTTGATGATGTAAAGATCCTTGATACTTTAGTTGCCTCGGCTGATCCGGTTGCTGGTGACGCCTTTGCCACAACGCTCTTTAACATGCAGCCTGATGCGATTCCTTCAACGGTGGCTGCCTATAAAATGGGCTTAGGTGAAATGCACCTTGACAGAATGCAAATCATACAGGCCTGATATATCACATGTTGAAAAAAGGAATTAAACTGCGACACTGGCGCAGGTTAAGCCAGGTTTTATGCTTTATCCTGTTCCTTTTTCTCTTTATCAAAACTGACTATTCCGGCTCCAATGAACTTCCTTATGTGGTAAACATCCTTTTCCGTATTGATCCCTTTCTTGCTGTTTCAGTTTCTCTGGCCTCAAAAGCCCTAATTTACCTCATGTGGCCGTCTCTTATTTTTATTGGCCTCACTTTCATTTTCGGACGTTTCTTCTGTGGCTGGATCTGCCCCATGGGTTCACTGCTAGACGCTTCTCATAGCTTCATACCACAAACCCGCCCAGGAAACGCGAACCGGTTTCGCTCCTTCAAATTTTACCTGCTTGGATTCTTGCTCATTGGAGCTTTTTTAGGACTGCCGGCGGCCGGATATTTTGATCCTTTTTCCATTCTGGTCCGAGGTCTGGCTCTTTCCGTGTATCCTGCCCTGAATGTCCTGGCCACTTCTTTCTTTACCTTTACGTATCTGCAGATGCCGGCTTGGGTCAATATGTTGACCGAGCCGATGTATGCATTTCTTAAGGAAACCATTCTGCCTTTTCTGCAAAATCATCATGATCTTGCCTTTTTGTCTTTCTTTATCCTTGTGACAATCTTTATCCTGGAGCGCCTGGAAAGACGATTTTTCTGTCGCAGTACCTGTCCGGTCGGGGCAGTTTATGCAATTGTTGCGCGTTTTTCCCTGATGCGCGGCAAGGGCGGCACAAAGTGCGGCAAGTGCAGGAACTGCATGACTGTCTGCCGCATGGGGGCAATTGACGAAGAGCGACACATATCACCGTTGGACTGTAACCTGTGCATGGATTGTGTGGATATGTGCCCCGGCAATAAGATATCCTTTGGCTTTCAACAAAAAGAGGTTGCACGGCCTGTTTTTGCGCTCAGCCGGAGAACCTTTCTCAGCAGCCTGGCCCTGGGCACAGCCCTGCCTTTTTTTCTTGACACCAGGACCATGGCGAAAAGCCCTGATCCTTATCTGATCAGGCCTCCTGGTGCTCTTCCGGAACATGAATTTCTCGGCAGATGTGTCCGTTGCGGTGAATGCATGAAGGTCTGCATCGGAAACGGATTGCAGCCTACCTTTTTGTCAGCCGGGATTGAAGGCCTGTTTTCACCTCGGCTGCAGGCCAGAACAGGTTATTGTGAATACAACTGCACCCTGTGCGGTCAGGTGTGCCCTACCGGCGCGCTTGCAGAACTTACACTGGCCCAGAAGCATGTAACAAAAATCGGTAATGTTTTTTTTGACAAGAACCGTTGCCTGCCATATGCCAAGGGTATTCCCTGTATTGTCTGTGAAGAGCACTGCCCTACACCTGACAAGGCGATCCAGTTCCGTGAAGGCCAGGTACTGAACAGCAAGAACGAAATGATATGGGTCAAACAGCCCTATGTTATTGATGAGCGCTGCATCGGTTGCGGTATCTGCGAAACGAAATGCCCTCTGCCAGGAAGGAGTGCTGTGCGGGTTACCTCTGCAGGAGAAAACCGGAATCCCCAAAATGCTCTGCCCGCGCAATCTCTGCTGTATTAAAACTTTTATGCGGCATCTTATTGCAGCCAGGCAGCTGCAGAAAGTGCTGCCCTGCTTCCAGCACCGATCAGCACCTGAATCGGCAGATCTTCGTGAACTACCCGGCCTGCTGCAAACACCCCCGGAAGCGATGTCATAACGTTTTCATCAACCAGCAAAAAACCTTGTGCGTCTTTCTGGGCTGCAAGAAAACTACTTTCCGGCACTATACCGCGATATACAAAGACTGCAGCAACTGCCAGCCTCTCACGGTCGCCGCTAACTAAATCTGTCACCTCAATTTCCTGTAAATATTTATCTCCTGAAAGTTTTGTAACATGGCTGCCGCCCATAAAATGAAACTGTTTGTGACTCAGGAGTTTTTTTATAAGGCTGACATCACCAAAAATTTTCGCTTCACCCGTTATGAAGAAAACCCTGCAGCCCAATTCTAGTAAATGGAGTGCCGCTCTTACTGTAAATCTGCCCGTGCCCGCAATGACAACTTCCCTGCCTTTATACCTTGCTCCCGCACATTGGGCACAGGTGTGGATTCCCTTCTGTGCAAAGCGTGCTTCATCTTTAAGCCCCAACAGTTTCGGCCGGCCTCCGGTGCTAACAATTACGGAGCCGGCTTGAAATCTATCCCCGCCATGACACTGAACCTCAAAGCGACTGTCGTCCTCCGCCTGCAGACCTGTTACCTCCTTTGAATCAAACAAAAGGCAGCCTGAATTTCTGGCCTGCTTCACCATGGTCTGCGTCAGCTCCCAACCGCCAATCTTTTCAACCCCCGGATATTCGTCTATTGTTTCCAGGACCGCAACTGATCCACCAAATACTGCTTTCTCCAAGAGGAGTGCCCGCAAGTCCATCTGGCCTGCCGTTATAGCTCCTGCCAACCCGGCAACGCCTCCTCCGACAATTATGACATCGTATAAGTCGTCGATAATTTTTTTATGCACAATCCACCGGAAAATTAAATAAGACCTTTGCCTGTAGTCGTAGTCATCAGCAGACCGTGCTTAAAATCCTTGGTACCGATCAATTCTTCTGCCAGGCGCTTGATGTTTTTTGCCCTGCCTTTCAGCACTACCACCTCAAGACAATGATGTGCATCAAGATGCACATGCAGAGCGGATAGCCTCGGAACGTTTACTGTGCCCCTTTGTCTCTATGAGATCGTCAAATTTAGTCAACAGCCTGTCATCGATTGAAATTCCAAAACGGATTATCTCTGCCACATTCCACCTCGTTATTTTTATATTACAAACAAGTGCATCATTAAGCTCATCTACAATAGATGATACCTTACTCAATGACCGAACTTTCGACAAGAATATCAATAATCACAAATGCACTTGATATGTTAAATTCATTTTTATATCTCAATAGTGTTATTAATTATTTTTTCTTTGCACTTTTCCGGAGCATACCTATGCATGTGGCATATGCATTACTATCACCAGATATTGGCGGAGTGTGGAAGCCAAAGACCTGGAATTCAGCTATCCTTATAATACTCCTGCCCTGCACGGCGTTTCATTCAGGATCAGGCATGGTGAATCCGTTGCCATTGTTGGTGCTAATGGGCCGGCAAATCCACATTGTTCCTCCATTTAAACGGCTACCTGACTCCCACTTCAGGACAGGTGCGTATCGGGGATTTTCCTTTGACAAAAGAAACTCTGCAGAAAGTGCGCCGGACTGTCGGCATGGTCATCCAGGACCCGGATGACCAGCTGTTTATATCAACTGTTTATGATGATGTTGCCTTCGGGCCTTTGAACCTGGGCCTGCCCATGGACGAAGTACGATCATCATCAACCGTCGAAAGATAGAGGCTGACGGTCCTACTGCCGAGATATTTCAAGATGAAAAGCTCCTGATGCAAAATGACTCTTGCCTTGAAGTAAAAATATGCTTATGCTCACAGAACTCCATAGTCAGCTGTAATGTTGTCAGAACTCAACATTGTGGCAACCTGTTTTACTTTATTTCTGATTCTCACTCACACCACATTAAAATTCTTGTTTACTGACTCATGGATTGCAGTTTTAGCAATCGTTTCGGTTATGAAATAATCTTTATTTTTAGTACCAAGGTACAATTGAACCTCATTGTGCAATTGTTTAAACATTAGATTGTGAAATATACAAAACTAAAGCCTGCTTTGAGACGGGAACAAAAGCTACTGATCTTGTGTAAATTTTTCGAAGATAGCCCGGTTTCAATTTTAATAACTAATTTAGATTTCTAAACTGTACTGCTTGAATAGACACACAGCTATACACTATGAATTTTAATTTAAATACCCATAATCTTTCATCGGTCATTCGTTCTCTTTTCGCAAATCGCAGGCTAGCGCTACTGATTTTTCTATTCCTTATAGTCGTGAACGTCAATTTCTTTTTCTTTCTGGGCGGTGTCACGCAAACAGAGGGCAGCATTCCCCCCGGTGAATTAACCACAGCTACCGATGCAAAGATTGAACTTTCCTTCGAACCAGAGATAGTTAAACAGGAGAAAGCGGGAACGATAAAGAAAGGCGACACCATCACGGCATTGCTCGGTAGGTACCTCAGTACCCAACAGATTCTCCAGCTGGCCCACCAAAGTAAGAAAATCTTTCCCCTCTCCAAGCTCTGCATCGGTCAGCCTTACAAACTGTGCATGATCGACGGCCAATTTAATAGCTTCCTCTATGATATCAACCGCAATGAACAACTGCTGATACACCAGCATGAGAACGAATTCGAAATTTCCCGCATCCCCATTGACTACGATGTGACAACCGAGGTTGTCAAGGGGACCATCACTTCCAACCTCTTCGATGCGGTGACAAAAATCGGTGAGGAGGCTGAGTTGGCCATCAATCTGGCCGACATTTATGCCTGGGATATAGACTTCATTCTTGACATCCGTGCAGGTGATTCATTCAATGCGGTAATAGAAAAGCGCTTTCTTGAAGGCCAACCGGCCGGTTACGGTCGTATACTGGCTGCCGAATTTGTCAATCAGGGGAAAAGCTATCGAGCCATCTTATTCAGCGATGGAAATGGTAACACCGATTATTATGATCCCGAAGGCAAAAATCTACGCAAGGCTTTTCTTAAAGCCCCCCTCTCCTTCACCCATATTTCATCCGGTTTCACTATGAGGCGCTTTCACCCCATCACCAAGACCTGGAAAGCTCACCCAGCCATCGATTATGTTGCACCAACTGGCACTCCTATTAAAACTGTGGGTGCAGGAACAGTGGTGCGTATCGGCAACACCAGGGGCAATGGGAATTTTATCGAGATTCACCACACCAATGGCTACTCAACTCTTTATCTGCATATGTCCAAATTTGCCAAGGGTATAAAAAAAGGCAAAAGGGTAAATCCGGGACAAACTATAGGGTATGTTGGGTCCACCGGGCTCGCTACAGGTCCTCACTTGTGCTTCCGGATGCGCAAGGATGGCATGCCGGTAAATCCAAACAAAGTGAAAATGCCCTCGGCTCCTGCTGTTTCCAGCGAAAATATGGCTGAATTCCGCACATTGGCGGCACCGCTGCTTGCCCGACTGAGAGACGGTGAGATACTCCAGGCCATGCTGGGATCACCCTCAGAAAGCGGCGTCCGCTGACCGGTGTAACCCGACCAATGCCATGGATTGTATAAAATTTCTGGATGATGTTTTATGGAGTAGTGCTTCTTGTCCCGCCGACAGCAATTCTGATATAAACTCTGGAGGTACATGCGTGGTATACTTTTAGATAATAACACAGCAGAAATAAGGTGACGGGTTGAAACTGTCTCCATTATGCTAGTTATTTAATATCTAATTAGATAAATTTTAAATATTCCACAAAATTATTGATTGGCAGAGTCTCAGAAGTGGCTCTGCCTTATTTATTTGTAAATTAAACTATCCGCTATCGCTTTTGGCTCGTGAATGATTATTAAAGTGTCATGATGGTTCACAGTCTACACGATGAATCCTGCCAGATGATGGTGGGGTTATTTATTTGTCCAGCATTTAGGTCAATATAATTAGTGGACATGTTGACTCGCTTTTGATTAAATAAAGTCAACATTGTGGCAAGATATATTTATTTTGCTATCAGGCACATTCCTAAAACGTTGTGGCACTTGAGAGTTCCTTCCTTAAAGAGTAAAATTTAATTTCCCATCAGAAAAGTTTTTAACTCTTTGATATGAGTAAACTCCAAAAAAATACATAGGAGGCGACCTTATGAGTGAAAACAGCAAATGCCCGGTAACAGGCAGAACTTCCATACCCACTTCTGGCGGTGGCACGACGAACCGGGACTGGTGGCCGAACCAGTTGAACCTGCATATTCTGCACCAGCATTCGTCACTGTCCAATCCGATGGGCGAGGAGTTCAACTACGCTGAGGAATTCAAGAAACTCGACCTGGAAGCCCTGAAGAAGGACCTCTATGC
>Ga0102958_1000253_pt1 | contig 12625 bp, 12 predicted proteins | sample SalPonF2_B_D1_MG_FD_84513 | JGI IMG/M metagenome (GOLD analysis project Ga0102958, IMG submission 84513) | Salt pond soil microbial communities from South San Francisco under conditions of wetland restoration - Salt Pond MetaG SF2_B_D1_MG ...
CCGAGACCCTTGCCGCTCGGTTGCGCGAAGGCGGGGCGCGAGATGTGCGCACGGCTGAGTCGGTGGAGGCCGCATGTGTCCGACTGGGCGCCGCGGCGGCAGAAGACGAGCGAGTCGTGGTGCTGGGGTCCTTCTACGTGGTTGCTCCCGTCGCGGAGGCGCTTGGGCTATACTGCGCCGCGCCCGCCAGGCGTTGACTGCGCTGGCTGGCAGCCGCGGCAAACACACACTGGTATGGGGATGGAGCAACGTCTGAAAGAACGCATGATAGGCGCCATTGTTCTGGTAGCGATTGCGATCCTGTTGATACCGGCGCTGCTCGACGGTCCGGGGCAGGAGACGGTTCGTAAGGACCTCGAACTCGATACCGGCGCGCGCTCACGGACAGTGGAACTCGCGCTGGACGGTCAGGCGCCGAAGCCTGCCACAAGGGAAATATCGGCTCAGCAAGTCAAGGAACCGCCGAGGAAGGAAAAACCGGTAGAACCACCGCCGGCCAGTACCGCGGTGGCGAAGACGCCGCCGCCGAAAACGGCGGCCACACCGGAACCCGAGCCACCGAAGCCGGAGAAGGAGGTTGCGAGGACCGCCCCGGCGACACCGGCAGCGGCGGGCAACTGGGCCGCACAGGTCGGCAGTTTTGCGAAAGAGAGCTCCGCGTCACGTATCACCCGCGAGCTGAAAGCAGGCGGGTTCGACGCCTATGTCTCGGAGATCAGGCAAGGCGGGCGCACCCTCTACCGGGTCCGCGTGGGACCGGTCGCCAGCCGCGCCGAAGCCGATGCGCTGGTTGCCAGGCTCAGCGCCGGTGGCCATGCGGCCAAGGTCATGCCGCATCCGTGAGCGGGGAGGGAGTCACCGCCCCGTGGCTCTGTTACAATGGCGCCGCCTTAAAGCCGACTCAGGGGGAGTCCAGCTCGGGCCGGTCGGCAGCGGTTTTTGTGGCCGCCTGACATCGTGAAAACCAACGGTCCGTTGATGGTTTCCCACATCCCTTTCGCTGCGCGATTATTTCTATGCCAGTAATCGATTACATTTTTCTTGGTCTCGTCGCGTTATCGGTATTGCTCGGCTTCATGCGCGGCTTTTTCCGCGAGGCCCTGTCTCTTGCGAGCTGGGTGCTGGCGCTGTGGCTGGCGCTGGAATTCGGCCAGATTTTCGTGCCGGTTTTCTCCGAAATATTGCCGTCGCCGGCGCTGCAAATCTGGGCGGCAAGACTGATGACCTTCGTCCTGGTCGTGGTTGCCGGTGCGGTGGTCAATCGCCTTATTGGCATGGCCGTGCGCAAGACCGGGCTATCGGGCACCGATCGCGTTCTCGGCATGGGATTCGGATTCGTCCGTGGTGTTTTACTGGTCGGTCTGGTTGTGCTCGGCGCGCAGGTCCTGGAACTCGATCGCGAGCCCTGGTGGGACGAATCCAGACTGGTTCCTTATGGATTACAGGTCGCTGATCAGATTCGCGATTACGTAGGCGAGGGCATCGACTATATAGGCGAGGAAATCCAACTCGGAACCTCGGGGGAAGACTAGACCGTGCCGGTGGCGCGGATCTGGTAACGGCAATCGTTGACGGGCTGAAACATTATGTGCGGAATTGTCGGAATTGTTGGCCAGAACCCGGTTAATCAGGCGCTGTACGATGCTTTGACGGTGTTGCAGCATCGTGGTCAGGATGCCGCCGGTATCGCGACCATGAACGGCAACCTGTTAAATCTTCGTAAGAAGAACGGTCTCGTTCGCGATGTTTTTCAGCAGCGCCATATGCTGAAGCTGAAAGGTAACGCCGGTATCGGGCATGTTCGCTATCCCACCGCCGGTTGCGCGAAGTCCGCCGATTCGCAACCTTTCTATGTCAATTCGCCTTACGGAATCTGCCTGGCGCATAACGGTAATCTGACTAACTGCGACCAATTGACCCGTTTGCTGTTGCAGGAAGACCGCAGGCATCTGAATACCACCTCTGATTCAGAAGTGCTTCTCAACGTTTTTGCCCACGAACTGGCAGCGGTTGCCGACGATCATCTGCAGCCGAATCATGTCTTCGAAGCTGTGACAGCGGTTCATAAGCGCGTACGCGGGGGCTATGCAGTCATTGCGATGGTAATCGGGCATGGCCTGGTCGCGTTCCGCGATCCCCACGGCATCCGTCCCATGGTTCTGGGGCGGCGTGAGACCGCGAGGGGACCCGAACATATCATCGCCTCTGAAAGCGTCGCGCTCGACGTCCTCGGGTTCGAGTTGATTCGTGACGTAGAGCCCGGCGAGGCGATTTATATCGACCTTTCCGGTCAGGTCCACAGCAAGAGTTGCGCGACCTCGCTGGGTAATACGCCGTGCATGTTCGAATACGTCTATTTTGCCCGACCCGATTCGATCATCGACAACATCTCGGTATACAAGGCCCGTCTGCGAATGGGAGAAAAACTCGCCGAACGCATCGTTCGGGAGTGGCCGGACCACGATATTGACGTCGTGATTCCGGTTCCGGACACCAGCCGCACCAGTGCGCTGCAGTTGTCCAATGTGATGAAGCTCAAGTTCCGCGAGGGGTTCATTAAAAATCGCTATATCGGTCGGACCTTCATCATGCCGGGTCAGGAGATGCGCAAGAAGTCGGTGCGACGCAAGCTCAACGCAATCGATCTGGAATTTCGCAACAAGAACGTTTTGCTGATAGACGATTCAATCGTTCGCGGTACGACCTCCAAGCAAATTATCGAAATGGCCAGGGAAGCGGGTGCGCGAAATGTTTATTTCGCTTCCGCCGCGCCGCCGGTCCGATACCCGAATGTCTACGGTATAGATATGCCCGCTGCAAACGAACTCGTCGCACATGGCCGTACCGAACAGGAAGTGTGTGACATCATTGGAGCTGACCGGCTTTTCTACCAAACCCTCGAGGACCTGGTGCAGGCCGTCAAGCACGATCATGCGGCGATACGCGAATTCGATAACTCGTGTTTCTCCGGCGAGTATGTCACCCGCGACATTACCCCGGAATATCTGACCCAGCTCGAGCGTGCGCGCTCTGACAAGGCCAAAACTGAACGCGAGGCGGCGCGGCCGGACAAGCCCCGGGCACTCGGCGTCATCTGATCAAAGCAGTGGCCGCTCCGAAGCCATCGGAACGCAGGCAAATTCTCGAAGACATTTTTCGCTCCGCGCTCGCGGCGGCGCATGGGCGTCGCTGTGTGAGTCAGGCGCTTGCCGCCTACGGCAATGCTGGTTCATGGTCCGCGGTTGCCGTGGGCAAGGCCGCCGAGGCCATGATGGACGGCGCCTGTGACGTGCTCGGCGCACGACTGCGCGGTGCGCTGGTCGTGCGAAAGGCAGGGCTCGCATGCGGCTTGACCTTGCCAGGGGCGCGCATCGAAGTCATTGATGCGGCGCACCCGGTGCCCGACGCCAGCAGCCTGGAGGCCGGTCGGCGAGTCTGCGAGTTCATGGACAAAACGGCCGTCGACGACAACGTGCTGATCCTGATTTCCGGTGGTGCTTCGAGCCTCATCGAGCGCTTGCCGTCCACTGTGTCGCTCGAGCAGTGGCAACGCCTTAACCGCTGGCTGTTGCGGTCGGGGTTGGAAATCCATGCGATTAACGCGATCCGGCGCCATGTATCCCGTCTGAAAGGCGGCGGGCTGCTGCGTTACCTGGGCGGAAAACACGTATACGGGTTGATGTTGTCCGACGTTCCCGGCGATGCGCCGGAGGCGATCGGGTCCGGGTTGCTTTCGCCGGTCGGTGAGTCCGCGGCGGTCGCAACGCTGCCTGGATGGGCGCGTACGCTCATCGAAAATGCCGGATCTGAGACTGTTGGAGCCGCCGGTCCTGCAGAGCTCACGATAGGCGTGGTCGCTAATAACACCACGGCAATGAGGGCAGCGCTGACGCATGCGCGCGAGCTGGGCATTGCGGCCCGGCGCGGCCGCGGCCGCCTCGGCGGCGAGGCAGTGGAGATTGCCCGGGATCTGGTAGCCGAGTTGCGCGCGGGTGCGCCAGGAGCGGCAGTCTGGGGCGGCGAGACCACGGTTACGTTGCCGTCGCACGCCGGACGCGGCGGTCGCAATCTGCATCTTGCTCTGGCAGCGGCCATAGCGATCGATGGGCGCGATGATCTGAGCTTACTGGCTGCTTCGACAGACGGTGATGATGGCAATTCGGGTTGCGCCGGTGCGATCGTGGACGGCGAGACTTTAAGTCTGGGTCGCGCGCAGGGACTCGATCCGGTGCGCTGCCTTGCAGCGTTCGAATCGGCGCGTTTTCTCGAGGCGGCCGGCGCTACCCTGGTTACCGGGGCTACCGGTACCAATGTTGCCGATCTGGCGATTGGCCTGCGCGCCTGAACGTCGGGCCTTGTTACAATTCGCGAAATCCCTGGAAGCCTGCCTTGATGCCTCTACGCGTTCTCGTTATCGATGCCAATGCCGACTACCGGCGCCTGTTCGGACACCATATCGGTAGCGAATGGCTGGACGCACTGATTGTCGAGCACGACCCGGTCAGCCAGGGCGGCTTGCCGCGCGAGTTTACCGCTGCCGGCTTCGACGTCGTGATACTCGATAGTGCCGCTGGTAGTGATGGCCGACTTGAGTGGCTGCGCGATTTCAAAAGACGGCCGGGTTTCCCACCGGTGATTTTCGTTGCGGCCGATGGCGACGAGATGCTTGCCGCCCGGGCCATTAAAAGCGGTGCCGCCGAATATTTTCCGAAGCACCGGATTCGCCACCAGGAATTCGTCCAGGCCGTGCGCGAGGCAGCAAGAGAACGCAAACAGCAGCTCGCCAGGCAGGTGCGCACAGGGGCCCGCGACAAGGCCAGCCAGTTCGGTTCCGTCAAGATCCGCGGCATGCGCTGCGTACGTCAGCTTGCGCTGGGCGGTGTGTCGTCGGTTTATCTCGCAGAGAGCGAGAAGCTCGGCATACTTCTGGTGCTAAAGGTCCTGCGCCAGGTGCCCGATGTCGCGGAAGGCAAGAACACGTTCGACCGGTTTATCCGCGAATACGAGCTGATCGCGCGCATCGACCATCCGAATGTCGTCAGGATTTACGATCTCGGTGTGGCTGACGATCATGCCTACATCGCAATGGAGTACTTTCCCGACGGCGATTTGAGGACGCGGTTGCGCGGTCCCATGCCGAGTGAGACGGCACTCGTTTACCTCGCGCAGATTGCCGAGGCGCTGGCGGCAATTCACGCGGTCGGAGTGCTGCATCGAGATTTGAAGCCCGGAAATGTAATGTTGCGCGAGGACGGCAGCGTCGCGCTAATCGACTTTGGTCTTGCGCGCGAGCTGCGAATGGAGGCTGAAATTACCGAGACCGGGGAGATTTTCGGTACGCCTTATTACATGAGCCCGGAGCAAGGGCATGCCGACCACCTCGACGAGCGCGCGGATTTATACAGCCTCGGGGTAATCTTTTACGAAATGCTTACCGGCAAAAAGCCCTACATGGCCTCGACACCGATGGCGGTGATCTATATGCACAGTCATGCGCCGCTGCCGCGGCTCGATCCGGGTCTCGCTCACCTTCAACCGCTGCTGGACCGAATGATGGCCAAGGAGCCGGGCGAGCGGTTCCAAAGTGCCGAGGAGTTGCTCGACGTACTTGCGTTGCTGGTGCCTGAACAGACGCTTCAGCAGTCGAGAAGCCTGACGTGAGCCGTGCAATGCGGGCCGCAGACCCTGTTCCGCGCGAGGTTGCCGGATTTTTGCGGTGCGCGACTCCGCCGGCCTGGTTCGAGGCTGCGCTCGAGGACCAGCCGACGTTGCTGCTGGATCATGCCAACTGTGAGAAAAAGGCGGCTTCCACCGCGCTCGGAATGATGTTCCGCTATGAGCTCAGGCCCGACCTCGCGGCGCAGATGTCGCGGCTGGCGCGCGAAGAGCTGCGTCACTTCGAGATGGTCGAGCAGTTGCTCGACAAGCGCGGAATTGAGCGCCGCCGGTTGTCACCATCGCGTTATGCCGGGGGGCTGCACGAACTGGTTCGCGGCGAGGAACCGCACCGGCTGGTTGACCGGCTGGTCGTCGGCGCATACATCGAGGCGCGTTCGTGCGAGAGGTTTGCCCGTATTGCTCCCATGCTGGATTCGCAACTCAACGCCTTTTATACCGGCCTGTTGAATTCCGAGTCACGCCATTTCATGTTGTACCTCGACTTCGCGCGCCGGTTTTGCGCGCCGGGCGATGATATCGAATTGCGAATACAGGTTATCGGCGAACGCGAAGCCGCCCTGATCACGAGCCCCGATCCGCAGCTGAGGTTTCACAGCGGGTTGCCGATGACATCGAACAGTTTGTAACCCAGAGAATCCCAGCGCAGCGCCATTGCGGTCGTCCCCCAGTCGCCAAGAACGACTCTGGTACAGGCATCGCCTTCCACTTCGAATCGATGGATTGCCGGCCGATGAGTATGGCCATGGATCATGAATCGCACTCCGGCGGCTCGCATCTCGGCCTCAATCGCATTTTGATTGGCGTCGAGAATATCCGGGTCCTTGCCGGCCTGGCTGGCGCGGCTCGCGGTTCGCGCCTGCGCCGCATAGTCGCGCCTCGATGCCAGATCCTGTGCCAGAAAATGGCGTTGCCACTGCTCACTGCGGACCTGGTCGCGAAATGCGAGATAGTCGGTGTCGTCGGTACAAAGACGATCGCCGTGCGTGATCAGGACGGCGCAACCATAAAGGTCTATTACGTGCGGATCGGGCAACAGTTCGGCCCCGGCGCGACGGCAGAAGTCAGTGCCCAACAAGAAATCCCGGTTGCCATGCTGCAGGCCGATCGTCGTGCCGGCCAGGTGGGCCGCATGCAATGCTGTCGCCACGGCCCGGCCCGGTTCGCCCGGATCGTCATCGCCAATCCAGGCTTCGAACAGGTCTCCAAGGATATAAAGCCTTTCCACGGAGCCGGCCGCTGCGCCCACGACCCGCACAAAAGAGTCCACTGCGGACGGCGCAGTGTCATCCAGATGAAGATCGGAGATAAACAGCGCAGTCATCGCAGTGCTGCTTGATCAGGGCTGCCCGACTCGCAATGGATTCAGAAAGGTGGCCCCCTGGATGACGATGTTTTTCTCCGGCACGTTTTCGCTCAGATCGTCGCTGGTCATCGACGGACCGGTCGGGACGTGCGCGATGCGGTCGACCACGTCGATGCCCTCGACGATCGTGCCGAATACAGTGTAGCCCCAGCGGGTCGGCAGCGGATCCAGGTCCTCGTTGTCAGCGAGATTGAAATAGAACTGGGTCGTCGCGGAATGTGGCTTGCTGGTTCGCGCCATGCCGACGGTGCCGCGCAAATTTGACAGCCCGTTACCAGCTTCGTTCGGGACCGGGTCCCGGGTCGGTTCCCGAAGCACGTGGTCCGGTGTGTAGCCGCCGCCCTGAGCGACGAAGTTGTTGATTACACGATGAAAAATTAAACCTTCGTAGAAACCGTCCTGTACATAGCGGATGAAGTTTGCGCTGGTCAGTGGTGCGCGCTGGGCATCGAGTTCGATGACGATGCTGCCTTCGCTCGTGTCGATCCTCACCCGCGGCCGGTCCGGCAATATCATTTCCTGCGCCATCGCCGGCAGCGCCAGGCTCAGGCATATCGTCAAAAGCAGTCCACGCATCGTTCCACCTCGTTGCTGTCGTTCCGGACAGCCCGCAGCAAATTGCGGGCGCAGGAGGATTATTGCAGAAAAACCGCACCCGGCGTGTCTGGGCGGCGTCCGGGCTTTCCGCTACCATTGCGCGCCATGAACCCGACTGCCACCAGATTTGCACCGAGTCCGACCGGACATCTCCACCTCGGTAATGTCAGGACCGCGTTTTTTAACTGGTTACTGGCGCGCCGCAACGGCGGCCGGTTCGTGTTGCGTAGCGAGGATACCGATGCCGAGCGCAGCCGCGATGACTATCTCGAGGCACTGATGGAAGATCTTGCCTGGCTCGGTCTCGACTGGGACGAAGGGCCTGATTGTGGTGGCGACCACGCCCCCTATCGCCAGGTGCAGCGGGGTGACTTGTATGCCGCCTATTTCGACAAACTGAGCACCGAACGCCATGCCTATCCGTGCTTCTGCTCACCGCGGCAGCTTGCCGTCTCGCGCAAAGTGCAGCTATCGGCCGGGCGCCCGCCGCGCTATGCCGGCACCTGCCGCGACCTCGCAGAGTCAGAAGTCGCATCGCGTCTCGCATCCGGCGAGACGGCGACGCTGAGATTTCGGGTCGAGCGCGGTCGGGAAATCCGGTTCGATGACCTGGTGCGTGGGGCGCAGTCGTTTGCCAGCGACGACATCGGGGATTTCGTCATTCGGCGTGCGGATGGCAGTGCCGCGTTTTTCTTCAGCAACGCTCTCGATGACTCGTTAATGGAGATTTCGGACGTGCTGCGCGGCGAGGATCACATCACGAATACGCCCCGTCAGATCATGTTGCTGCAGTGTCTCGGGCTGCGCGCTCCGCGTTACGGACATTTGTCGCTGCTGGTCGGCGATGATGGTGCGCCGCTGTCAAAAAGGCATGGTGCAAGCAGTCTGCGCGAACTACGCGAACAGGGTTTTCTTCCCGCCGCGATACTCAACCATCTGTTGCGCCTCGGCCATGCGTTGATCGAAGAGCACTGGTACGAACCGGACGAAATGGCGCAGGCATTCGAAATCGGACGTCTCGGCCGTGCCCCGGCGCGGTTCGATCTCGATCAGCTGGAACACTGGCAACGCGAGGCCATTCATCACGCAGGCGCTGACACCCTGGCGGTCTGGGGCGGTCTGGATGACCTCGCTGTTGTACCGTCCGCCCAGCGCGCGGCGTTTCTCGAAGCGGTGCGGCCGAATCTCTCGCGGCCCGGTGATTTGGCGGACTGGGCGGAGCGAGTATTCGGCGCGTTGCCCGAACCGGAAGACGACGCCAGTACCGCAATCAACGCTGCGGGCGCGGACTTTTTCGCCGCTGCTGCGGACGCGTTCGCGACCGGGGCGCATTCCCTCAAGGAACTCGCCAGGGCGGTGAGTGAGCGAACCGGAGCGCGAGGCAAGTCGCTTTACATGCCACTACGTGCCGCACTGACCGGCCGGTTGAGCGGTCCCGAACTCGGCCCACTGCTGGAGCTGATGCCCGCGCCCGCGATCGAAGCGCGGTTGCGGCGGCATGCGGGTCCTGGAGACGAATAGAAATGCTCAGCATCTACAACAGCATGAGTGGGCGTAAGGAAAGCTTCGTGCCGATCACGCCCGGCAAGGTACGTATGTATGTCTGCGGTATCACCGTTTACGACTATCTGCACCTTGGCCATGCGCGGATGATGATCGTCTTCGACATGGTGGTGCGCTATATGCGCAGCGTCGGGCTCGAAGTCGAATACGTTCGGAACATTACCGATATCGACGACAAGATAATTGAACGTGCTAACGAGCAGGGCGTGGAAATCGGCGAACTGACCGCAAAGTTCATTGAGGAAATGCATCGGGATGCCGATGCGCTGGGAGTGCTGCGGCCCGACCACGAACCGCGCGCGACCGATCATCTCGATGCCATCGTCGCGATGATCGCCGAGCTCGAGCGGCGCGGGCTCGCCTATCGTGGCGACAATGGCGACGTCTATTACGCGGTTGCGCGGTTCGCTGATTACGGCAAACTCTCGCGCAAGAACCTTGCAGATCTGCGCGCAGGGTCGCGTATCGACGTTGCCGAATCGAAACGCGACCCGCTGGACTTTGTTCTGTGGAAAGCGGCCAAGCCGGACGAGCCGCAATGGGAGTCTCCGTGGGGGCCGGGCCGGCCCGGTTGGCATATCGAGTGTTCGGCAATGTCGACCGAGATGCTCGGCAATACCTTCGATATTCATGGTGGTGGCATGGACCTGAAGTTCCCGCACCACGAAAACGAGATTGCACAGAGCTGCGGAGCTACCGGAGCGGATTTCGCACGGTTGTGGATGCACAACGGGTTCGTCCGGGTCGACGAGGAAAAGATGTCGAAGTCACTCGGCAACTTCTTTACGGTGCGTGACATCCTCACGCGTTTTCAGCCCGAGGAAGTTCGTTTCCTGATGCTCGGCAGTCATTATCGCAAGCCGCTCAATTACTCCGAGCAGGAGCTGATTTCCGCCGGTGCCGCGCTGGACGGGTATTACACCGCGCTGGCGAGGGTAGAGCCGGGTGAGCTGCCGCGCGACGAGGACTTCACGGCACGATTTCGCGAATGCATGGACGATGACTTTAATTCGCCCGGTGCGCTTGCTGTGCTGGCGGATTTGCGGCGTGAGTTAAGCCGTGTGCTCGATGCCGGCGACAACGCTCGCGGCGCGGCGCTTGCCGCGCTGCTGCGCCAGCTTGGTGGGGTACTCGGCATCCTGCAGGATAATCCGACGGGCTGGCTGCGACGGCCGAAACTCGGGACCAGTCAGGCGCAGGACGCACTCGACGATGCCGCAATCGACGCCCTGATCGAGCAGCGCGAACAGGCGCGCGCCGCGCGCAACTGGGCGGAAGCCGACCGGATTCGTGACGAACTGAAAAGTGCAGGTATTGCGCTTGAAGACGGTGCGGGCGGCACGGGCTGGCGCCGGATCTAGCAGCTCAGCCGCAGGCGGACTCGTCAGTATCGGTGAGCTCGGCTGCCTGTAGCGTATTCGCAAGCAACATCGCCACAGTCATCGGGCCGACCCCGCCAGGTACCGGAGTGATCCATGATGCATGCCTGCTCGCGGGCTCGTATTCCACGTCGCCCACCAGGCTGCCGTCAGGCTGGCGATTGATGCCGACATCAATTACTACCGCCCCGGGTTTTATCCACTCGCCCGGTACAAGACCGGGCTTGCCAACTGCCACGACTGCGATGTCGGCACGTCGCACATGCGCCTCGAGGTCGCGGGTGAAGCGATGACAAACCGTGGTGGTGGCCCCCGCCAGCAGGAATTCGAGACTCATCGGGCGGCCGACAATATTGGATGCGCCGACAATGACCGCGTGCTGGCCGGTAACCGGAATATCGTAGTGGCGCAGCAGGTTCATGATTCCCAGGGGGGTGCAGGGGCGAAGACGCGGGATTCGTTGGGCCAGGCGGCCGATGTTATAAGGGTGAAAGCCGTCGACATCCTTGCCCGGGTCGATGCGCTCGATGACGACGCTTGGATCGATCGCGTCGGGCAGCGGCAACTGAACCAGCACACCATTCACGCGTTCGTCCTGATTCAGGCGGTCGATTTCGGCAAGCAATTCGGATTCGGTGGTGGTCGCCGGAAGGTCGATCCCGATCGAGCGGATCCCGACTTCCTCACAGGCGCGGTGCTTGTTGCGGACATAAACCTGCGATGCCGGGTCGCTCCCGAGCAGGACCACGGCAAGCCCCGGGGCCGCATTGCCCGAGGCCGCACGGGTTGCAATGCGTTCGCGAATCGACGCGCGGATGCGTCGAGCCACTTGTTTGCCGTCGATGATTCGGGCTGTCATCCCGTGGGGGTCGCCTCAGGAAACCAAAGCGGGGCGGATTGTCGCACGCCGTCGGGACAGCAACAACTTGAGGCCTGAAATTGACGCGACGAATGCGCCTCCGTAGAATTCGCGGTCTTGTCCGAGCTGGCAGGCGCTGGTTTTGGGGCCGCGGCGGGCGCAAGCTTCGGAAGTTAAGCGGGGCATGGCGCAGTCTGGTAGCGCATCTGCTTTGGGAGCAGAGGGTCGGCGGTTCGAATCCGTCTGCCCCGACCATTCTTCCGCGGTGACTGAAGCCCGAATGTTTAGACGGCATCGATGCGCCCGTAGCTCAACCGGATAGAGCATCGGCCTTCTAAGCCGAGGGTTGCAGGTTCGAGTCCTGCCGGGCGCGCCATATCCGAAGTCGGGATCTGGCACGGACAAGCGCCATAAGGATTAAGTGGCACAGTGGTGGGCGTAGCTCAGTTGGTAGAGCCCCGGATTGTGATTCCGGTCGTCGTGGGTTCGAGTCCCATCGTCCACCCCATTTCCCTGCGGGCCATTAGCTCAATTGGTAGAGCAGCTGACTCTTAATCAGTTGGTTGTAGGTTCGAGTCCTACATGGCCCACCATCAGGGCTCTCCCCGTGCCGGGCGCAGCAGCCGTGATGGCAGAATCGCCGAACCCCTCACCCGAAGCGTTTTGCGCTGGCTGCGTTGCGGCCCCCTGCCTGGCAACGACATCGATCATAATCGACCTCTGTGACTGCAATTGAGGAGGAACGACGCGGTGGAGAACAGAGTCGCGGAGATGGAAATCAAGCTGACCCACATGGAGGACGATCTGAAGACGTTGAACGACGCCGTCGTCCGCCAGCAGACGCACATCGAGAAACTGGAACTCGCGGTCGAACGGTTGAAAGACCGCCTCAATTCGCAAAATGAGGCGCGCGGTGGCGAAGACATTCCAGGCGAGAGACCGCCTCACTATTAATCGGCCGATAACGGCTGCCTGTTGCCCACGACCGGGGTTGACCAGGACCCGGGACTGTGTCCCGGCCAATTGGGTAAATGGCAGCCGGCCCTTTTGTTGCCTTGTCCGCACAATTACCTATGGGTGAGACAGGCGATTCTCGACTATCTTTGTGCCTTACATGACACATTCGGCCATGGAGCAGCGCTGCGCCATTGCCGCAAGGAGAGGGTCGTGGGCAAGGTACCCGAA
>Ga0102958_1000255_pt1 | contig 12592 bp, 10 predicted proteins | sample SalPonF2_B_D1_MG_FD_84513 | JGI IMG/M metagenome (GOLD analysis project Ga0102958, IMG submission 84513) | Salt pond soil microbial communities from South San Francisco under conditions of wetland restoration - Salt Pond MetaG SF2_B_D1_MG ...
CGGCCCACATTTGGAACAATCGGAATGCTCCGCAAACCCGGAACTGGGAAGCCGGACGGCCAGTAGACGAACAGCGCTTTGCCGGTGATGCTGTACCGTGGCACGGTGCCGAGTTTGTAGATCGGCTCCGCGCCTTGTTCATACTTGGGAAGCAGTTGGCCGTCTTTCCGCCACAGCCGCAACGTGGGCGCGGCCGAGGACCAGAGCCGCCCGTCCAGGCTCTGCGGGCTGTTGTCGCCGAGCATGAAGAACTCGTCCAGGTCGTGGTCCCGGTCTGGGTGCTTGGCCAGCACGATCGGATTATTCGTGGTTCCCCAACCGGCCGGGTCCGATGGAATCACGTTCAGTTCCCGCAGCTTGCGGAAGTAGTCTCCGTACGCACCCTCAGGAACCTGGTCCAGCCCGGTTCGCGGACTGGTGTAGTACACATCCCGCATCAGCCGGAGGTGCCAAAGCTGGCTCTTGCCGCCCCAGGTGGAGATGCCCGCGCGCGGCGTCGGAATCGGCGACTGCCGCACCGCCTCCATGCGAGCCTTCAGCCGGGCGTAGTTCGCGTCATACTGCTGGGGGGTGCTGGCCAGCACTCTCTCGCCGTCCATCCAGAGCTCCACGCGATAGTCGGCATGGGCCAGCGCCACGTCAACCCCCCGCCCCGGCTCCAGGGCCCCCAACGCCGCCCGGCCCCACTCCTCCAGGGCGCCGCCCGGCTCGGCCCGGCGAGACAGCAGCACCGTCCCGTCGCCATGCACCTCCGCGATGAACTCCTGCTCAAAGCTCGTCAGCATCAGCGAAACCGCCGACTCCCGGCTCTCCGGACGAAACACCAGCGACAGTTGCAGATCGGTGACGATGTCCCGGTCTTCGTCGATGCCCCTGGACTCGGCGGTCCGCTGGTTGTAGCCGTAGTGGGGCAGGAACCGCGAGCGGTCTCCCGGCTCGAAGGTCAACTCCCCCGCTTCGTCGCCCTCGTAGTAAAACACTCGTCCGCCGGAATCCTGCCGCTTCTTTTGGTCCCAATGCCCGGCGGTCTCTCGCCACCGCGGCGGCCGCGGCGGCTCACCATTGCCCCGGCCGGCGTTCAGGCGCTCGTAGACTTCCCTATCCGGCTGGTAATCGTTGTCGAAGACCACTTGCCACATCGCCTGCTGCGCTTCGGGGGCTTTGCGCCGAATCCGCCAGGCGCAGTCCGGGTCGGCCGCAGCCTCGGGCGTGCGGAAGTCCGCCTCGTCGATGACGCCGTCGCCGCTGAAGTCTTTGCCGGCGCGATAGAAGATGTTCCCGTGGACGATCTCGATCATCTCTCCGGGCCGGCCCACCAGCCGCTTGATGTAGCTCTGCCGGTTGTCCTGCGGGTTCTTGAAGACCACCACGTCCCATGGTTGCGGCTCGCGGTAGTTGTAGAGGTACTTCATCACCAGCACCCGGTCGCCGCCCCGCACCCGTTCCCGCCGCCCGTCCAGCCGGCTGCCGCAGGTCGGGCATACGGCGTCGGGGGCGGGCTCGTCTTCCGGGCCGCGGGCTCGGCGCCCGCTCTGGACCCGTCCATGGGCGAAGGAATACCCGCACGCCGGGCAGGTGAGCTGCAGATGCTCGCCGTAGAGCCTCGGCGCCATGGAGCCAGTGGGGATCACGAACGCCTCCACCACGAACGCGCGCAGCACGAACGCCACGACGATCGCCACCCAGATGCTCTCGAAGGTGTCTCGCGTGGACTGCAACTCGCGGCGCGCTTTGCTTTCGTTCCGGCCCATAGGGCTGCCAACGATAGCCGCCGCGAGCGGCCCGGCCAAGGGGAATTTGGCCGATGGGCGAAGATGGGCGAATCAGGCGTGCAGGCAAGCCCGGCCGACGACGGCATAGACAGAGCCGCCCGGCGTCAGGTCGCTGGTATAGATCGTCACGTGCGGGCAGTGGACCGTGCCGAAGCTCCGCCGCTCCATCGGGGCCACCTCCCGCCGGATGGCGCGGGGTTCTCGAGCGAACTTCACGCGGACCATGGTGATGTGCGGCTGGTAGGCCCGGAAATCTTTGCGGAAGCCCATCTCGGCCAGGGCGCCCTGCAGGGCGGCGTGGAGTTCGGCCAGCCGGCCGGTCTTCTCCGCCACGGTCGCCCAGACCATCCGCAACGGCCCCCGGGCCGGCTGGCAGGCCAGGCCGGTCACGCCCAAGTACATCGGGGGAAAGCCGGCCGCGACTGCCCGCACCGTATCCAGCACGTCGGGCAGAAGATCGTCCTCCACGTCGCCGAGGAATTGCAGCGTCACGTGCAGGTTCTCCGGCGGCACGATGGAGAACTTCGTATTGGCGAACGTCACCCCCTCCTCGGCCAGGGCGGACTCCACCTCCGCCCAGGCATTGGCGAGGGCCGCCCGGACCGCATCGTTCAGATCCAGCGCCAGGAATGTCCGCTGCGCCATGGATGCTCCGCGGTGCTCGCCGTGCGCCCTGTCGGGCGTGGGGCGATCAGAACCCCGTCATGTCCCGGAATTCCTCCAGCCGAGAGTCGATATCGACCCGCTTGACGCTGGTCAGCTTGCGGAGGGAGAAGTCCTCGATGGTCAGGCTGGCGGTGACCGTGCCGTAGGCGATGCCCTGCCGCAGCGCCGCAACGTCGGTGCTGCCCGCGGCCGCCAGGTAGCCCATCATGCCGCCGGCGTAGCTGTCGCCGGCGCCGGTCGGGTCGATCACGTTCAGGCTCGGGTAGCTCGGCAGGGCGCAGACGCGGTCTCCCACGAACAGCAGGCTGCCGTGCTCGCCTTTCTTGACCACCACGAACTGCCGCACCATCCGGGCGATCTCCCGCCCGGCCGTCACGACGTTCGGTTCGTCGGTCAGGAGCTTCGCCTCGCTGTCATTCAACACCACGCCATCGATCTGCCCGAGAAGCTTCACGAGCTTGTCCCGCGTGGTGGTGATCCACAGGTCCATGGTGTCGGCCACCACGAACCGCGGCTCGTGGATCTGCCCGAGAAGCTCCATTTGCAGCTCCGGGTGCGTATTGGCCAGGAACACGTGGCGGCTGTCGCGGAAGCTCTCCGGAATGACCGGCCCGCGTTCGTCGAGCACGTTGAGCTCCACGTCCATCGTGTCGCGCTCGTTGACGTCGTCATCGTGGTAACGGCCATGCCAGCGGAACGTCCTGCTGCCCTTGCGGACCTCCACGCCCGCCATATCGATGCGGTCGTTCTTCTCCAGCGGCTTGAGGAAGCCGTGGGGGCAATCCTCGCCGACGACGCCCACCATGCGGACCTCGCCGAAGAAACTCGCCGCGTACGCGAAGTACACCGCCGAGCCGCCCAGCGCGTCGACGATCTTGCCGGCCGGAGATTCCACGGTGTCTATGCCGATGCTGCCCGTAACAAGAAGACTCATTCGCTTGGCCCCAATCTGTGGTCGGTCTGCTGGAGGTTGTTCACCGGCATAGGGTAACGTTTGCGTGTCCGGCTGTCGATATCTTGCCCGGCATTCGCGGCAAGAAATCGTGCTTGGTTGAAAACCCGGCCCCGCGAGCCTACTGTTCAGTAAGGCATCGCCTGTTGAGGGGGCGCTGTATGCATGCTTCGAACTTCCCGCCGCTTGGACGGTGGGCGGCAAGCTACATAGAAACTGAGAAGAAAGGAACCATGCAGATGAGCAAGACCCAAGAGAACCTCGCCGAGGCGTTCGCCGGCGAGAGCCAGGCGCGGAACAAGTATGCCTTCTGGGCGGCGGCCGCACGGAAGGAAGGCTACCATTACATCGCCAAAATCCTGGAGGAGACCTCCGAGAACGAACGCCGCCACGCCAAGGACCATCTCAAGCTGCTCGGGCAGATCGGCAGCACGGCCGAGAACCTGAAGGCCGCCATCGAAGGCGAAACGCACGAGACGATGACGATGTATCCGCAGTTCGCCGAGCAGGCCGAGGCCGACGGCGAGAAGGAGGCGGCGAACCTCTTCCGCCAGATCGCCAAGATCGAGAAGCACCACGCCGAGCGATACAAGAAGCTGCTGGCGATGGTGGAGAATGGAACGGTCTACAAGCGCGACAAGCCGATCGTCTGGAAGTGCTCCGTCTGCGGCTACACGCACGAGAGCGCCGAGCCGCCGAAGACGTGCCCCTGCTGCAAGCATCCGCGGGAGTACTACGAGCCTGCGTACATGAGCTTCAGCGACTGAGGATCGAACACGGGAATGCAGGGCGGACGGCTACCGACCCGTGGGGCGCGCCTGTGCGGGCGGCGTGCCGCGGGCAACGAGTCGCCCGCCCTGCTACTTCCGCGCCAGGCAGCGGTCGATGCGAGCCAGCGTCCGCTCCCGACCGAGCATCCGCAGCGTGTCCGTGATGCCCGGGGAAACGCTCGTGCCGGTCACGGCCACGCGGATCGGCTGGGCGACCTTGCCCATGCCCAACTCGCGGGCGGTGCAGTAGTCTTCCAGCAGCTTGTGCAGGGCCGCCTCCGTCCACTCGCACACGCCCAGCGTGGCCTTCAGCTCCCGCAGCACCTCGTAGCCGGCCCCTTCGTTCTTCTCAAGCACCTTCTTCACCGCCTTGGGGTCGAACTCATATGCATTGTCCGGTCCGAACAGCACGCCGCACTTCGCCACGATGTCCGCGAAGGTCCGGAAGCCGGCACTGGCCCGCAGCACCGTCCGAAGCAAATCATCGTCGTCGGAGGGAATCGGCGTCTCGTTCAGCGAGAGGTAATCCTTGAAGCCGGCCAGCAGGCGGTCTTCGCTCGCCTCGGCCGCGGCGTCCGTATTGAACGCCAACAGCTTCTCGCGGTCGAACTTCGCGTTGGACTTGCCCAGCCGCTCCACGCCGAACAGCTCGATGAGCTCTTGCAGGCTGAACCGCTCGCGCTGGTCGCCGGGGTTCCAGCCCAGCAGGGCCAGAAAGTTGACCATCACCTCCGGCAGGTACCCGGCCGCGCGGAAGGAGTGCACCTCCACGTCGCCGTCGCGCTTGGAGAGCTTGCGGCCCTGCATGTCCATGATCAGCGGCAGGTGGCAGTACCCCGGCTCCGGCAGGCCGAGGGCCTCCCGCAGCAGCACGTGCCGCCACGTCTGGCCGAGGAACTCCTGCCCGCGCATGATGTAGTTCACGCCCATCGCCGCGTCGTCGACCACGTTCGCAAGGTGGTAGGTCGGCCAGCCGTCGGCCTTGCGGATGATAAAGTCATCCTGCTGGGCGGCGGGCATGGTCACCTCGCCGAAGGCGTCGTCGCGGATCGTCACGTCGCGGCCGGGGCACAAAAAACGCACCACCACCGGCCGGCCCTCAGCGCGGGCCTTCTCGGCGTCGGCCTCCGTCGGCAGCGGGTCCGGGCGGAGGTAGCGAAAGTTCTCCTTCGCGGCCGAGGCGGCCTCGCGCAGGGCGTCCAGTTCTCCGGCCGTCTCGAAGGCGTAGTACGCCCTGCCGGCCGCCAGCAGATCGGCGATGTGCTTCTCGTAGACCTCCAGCCGCTCGGACTGGCGGTACGGGCCGTTGGGCCCGCGGGAGATCACATCGCCGGCGTCGTTCACGTCCACGCCCTCATCCCACTCCACCCCGAGCCAGCGCAGGTCGCTGACGATCTTGGCGATGGCGTCTTCCTGGTGGCGGGCGCGGTCGGTGTCTTCGATGCGCAGGATAAACGCGCCGCCGGCCTTGCGGGCCATCACGTAGCTGAACAGGGCCGTGCGGGCCCCGCCCACGTGCAGATGCCCCGTCGGCGATGGGGCGAAACGGGTTGTCCGTTGGCTCTCGGTGCTCATCCCGGAGAGGATATGCCCCAGAGATCGCAAATGCAACGCGGCCGGCTTGCCAATGCCCGGGGGTTCTGCGAGAATGCGGAAGATGGCTCAAGGGCGTCGCGAGGAGCGAACATGGAAGAAATGATCTTCGAAGTCATACAGGAACCGGACGGCGGCTACGTGGCCGAGGCGATCGGCGAGGATATCATCACGCAGGCCGACACCTGGGATGAACTGCGCCGCAATGTGTGCGAGGCCGCACAGGCCTTCTACTTCGATTCCGCCCCACCCGAGCGAGTGCGGCTGCACCTCGTTCGTGACGAGGTCGTAACAACAGCATGAGGCTGCCACGAGATGAGAGCGGCAGGCATCTGGCTTCAGTTCTATGCAAGGCCTACGGCTACGAGCGCGTTCATCAGCAGGGCAGCCACATCATCCTCGAAACCAGAGAGCCGAAGCATCGTATTTCCGTTCCGGATCATAGCCCCCTGCGCCTGGGAACGCTGAACGCCATCCTGCGAGCGGTGGCTTACGCCCGGGGACTGGCCAAGGAGCAAGTGGCCCGAGAATTGCTCGGGTAGAGACGACAGGAAGCATGGCCAACGAAGAAACCACCCTACCCAACGAAGAACCCCGTCTGGACTTCATCCGCCAGAAAGTCTCGCAAGACCTGGCGAGCGGGAAGTTCTCCCGTGTCGTGACGCGATTCCCGCCGGAGCCCAACGGCTACCTGCACATCGGCCACGCCAAGGCGATCTGGATCGACTACGGCGTCGCGCGCGACTTCGGCGGCGAGTTCCACCTGCGCTTCGACGACACCAACCCGGTCAAGGAGGAGCAGGAATTTGTCGAGGCCATCCAGCAGGACGTGCGGTGGCTCGGATGCGACTGGGGCGAGCACCTGTACTTCGCCAGCGATTGCTTCGAGCAGATGTACGAATACGCCCTCACGCTCATCCGAGCCGGCCTGGCCTACGTGGACGACCAGACGGCCGAGCAGATCCGCGCCGGCCGCGGCACGCTGACGGCCCCCGGCGTCGACAGCCCGTTCCGCGACCGCTCGCCGGAGGAGAACCTGGACCTCTTCGCCCGCATGAAGGCCGGGGAGATTCCGGACGGCGCCCGCGTGCTGCGCGCGAAGATCGACATGGCCAGCCCCAACCTCAACCTGCGAGACCCGGTGATGTACCGCATCCTGCACGCCCGGCACCCCCACCGCGGCGACGAGTGGTGCATCTACCCGATGTACGACTGGGCCCACGGAATCGAGGACAGCATCGAGGGCGTCACGCACTCGCTCTGCTCGCTGGAGTTCGAGAACCACCGCCCGCTGTATGACTGGTTCCTCGACCGCCTCCGCGAGCACCACCCGGCCCCCGTCCACCGGCCGGAGCAGACGGAATTCGCCCGCTTCAACCTCACCCACACGGTGATGAGCAAGCGCAAGCTCCGCCTGCTCGTCGAGGGCGGCCACGTGTCCGGCTGGGACGACCCGCGCATGCCCACGCTGGGCGGCATGCGCCGGCGCGGCTTCACGCCGGAGGCGATCCACAGCTTCCTGGAACGCGTCGGCGTCGCCAAGTTCACCGGCACGTCCGAACTGTCTCTGCTGGAGCACTGCACCCGCCAGCACCTGAACAAGACTTCCCCGCGGGTGATGGGCGTGCTGAATCCGCTGAAGGTCGTCATCACCAACTACCCGGAGGGGCAAAGCGAGACGCTGGAGGCGGTCAACAACCCGGAGGATGAATCCGCCGGCACGCGGCCGGTCCCTTTCGGCCGGGAGTTGTACATCGAGCGGGAAGACTTCATGGAAGACCCGCCGCGAAAATTCTTCCGCCTGGCCCCCGGCCGGGAGGTGCGCCTGCGCTACGCGTACTTCCTCACCTGCCGGGAGGCGGTCAAGGACGCCGAGGGGAACGTCGTGGAGCTGCGCTGCACGTACGACCCGGCCACGCGCGGCGGCGACGCCCCGGACGGGCGGAAGGTCAAGGCCACGCTGCACTGGGTTTCGGCCGAGCACGCCGCGGACGCCGAGGTGCGGCTTTACGAAACGCTCTTCTCGGCCGAGAACCCGGACGACGCGCCGGAAGGCGAAGACTTCACCGCCCACCTGAACCCGGACTCGCTGCGGGTGCTCACCGGCTGCAAGGTGGAGCCGTCGTTGGCCGCCGCGGCGCCCGGCGGCCGCTACCAGCTCGAACGTTTGGGCTACTTCTGCGTGGACCCGGATTCCGCGCCCGGCCGGCTGGTCCTCAACCGCACCGTGACGCTGAAAGACGCGTGGAAGAAGATCCAGAAGCAGGGGTGATTGCATTATGATTGGAGATCTCAGATTGGGGGCCTCACGCTTGTGACCTCAAGCTGGCTTGTGACCTGAAGCTTGTGGCCTGAAGCTCCTGTGACCTGAAGCTGAAGCTGGATCTCAAATTTGAGATTTTAAATTTGGAATTTCAGATTTGAAATATGAGGCGCCTGCTTCCAGACTAACGGGCGCCTGGGACGCTTGGGACTCTTCAGGCAGGGTTGTGAATGCCAATGGAAGGCGATGTCCGACGCGGCCGACAAGCGTACCGCACATAAACGGGCACGATGAGACAAGCAGGCGCTGCCGGTGCATGGGGCACAACAAGGGGCCATTGACATGACGTACAAGCGATTCGAGGAACTCCCCGTTTGGCAGGCGGGAATGGATCTGACGGAGCGCGTGTTCGCACTCACACAGGACCGGGGTTCCGGGGCCTCGGCGATCTGGCCAACCAACTGCAACGAGCAGCGCTTTCCGTGCCCAATAACGTGGTGGAGGGCTTCGATCGCGGCACCACAAAAGAACTGCTCAGCTTCATCTACATCGCGCGCGGCTCGGCCGGCGAGGTGCGGTCCATGCTTCTGCTGTGCGATCGGCTCGGCCGCTTCGCCCATCTCCGATCTGCAATCTCAGATATCAAATCCCTTGCGGAATCGGCCTCCCGGCAGCTTCGTGCTTGGGCGGACAGTTTGCAGAACTCGGAGATCAAGGGCCAGAGACACCTGAACCGGGCAAGCCGATCCGAGCATGACCAACACAATAGAGCGATGGCATTTGAGCGGAAACTGGAGCAGATTCGCCTAGCCGGCCAAGCCGGATCGCGCCCCCAGCAGTCGCATGAAGAAGCCTGAACCGCCCGGAGCGACCCGGCCGGCCCGACGCATCTCGCGGGATTCACCATTGGGCCTACTCGAACTCGACCTCCAGCTTCTTGTAAAACGCCGGCAGGTCGTCCTTGCGGGGCGAGTTCATCCACTCGATGGCGATCTGCGGGTGCATGTTGCGGACGCCCGTCAGCAGGTAGGGCACGTGGTAGCCCCAGTCGATGGCCCGCTGGAGCTGGAGAATGTGCTTGGAGATCACCTCCAGCAGCGGCAGCAGGTCGAACTTCGGGTTCTTCAGGAAGCCCAGCAGCAGCTCCGTGGGGCAGTTGCCCGCGCCCCGGCCGAGGCCGTAGAGCGTGCCGTCCAGGTAGTTGGCGCCCTTGATGATCCCCTCGACGGTGTTGGCGAAGGCGAGCTGCTGGTTGTTGTGCATGTGCACGCCCACTTCCTTCGTCTTGAGGTACATCCGGAACGTCTCGACGTAGAAGTGCACTTCCTCGCTGTACAGCGCGCCGAAGCTGTCCACCACGTACACGGCCAGGGCGTTGGTCTCCTCCTCGATCTGCTGGAGGGCCTCGTTGAGGAACATGCCGCCCTCGTTGCTGATGGCCATGATGTTCAGCGTGGTCTCGTAGCCCTTGGCGTGGGCGTCTTTGGCTATGTGAATCGCCTTGTCCACGTCCTTCACGTACGTCGCCACGCGGATCATGTCCACGACGGATTCGTCGCGCGGCGCGAGATCCTCCACGGAGGACTTGTGGGCGTCCATCATTACCGCGAGCTTGGCGCCCTGCCGGTCCACGCCGTCGGTCACGGCCTTGAGCTGGTCCTCGTCGCAGAACCGCCACGGGCCGTATTCGTTCTCGTCGAACATCTCCCGGCTGTTGCGGTAGCCCAGCTCGACGTAGTCCACGCCGCTGGCGCAGGCGGCTTTGAAGACGGCCCGCACCGTCTCCGCGTCAAAGTTCGAGTTGTTCGTCAGTCCACCATCACGGATGGTGCAGTCCACTACCTTGATCTCTGGGCGATACATTTCACACTCCGGTATCTGCTTGGTGCTTATCACGCACGGGACCTCCCGGTCTCGCCATGGGCCTGAAAGCTAAACGCTTCTCGGCCGAGAAGCATGCAAAAATGAGACAATCGGATCGGTCTCCAGGCCAATGAGCACCTTACTTCCTTTCCAGAAATTGGTTACATCCGACGCTGCGGAAGCCCGTCCTCTCCATTGCGTAATCATATTATTATGATATCATTATGCATCACAAAGGAAATACTGCCATGCAAGCCACGTTTGATCGCGACAGTGGAATGCCTCTGTACAACCAGCTAGCGCAGGAGATCGCCCGGCAGATCGCCAGTGGCCAGCTCACTCCGGGCCAGCGCCTTGGCGCCGTGGCGGCGATGGCCAGCGAACTGGGTGTCGCCCAGTCCACCATCCGCCGCGCGCTGGCGGAACTGGCGGACGCCGGGCTGGTGACCAAGCACGTCGGCCGGGGAACCTTCGTGGCCGACACCCGCCGGGGCGAGAAGGACTCGCCGGCCGCCCCACCGCCCGGCCCGGCGGGCCGGGGGCGGCAGTTTGAGCCCCCCCCCGCCGTCGAAGCGTCCGCCGCCGCGCGCAAGTGCCGCATGGGCGCTTCGCGAATACTCGATCTGCTGATGGCTCTGGCGTCCCGGCCGGGGATGATCCGCTTCACCGCCGGCGTGCCCGCTCCGGGCACGGTCCGCGACGGCCTGCTCCAGCAGGCCGCCGGCGATCTGCTCAAGACCGGCCAGGAGCCGTACCTGGATTACGGCCCGCCGGGTGGCTTGCCGGAACTGCGGGAGGCCGTCGCCCGACTGCTCCGCTCTGATGGCGCGGACATATCGGCCGGGAATGTCCTCATCACCCATGGCTCGCGGCAGGCGGCGTTCCTGCTGGCGATGCACGCGCGGGAGGAGTCCCGCTCCGTGCTCGTCGAGACGCCCTGCGACGCGGGCATCCCCGGCGCCTTCGGCGCGGCCGGCCACTGGGTTCGCACTATCGACCGGGACGACGAAGGCCCCCTGCCCGAGAGCGTGGCCGCGGCAACCGGGGGCGGGCCCGCGCTGCTGCACCTCTGCCCGCAGCTGCACAACCCCACCGGCACGGACCTCCGCCCCCTCCGCCGCAAGGCGCTGGCGGCCATCCTGAAGCAGCGCCCCACGCTTGTCGTGGCCGATGAGTCCTACCGCGGCATGCACCTGGGGGCGAGTTCTCCGGCGAGCCTGCTGACCGACTTCGGCCTGGACCGGACGGCCGTCATCGGCTCGCTGTCCAAGTCTCTGGCGTGCGGGCTGCGGATCGGCTGGCTCGTCGCCGGCGCCGAGCGAATCCGCTCGGTTCTCTCTCTCAAGCGGGCGATAGACCTCGGCTGCCCGCCGCTGATGCAGGCCATCGCCGCGCGCCTCCTGCAGACCGGTGAATACCTCGACCACCTCCGCCGCATCCGGCGGCTGTACCAGATCCGCCGCGACGCCACGCTCCAGGCCCTTCGCAGGCACATGCCGGACGGAGTAACGTGGACCACGCCGGACGGAGGCTTCCAGCTCTGGCTCACGCTGCCGGAAGGATACTCCTCCCTCACGCTTTTCCTCATGGCCGTCGAGCGCGGCGTTGCATTCGTGCCCGGCCCCCAGCATGATGTCGACCACCGCTTCGTCCATTGCCTGCGGCTGGCCTACGGCTCGCTGCGGCCGGAGCGGATCGAAGAGGGCATCCGCCTGCTGGCCGAAGCCACGCGGGAACTGCTCCGCCAGAGGCCCACCGAAGGCCTCGACGCATGGACCGACCTGCCATAGCGTTCGGCAAACGCGCCGGGCGGGCCCGGCCCGCGAGAGTCTGACGCATGAAGCCTGACGCAGCCAACCTTGCCGTCGGCGGCCTGACCGCGGCGGATTACCGCCACAACTTCCTCATCAACGTGCTGGACGTGAGCTTCTTCCTGTTCGGCATGAGCGTGGTGTCGGCGACGGTGGTCCTGCCGGAGTTCGCCCGCAGACTGGGCGCCTCCAGCACGCTGATCGCGCTGATCCCGGCCGTGCAGATCCTCGGCGGCCGGCTGCCGAATGTGCTGGTGAGCTTCTACGCGGAGCGCCGGCCGTTGCAGAAGCCGTGGAGCATGGCGATGGGCATTCCGCAGCGGATCCCCTGGGCCGTTGTCGGCGTGGCCGCCCTGCTGCTGGCGGCCGACCGCCCCCAGGCCATGCTGGCCGTGCTGCTGGGCTGCGTGCTGGCCGGGCACCTGGCCTTCGGCTTCAACGCCCCGGCCTGGGGAGAGCTGATGGCCAAGGCGATCCCCGAGTCCGCGCGGGGTCGCTTCTGGGCCGTGATCACGATGCTCTCCGGCATCCTGGGCGTGGCGGGCGGCCTGGTGGTGCGCTTCGTGATGACCCCGCCGGCCGAGGGCGGCTGGTTCGCCTATCCGAACAACTACGCGATGCTGTTTTTCATCGCCTCGGCCCTGGTCTGGGTTTCCTACGGCTTCTTCGCGATGAACCGCGAGCCGGCCCTGCCGCCCACCCGCGCGGAGCGAAGCCTCAAAGACTATTTCGGCTCGCTGGGACGCATCGTCCGCACCGACCGCGCTTACCGCCGGCTGATGCTCGTGCAGATTCTCGGCCACAGCAGCGTCATCGGCATGGCGTTCCTCACCGTGCACACGATGACGCGCTTCGACCTGCCGGAGAAGATCATGGGCAATTTCGTGGTCGTCTCCACCGTC
>Ga0102958_1000256_pt1 | contig 12565 bp, 10 predicted proteins | sample SalPonF2_B_D1_MG_FD_84513 | JGI IMG/M metagenome (GOLD analysis project Ga0102958, IMG submission 84513) | Salt pond soil microbial communities from South San Francisco under conditions of wetland restoration - Salt Pond MetaG SF2_B_D1_MG ...
CGCGGGCGTCTTGGGTGTGATGCTCCCCGCCCCAGCGGTCGGCCGGGCCGCCGCGGAACTCGGTCACCAGCAACGGCTTATCCGGCTGGGCGGCCCGCAGCCGGGCCAGTTCAGCGATGGGCGGCGTGGTGGTTGTCAGCAACGGCGGCGACGACGCCATGCGCACGGCCGAGGTTGCCCTCGCCAACGGCACAAGGCTTACGCTCTCGCTGGAGGCGTTCGGCGCGGCCATGGCCCCGGTAGACCTGGAACTGGACGTCGGCGTGCGCCTGGACTGGGCGAATATGACGCCGCTGGGCGTGTTCGGCGGCCATACCATCGTGTTCTACGCCCCGGCCGGGTGGCCCGGCCGCGTCTGCGTCAATGGCAAGGTTGCCCAAGCCGATGTGCCGGCCGGCGACGAGCCGCTGGTCATCGAGCAGGAGGGGCTGCGGCTGGTGCTGGTCCGCACCGAGCTCGCCCGCCGCACCTGGCCGATGGAAGAGGGGCTGGTCTTCGGGCCGGAGTTCGTCGGCGAAGAGCTGGATGACCTCGTCCCCGCGCCGCGGGCCAAGCAGTTCGCCATTCTCCCGCCGGAAGGCAAGCTCACGCACAAGAAGATCAAGACCGAGCCGGCATCTCATTCCGCCCCGCCGCGGCTGGGCCAGTGGAAGCGCGTCAGCGTGTGCACCGAGCCGTCGGCCGACGGGCTGGAGTGGACCAAACTCGACCGTCCGCGCGACGTGGACCAGCTTGGCGTGCCGCAAGGCTACGTGTGGTGCCGGGCCGTGGTGCCAGAGCCGCGGGCCTGCAAGCGCCACCTGCTGCTGCCGGACTGCGAAGACCGCGCAATCGTCTACGTCAACGGCGAATACGTCGGCACGTGGGGCCGGGGCGATGGCGCCACGCGCAAGCCGCTGCCGGCCGCGATGAAGCGCGGCGAGAACGCCATCGTCCTGCTAACCGACAACCTCGGCCGCGTGTGCGGCGGCAGCCGCCTGGGCGAGCGGAAGGGGCTGTTCGGCCCCATCTACGACGCCAAGCCGCTGCGCACGCGCAAGTTCAAGGTTCGCCCGTTTGAGGACTTCTCCAAGCGCATGGTGCCGCGGGCCTTGCAGCACCTCGCCGACGAGCTGCAATCCATGCCGGTCCACGCGGCCGAGCTGAGCCTGCCGCTGACGAAGGTGACGCCGATCCATCTTTCCTTCACCGACCTGCCGAACCACGCGGCCGTGTATGTCAACGAGCGGTCGGTAGGGTTCTACCCCGCCCAGAGCGGCAACTACGCGGATATCACGCTCGGCCCGGAGCTGCGCAAAGGCAAGAACACCGTCCGCCTGCTGCTGTGGGGAGAGGTGGACGCCAAGGCCCTGGACCGGGTCCGCTTCCACGCGCTGGATGCGGAGGTGACGCACAAGGCCCGTTGGAGTTGGCGGAAGTGGCAGATGCCGCGAGAGGGCGGGCCGGTCGTCGGCAAGGACCAGCCGGCCTGGTACGCCTGCCGCTTCAAGAGGCCGGCCGACGCGGAGTCTCTCTACCTGCACATCCTCTCGGCCAGGAAGGGGCAGATCTTCCTGAACGGGCATAACGTGGGGCGGTTCTGGACGGTGGGCCCGCAGTTCCGCTACTACCTGCCCGCCTGCTGGATGCAGGAGGAGAACGAACTGCTGATCTTCGAGGAATCCGGCGCCATCCCCAGCAAGTCTCGCCTGGAGCGCTGCGTCCACGGGCCGTACGGGGACTGAGCGGCCCGGTGTGGCGGCCGGCCTCTTCGCGTTACTTCGCCGGCGCGACGGTTCGCCCTTCAGCCATCCGGAAGCCCAACACCTTGGCCGGGAGTTTGCGGTCCACACGGTCGATCTTATCCAACAGCATCTTCGCCGCGGCGCAGCCCACCTCCATGCAGGGCACCTCGGCCGTGGTGATCGGCAGGCCTAGGTCCGACCTTTGCTTCGCGTCAAAGGACACGAAGGACAGTTCCTCCGGAATCCGAACGCCGCATCGGGCCGCGGCGTATGCAATCGAAATCGAATGGCCGTAGGCCAGGATCGCCCGCGGTCGGTCGCCGCGGCCCAGCAGTGCCGTCAGCATGGGCAGCCGGTTGGCGCTGCTACCGCCGGCATCGCCGAGGATGACCCGCGGCTTCGCCCCGGCCGCCTTCATCGCCTGCTCATAACCGGCCAGGCGGTCGCGGGCGCTGTAGTGCGCTTCCTCCAGCTTGTCCGACGCGTGCGAGACGTCCATGTAGGCGATGTCCCGGTGGCCGAGGGCCAGCAGGTATTCCGTGGCCATCACGCCGCCGGCCAGGTCGTCCGGGTACGCGCAGTCGTGCTTCTGCTTGGTGTTGATCCAGATCGACGGAATGCGGAACTCGTCGATCAGCTCGATCATCCGCTCCGGGAACCCGTGCGTGTAGTTGATCAGCAGCCCGTCGGTCATCCACTCGCGGAGGATTTTCGGCACGTAGGCCTTGCTGGTGAGCTTCTCGTCCGGCAGGGCGGCAAGCATCACGTGCATGTCCTTCGGCTCCAAGGTGGAGCGGATGCCGCCGAGCGTCGGGCCGGGCAGTTGGTTCTTCTCGTAGTCGGCGGTCTGGAGGATGGCGATGGTGTTGAACCGCCCGCGCCGCATCGCCAGGGCGCCGGCGTTGGGGCGGTAGCCCAGCTCCTTGGCCGTCTTGAGCACCCGCTTGCGGGTGTTGACGTTGTACTGGTCGCCCTTTCCATTGAGGATCAGGCTCACCGTGGGGATGGAAACCCCGGCCGCGTGAGAAATATCCTTGAGTGTTACCGGCATTGTTTGTCCTCTAAAAACTGATTTTAGGCAACTAAAACAATATTTTACCAGCAGTTCATGGTCTCGGCAACAGTCCATGTGGATTTGTGCGGCCGGTGCGAGCCGGTATAATGCTGCCTCTTGCACCGAAGGGAGCGCACAGGCGTGGCGGTTGTGGCCGGCATCGACGAAGCGGGGCTGGGGCCCGTCCTCGGGCCGCTGGTGGTCTCCGCGGCGGCATTCGACGTGCCCGACGACCGCGCGGCGGACTGCCTCTGGACGCTCCTGGCGACGGCGGTTGCCCGCACCAGTCGCCGCAAGCACTCCGCCGTCGCCATCGGCGACAGCAAGAAGCTCTTCCACCGAGACAAGCCCGACGGCCTCCAGCACCTGGAGCGGGCCGTGCTGGCGATGCTCGCCACGCGCGGCCTGCGCCCGGCCGGGCTGCACGAACTGCTGGCCCGCATCGCGCCGCGGGCGGTCGAGGAGCTGCGCGGCTATCCGTGGTACGCCGGGCGGGACCTGCCGCTTCCGCACTGCATTACCGCCACCGACGCGGCCCTCGCCGGCAACGCCCTGGCCGTGGCCATGCGATCGGCCGGGGTGCAACTGCGGGGCCTCCGTAGCGAGCCGCTGTTCGTGGGCGAGTACAACCGGCTCGTGGAGGCCACGAACAACAAGTGCTCCGTGGCGTTCGGCGTGACGGCCCGGCTGCTGATGCGCGTCTGGGAGACGACGGAGAGTGGAGCGATCTACGCCCACGTCGACCGGCAGGGCGGCCGCATGAGGTACCTGCGCCACCTGCAGACGATGTTCGAGGGGTGCGGCTTCAAGGTGCTCCAGGAGAGCGACGAGTGCAGTGCATACCGCATTTGCGACCGGAAGCGGACGATGGATGTGTGCTTCCGCGTCCGCGGCGAAAGCCACCACCTGGCCGTGGCGTTGGCCTCCATGGCCAGCAAGTATTTGCGGGAACTGTTCATGGAGCGCATCAACGCGTTCTGGGCGTCGCACATGCCGGGCCTGAAGCCCACCGCCGGCTACCATACCGACGGCAACCGGTTCTATGGAGAAATTCGCCCGCACGTTGAGCGGCTGGGCGTGGAGGAGCACATCGTGCTTCGGAGCCGGTGAGGCAAGCGGGCGGCGGCTGTGAGCGGGAGCTGCCGGCGCGGCCGGCGGCCGGCGGCGCGGGCCGGCGCCGATCCTGCTTCGGACTCTCGCCGCAGTCCGCTAGAATGGCGGCACTGGAGACACCATGGGCCAATACCTGGCTGTGACTGCCGTGCTGGTTCTCACCGGTCTTACGCTGCTGGCGATTCTGGCCAAGCTTCGCCAGTTCATCATCGCCATCCGCCAACGCGGCCCGTCCGAGCCGTATGTGCCGGTGGTGGACCCGAACCCTCCCGGCGAGGTCCTTCGGACGCCGGGGCTGGATCGCCTGGCCGGGGCGGCCATTGGCTGGGCGGTGGTCCACGTGCTGGTGGCCGGGCTGTGCGCGGCGTCCGGCTGGCCTCTTGGCCGGAACCTCGTGGTGACGGCGTTGGCCGGCTACCTGGCCGTGGCGGCGGTCCTGACGGGCGTCGGGGGCGGCATGCTCCTCGCCGGGCGGCGCTACGGACGGCGAGCGATCGCCCTGGGGCAGATTCTGCTGGCCCTGGCGGCCATCGCCGGCATCCTGTGCTGGCCGCTGATGCCGAATCGGGAGGAAATCCCTCTCGCGGTCCGCCGGGCCGCTCCCTACATCACGTTTGGCAGCGCGTTGTATCTGCTGCTGATCACCGCTTTGGGCGTCTCGGCGCAGCACGTCGGCAGGAAGGAAGAGCCCGGTTCCACGGCCGAGGAGCCGCTGGTGAGATGGATGTAGCCGCATGATTCCGCTTCGCGCGGGCGGCCTGGTATGGTAGAGTCTCCAGTTCTCCGCCGGGCGTATCCGGCGGGAAACCGGTATTCCCCAGAAACAGAAGAGTACGTGCAGATATGAGCCGCAATGTAGCCATCATGGGCGCCACGGGCGCGGTCGGCAGCGAGTTCCTTCAGATACTCGAACAGCGCAGCTTCCAGATGGACAGCCTGAAGCTGCTGGCCTCCAGCCGCTCGGCGGGGCGCAAGCTGCCGTTCGCCGGCGGCGAGTTGACCGTCGAGGAGCTTACGGAAGACAGCTTCGAGGGCGTGGACCTCGTGCTCGCCTCGGCGGGCGGGAGCATCTCCCAGCAGTTTGCGCCGGCGGCCGTGAAGGCCGGGGCGGTGGTCGTGGACAACACCTCCGCCTTCCGCATGGACCCGGACGTGCCGCTGGTGGTGCCGGAGGTGAACCCGCAGGACATCCGCAACCACAAGGGCATCATCGCCAACCCCAATTGCAGCACGATCATCATGAACGTGCCGGTCTGGCCGCTGCACAAGGCCAACCCGGTGCGGCGCATCGTCATGGCGACCTACCAGGCCGTCAGCGGCGCCGGCGCGTGGGGCCTGTGGGAGCTGGAAGAGCAGATGAAGGCCCGCGTGGAGGGCCGGCCGATCGAGAAAAAGAAGTTCCCCCACCCGATCGTGGACAATGTGTTCAGCCACGACTCGGAAGTGGGCGAGGACGGCTACAACCTCGAAGAGCGCAAGACCACCCGCGAGACGAAGAAGATATTCCACGACGACGCCATCCGCGTGACGGCCACGTGCCTCCGCGTGCCGGTGCCGCGGGCCCACACCGAGGCGCTGAACCTGGAGTTCGAGCGGCCCATCACGCCGGATGAGGTGCGGGAGATTCTCTCCGGTGCGCCGGGCGTGAGGATCGTCGACGAGCCGGCGGCCAATCGCTTCCCGATGCCGCTGGAGGCGACCAACCAGGACGACATCCTCGTCGGGCGCATCCGCCAAGACCAGTCCATGCCGGACGGGCGCGGCATCGCGATGCTCGTAGCCGGAGACCAGATCCGCAAGGGCGCGGCCCTCAACGCCGTGCAGATCGCGGAACTGCTCTAGTAGAATAGGGCTTACGGAATTCCGGGGCGGGCGCGGAACCCTCAGGCCGGTACAGGGGTTTTATGTAGGGGTATTGGCAAGGAACCGCCGGCCTGTTCGTTCGTCTGGATGAGGCAGGCGGCGGGTTGCCGGATTGTCGCGATGCCACGGAAGGCGGAAGCGTCACAAGCAGGTCCTTTTGAAAGAAGGCGGGAGATGGCTATGCCAAACCGCATGCTGGGGAAGGTTTTTTCTGTCTGGTTCGCTCTGTGCTTCGCCGCAGAGGCGTCGTTCGCGGCCGATCCGTACGCTCAACTCGTGGAAGACACCTACGGCGCGCGCATCGCCAAGGCCCGGCACACCGCCACCGACACCGACGACATGGATCTGGTCAAGGAGATGCTGCCCGCGGCCGAGGATGGGCAGAACAACGAGCGCTTGCGCCTGGCCCTGGCCAAGAAGGTGCTGGACCTGTCGCTGCCGCTGGGCAGCGCGGAGGCGGTGGACGCCGCGCGGCGGTCGGTCAAGATCATCGACGGCATCGAGCCGCTGAACCACATTCAGCGGGCCGCGCTGCATAAGGACCTCGCCATCAAGGCTCTTGACCGCGCTCGGGAAGACGGCAAAAAGGTTTCCGAGATACGCCAGTACGCCGAACAGGCCATCGACGCGCAACTGGATTATATCGAGGCGGCCCTGGGTGACGAGGAATCGCTCGGCAGCCTGGGGGCCGTCTTCGCGACGGTCCAGCGCACGATGACGTCTTACCGGCTCCTCGACCGCCGTCAGCGGTACACCGACCTGCGCGAGAAGTGGACCACCGCGCAGACGCGGGCCTCACGCCTGCGCACCGCCCACGCCCAACTGGACAAGGCCAGGGAGTCCGGCAACCAGGACGCCCTCCGTACCGCCCGGCGCGCTTTGGGCAATCTGCACCTGACCTACGATGGAGACCTCCTCGCCGCGGCCGAGTACCTCAAAGACACGCAAGACCCCGCGGAGAAGACGGTTCTGGCCGCGGCCGCGTTTCTCCGAGACCCAAAGGCCGTGGACAAGGACACCGGGCTGGAGGTCGTGGAAGACCTCATCGCCGTGACCAATCGCGTGCAGGAAGGACAGGCCCGGGGGCGCGTGGTGAAGTGTGCCTATGGCATGTGCGCGGCGCTCGTGGCGGCGGACCTCGGCGGCGTGAAGCAGGCCAAGGCCAAGTTGCTTCTGGTCCAACTGAAGAAGATGGCAGGAGATACGAATGCCGACCGGTTCCGCAAGCAGCTTGCCGCCGCCTGGGGGCCCATCGAGGGCGATCTGGAGGTTCTCGACCTGAAGGAAAACCGCATCCGCCTGACGTACGACTTCGCCTCGGCCAAGCAGGCCAATGACTGGAAGACGGAATCCGGCTCCTGGGGTGTGGTGAAGGGCCTTCTCGGCTGCGAGTCCGACGGAATCGGAATGTCCGGCCACAAGCTGCTGTTCCGGTCCGACCAGCCGTTGAAGGTGTCTTTCCGGGCCAGCGCGGCCTACCAGATCACGCTGCGACTGCATGCGTACCAGCAGGGCGCGCGATTGGCCGACTACGCCTACTTCATGCTCTACGGTTACCGGGTGCGGGCCTACGCCTTCCGCGGAGAGTACTGGTACGACTACAGCCTGAAATTGCGCAAGGGCGCGGTCTACCAGTTTGAGATCGAATCCGACGGGAAGGGGTCGTTCCGCTTCTCCATCAACGGCAAATTGCTCCGTACGGTCAAGGCGGCCCTGGCCACGGCCGCGAACAAGGACACCGCCCTGTCCGTTCACCTGGTCACGATGCGGGCCAAGAACCCGCCCACGGCCTTCGACGACGTGGTCATCGAAGGGACGGTGCTGCCCAAGCCGCAGAAGTAGCCGCGGCCTTGACCGCTCCGTCCGCCGCCGCGATAGTGCCCCCATGGCCGAAGCGCAGACCGACACGCCCCGGACGATCCAACTCGTCGTCGCCTACAACGGCGCCGCCTACCACGGCTGGCAGCGCCAGGCCGCCGGCATCGACACCGTGCAGCAGCGGCTGGAGGAGGCCCTCATCCGCGTGCTGGGCCACCCGCTGAGCGTCCACGGGGCCGGGCGCACGGACGCCGGCGTGCATGCCCTCGGCCAGGCGGTCAGCTTCCGCACGAGCAACCGCGCCATCCCGCTGGCCGGCCTGCGGCGAGCCGTCAACGCAAAACTCCCCGGCGACATCGCCGTGCTCTCCGCGGCCGAGGCGCCCGACGGCTTTCACGCCTCGCTCTCGGCGACGGGCAAGACATACCGTTACCGCCTATACATCGCCCAGACGCGCCCCGTCGAGCTGCACCGGCTGGTGTGGCACTACTTCTGGCATCCGCTGGACGTGGAGCGCATGCAGGAGGCGGCACGTCGGCTCGTCGGCCGGCACGACTTCGCGGGGTTCGCCACCTCCGGCGACGAGCGGGACAACACCGTCCGCACGGTCTTCGCCTGCGACGTGCGGGAGGAAGGGCCGGAAGTGCACGTCACCGTGCGGGGCGACGGCTTCCTGTACAACATGGTCCGCAACATCGTCGGCACGCTCGTGGAGGTCGGCCGCGGGCACTGGCCGCCGGAGCGGATCGACCACATCCTCGCCACGGCCGACCGCACGAAGGCCGGCCCCACCGCTCCGCCGGACGGGCTGACCATGGTGTGCGTGCACTACGACCAGTAGACCATTTCGGATTTGGGATTTCAGAGTTCGGATTCCCCCGATTGCCGTCACCGTGCAAGCCGAAATCCGGAATCCGAAATCGCTTCACCTGAACCACTCACCCGGCAGGGCGTCCTTCTCCGCGGCCAGCAGTTCGTCGATCATCGCGCGCGTGCCGGCGAGGCTGTTGGTCAGCGGGTCGCAGCAGAAGGCGGTGTAGAGCAGGTCGCGGTCGCACTCGACGGCCGCGCGGGCCGAGAGTTCGTGCGTGTCCAGCACCTGCTGCCAGAGCCCGCGCAGCCCCACCGGCGCCTCGCCGACGGGCAGCGGGCTCGGGCCGTCCATGCTCACGTCGCAGAGCATCTCCAGGAACGCGTCGCCGGGCATGTTCTCCACGGCGCCGGCGTTGGCGGTGTTGATGAAGAACTGCTTGCCGGAGCCGGACCACATCGCCTCGATGATGTCCGTGGCGTGGTCCGGGCCGGTCTTCTCGATGAATTCGCCGATGGGCCGGATTCCATGATTGTACGCTCCCACCTCCCGCCACATCGCCGCGTGCCACTCGTAGCGGTCGTGCGTCTCCCAGATGGCCAGCGGCGGCACGGCCTCCGGCAGCTCGCCCAGCCCCTGCCAGAACCGCACGTACTCCTTGGTGTGAGCCACGCACGTCGGCACGTAGCCAAAGGCTTTGTACAGCTCGTGGCCGATGGCGGCGTTGAACTTCGCCTTGGCGCCCTTGTCGCCGCCGTCGGTCTCGGTGGCGGCCTCGCGGCGCAGATGCTCGGCGATGGCCGGGCGGTAGTCCTTGCCCTCGTACTCCGCCTTCAGCAGCCAGGTGAAGTGGTTCGGCCCGGTGATGCGGAAGTCGAACTTCTCCGCGACCTCGGGCGTGTACTGCGCATCTTCGGAAATGATTCCGGCGCGCTTGGCGTAGCCGCGTTTCACGTGCGGCATGTGCAGCCCGTCGCACAGGGCGAAGCTCTTGAGGTCCGGGGCGACCAACCGCAGCCCGATGCCGTTGGCGGCCGTCGGGTTGATGTAGTTGATCACCCAGGCGCGGGGGCACAGCTCGCGGATGTCCTCGCAGCAGGCTCGGATGTGGGGCATCTCCCGCAGCGTCCGCATGACGCCGCCCGGGCCGATGGTGTCTCCGCTGCACATGCGGATGCCGTACTTCTCGGCGATGCGGCAGTCGATGCCGCGGTATTTCACGGAGAAATCCGCGAAGCTCAGCACCACGAAGTCCGCGTCCCGGAGCACCTCGCGGCGGTCGGTGCTCGCCTCGACCGCCAGCTTGACGCCCGTATGCTCCACGACCTTTCGCGCGAGCTGCGCCATGACGGCGCAGTGCGTGGGGTCCGTGTCCACCAGGCCGAGCGTGCCGCCATTGAGCTGCTCGGAATGCGTCATCTGCCAGATGGCCTGCCGGCCGAAGAAGATGCTGCCCGCGCCGATGACGACAACCTTCGGATGCTGCATCGCGTTGTTCCTTAACTGGATGATATTCGCGTTCTCTATTTGCTTCCCTAAACCGACGCCTCGTACTATCGCAAGCCACGTAGCATATGCACATGGAATCCATTGGCGCAGACCTGTAAAATAGTCGCATGTGTCCGCAACACAAAGCTCCGCCCGCCCGGCCGCATCCGCACGCGCCGCCCACGCCGTTGCCCTACCGCATTCGCACGCTCGGACGCATCCGCCGCCAGCCGTACCACTCCACGCCGGGCACCCACCACGCGGATGGGATGTTCACGCTCGTGTTGACCGGGCGCGGGGTGTATCGCACCCGGTTCCGGCAGGTGGAGGTCCGCGGCGGTATGGCCGGACTGGTGCTGCCCGGCGAGGACGTGGGCCTGCTCATGGCGGCCCCGGCCGAACCGTATGACCACTACTACTGCCGTTTCGCCGGCCGGCAGGCCCAGGCAACGGCGCGGCGCATCGTGACCGAGCGGGGCGGCGAAGCGTTCTTCCACTGGGACCACTGGCCGGAAGCGGCGCGGTGGCTGGAGGCGATGCTGGCGGTCTGGACGCCGGCCGAGCCGGACGCCCGGCCCGACCGCGTGCGCGAGGTGGACGCCATGCTCGCCCGTTTGCTGGCCATGCTGGACTGCCCGGCCGCACCGACCGGACGGCCCCGCGCGCTCACCGCCGAGAGCCTGGAGAATGATCTCCGGGAGCATATCGCCGACGCCGCGGATCTCTCGGCCGTGGCGGAGCGGTTCGGCGTTTCGCGCGGGCACCTGTGCCGCCTCGGCAAGCAGCTCCTGGGCGATACGATCGTCCGGACGTGGGAGCGGATGAAGATGGACTGGGCCCGGGCGTTGCTGGCCGAAAGCGGGCTTCCCGTGGCGGAGGTGGCCCGGCGCGTGGGCTACGCCGACCCGTTCTACTTCTCCAAGGTCTTCCGCCGGCACGCGGGGGTCAGCCCATCGCGTTGGCGCGGACCGCGACAGGCCCCGGGCGGCCCGTGGCCTGCCGGAACCGCGGCGCCGCGCTGAGCTTGGCGCACAGTCCGCGGCTTAGGGGAATCTTCGTGGCGTGGGGGGCATGGGGTTCATCCGCCTCGCGCCGGGACCGGGCGCTGTCGAACCGTCGCCGATTGCCGGTTGATTCACGGGCGGCTGTCGTGTTCAATCGGTGCTCGGGCGTTTGCCCTCAGGAGAATCATGGCCGAATATCTCGTCCTGGCCCGGAAGTACCGCTCGCAGACCTTCGACGAAGTCGTGGGCCAGGAGCACATTGCGCGGACGCTGAAGAACGCCATCACCTCCGGGCGCGTCGCCCACGCGTACCTGTTCACCGGCACGCGGGGCGTCGGCAAGACGACCATGGCCCGCATTCTCGCCAAGGCCCTGAACTGCCTGAAGGCCGACGAACCCACCACCGAGCCGTGCAACCAGTGCGAGGCGTGCATCGCCATCGGCCGGGGAGACGACGTGGACGTCATCGAGATCGACGGCGCGTCCAACCGTGGCATCGACGAGATTCGCGAGTTGCGGGCCAACGCCATCTACCGTCCGTCCCGCTGCCGGTACAAAATCTACTATATCGACGAAGTGCACATGCTCACGAAGGAGGCGTTCAACGCCCTGCTCAAGACGCTGGAGGAGCCGCCTTCGCACGTGAAGTTCATCTTCGCCACCACCGAGGCGGAGAAGGTGCCGGCCACCATCCTCAGCCGCTGCCAGCGGTTCGACTTCCGCAACATCCCCACGCGGCAGATCGCCGGGCACCTGCAGGCCCTGTGCAAGGCGGAGAAGGTGGAGGCCGACGACGACGCCCTGTTCCGCGTGGCCCGTGCGGCGGCCGGGTCGATGCGGGACGCCCTGAGCCTGCTGGATCAACTGCTGGCCGGCAGCGACCGCAAGAAGATTTCCGACCAAGACGTGGTGCGCCTGCTCGGCACGCCCGGCGACGAGCGCGTCTTGGCGATCGCCGGGGCCATCGCAAGCGGCGATACGGCCACGGCCCTGGGCGAACTGGACGCCATGCTGGCCGGGGGCGTGTCGCTGCTGAGTGCGGTGACGGCGCTGAGCGACGCGTTCCGCAACATGATGCTCGCCGCCACCTGCGGGGCCGACAGCGAGCTGATCGAACTGCCGGAGACGCAGCGCAAGGCCCTGGGCGAACTGGCCGGCACGTTCTCCGTGCCGGTGCTCGTGCAGGCGGTGGGCGTGCTGCAGAACACGCTGCGGAGCGTGCGCGGTTCGAGCGTGGCGCGGGCGCTGGTGGAGGCCGCCGTCGTGCGGCTGGCGGAGGCGGAGAAGTTCGTCGACCCCCAGAGCCTGCTGGATCGGCTGGAGGCGCTGGCCCGCGGGGGCGCCGTTCCGGCCGGGCGTGGAGCCGCCGCGCCCCGGCCCGGCGCCGCGCAAAAAAAAAAGCCCCTCCCGGTAGGTAGCCCCCCCTCGGCCACCGCCGCCGCCGCGCCGGCCGCCGGTCCGAGGGTAGAGCCCCAGCCCGCCGAGGCGCCCAGGCCAGCGCCCCCGGCACGGCAGCTCAGCACCACGGAGAAGAACGAACTGGCCAACGACCCCTCCGTGCGGGATGTGATGACGCTCTTCGGCGGAGAAGTGGCGGACATGCGGCACGAAGCCCCGGCTGTGCTGCCGAACGATGAATCGGTAGTGGATTCGGAAGATCAATGACGCGGCATTGGAGTGAATGATGTTC
>Ga0102958_1000258_pt1 | contig 12534 bp, 11 predicted proteins | sample SalPonF2_B_D1_MG_FD_84513 | JGI IMG/M metagenome (GOLD analysis project Ga0102958, IMG submission 84513) | Salt pond soil microbial communities from South San Francisco under conditions of wetland restoration - Salt Pond MetaG SF2_B_D1_MG ...
ATAGTTAATCATAATGATGATTATAAAATTACAGGATTGTTGCCGGGTGCTAAAGAAGTAATTAATTGGCTTTATGAGCTTGGACATTATATTATCATTTGGACTTGTCGAAGCGGAGACTATGAAAAAGAAGCAAAACGATACCTTGATGATAACGGAATAAAATATCATAAAATTAATGAAAATTATGAAGATTTAGATTTTGAAACAGGCAGAAAGATTTTTTATGACATTTTAATTGATGATAAAAATCTTGGATTAAAAATAGATTGGGTTTATTTAAAGCAACTTTTAAAAGAAACAATGATTGAAAAATTAGTGAAAGAAATCATAAATATAAAAAATGCATCAGGCGCTTATTTTCAAGAACCTCTCATGCAAAGAGGATTACCCAATGAAGATGGTGATAATTCTCCAGACATGGGTGAAGCAGTTCAAAAAATGTATGATGGTATAGAAGATACTCCAAGCAAAAGATATGATCAACTTAGTATTATGGATGATTCAAGAGATTGGATAGATGATGAAGTTTTACTGCATAGATTGAGAGATGAAAGAGCAAATTCGCTTGATGAAAAAAGGATAAGCAGTGTTTTAGAGGATAAAATTGAAGAATTAGAAAATTTTACAGACATACAATGTAATGATGGAAATTGGAATTACGATCCATATATGCATGGTATGGCAAACGGAATGCTTTTTTCACTTTCATTATTAAAGGATGAAGAACCAAAATATTTAGATGCGCCTGATAAATGGTTATCTAAAAAAGAAGCTAAAATTAAAAAAGCAATATATACTGACGAATGGGATCCTTATATAAATCCTAAAGGTGTAGGAGAACATGTGCCAATGGCTATTATGGCACCAAATGAGAAGATCATACAAGATATTCTTAAAACTCCACTTACTTATAGACCATATATAAAAAAGAGGCATAAATATCATCGTGATGAGACTCAAAAATATCTCACAGTGGATGATGATTTAGAAAATCAGATGTATTGGCAACAAGATGGCTTGCATAGAACAAAAGGAATTTAATCATGGTAAAAATGCATGCTCGTGGAGATGTTCTTTTAGCTAATGTAATTGAAACACTTTTGAAAAATGGTTGGTATGGTGGGCAATGGGTACGTTATGTTGGAAGAAGAAAAGTTGATTTAGCAACTGAATCTGAATATGCAGGATTTTTATTATTAGGACATCGTTTAAAAGATCTTCATGGATATCCTTACAATTATACAGAAGGTTATGGAGAAACAATTCCATACGAATATGAAAACAAAGCTGTAAATGCTTATGGACAAGTAGCTATTATTGCTGGTGGTGGAGACTATGATTTTAATGAAAATGTGTATGATACAACAAAAACATATACATATAATCAAACATTGTTTGTAAACAATAATTCAGTTTTGACAAATGTAGATTCTGGAAATTCTTCAATAGGATTAGTAAATGTGATTCCAAGTGATAATAATGGATGGCTTGGAGTCAATTTAAAATATTAAAGGATAATCATGCCAATTCCAAAGTTTATAGATCAAAGTCCTCAAAATGGTTTTATTGGCGCACAAATAAATGCTCCAATATTTTTTCGTATTGAAGATGATGATGGTTTAAATTTATCAACACTTAAAGTTCTTGTTGAAAATGTAGCAGTGATTGACGGGGGTGTTTTTCAACCTGGATATACTGGAGCCATTACTAATGAAAACCCTACGCCAACTGCTGTAAGTGTTGTTATTGTACCCAATGCGAATTGGCCGTATTCAACTGAAATAAATGTAGCTGCGCAAATTGAAGATAATACTTCTATTTCTGGAATTGGCACTTGGAGTTTTTTAACTATTGTTGATCCAGATAATACTGCTCCTATAGTTTCAGCTACTCCTAAAGGAAATACATTTAATCAAACAATTTCAGTAACATTAGCAGCTAATGAACTTAATACAACAATTTATTATACACTTGATGGAAGTGATCCAACATTAGCTTCATCAACATATACTTCTCCTATTTTTATTTCTAATGAAGGTGAAACGGTTCTTAAATTCGTAGGAATTGATGATTCAAACAATAGTGATTTAACTAGAACTGAGATTTATAATATTGATACTGTGGCTCCAAGCACTGTTGCAGTTCCTCCGGGTGGACAATTTTTTAGTTCATTAGAAGTTAATTTAAAGTCAGATGATCCAACAGCAAAAATATTCTATACTGTTGATAATAGTTTACCAACGACTTCATCTGATATGTTTTCAACACCAATTCAAATTCCTGATAATAAAATTACGAATTTGAAATTTTTTGGAATTGATGATGCTGGAAATCAAGAATCTGTAAAGACTGAAACATATAATATTTTTCTTGCAAAAAATAATATTATAGTTAAAAATGTTCATGTAAGACATGCTTATATTAGAAATGAACTTGAAATTGTTTGGGAAGATATGTGGCCAATTAATACAAATGTTATTGGTTACAATATTTATAGATCGGATGAAGAACTCGGAGAATATAAAAAACTTAATAAAGATATTATTCCAATAAATCAATATATTGATAAAACGCTTGATGTTGAAATTGTAGAAGAAGATGTAAGTGAACAATTTAGAAGAACAATTAACATTAGTAGTGAAGTTAATGATGATTTTTCAACTTCAAAAATTAATCCGAGAAAATGGACTGAATCTGATTTAGCTGAAATGATGTTTCAGTTTAGAGGACTTATTTTTAAAGATTCTGTTGGATTGACTCAAACGAGTAAAATCACTTCTAAATTTAAATTAAAAGGTGATTTTGATATTGAAACTGAATTTCTTCTTGAAGATTGGTCAGAACCAGGAACAAAAATTCAAAGTAGTTTATTGAGAGTTAAAAGGGATGATAATAATTACATCCAGATTGGTCGTGAGAGAAGCCAGACGGCCAATGTTTATAGTAGCAATAAATACACTAATGGGAATCCTGATCTTCCAATAACAGTCTCTTCTGTGGACGTAGAAGGACGTTATAGAATAGTAAGAAATGGAAATATAATTTCAACATATTTTTATGATAATTCAAATGATGCATTTATGCTTCATCATACATTTAATAGTTTTTCAGAAGATTTATATGTAGAATTAGTTGGAGTTTCTGCAGATAAAGCTATGGAAATTAGATGGTTCAATTTTATTTTAAATAGTGGGACTCCCGTTATTATAGAACCCCTTAATCCTTTGAAAGAATACGTAATAGGTGTTAGTAAAACTCCTATCGTTGATTCTACAAATACAAATACACCAACAGATGATATTACAGAAGTTGAAGTATTTATTAATGGAGCCAAAGCTGTTATTAAACGTGTTGAAGGATATGAAGGATGTATTTATCTTGAAACTGATAAATGCTGGGATGAAGTTGCAAAACAATATTATGTTCCACCAGTTCCAGATGAACATTCAACTATTCTTGTAAATTATAAAACACCACTTCATACAACAAAAATAGATTTACGTAAAAATCACTTTTATAAAATAACTGCTCTTACAGATTGTGATGAAACTGATTTAGGAGTTATTCAACCTTCAAGCTTACAAAGCGAACAAGTTGATTGGATATATGCAGAAGCAATTAGAAGAAATAGTTGGTTAAGAGAACAAGCTGGAGAAAGAGTACTTCTTTATATTCAAAAAAGAGCTGGGTCACCCTGCAGATGTTTGGGAAAAGCAATGCTTGAACGGACTCATAGAAAAGCAAATTATGATTGTCCACATTGTTATGGAACAGGATTTGAAGGTGGTTATTTTGGACCGATAAATATTATAATTGGAAATCTTACATCTGAACATAGAATAAATCAAACTGAAAGAGGATTGAAACTTCAAAATCAAGTAGAAACATGGACTGGTCCTTATCCTATTTTGACTCAACGAGATATGATACTTAGAAGAAATGGAGACAGACTTGCAGTAGGACCAATAACAAAAACTGAAGGACCAAATGGAGTATTAATTCAACAACATTTCAGTGTAGAAGTAATTGACGCAACAGATATTCGTTATAAATTACCGATTCAACCACTTCCAAATCAATATACTCCACCTTCACCAATTGATAAACAAGGAACAACAATTCCTGAAGTTGTATCTCCGAAGGAAAGAGAAGAACTTGTTACAAATTTTGATACACCTGCAGATGATACTGAATATGAAAAACAAAAGAAACATGACAGTAATTCTGCAGTAGATAGAATAAAACGGGGAAGAAGCATAACATTCGAAAATCATAATTATTAACAATAGGAGATAAATAATGGACAAAATTCAAAAAGTGCTAGTTAAAGCTGGAAGAAAAGATTTGGCAATTGAATATTATAATAAAATTGCTGGAAAAATAAAAGGGCCAGGAATTCCTGATGGAACTGGACCCATGAAAGATAGCGAAGAATGTCCTTATAAAAAAGAAGAAAAAGAAGCCGCTGGCAAATGTCCTGAAGAAGGATGTATTGGTAAAAAACCCAATGGTAAATGGGGCGTTATGTCAAATAAAACTGGAAAATGGTGGGATGCAGATTATGATACTAAAGAAGATGCAGAAGATGCATTGAAAGCTTATCATGTTCAAAAAGGTGGCTCAAAAACAGCAGGTATCGGTTATGAACTTTATGCAAAAGAATTAGATAGAGTTTCTGCGCAATGTAATACTATTAATGATTATGCAAAAAACTTGCAAAATTAGTAAGAAACAATGCAGATGATAGAAAAAAGAAAAAAGCTCTCAAAGATTTAAAAGGGTATGTGAATGTTTTAAATGGCGAAATGAAAGGGATCATTTCAGATATCAATAATTTAAAGGGATATAAAACAGCAGGTGAAGAGAAAAAGGCTATTTATTATAAAAGAGCAAAAGAATTAAAATATTGGAATTCAAGAAATACTGAAGTTTTTGTTCAATGCGATTCATTACAAAAAGCGAAAAAAATAATTGAAAATTCAAAAATTGAACAAAAATTAATTATTAAAGCTGGGCATAAAGATTTGGCCCAAGAATATTTTGATAAAGTAGCTAAATACATTACTTTAAAAGATATATCAAGTCCTTATATTTCTACTTTGCAATCTGGGGACTCGGGTTTAGGTTTTAAAGTAGATGGAAAAGAAGTTAAACTTTCAAAAGATGAAGCTATGAATTTAACTTTGCAATTAAATGCGATGATAAAACGTTTAAAGTAAAATAGGAGACAAATAATGGGACTTTTTAATGGGATTGCTATTCCTGATCCAAGAAAAGGAAGTAATCAAAACTTTAATACGAAAGAAGGCGCCAGGGATGGTGGCGTAAGTTCAGAACCAATTAAAGATATTGGTCATACTGAAAACACTTTAAATGATGATCAAAATCCTCATATTCCTGTAGATAATAATCAAGAAAAATTTGCTGAAACTCTTCTTCAAAATGAAAGAACTTATGAATCAGTAAAACCTCATAGAGAAGATGATGAAGTTACTGTTCCATATACAAGTGATTTGAGAGAAGATATTGAAGACGATAAAGTGTATGAAGAAGAACAAGATTTAAAAGCAGATGTTGAAGAACCCATGCTTGAAGCCGGTAAAAGAGTAAAAGACACATTTAATCCACGTATTACAGGTCGTGATGTTGGCGGAGGCAACGCCCAATATAACCCTGATGGAACTAATCCAGATGCAACTTTTACTAAAGAAGAATTGCCTAAATTAAGACCAGAATATCTTTCTTCTGCATTGTATACAGAAGCAAAAGATTTTGTAGATGAAAAACATTATCAAACAATTATTACAACTCATAATCAATGGATGGATCCTTATACTGGCAGAGTCCATCTTTTTGAAGATCTTCGTCAATCTAGTAGAGACAATGACGCTCTTGATGATATAAGGGGAATCTAATATGAATACTGAAAATATCGTAAATGAAATTTTCAAAGATGCTAAATATCTTTATCAAGATGAAAGAGATAGATTAAACAAAAAACTTAATGAATTACGTGCAGCTTTAAAAAAGTGCAAAAACATTTGATAATTGGCTAGATCCATCAGGAAAATTTAAAGATATAAAAACTTTTTTAAGCACAATTGACGCAATGATTCGTATTTTAAAGAAAATGAAATAAAAGAAAAGAAAAATTATGAAATTACATCCACATGTTATTATAGCTCCGACTCATGGTTATAAAAGAAAAATCGATGAAGTCAATGATGATATTAAAAATCAAGAAGATGCAGTAAATCTTGAAGAAAAAATACCATCAAGACAACCTGAAGCTGGAAAAGTAGCGCCAAGTAATACTCAAACAAAACGATATCATGATATGCGCCCCATTCATGATGCTAATGAAAAAATTGATAGTAAAGTAAGAAAACGTTTTGAAAATTATGAAAGAACCAAAAATAAAAATGGTGTTTTCTTTCCACAAATAGCAGAAAAAAATAACAAACATATTAAGGGAATAAGTGATGAAGAAGTATGAATTAAAATTAAGGAAATTAAAACATGCCAAAATTAGTTGGGGCTCTACGTGTTAAAAACGAAGAGCTTTTTTTAGAACGAACAATTGAACAAGCTTGCTCTTATATAGATGAATTAGCAATTCTCGATGATTTTTCAACTGACAAAACTATAGAAATCATTAGCAGAATTTGTTATAAATGCAGTACCCCCTACCGCATAATTTATTCCCCAGATAAAAGATACCATGAAGGACGAGATAGAGACCTTCTATTAAATCTTGTACATGAAATGAATGCAGATTGGTGTATTCAAATAGATGCTGATGAAGTATATGAAAGAAATTTTGCAGATTCTGTAAAAAAATATATGTCTATGAATATTGATGTAGTTTGGATTGGTGTATGCCAAATGTGGAGCGTAGATGAAAAACCATGGTATGATGTAACAACTTTCAGAACGAATAATGGATGGAGCACAAGCTTCTATCATGACGGAATTGGAATCCAACATAACAGACCCGCATTGTTTCGTATATATGAAAGCCAGAGAAAATCTGGGAGCGCCAGAGACCACGGATATCTATGCCCTATAGAATTACATGATAGCAATAAATGCTTATACCCGCTTCAAATATTTGCACATTTTGGATATGCTACCCCTTCATTAATTAAAAAGAAATGTGAAAGACATGGCAATATTCCACCAGTAACTAAGGAAGAATTAGAGGGAACAGATTATGGGCTTGATTATAATCCAGAAAATTGGAATCCAACTGAAGCAATAAAAGCTTTTGAAAAAGAATGGCTACAAGTAGATAATGTTGATTTAAAAGAATTAAATAGAAAAATTTGGCTATAAAAAGTATATCATATAATTTTCTTATATAAAACTTATATGGGTACATGTGGGAGAAAGATAGATAATATATTATAAGGTTAAAAGTAAGAACTATATTTATAAGATAAAAGTTAGATTATTATTCTCAAAATTAATAAAGACTCTCAATAATTTAATAAAGAAAACATCAATAATAAGTATAAAATAATAATATTATGATAGCAATATGTGTAGGAATAAAGAATAGAACAAACCAATTAATACATTGTTTAATAAACAGTATGAATGAATGTTACAACAACAAACAACTAATTTTAAGTGTATATGATTGTGGAAGTAAAAATATACAAACAACAAAAGATTATTGGAAAGGTGAATATATTTTACAAACAGAAAAGAAACAATTTAGTAGAGCCTATTCTTTTAATAAAGCTGTAGAAGGAACAAACTGTGATAATATCTTTTTATGTGATGCAGATATGACATTACCAAAAGATTTTATAGAACAGTTTAGTGAAAATGTAGCTCAAAATACTATATGGTTCCCAATTTGTTATAGTTTACATGAAAACAAACCTCGTAAGATAAATGGTGAAGAAAACGGATGGTGGAGAGACTGTGGTTATGGGATGGTTGGATGTAAAAGGAATGATTATTGGATTCTTGGGGGATTGAATGAATCTTTTAAAGAATGGGGCGGAGAAGACAACGCATTTTATGATGCAGTTGAAAAAATGAAAATGAGAAGAGTGAGAAAAAACAGTATTGGATTATTTCATAATTGGCATCCACATCAATGGCAGGAAAAGTATGATTAATTTATATGTACCAATTAATGAAAAATTAAAAAAACATTATAGTTATCCAAGTTTAGATCTTCCAGAAGGATTGATAAGATATTCAATAGAAGGAAAAAATTATAATATAAATATTGTTAGCAGTTTTTCAGAGGATAAAATTGATGCTATTTTTAGTATGTGGGGAGCAGCGATAGAGGGAAATGATGAAGAGTATAATAGAAAGATTAATGGATTAATAATAGATAAAAAAGTAAAACTTTTTACATTTTGGGATGATATACATTGGTGGGATAATGTAGGATTGCAAAGTAGGCTTCAATGGTTTAATTTGGCTGATTTAATATTTTTTCCTTATTATAAAAGATTTATTCAATACAGAGAATATTCTCAATTTGTAGAAAAAGCTAGATGGTTACCATGGTGGGCTCCAGAATGTTGTTTTAGTAATGATATTCCTTATCATATTAGAGAGCCTAAAATAGCTCTTACTGGGAATTGTACTAGTATTTATCCTTTGAGAAAGAAGATATGGGAAAATCGGGCTCATAAAATGATAGAATATCTTGAACATCCCGGATATGAAGGTGAAAAGCCACATGAATATCATGGAAAGAAATTTTATGATTATTTAGTTCAGTATAAAGGGGCTATAGGGGGAAATGCTATAACAACGACTAGAAATGGAATAACGCATGAATTAGATTATACATTAAAGAAGAATTTTGAAATTCTTGGATGTGGTTGTTTGGGTTTTTTAGAAAAAAGTGAAGAGTTAGATGATTTGGGATTTAGAGAGAATCAACATTATATTTCTATTAATTCTGAAAATTGGAGAGAGAAATTTCATAATTTTTCTGCTGCAATGGCATTAAAAGTGAGTAATGCGGGAAGAACTTTTGTTGCTGAGAATCATTCAACAAAGAATAGATGTTTAAAAATTTTTGAGCAAATAAAGAATTGGCACGAGCAATCTGAAATTGAAAAGATAAAAAAGCCAGATTTATCTTCAGTTGAGCCAGAATACAAAGTTGAAGAAACGGTTCCATTTACAACAACGACTGGTGTAAAATGAAAGATTTATCAGATAAATTAACGTGTTTTGTTATAAGTGCAGGTCAAAATCCTAATTATGAGCTTTGTATTAATGCTTTAAAGGCTCAAACAGTTAAATTTAAAATAGATATAATTAAAGATTACAAACCGATGAGTTTAGCTTTTCAACAAATGTTGGAAAGATGTAACACTGATTTTTATATTGAAGTAGATGAAGATATGATTTTGAAATCAGATTCAATTGAAATGATGTATAATGATATTGTAGAATTGCAGAAAGAAAATTCTAAAATAGTTATGACAACATATAGATTGCATGATGTTCATATAGATTTTGATATTTATGGAATTAAAATTTATGATTACAGAATTTTTTGTAATTATCCTTATGATTTGAAAAGTATTAGTTGTGAAGTTGAGCAGCTTGATAGAATGAAAGCAGATGGATACATTTATTATACACGAGAGCCAGTTGTTGGGGATCATTCGCCATTATGGAGTGAGCCATTGATATTTGAAAGATATTTTAATCTTATGGAAAAGTTTAAAGAATATAAATATGCATGGCTTGAGACAGTTCCATTTAAACTTTGGCAAAAATTTCAAAGGGATCCATCTGATTTAAATCTTTATGCTTTGTTAGGTGCTTGTTGGAGTATTATGCAAAAAGATTTAATTATGTTGGGAGAAAAGGATTATACAAAATATGAAAGTGATGAATATAAAAGAATCCGAGATATATTTAACATAGAATTAGGTAATTATACATTGGCAGACAAACCTGAATGGACAGAAGAATATGTTTTTAATAAATATTTGAAGATGCTTGAAATGGGAAAAGATGTAAAGATTGAAAATCTTTCAAAAATTCCAAAATTTTTAATAGAAAAATTAAAGGTTGAACGTACGAATAAGGCGCTTTATTCATTATTAGGAGCTTTTGCAAGTATTATTCATAAAGAAAAAGTAAAAATATTGAATAGATCACCTGAAATGGGAAGAATAAAAAGTTATTTACAATTTCCATCTCAAAGTACATTATATATGACTGGAAGATGTAATTTAAAATGTAGTTTTTGTAGAAGACAACAAATAGATATGACACAAACAGGAGATATGACTCTTCAAGTGGCAAAAGATATAGTTACAAAATTTCCTTTTATTCAAGGTTATTGTTTGTGTGGATTTGGAGAAGTACTTCTTGTTAAAGAATTAATTCCAATAATGAAATATTTAAAGAAAAATGGAAAATATATTGGGCTAATAACTAATGGCGTTTTATTGAGCCAAAGATTACTAGAAATAATGCATTGTATTCCGCAGTATATTAATATTAGTGTTAATGCTTATGATAGAGAGTCTCATGAAAACATGAGTTCAACAAAGACGTGGGATAAGGTTATATCTGGAATAAAGGATTGTGTAAAAAATAAAATTGAGACTCATTTATCATTTGTGGTAAGTCATTATAATTGGGATAAAGTTCCATTTTATTTGAAATTGACTAAGGAGTTGAGGGCTAAAGCAGTACTTCATAATTTACTTCCGCATGATTTTGATACTAACAAAGAATTTTTAAAAGATGCATTAACGTATGATGATATTCCAATGATTAATAAAATGAAAAAGGATATTAATGCTGATATTTGTATTCGATGGCCAATTTTAATTGGAGAAAAAATTGAACGAAATTGTCAAAGTCCGTGGAATATGTTGGGATTTGATGCGAGTGGAAATATAAGCACATGTATGAGCATTGAAGAGCCTAATTCAAAAAATGGAAATATGTATGAACATGTAGTATGGCATAACGATTATGCGAATAGAATGAGAGAAAGTATAACTGGAGAACAGTTAAATATGTGTAAACATTGTTTTAGAAATTATGAAAAGCCCGGAAATGATGGGTTAACAGAATACAACATTTAAGAGGAAAAATGAAACAACTTCATATAGAAAAAATAATAGATCAATATGGTTGGTCGTATGATTTTATAGGGCGAGAACAACAACGATATACAAGACATAAATTAATAATAAGTCGATATGATGAAGTAAAGTTTGACAATATCGATGTTATTTATATTCACAGTCCCAATATAGATCCGGATCTTTCAAATAATGTGCCTCTTCAAGCTAAAGAAAAAGGAATAAAAGTAATTGGCGCTTATGGTGGAGATCCAAAATATTGGCATACAGATACGGAGGTTAGATATAGTTATTGTGATTTGATTGTAGCGATATCTCCAGAAACATATAAATTTGCAAATAAAATTTGGAAAGATAAACCAGTAATTTTCTTACCTGAAAGTGTTGATACTGAATATTTTAAATTTAAAGAATTGAATGATGAACATTTTAATGTTGGTTGGGCTGGAAGCAAATTTCCGATTAAAAGAATTGAATTATTGGAACAGTTAAAATATGAAGTTATTAAAATGAGTGAATGGGGATTTGATCTTTTTAAGAAAAATCGGTCTCATGATTATATGAGAGATTTTTATCATAATTTGAATTGTTTTGTTTTAACAAGTAAAACTGAATGTATGCCGAGGGTAATAATGGAAGCTATGAGTTGTGGGCTTCCGATTGTTTGTACTAATGTTGGCAATATTCCTTTTTTGTTAGATGAAAACTGGATAGTTTCAGCTGAGCCAAAAGAAGCTGTAGTTAGCGAAATGAACGAAAAGTTGAAAGAGCTTCATGATGATTTTGATTTACAAACTTTTGTGGGATTGAGAAACAGAAAATGGATTGAAGATAAATTTTCATGGAAAGTTAATCAGCCGATGTGGGATGACGTATTTGAAAATTTAGCAAATGATAACATTGACAAAATTATAGAAGACAATAAAAAATATCTTGATTTATTAGATTCGGAAAAAAAATATTTTCCAGTTGATGTTAAAATCACTAAAAATATAAAAATAGCGTATCTTGTTCCGGGAACTGGAATTAGTGGAGGAATTGCAGTAGTATTACAACATGCTAATAGACTTATTGATAAAGGATATGACGTAATATTATTACTTAATGAAGGAAAAGAAGAAGAATTATCATGGTTTAAGGGAAACAAAGTTCCGATTATAAGCAGTACAATGGACTATAGATATGCTGCAGATGATATTGATATTTTGATAGCAACTGGGTGGGAAGCAGCGAGCAGAATTTTTTCAACGGATACTATACAAGCTAAGAGAAAAATTTATTTTGTACAAAGTGATGAAAGAAGATTTACAGATAATGTTGATGTTAAAAAATTAATAGATGCTACATATAAAATGGAATTTGAATATATGACAGAAGCAAGATGGATTCAAAAATGGCTTAAAGAGGAATATGGACATGAGGTTCAATATGTTCC
>Ga0102958_1000265_pt1 | contig 12419 bp, 10 predicted proteins | sample SalPonF2_B_D1_MG_FD_84513 | JGI IMG/M metagenome (GOLD analysis project Ga0102958, IMG submission 84513) | Salt pond soil microbial communities from South San Francisco under conditions of wetland restoration - Salt Pond MetaG SF2_B_D1_MG ...
GAAATTCTTTCCTTTGAAGAACTGGAGCGTCTCACAACTATTTTTTGTGCACTGGGAGTAGATAAAGTCCGGGTGACGGGCGGAGAACCGTTTTCCAGGCGGGGCTGCCTTTCGTTTTTGACAAGACTGCGGAAAATCGAAGGGGTGAAGTATCTGCATATCACTACAAACGGGGTAAAAACCTCGAGATTTCTTGATGAACTTGCCGCAGTTAGTCTTGACTCCATTAATATAAGCCTTGACACTCTTGACCATAAGAGATTCTGGAAAATCACAAGGCGTGATTATCTTGAAGCCGTTCTTCAGACTGTGCACGGTGTACTCGCGCGAGACATCCCCCTCAAAATTAACAGTGTCGTTCTCAAAGATACGAGTGATGATGAAATTATCCAACTGGCCGGGCTGGCCCGGGATTTTCCCATTGCTTTACGATTTATAGAAAAAATGCCGTTTTCAGGAACAGTGCGATCAGGAAAACTTGAAAGCGGTAATTTGTCTAAGCGGTTGAAAAGAATTTTTCCAGTTATTGAAGAATGTGCAAGCCTTCCACCGACAACTGCACGAGTTTTTTCTCTACCTGGCTATAAAGGAAAGCTTGGTATTATAGAAGGCTATTCAAGGCTGTTCTGTGCAACATGTAACAAGGTGCGCATTACGCCCACCGGCATGCTGAAAACCTGTTTGTATGATAATGGCGTCCTTGACTTGAAGAAAATGCTTCGCACAGGATCAAAGGATGAGGAAATAGCAGCAGTCATTTTAAATTGCCTGCAAAGAAGGTGTGTAAACGGCCATGAGGTAGAGCAGCTTATCAAACGAGCTTCTGAACCATCCATGGCCAGTATAGGGGGCTAGTAAATATAAAATTTAAGGAGTAATGACCAGATGATCGATGTGAGTCCCAAGTTCAACTCGTTACGTTATGCACTGGCAGAAGGTTATTTATATGGCAGGAAAGGAACCCTGCAGAGGGTATTTGATAAGACCGTACCCAAAGGGGATGTGACCGAGGTGGCGCGAGCTGCCGGAATAAACGCTGCGAAGCGTTGTTCTGACTGGATTACCTTCTGCCACCCGATCCCTCTTGACTGGGTTGGAGTTAAGCTTGAACAGGAAAAGGAGAAAATAAAGGTTACTGCCGAGGTCCGTTCGGTATGGAAGACCGGCGTTGAAATGGAGGCGATAACAGCAGTCTCGGCAGCGCTTTTGAATGCCTATGATATGCTCAAACCCCTTGATGATTCGCTCTCTTTTGGCGATATCCGGGTGGTTAAGAAAAAAGGAGGGAAAAGCGATTTTTCCGATTCATTTAAAAAGGACCTAAAGACAGCAGTCCTGGTTATATCGGATTCTACTCATGCAGGAAAACGCAAGGATAATTCCGGTAAAATAATTCAGGAGTTTCTTGTGGATAAACCTGTAAAGGTTGATTTTTATGAGGTGCTTCCCGATGAAAGGGAAATTATCTCAGAAAGGCTGTGTAAGCTGGCGGATAATGAAAAGGTGAAACTCATTTTCACCACAGGCGGTACCGGTCTGGGGCCTCGTGATGTAACACCGGAAGCAACCCTGGCAGTCATTGATCGGTCAGTGCCCGGAATTGTTGAGGCCATAAGGAGTTACGGCAAGGATCGTACCCCTTTTTCCATGCTTTCGCGTGGAGAAGCTGGAGTGAGAAGGAATTGCGTTATTATTAACCTGCCCGGCAGCTCTAAAGGGGCGCTTGAAAGTCTACAGGCACTCTTTCCCGGATTATTGCATATTTTCCCCATGTTACAGGGGAAAAGTCATGCTGAGTCCAACCATAAAGATTAGTACAGGATTAAGAAGAAATGACATATGTCGAGGCGGTCTGTTTAAGTCATAAGAAGGGGATCGTAAAGAAAGAGCAGGACAAGGTTGAAGCCCTTGAAAACTGGGGTATTGAAGGTGATGCCCATGCCGGGGACTGGCACAGGCAGATTTCCCTGCTGGCTGGAGAGAGTATTGACGGCGTCAAAGAGGTTCTGCCGACTCTCAAGAATGGGGCTTTTGCAGAAAATATCATAACCCGGGGCATGGATTTAAGCAGTCTGCGCATAGGAGACCGGTTACAAATCGGCGATGAGGTTATTCTGGAAATTACCCAGATCGGCAAGGAATGCCACAACAGCGGCTGCGCCATTAAAAAGGCCACAGGTGACTGTATCATGCCCAGGGAAGGAATATTTGCCCGGGTGATAAAAGGGGGCACCCTCAAAAAAGAACAACAGATCAGGATTGTTTAGTTGCCTAAGTTATTAATTAAAGTCCCAGAGCATCGGCCGCTTTATCAAAATCATTCGACTTGATATAAACGATATACCCGAAGCTTCCCTGTCCGTCTGTTACACCGCTTGCTGAGTAAACATTTACCTCGGCCGCATAGATCTTGCGGTGTATTTCCGCCAGAGCTCCAAGCTCATCATCACCCTGTACCAGAAATGCTTTGTGGGGGCCGTCCAGATGCATGCCGATTCTGCCTGCTTCATGTCGGAGCTGCGCCGGGTCTTCAGGGAAAAAAGTCAGTTGTGTAACGCTCGGTCCTACAGGAACGGCAGTAAAGGCCTGAAGATTGATGCCGAGGCCGGCCAGCTGGGAAAGGAACTTGTAGGCTTCGCCAGGTTGGTCTGCAAGGGTTGTGTGAAAGTACTCAACCTTTGAAATTTTAAATTCCATAGCTTCAGCCTCCTGTAAGGTTTGTCACAAGAACAGAGAAGCAATCATTGCCTAAATAAGCTGAATCATCCAAAGAGGTATTGGTAATTAAAAAATATAATAATTACCATTAATGGAATCTAGTATCCTGTCAACAAAAATTGTTGCGACCAAGTTTTGCAGAAAAGTCAGAATTTCAATAATTACTAATAAAACTATTGAATGGGAAGTGATAATATGTAACTAGTTGTTTTATGTTGAGGTTTTCATCATGGGACGTATAGTAAGCATTCCCAGAATCAAGACAATTTCAGTTTAAATCCAGCGGTAGCAAGAATGAAAAGACTTTTATCAACTCTATTTGTCCTCGCCATCTTCCTCACTCCCGGTTTGACTTTTGGAGTTGAAGGCGAATGTATTGAAGGTGACTGTGTTAATGGTCAAGGAACATTTGCATATTCCAATGATGAAACATATGCCGGGTCATGGAAGGATGGGAAAAAACACGGTGAAGGCACCTATACATTTCCTGATGGTCAGACATATATAGGGGAATATAAGGATGGTCAAAAACACGGTGAAGGCACCTATATATTTCCTGATGGTCGAAGATATACAGGGGGATGGAAGGACAATAAATTCCACGGACAGGGCACCTATACATTTCCTGGCGGTCCGACATATATAGGGGAATATAATGATGGTCAAAAACACGGTCAAGGAACAGAGACATTTCCTGATGGAGCTAAATATAAAGGGGAATGGATGGATAATTTGCCAAACGGTTATGGAATTATAATTTATCCTGATGGTGATACATATGAAGGGTCATGGAAGGATGGGAAAAAACACGGCATGGGTGTGGAAGGCACTCCTGGTGGTGAGAAAAAAAAGGGATATTGGTTGCATAACCTTTATGTAGGAAAGGATAAACCCGAGGAACTGGAAGAGAAATAACCACCCCAATTAATTGTCGACAATTTCTGTTTAACGAGTAATATTTGTCTTTCTCCCGAAGTAAAATATCTTGCAAAAATCCTGACTTTCTGCTTGGAATTTAGCCAATATAGAAACCGGAGAGGAAAATCAGGCCCCGGTTCAGGTTTTATTTGTTCAGATTTCTTCTGGAATCATGGTTTTATTGGGAGAGTCAGACGGGAAGTCAACCTTGCGTCATGAAAGGCGGACTTTTTCACAGTTTTTTCTCAAAAATAAATACACTTCACCCCCCCAAAAAATATTCGATGTAAAACTCAAATGTCAAATGTATGGAAATAAATTATACATTTCAATCAGCAGTAATTTAGTACCAAGGTACAATAGATTTATTCATATAAATAGATTTATGTAGACATAGAGACAGGAGGAGAAGCGGACAATGCCCGCAAAGAAAGTCATTATGCAACTCGTCGAAACAATTCACTATTATATCAATTGCTTGACAAGATTTTGCTTCATCGCAAAATAGTAATGGCGGAAATGATTTCAAACATCCATGATCAACCAGGGGCTCTGGCCCCGCTATTCTGGAGCAGGAAAGCAATTTTACTGTGATGGCAACTAGAAATGACAACTCAATTGGCATTTCTCGTAGAACTTGCAAACAATTAAATATCCCGGAATTACAGAACTAAACGCTATGAAATTTTTCAAGCATATTCTTATTCTGTTTTATGCATTGAGCTTTTTTCTTCTGCCAGCATTTTCCCCTGCCGGAGAAATTGACGAACTCAGCAGCAAGGCGGAACAAGGTCACGTTGAGGCGCAATTCAAGTTGGCTGACGCCTACTACTCAGGAACAGGCACCAGGAAGAATCCGGAACAGGCCTTTTTCTGGTATGAGAAGGCAGCCCAGCAGGGGCATCCGAAAGCGCAAAGGGCTTTGGGAGCCATGTATGAGCTGGGCAAAGGCACAGCCAAGGAACCGGAACAGGCGGCCTTCTGGTACGAAAAGGCCGCGGAGCAGGGTCTGGCCCGGGCCCAGACAAACCTCGGAATTCTTTATGAAACCGGTGAGGGTGTTGCACAAAACCATGACACTGCTCGTATGTGGTATGAAAAAGCTGCAGAACAGGGCTATGCCAGGGGCCAGACCTATCTCGGCCGCATGTATGAGCTCAGCATAGGCGTTGCAGTTGACTATACAAAGGCCTTTTACTGGTACGAAAAGGCAGCGGAACAGGGCTATGCCAGGGCCCAGACCAATCTCGGTGCCCTGTATGAAGCAGGACAGGGCGTTGAGCAGAACTATGAACAGGCCGTTGTATGGTATACGAAGGCTGCCCAGCAGCGATATGCCAGGGGCCAGTTTTACCTGGGCCGCATGTTTGAGCAGGGACTGGGAGTAGAAAAGGATCTGGCTCAGGCATCAATCTGGTATACCAAGGCAGCAGAATTGGGCCATATCCGGGCCCGGCAACAACTTGCCAAGGTGCAATCTGAACATGGCAAGACAGATGAAAAAATAAAAGAAGAAAAACAAGGGATTGCAGATCAGGCCCAAGTAGAAGGCTTAACAGTCGCGCCTGCCGAGAAGGAGGAGGAAAAAACAGAGCAAATTACAGCCCCTGCAAAAGATAAATATCTGGCCGCAGTTGAAACGGGAGACCCTGACAGCCAAAACTCTCTTGCCCTGTTATATCTCAACGGTTCCGAGGGCTATGCCCGCGATGCGGAAAAAGCTGCCTACTGGTTTCGCCGGGCCGCTGAGAACGGCAGTGTTGCTGCCCAGAACAATCTCGGCTTACTCTACATGAATGGCGAAGGAGTTGAAAAGGATCAGCAGGAAGCGATGCTCTGGCTGCAAAAGGCTGCTGAAGCAGGCATTGTAGAAGCCCAGAGCAACTTGGGTCAGAAGTACTATTTTGAGGAGAATTATCAAGAAGCGGCATTCTGGCTTCTACAAGCTGCAAAGCAGGGTCTCGCAAATGCTCAGAATAATTTGGCCGTTATGTATTCGGATGGACTAGGTGTTGAACAGAACAAGGAGCGTGCCAAATATTGGCTGCAAAAGGCTGCTGACCAGGGTGACCCGACTGCCCGCCAGAATTTAACCATGCTCATTGAGGAACAAACGGAAGCTTCTGTAAACAGTTTAATGCAAAGCGATTCACAGGGGCCTCCCTCCTCCGGTCCGGCAACTGCAAACAACTCCGGCGCAACAGCAAGCATGCCCGTTACCGAGTCAAAACAAGACTTTGGTTCACTCCAGGCAGCTACAGAACACTTCCACAAGGGCAACCTGTATGCTGAAGAAGGGCAGTTCATCTCGGCCATTTCGGAATATAAACGGGCCATTGAACTCGATCCCAACAATTCCAATACCTATGAGAACCTGGCCATTGCCCTGGCTAAGACCGGTAATTTTAAGGATGCGTTGAAAATTATGCAGACAGCCATCCGTTTAAGCCCTGATGATGCCATGAAATATGCAACTCTTGGGATTATCTATCATGCTGATAATAAGCTGCAAGAAGCCTTGGAGCAGTATATCAAAAGTGTGCGTCTCAATCCAGGCCATGGGGAGATGTATTATAATATGGCCATGATTTACAGTGAACTGGGACAGTTCGAATCAGCGTATAAATGTTGCCTGCAGGCACAAAGCTTAGGCTATGCAGGAAGTTTTGAAGCATTGGTCGAGTTACAAAAGATTAAGCCGGAATTGTCTGCAATTTCAGACGATGAAAATGTAGTTCTTAATTTGCGTCATATAGTTACATCAACAGCTGCGGAGGCCGAACTTGTCCTTGGGAGATTGCACGGCGGAGAGGATTTTATCCAGCTCGCATCCCAGTATTCTCTTCCGCCCTTTAATTTGAACGGCGGCTATTTGGGGCCTTATGATCCCAAAGAACTCATTCCGGTCATCTCAGAGGTTGTGGTGCCCCTCACTCCTCTTGCCTTCAGTCCTGTGATCGAAACAAGCACCGGCTTTCATATCTTTCAGAAATTTATGGTCGGTGCAAATTTATTGGCATCCCAGTAGCTATTACCCTTATTCATATTTTCCACAGCGCCGGGCCGTATTCTGGATCTGCATAAGACAATACAACTCCTTTTTAAATAACAAGGGCAGGGCCATTTCTGACCCTGCCGCACTTACAGTGAAACAGCATCCCGGCTCTTCCTGAAATAAAGGGCAGGGAAAACAGATTGCTACTAGCTGTCTGTTATTTGGACATTTGGAGAAATGCCTTTGATCCCAAGAGAAGAACAGTGGTTAATTAAACTTCTCAACAAATATATCTGGTTAGGGGTCAACTTGCCAAATTGGATTCCCCACTGCCGTAAATCTATTAGTTTTGAATCGGATTCTGCAGCCAATTTAACATTCCAGGCTGACTCGCAGGGAATTTCAATGAGGTAATGGCTGTCTGCTATGAGATCAATTGAATTGATGGGACGTTCATCCGGCGCCTTTCTGAGTTCATTATTCGTAAATTTGACACCACCCAGTGAAATATCGGTGATTGATCCTATCGATACGGGCTCATCTGAGTTGAGAATACCAACAATAAGATTTTGCACAAATGCCCGTTTATGCTGCCTCTGTTCTATAAAATCTCTACTCTTTTTCATGTGTAGCGCCCCCTCATTTTTCCAACACTAATCTCTTATAGATATCCGTTATGTCAGTGATATCTCCCGCTGCTGATGAACCCTCATCATTTAATTCACGGGTCTATATTTTATTTTGCATTTGTTATGTACATAAATCTATTTAAGCACATAAATCTATTGTACCTTGGTACTAGATTATCGTTTTTTGTAGAAAGTTTTAGCTGATTGAAATAGCAGATTGTTTATCAAGCTGGTCCTCTGACAGATTCACTATTTGCCAGCGCTCTTTCAACTCTGTGGGCCCCAAAAATGAGTCACAAAACCAAGAACAGAGAAGAAAACAGCGTTATTTGCCCACAGGACTTCAAACGCAATATCAGCCGCCCAGGTATGCTTTTTTTACCTCGGGATTATTGAGCAGTTCTCCGGAAAGCCCCTGCAGCACCAGGCGGCCGTTTTCCAAGACATAGGCCCGTTGGGCAAACTTAAGTGCCAGGCGGGCATTCTGCTCGACGAGCAGGATTGTGGTGCCCTCCCTGTTGATTTCTTTGAGGGCTTCAAACATTGAGAGCATGAGAAGAGGCGCCAGTCCCATGGAAGGCTCATCGAGAAGCATCAGCCTGCGGCCGCTCATGTAGGCACGTCCCACGGCAAGCATCTGCTGTTCTCCGCCGCTTAAGGTGCCGGCCATTTGGGACTTGCGTTCCATAAGACGCGGAAAGATGCTAAAAACCTGTGCAACATCCCTGGCGATGCTGTCCTTGTCCCTGCGGGCAAAGGTTGCCAACTGCAGGTTTTCCATCACGGTCAGGTTGCCGAATAAACGCCTGCCTTCAGGCACGTGTGATATGCCCAGTTGGCTGACAACCTTGTCAGGCTGATACTGCAGAAGGTTCTTACCCTCGAAAGTCATGACAGAGCCTCGGTCAGAGGGGAGCAGACGGGATATGGCACGCAACGTCGTACTTTTACCGGCACCATTAGCCCCGATAATGCAGACGATCTCGCCCTTGTCTATGGAGAAATCAATGGCATGGAGAGCCCTTATCTTACCATAGGAGACATGCAGATTTTTTATTTCCAGCTGCATCAGTGGATGTCCTCACTGCCAAGATAAGCCTCGATTACATGCGGGTTATTTTGGGTCTCCTCTGGCGAACCTTCGGCGATAACTTCGCCGAAAACAAGAGTCTGGATCCTTTCGCATAATTCCATGACAAATTTCAAACGGTGTTCAATGAGTAAGATGGCTACATCAAATTCTTCATGAATTTTCCTGATAATGGAGATCATGCGGTTCAGTTCATCCGGTGTCATCCCTGCCGTAGGTTCATCCAGGAAAAGGACCTTGGGGTTTGTTGCCATGGCCCGGGCCATCTCGACCCGCCGCTGGGCACCGTAAGGCAGGCTGACGGCTAGCTGGGAGCTGAAATGGGCCACATCAAAGGTTTCCAGCAGGTGCATAGCCTTGGCGGTGAGCCTCTTTTCTTCTTGGTGGCAGAATCTGGAACCGAAGAAAGCTCCCCAGATGCCGTATTCAAGCTGCGAATAGCAAGCCATTTTTACATGCTCAAGAACGGTCATATGCCGCCAGAGCAGAAGATTCTGAAAGGTGCGGCCAAGTCCCATGCTCGCGATCTCGTGGGGGTGATGGCCGATAAGGTTATGCCCCTCCAGCTCGATATTGCCCTCTGTCGGGGTGTGAATGCCGGAGATCAGGTTGAAGATCGTGGTTTTGCCGGCACCATTTGGTCCGATCAGTCCCACAATATGACCCGGCTCAAGGATAAGGCTGTAGTTGTGGACTGCCCGTAATCCCCCGAAATAATGTGTCATGTTGTCAACCCGCAGCAGAGCCATAATGTTATTCCTCGACAAATTGCTGCTTGGGTTTCATGAGCTCTTTGGGTTTGAACTCGGTAAAGGCGATAAGACCCGTTGGGCGGAAGAGCATGACCAGGATTAGAAGCAGCGGAATTATGATCCACTTGTATATTTCAAGTGGCCGTAAGGCCTCACTTAAAATGTTGATGCTTACCGCACCCACAATGGAGCCGGTGACCGAATTGAGGCCCCCGAAATACACCATGGCCAGAATTTCAGCCAAGCGCTGAATACCAAAGGAACCGGGATTGACATAGCGCAGAACATGGGCAAAGAGCCCTCCGGCCACCCCGGCCCAGAAAGCCCCGAACATAAAGGTGATGATCTTGGTCTTGCGGGTATTGACCGTCATGGCCTCGGCTGCCAGCTCGTTGTCGCGCACGGCGTTAAGGGCCTTGCCCATGGTTGAACGGACAAAATTGTTGATGATCCAGATACACAGTACCATGACCGTGAAAACCATCGGCAGAGTCGAGTAATGAGGCTGGCTCGACATGCCCCGCGGGCCCCCTAAAAATTCAAGATTTTCGATAAGGCTTTTGACGATAAAGAGAAAGGCAAGCGATATAATGGCCAGATAATCACCGCGGGTGCGGAAGGACGGTATGGCAATGACCAGGGCGCCGATGGCAGCAGCTATGCCTCCTGCGATAAGGGCCAGGGGAAAGAAATAAAGGCCAAACGTTTCGGGCAGCAGGGCATCGCCGAACTGTTTGTCATTGGCAAAAAACAGCAGGGTAATTGTGGATGCCGTATAAGCACCGAGTGCCATGAAACCCGGATGGGAGCAGGAAAACTCACCCATATAACCGTTTATGACATTGATGGAGAGCGTCAGCATGACGGCAATCATGGTGAGTTTCAAGACCAGCAGCCGGTAATCGCTCATATCGGCCCAGAGATGCAGGGCGCCGTAAAAAAGTCCTAGATGAACAAAGGCTGCAACGCTGACTGGTCGTTTATCAAGAAATCCGGCCAGCTTATTTGCCTGTTTGTGCAGGGTCTTGACAATAATGAAAATGGGCAGTCCGTATACCAGGATGAGGTAGGCAATGGTACTCGGGATAAGCAGAGGTTTTTTAAGCACCGAGAGTAAGCCGAACAGTACGGGGATTTTGGGAAGGTCTAGATAGTATGATATGAGGTCGCCCAGGAAGTATTCCACCAGTACTGCGCCCAGGAAACCAAGGAACCAGCCGATGAGCGGGACCGTGGCAAAAAAGCCCTGCAGCCGGGCTCTGAAGCCTTTTTTATGCAGCTGGGATGTGTGGTCCTGAATGTCCATTTTGTGTTTTCCCGTCCGGGGTTCAGGCTATAGTCGAAGTTGGGTGGAGTGCGCCTGGCCGAAGAAGCCGTGCGGCCTGAAAGTCAGAATGAGCAGGATAATGGAGTAGGCAATGACGTCCCGCAGTGTTGACGGGAAGACCCAGGCCACAAAAATTTCGATAAAACCCAGGAGGAAGCCGGCCAGGGCAGCACCGAGAATGGAACCCCGGCCGCCTAGGATTGCAGCGACAAAAGCCTTCCAGCCCAGCAGTATGCCCATATAAGGATCAAGTACCGGGTAGGCGAGTCCGTACAGAATACCTGCTGCAGCGGCAAGGGCGGAGCCGATGGCAAAGGTGAGCGGAGCAATCCTGTTTATGGAGACACCCATCAGGGGAACCACCTCAAAATCAAAGGACATGGCCCGCATGGCCATGCCCCATTTGGATTTTTGGATAAAGCGGTGCAGCAGGTACATGAGGCCCAGTGAAACCCCGACAATAAGTATTTTCTTGTTAGTGACATAGATGCCGCCGAACTGGTAGGTGACCGATTCAATAAGCTGGGGAAAACTGAGCCGGCGGGCGCCGAGAATAGCCAAATTGCCGGTCTCAAGAATAATGCCGATCATCAACCCTGTAATGGCAGCAGATGCCCGGGGCGCATCGCGCAGGGGGCGATACCCCACGCGCTCAATGAATACACCCACAAAAGATGTGATGAACATGGAAAAGAGAATGGTCAGAATGAGGATGAGCCAGCCGGGCAGGGGTATTCCGGTCAGAGCGACAAACCCGAGCAGGGCTGTCGCCACGCCGAAACCGATATATGAGCCGACCATGAAGACATCGCCATGGGCAAAATTGAACAGCATCAGGATGCTGTACACCATGGAATATCCCAGGGCGATCAGGGCATAGAAGCTGCCCCATTGCAAACCGTTTACAATGTTCTGGAGAAAAAGATCCATTCCGGCTTAATTCGGACAAACAGACTTATAGAATTCGTATTCTCCTTTGTCGCTGATCCGAACAATAACAGCGCACTTGATGGGATCTCCTTCTTCCGTAAAGGTCATGTTACCGGTGATACCCATGAAATTCCTGATCTTGGTCATGGAATGCCGGACTGCCTGGCGGTCGGTTTTGATATCACCCGTAAGCTCGCTGGTATTTTCAATGGCGGCCTGGACAAGGCGGAGTGAATCCCAGGTCAGGGCCGCAACATCATCCGGCGTGTAGCCGTATTTTTTCTCGTAACGCTCGATAAATTCTTTGGTGGCACCCTGGGCCCCGGCTGCAGCATAATGGGAGGAGAAAAACAGGCCATAACAGTCCTTGCCGCAGAGGGTTACGGTCTCGGCAGAACCCCAGGAGTCGCTGCCCACTATGGGACCTGTCCAGCCAAGTTCGTGGGCCTGCTGTACAATGAGGGCCACCTCGTTATAGTACTGTGGTGTAAAGAGTACCTGGGCTCCGGATTTGTTTATCTTGCTTAACTGCGAGCTGAAATCGGTGTCCTTGGTGGTGAAACTTTCAAAGGCAACCACAGAGCCTGAACCATGGATTTTTTCCCAGGCCTGTTTGAAAAATTCGGCAAGCCCCTTGGGGTAATCGCTGGCCACATCATAGAGGACTGCCGCCTTGGTAAAGCCAAATTCTTCGGTGATGAAATTGGCCAGAACCGGGCCCTGGAAAGGGTCAAGAAAACAGCCCCTGAAGACAAAAGGACGGTCCTTGGTTGTGTCGGGATTTGTCGACCAGGGGGTGATCATCGGGGTCTCGTAATTGTTGCAAACATCACCTGCCGGCACCGCCTGTTTTGATGACTGGGGTCCTACAATGACAAGTACCTCGTCCTCGGTGATCATCTTGGTGTTAGCCTTTACCGCTGACTCGGCCTTGGCCTCGTTGTCTTCAATAACCAGTTCAACGGGATATTTTTGGCCGCCGATTTCAATGCCGCCTGCTTTCTCGATATCTTCCAGCCACATCTGAGCCGCATATTTTGTGCCTTCGCCAACCTTGGGA
>Ga0102958_1000266_pt1 | contig 12399 bp, 11 predicted proteins | sample SalPonF2_B_D1_MG_FD_84513 | JGI IMG/M metagenome (GOLD analysis project Ga0102958, IMG submission 84513) | Salt pond soil microbial communities from South San Francisco under conditions of wetland restoration - Salt Pond MetaG SF2_B_D1_MG ...
ACCATTTAAAAAGTAAAATTAAATCATTTGTGTCAAACTTTCGTTCCATTCATAATAAATAGTGAAATGCGGGTTTAGAAGACTCTATATTTAAGCTATTAAATTATTAAAAGTTAAATATTACTTAAACACTAAGAATACTTTGAATCAAGCTTTATATTAGTGGTAAAATATTATTTTTAAAATCCATTATAAAACCGTAATTTTGCGTCCTGTTTTTTTATTTATGAAAAAGTTTTTTTATCTAATTATTATTCTCTTTAGTTTAAACGCGTGCAGTGAATATCAAGAGGCACTGAAATCAGAAGATACTGCTGTGAAATTTAAATTAGGAGAGGAATTGTATAATGAAGGGAAATATGATAAGGCTAACAAACTTTTTGCACAAATAGTACCCAGCTACCGAGGGAAGCCTCAGGCGGAGAAATTAATGTATTTGTATTGCCAAACATTTTACCAAACAAAAGATTATTATATAGCTGCTTATCAAATGGAGCGTTTTGCGTCAAGTTATCCAAAAAGTGAAAAGGTTGACGAGATGTCTTTTTTAGCAGCAAAAAGTAATTATATGTTGTCGCCTGTTTATACAAAAGATCAGACAGAAACTAAAAAAGCCATTGAGAAATTACAGGAATTTATTAATTTATTTCCTGATTCAGAGTATTCTGTGGAGGCCAATAAGTTAGTACAAGAACTAGATTTTAAGCTTGAGAAGAAAGCGTTTAGTATAGCAAAACAATATAATCAAATTTCTGATTTTGAAGCTTCTATCAAATCTTTCGATAATTTTATTTTTGATTTTCCAGGTTCCAAGTTGAGAGAAGATGCCTATTTTTATAAACTAGATTCATCTTTCAAAATTGCGATTAATAGTGTAGAAAGAAAAAAAGTAATCAGATTAAATGCGGCTAAAATAAATGCAGATAAGTTTAAAAAGGATTATCCAAACTCAAAATTCATAGAAAATGTTAACGCTATGTATGTTGAACTTGAAGAACAATTAAAAAACTACAGCAATAAAGCTAATATATAATGAAAATAGATTTAAAAAAAACCAAAGCTCCCGTGAATACCGTAACGTATGATCGAAATCAAATTGATGAACCTACAAACAATTTGTATGAGTCTATATCAATTATTTCAAGACGTGCTGAGCAAATTAACTCAGAAATTAAAAAGGAACTTATTGATAAGTTAGAAGAGTTTGCTACTTACAATGATAGTCTTGAAGAAATTTTTGAAAATAAAGAGCAGATTGAGGTCTCAAAATTTTACGAAAAATTACCTAAGCCTCATCAGTTAGCTGTTCAAGAATGGTTAACAGACAAAATTTATTACAGAAATACTGAGGAGGATACTCAGGAATAATTTTATTATGTCAATACTAAGCGGCAAGAAAGTACTTTTAGGCATTAGTGCCGGTATTGCTGCTTATAAGACAGCTTCATTAGTAAGGTTATTTATAAAACAAGGTGCGCAAGTTAAAGTGGTAATGACACCTGCGTCAAAAGAATTTATAACTCCATTAACCTTATCCACACTTTCAAAAAACCCAGTACATTCCTCGTTTACTTCAGAAGAGGATGAAAATGCTGTTTGGAATAATCATGTAGACTTAGGCTTGTGGGCAGATTTAATTATTGTTGCTCCAGCTACTGCCAATACATTGGCGAAAATGGCAAATGGCGTTTGTGATAATTTATTGCTAGCGACCTATTTGTCAGCTAAATGCCCAGTTTATTTTGCCCCTACAATGGATTTAGATATGTATAAGCACCCGAGTACCTTAAGGTCTTTTAAGGTGTTAAAAAGTTTCGGAAATATTATGATTCCTGCAACTTCTGGAGAATTAGCAAGTGGCTTAATTGGAGAAGGACGAATGGCAGAACCTGAAAATATTGTTTCATTTATAGAAGATGATATTTTAAATAAGCTACCATTACGTGGAAAGAAAGTGCTTATTACGGCTGGACCAACCTATGAGGCGATAGATCCTGTTAGATTTATTGGAAATCATTCTAGTGGAAAAATGGGCTATGAAATAGCTAAAGAAGCAGCGAAATTAGGTGCTGAAGTTATTCTGATTTCAGGACCAACCCATGAAACTGTTGCGAATAATTTGATTAAAATAGTTCCAGTAGTATCCGCTGAAGAAATGTATACAGCCGTGCATGAATATTTTCGTGAAGTTGATATTGCAATTCTTTCAGCAGCCGTTGCCGATTTTAAACCAAAACAAGTTGCTCGTCAAAAAATAAAAAAGAAAGATAACACGTTAGTATTAGAGTTAGAAAAAACTAAGGATATTTTAGTCTCATTAGGAGCTATTAAAAAACAGCAGTATTTAGTTGGATTTGCATTAGAAACAAATAATGAATTGGAAAACGCAAAAGGAAAACTAAAAAGTAAGAATTTAAACTTAATTGTTTTAAATTCGTTAAACGATATTGGTGCTGGTTTTAAAACCGAAACTAATAAAGTTACTTTTATTGATGACAAGGAACATGTTAACGAATTTCAACTTAAATCAAAAACGGAGGTTGCTAAGGATTTAATGGATGAAATTATAAAACAAATAAATGCGTAATATATTATTTATTCTCTTTTTTGCTTTTAGTGTATTTAATTACTCACAAGAACTAAACTGTAATGTTGTTGTTAATGCGCAACAAACAGGAAATGATAATCAAACTATTTTTAAGACTTTAGAGAAGCAACTAACAGAGTTTGTTAATAACACCAAATGGACAAATAAAACCTTTGCTCCGCAAGAGAAAATAAACTGTAGCATGGTTATAATAATTAGCAACTACAGTGGTGAAGTTTTTCAAGCAAGCTTGCAAGTTCAGTCATCAAGACCTGTATATGGCTCCTCTTATAGTACGCCCATTTATAATGTTAACGATAAAGATTTTACTTTTAGATATTTAGAATATCAGAATATAATTTATAACCCTACGCAATATGAATCTAATTTAATATCGACTATTGCATTTCATATTTATATGATGCTAGCGTTGGATGCCGATTCTTTTTCAAAAAATGCAGGTGATGCTTATTTAAAACAAGCCTTAGCTATTGTTAATTACTCACAACAAGATAATTATAAGGGATGGAAATTAGAAGATGGCTTACAAAGTAGGTTTGCACTAATTGATAATATACTTTCTCCAACCTTCAAGGAATATAGAGATGTTATGTACAGCTATCATAGAGAAGGTTTAGATATTATGAGTGATAATGCTAAAGAAAGTAAAGAAAAAATAGCCACGTCATTAAAACAATTTGATGTTATGAATAGGCGTCGACCTAATTCTTTTTTACTCAGAACGTTTTTTGATGCCAAATCAGATGAGATACTAGATATATTTAGTGATGGGCCTAGTGTAGATATAGCAAGCCTTAAAGAAACCTTACAAAAAGTAGCTCCGACTTACTCAAGTAAATGGAGAAATATTAAATTTTAAGTTGTTTAGAATTTAAAACTCAACTATCTTTCGTATTATAATTTTAAATTTATTTTAGAAACGTGCTTAAGTCATTATCCATACAGAATTACGCCTTAATAGATAATCTTAATGTAGAATTTAATAAAGGTTTATCAATAATAACTGGTGAAACAGGTGCCGGAAAGTCAATTTTACTTGGTGGACTATCGTTAATTCTTGGTAAAAGAGCAGATTTAAGTAGTCTTAAAGATACCACGAGAAAATGCATTATTGAGGCTGTTTTTGATATTACTGATTATAAGCTTAAAGCCCTTTTTGAATCTGAAGATTGCGATTTTGAAGAACACACCATAATTAGAAGAGAAATATTACCTTCCGGAAAATCAAGAGCTTTTGTAAATGATTCTCCTGTTAATTTAAATAGTTTACAGGTTATTGGAGAACGATTAGTAGATATTCATTCACAACATCAATCGATACAATTAGTAAGTAATGAATTTCAATTTCAGGTTATCGATGCTTTGGCGAAAAATGACGACGAGCTTCAGAATTATAAATCTGAGTTAATAGTTTACAAGACTTTACAAAAAGAATTCAGAGATTTAGTGAGTTTTCGAGCAGAAGCAATTAAAGAGCATGATTATAATTTGTTTTTATTGAATGAATTAAAAGAAGCTAATCTTGTTGAAGGCGAACTTGAATTACTTGAAGAAGAATATGAAACCCTAAGTAATGTTGAAGCTATAAAAGAAAAATTAGGTCAGTCTTACTTACTATTAAATGATGAACAAATAGGAGTTTTATCGTCACTGAATGAATTGAAAAATCATTTTCAAAATTTAAAGGGGTATTCCTCAAAATACAGCGATTTATATGATAGAATTGAAAGTATTTTTATTGAAGCCGATGATGTTTTTGGTGAGGTTGATACCTTAAATGATGATTTAGAAGCAGATCCAAAAAGGTTAGATGTAGTGAATTCAAAATTATTAACTATTAATAATTTGATGCAGAAGCATGTGGTCAGTGATGTTTCAGAACTTATAAAAATATCAAACGATTTAGAAGAAAAAGTTTCAATTACAGAAAATCTAGATGAGTCTATTAAAGATAAGGAAGCAGAAATAGATACTATAATGATTCGTTTAAAACAACTAGCGAATAGTATACATATTAATAGAGAAAATGCTATTCCGGAATTAATTCATCAATTAGAATCTATTTTAAGTAGTTTAGGAATGCCAAATGCGCAATTTAAAATTGAATGTCATTTAAGTGACAGTTTTTATGTGAATGGGCAAGATGAACTGTCATTTTTATTTTCAGCTAATAAAGGCGGACAATTTAATGAATTGAAAAAAGCTGCTTCTGGAGGTGAATTGTCAAGAATAATGCTGTCAATTAAATCGATAATGTCTAATTATATACAATTACCAACCATTATTTTTGATGAGATTGATACAGGCGTTTCTGGAGAAATATCAAACAAAATGGGAGATATTATGTTGTTAATGAGTAAAACAATGCAAGTAATTTCAATTACGCATCTACCACAAATAGCGGCAAAAGGACATTCACATTTTAAAGTTTATAAGGAAGATGTTAATGAAGAAACAATAACAAAATTAACACAATTAAACCAAGAGGAGCGCATAGTAGAAATAGCACAAATGTTAGGAGGTAAAAAAATAACAGACTCAGCTGTTGTACATGCGAAATCATTATTACAATAAAAACTTTATATTTGCCACGAAATTTAAAAGAAACACAAGCATATGTATAATTTATTAAAAGGGAAAAAGGGAATTATTTTTGGTGCTTTAGATTCCAAATCTATAGCATGGAAAGTTGCAGAAAGAGCACATGAAGAAGGTGCAAAAATAGTTTTAACAAATGCTCCTGTGGCATTAAGACTGGGTACAATTTCAGAATTGGCCGAAAAAACGGGCTCTCAAGTTATTCCAGCTGATGCAACATCAATTATGGATTTAGAACATTTAGTAGATGAATCTATGAAAATTTTAGGCGGTAAAATAGATTTTGTTTTACATTCTATTGGCATGTCTGTTAATGTACGAAGAGGAAACCACTATACACATCAGGATTATAATTTCACGAAAACTGGTTGGGATGTCTCAGCACTTTCATTTCATAGATTGATGAGTGTTTTATATCAAAGAGATGCTATGAATGAATGGGGAAGTCTGGTAGCATTAACATATATGGCGGCTCAGCGTGTATTTCCAGATTATAATGATATGGCAGATAACAAAGCTTATTTGGAAAGTGTAGCACGTAGTTTTGGTTATTTCTTTGGAAGAGATAAAAACGTTCGTGTAAATACAATTTCCCAATCACCAACGCCAACAACAGCAGGAAGTGGTGTAAAAGGATTTGATGGATTTATAGCCTATGCAGAAAAAATGTCGCCTTTAGGTAATGCAACTGCTTTAGAATGTGCAGATTATACACTTACTTTATTCTCCGATCTTACTAAAAAAGTAACCTTACAGAATTTATTTCATGATGGTGGATTTAGTAATATGGGTGTTAGTACAGCAGTGATGGACGCCTTTATGGAAAGTGAAAAACCAGAAGAAACTGATTCACAGCCAGAGAATAAATCAAAAAAATAATAGTAAGAGTATATATTAAAAAAAGGGTGATTAAAATCACCCTTTTTTTTATGCTTTAAAATGAGATTTTTTTAATAAGCATGAGTATTGTCATTATTTAGATTGATTTATTGCTTTATTTTTGAGAAATTATGAATAAAATATCAATTAAAGTAATAATATGAGACCACTTAAAATTGTTGTATTAGCTAAACAAGTTCCCGATACCAGACATGTTGGGTCAGACGCCATGAAGCCAGATGGTACGGTGAATAGAGGTAAATTAGAAACCGTTTTTAATCCAGACGATTTACATGCCCTTGAATTAGCTTTAAACATTAAAGACAGGATAGAAGGAACGACTGTTACTATTTTAACAATGGGACCTAAACGTGCTGCCGATATTATTAGAGAAGGCTATTATCGAGGAGCTGATTTTGGTGTCATGATTTCCGACAAACGATTTGGTGGTGCTGATACACTTGCCACAAGTTACACTTTAGTTAAGGGTATTCAAAAGTTAGCACCGTTTGATTTGATTTTAGGGGGAAGACAAGCCATAGATGGTGATACAGCGCAAGTTGGACCTCAATGCGCTGAAAAATTGAAAATTCCTCAAGTAACTTATGTTGAAGAGATTGTAGATATTAAGGATGATGAGATAATAGCAAGAAGGCGCTTAGAAAAGGGCGTTGAAACTGTAGCTTCTCCATTTCCTTGTTTAATAACAGTTCATGGTTCGTCTCCTGCGTGCAGATCAAGACATGCGAAGAAAGTAATGACATATAAGTATGCAAGAACCGATACAGAATTGAAATCAAAATCAACTGACGAAATATTGCGTTTATTGCATGAGAAAAGACCATACCTCACCATTCCAGAATGGTCTGTTGAAGATATTGAAGCACAGATAGAAAAAATTGGATTATCAGGATCTCCAACTAAAGTGAAAAGTGTCGAAAGTATTGTCTTAACAGCAAAAGAAACAAAAGTTTTAAGTGATTCTGACGCAGATATTGAAATGATGATCAAAGAATTAATTGAACAGCATACCATTGGATAATCGGTTAAATTAAAAATTATTAAACATGAAAAGTGTATTTGTTTATTGTGAAGTTGAAAACAAAAAAGTAGCAGAAATAAGTCAGGAGTTATTATCAGCTGGTAAACGATTAGCGCAAAAATTAGGTTGTCCTTTGGAAGCAATGATATTCGGAAATGATTTAAATAATATTGAAAATCAAATTGCGCCTTATGGAGTTGATACCCTTTTTATTGGTGACGATAAAAGACTAGAACCCTACAGAACGCTGCCTCATGCTGCCTTAGCAACTGAAATTTTGAAAAAAGTAGATCCTCAAATAGTATTATTTGGTGCTACTTCAGTAGGTCGTGATCTAGCGCCAAGAATAGCATCCGTTTTGAACTGTGGATTAACTGCAGATTGTACAATTTTGGATATTGGTGATCATTTTGATAAAAAAGAAAAAAAGGAGTATAAAGATTTGTTATATGCCATACGACCAGCCTTTGGAGGAAGTATTATGGCAAACATCATAAATTGGGATATGCATCCTCAAATGGCCACGGTAAGAGAAGGGGTTATGAAAAAGGAGATATTCGATGAGAATTATAAGGCAACAGTTGAACATATAAATGTTGATGCCATCATAAAAGAGGAAGATCTTGTTGTGAAAATTATAGAACGTCACATAGAAGAGTCCGGTGTTAACCTGAAGGAGGCGCCTATTATAGTGGCAGGCGGTTATGGTGTAGGTTCGAAGGAGAATTTTAAACACTTGGAAGATCTTGCTGAATTATTGGGAGGAGAAGTTGGAGGTTCAAGAGCAGCGGTAGATGCAGGTTTTATTGATCATGATCGTCAAATTGGTCAAACTGGTACAACAGTTAGACCGAAGTTATATATCGCAGCTGGTATATCAGGTGCCATACAACATAGAGCAGGCATGCAAGAAGCCTCATTAATTGTTTCTATTAATAATGATCCAGATGCACCTATAAATAAAATAGCAGATTATGTTATTAATGGTGATTTAGGAGAAGTTGTTCCAAAAATGATTAAATATTATAAATCAAACGCAAAATAAATTAACTAAATAATGAGTTTTTTTGACTCTGTCATAATAAATATAAAATGGATAATTTTTATAAAGACACGCCCGATTTTAAATTTCATTTAGAACATCCTTTAGTTCAAAAAATTGTAAAATTAAAAGAGCGAAATTTTGAAGAATCAAACAAGTATGATTATGCACCTTTAAATCATGAGGATGCAATCGATACTTATGATAAGATATTAGATATTGTTGGTGGTATATGCTCTGAAATTATAGAACATAATGCTGAATCTGTTGACCTTGAAGGACCGCATTTAGTTAATAATGAAGTTGTCTACGCAAAGGGAACAACAGCCGATTATAAAGCATTATATGATGCCGGTTTAATAGGTATGGCTTTACCAAGAAAATATGGTGGATTGAATTTTCCATTACTACCTTATGTTATGGCAGCCGAGATGGTAGCAAGAGCAGATGCCGGTTTTGCTAATATTTGGGGATTACAGGATTGTGCTGAAACCATTTATGAATTTGGTTCGGAAGAGCAAAAAGAAAAATATTTACCACGATTTAATCGCGATGGCGCCACGGCGGCTATGGTATTGACAGAGCCTGACGCTGGATCTGATTTACAAGCGGTAAAACTGAAAGCCACTTTTGATGAAAAGGAAAAAACGTGGAAACTCAATGGTGTAAAAAGATTTATAACCAATGGTGATGCCGATATTCAATTAGTTTTGGCCAGGTCGGAAGAAGGAACATTAGATGCAAGAGGATTATCAATGTTTATTTATGATAGAAACGATCATTCAGTTCAAGTAAGGCATCTTGAAAAGAAACTAGGTATCAAAGGGTCACCAACCTGTGAGTTAGTTTTTAAGGACGCACCTGCTGAATTAGTAGGGAAGGAAAGATTTGGATTAATTAAATATGTCATGGCATTAATGAATTCTGCTCGTTTAGGCGTAGGGGCTCAAGCTGTAGGTATTGCTGAAGCGGCTTATAAACAAGCCTTAAAATATGCAGAAGAAAGAGCACAATTTGGTAAAATTATTATCAAATTTCCAGCTGTTTATGAAATGATTTCTAATATGCGTGTTAGAATAGATGCATTAAGGTCTTTGTTATATGAAACAACTATTTTTGTAGATATCGTTAAAGCATATGAAGAAGCCATGAAGGAACGGACTCTTGAAAAAGAAGAGCGGATGGAGATGAAAGCATATGCTAAATTATCAAACGTATTTACGCCACTTATTAAGTTAACAGCAAGTGAAGCATGCAATTCGATTGCTTATGATTCTCTTCAAATTCATGGAGGTACTGGTTTTATGAAAGACTTCCCAATTGAGCGTATTTATCGAGATGCCAGAATTACATCAATATATGAAGGCACAACTCAACTACAAGCGGTTGCTGCCATAAAAGGTGTAACTACTGGAGTTTTTCTAGAACAAATTAAGCATTATGATAATGAAGTTTCCGATAAAAATTGTGAGATTAGAACGAAACTTCATAAAATGACTGAAGATTTTGAATCTATATCTCAAAGAGTTGTTGAGCTAGAAAGTAGCGAATTGATAGATTTTCATTCTCAAAGATTGGTTGAAATGGCTGGAAATATCATAATGGGCTATTTATTAGTGATTAATAGTCAGCGGGATGAAAAGTTTGTGAAATCTGCAAAATTATTTATCAATTTTAGCCATTCAGAAAATAAACAGAAATATGATTTTATAAAGAACTTCGAAATAAGTGATTTAGATTTATATAAGTTAAAGGATCTTGAAGCATTGCATTTACAAGATTAACTAATCATGGTATAAAAGGAAAATAATTTTATTTGTCAAATATTTCAAAAGCCATCTATTAGGTGGCTTTTATTTTTTCGTTTAATTACCTTTGCGTAAGTATGAAGATAAATATTTCATTTATAATTCCAGTTTATAATCGTCCCGACGAAATACAAGAACTTTTGCAAAGTTTTGTTGAGTTAAAAACAAATCTAGATTATGAAATTGTTATTGTTGAAGATGGCTCTCAATTAGATTCAAAACAAGTTGTTGAATCTTTTAAATCAAAACTAAACATAGCTTACTTTTTTAAAGAAAATTCCGGGCCAGGCGATTCTAGGAATTTTGGGATGAAAGAAGCTAAGGGGAATTACTTTATCATTTTAGATTCTGATTGTATTTTGCCAAGCAACTATTTAAATGAAGTAATAAAAAGTTTGAAGGTGGATTATGTGGATTGTTTTGGAGGACCAGATGCTGCTCATCAATCGTTTTCGAACTTGCAGAAAGCCATAAATTTTGCAATGACTTCTTTTATTACAACTGGTGGTATTCGAGGTAACAAAAAAAGTATTGATACGTTTCAACCCAGAAGTTTTAATATGGGTATTTCTAAAAAAGCCTTTGAAGCTTCAAAGGGTTTTGGAAGGATTCATCCCGGAGAAGATCCAGATTTAACAATTAGACTATGGGGGTTAGGCTATAAAACAAAATTAATTCCTGATGCTTATGTTTTTCATAAAAGAAGAATCTCATGGAGAAACTTTTATAATCAAGTCTTTAAATTTGGAATGGTGAGACCCATATTAAACTATTGGCATCCGGAAACAAAAAAAATAACCTACTGGTTTCCAAGTGTTTTTTCAATTGGTTTAATTGTTTCTGTAGTGTTCTTTTTATTAGAGTTTAAATGGTTGTTATTCTGTTTTATTTTGTATTTTATAATCACTTTTATTCTTGCTTTATTTTCGAGTAAAAGTATTGTGGTGTCGTTACTTTCAATAATGGCGGTTGTTATTCAATTTTTTGGATATGGTTATGGATTCTTAAAATCGAATCTGTTATTATTATTAAATAGCAATAAAGAGCCTGAAACCATTTTTCCAAAATTGTTTTTTAAATTAAAATGATAAAAAAAATTAAATCAAGTATTATAACGGGTATTAAAAACAGAAAGATAAATGTGTTTTTTATATTTCTGTTGATGTCATTTTTAATTTTAATTTTTTCGAAATTATCTAAAGAGTATATTAATACTATTGACTTTCAAGTTAAACAAGTAAATGTGCCAAAGGAATATGTGATTTTAAACGATTCTAACGCGACAATTAATATTACCATGAAGACAATTGGGTTTAACTGGCTCAAATATTATTTCTCAAATCCAGAAATCATTGTCGATTTTAAAAGGGATGTTTCAAAAAGAGATTCTTTTTACGTTTTAAATAATTCTAAAATTTTATTCAATAAAAAAGAGGAGTTTGGTAATCAAGTTGAAGTATTAAGTATAAGTCCTGATAATCTATATTTTAGATTCGACGTAAATTCCGTAAGAAAAATTCCTGTTTTGGCGAATGGAGATTTAAGTTTTAGCCCTGGTTACGATACTTTTAACAAAATTAAAATTGAGCCCGATTCGATTCAAGTTATTGGTCCCAATTCTTTAGTAGATTCTATTAAAAGTATTCAAACCGATAACTATAAATGGGAAAATATAAACGCCAATGTATTTCAAAAAATAAAGTTAAACTTGCCGATGAATAATGACAATTTGGCTTTCTCAAATACAGAGGTAGACCTGTCGGTGGAAGTTGAAAAATTTACAGAAGGAAGTGTAAAAGTTCCGGTTGACTTTATTAATGTCCCTCAGAATTTGAGAATTAAGTTTTTTCCAAAAACTATTAATGTATTGTACTATACTAGTTTAAATAAGTTTAGCGAGATTTCTTCAAACGATTTCAATGTAATTTGTGATTTTAAAAAGGTAAGTGAAAATCAATCTTTTCTATTGCCTGAATTACAAAATTTTACAGAGAAAGTTAAAAGCGCGAAAATTAACAATCAGCGTATTGAATTTATAATAACGGAATGAAAATAGTTGGTCTTACAGGTGGTATAGGAAGCGGAAAAACTACTGTTGCAGCAATGTTTGCTAACTTAGGTGTTCCTATTTATATTGCAGATGATGAGGCTAAAAGACTAATAAAATCATCAAAGGTTATTAAACGGAAGTTGTTGAAACTATTTGGTGAGGAAGCCTATATTAACGGTAGTTTGAATAAACCATTTATTGCGAATGCTATTTTTAATAACAAAGTGTTATTAGAAAAAATGAATGCTATCATTCATCCAAAAGTAGCTAGTCATTTTAATAAGTGGATGCGAAAACAAACAGCTCCATATGTTATAAAAGAAGCAGCTATTTTGTTTGAAAATAATACATATAAAAGTTTTGATTTTATTA
>Ga0102958_1000269_pt1 | contig 12352 bp, 7 predicted proteins | sample SalPonF2_B_D1_MG_FD_84513 | JGI IMG/M metagenome (GOLD analysis project Ga0102958, IMG submission 84513) | Salt pond soil microbial communities from South San Francisco under conditions of wetland restoration - Salt Pond MetaG SF2_B_D1_MG ...
GATAGGAAATTTGTCCACTCTTCAGTACTTGAATTTAGCTGTAAATGGATTTACAGGGAGCCTTCCATCGCAAATAGGAGATCTGACAAATCTAGAGTATTTGCATTTATATCAAAACAGTTTCATTGGCAATATCCCGCCTCAGATAGGAGACTTGACACAGTTACGTGAGCTATTATTGGGTGCGAATCAACTTGAGGGCAATATCCCTCCAGAAATTGGGCAATTAACTAATCTTCGGACATTGAATTTACATGCAAATCAATTAAGTGGTCCCATTCCAGCAGAGATTTGGGCTTTGAATAATCTTGTTTTTTTGAGTTTAGCTGCAAATCAATTTGAGGGCAACATTCCAGCAGCGATTGGCAATTTAACTGGTCTTCAGTATTTGCTTTTACAAGACAATAACCTGTTAGGCGGCGACATTCCATTAGAGATTTGGGGTTTAACAAGTTTAGTGAACTTACAATTACATAATAATAGTTTCACAGGTAACATTCCACCGGCGATTGGCAATTTAACTAATCTTGAGTATTTGAATTTAGGTGCAAATCAATTAAGTGGTCCCATTCCAGCAGAGATTGGAAATGTAGGTTTTGATGGAACGGTGGATCATCTTCAGAATTTGTACTTGTATCAAAACGGATTCACCGGCAATATCCCGCAAGAAATTGGCGAGTTAACAGAATTACGGGAGCTATTATTAGGTGCAAATGAACTCACGGGCAATATCCCATGGCAATTAGGAAATTTGTCTAATCTTCAGATATTGAATTTACATGACAATCAATTATTCGGCAGCATTCCTTTGACATTCAGTAATTTGACCGCGTTGGAGACTTTCGATGTCTCTGGAAATTGCCTGATAGATTTTGAACCTGTTAGCCATGTACCAAATCTTATCGGCGCTGATTCACAGAATGATAACTGCGGAATTTGAGTGAATTATCAAAATGCAAACAAGGCAAATAAGTTAAATGAATTAATTTTATAATACGGTTACAATCAACCCCCGTCGGCGTAAAGCTGGCGGGGGTTTTTTATTGTGTCGCAAAAATATAGCGGAGTATACACATGCAGATAACGGAACACATTCATGCCCAGATACCCTTTCTGGTTCCTGTTGGACCGGAGAAGGAACTCCAGCGCTTTGTTTGTGTTTACCTCATTTCAGGCTACAGGATTGGTGCGCTGTTTTTTGTTATTTTTGTGTCATTTGTTTTGTCTTTATTTACTTTGAAGACTTTCAATGACCACTATATCTCTACAGTCGTGAATCATTCCTAAATTTTCAAGATTGTCAGTGGATTTGTTGGGTCACATTTCGTCTACCAAAACCATAGATGTTGGCAAGCTATATAGGCTTTTGATCTGCAAATCTGTCTAATTCTCCGCATACAGGTATCAGGTCTTAATACAAGGAATTTAGAAGCCTATTTTCAGGTGTTTCCCCAATAGTTTTATCTGTTTTTCTCATGTATATTTACCGGTCATTGTTTTCACAGTCATTTCGGAAATACGAAAAGACAAAAAAGGGGTAGCCCCTATGAATCTGTCCAGATATTTCATTGTTACTGTCATTTTGCTTGTTGCTTCTCTTGTCGTTCTCTCAAATACATGTCTGGGGGAAGAAAAGAAAGCACCAGCCCAAAAGTCCAAAAGGCCTCCTCTGCTGGTCACCACCGTCGTAGTGGAGGAAGGTGCCATCCAGAAGATGTCCGACTTTGTCGGTACTACCTACTTTGCCAGGATCTCCGAGGTGGCAACCGATCTTGAAGGACTGGTCACCAGGATCAACTTTGATGAAGGCGATAGAGTCAAAAAGGGAGATGAACTGGTACAGCTTGACTCACAAATACTGGAGGCCGAAATTGCCGGGGCCTGGGCCGCCTTTGAGCAGAACCAGGTTGATCTTGAGAACGCCCGGCGCGATTTTGAGAGGATCGACGGCCTGTTCAAGGAAGGTTCCATCTCGGAAACCGACCATGACTCATACCGATCCCAAAAATTGCGTTTGGAAAAACTTTCCGCAGAATTACAGTCCAGGCATGACAAGCTGCTCATCTCTAAAGACAAGAAGAGTATAAAAGCGCCGTTTGGCGGCATTGTGGTCCTGCAGCCGATTGAGGTAGGCGAATGGGTTGCCAAGGGCGGTAATGTAATTGTTATTGCCGACGACTCAGTGATGGAAGTTGAGGTTGATGTTCCCATAGGTGTCCTCGAAAACCTGAAAAAGGGTAGAGTGGTACGAATTCGGGTTAATAAGCGGGACTATGACGGCACCTTTACATCCTTCATACCAAGAGGCGATACTGCCACGCGCACATTTACCGCCAAGTTCAGCTTGCAGAATCCCAATGGTATTGTCGAAGGGCTCGAGGCGTTTGTGTCGCTGCCGGATGGTGGTGAGACCACCGGGCTGCTGGTACCCAGGGATGCGGTCGTGGATAAATACGGCAAGACCATGGTTTTCCGGGTTTTAGACAGCAAGGCTGTCGAGGTGCCGGTGCAGGTGAAAGGCTACGTTGGGCTGCAGGCCGTGGTGACTGGTTCGGGCCTTGAAGCGGGCCAGGAGATCGTGGTTAAAGGCTGCAAAAGAGTTGAAGACGGGATGTCCTTACAGTTCAGGTAGACCACACCATGGATATCATCCGTTATTCCATAGAAAAACCGGTCACCGTTATCTCGGTGATTATCATCGTTCTGCTATTCGGCCTGATCAGCTTGAAACGGTTGCCGTTTCAGCTGAGTCCCACGGTCATCGAGCCGGAGATCAAGGTAACCACCACCTGGCGGGGTGCCACCCCTTACGAAATCGAGCGTGAAATTATCGAAGAACAGGAAAACACTCTGAAGGGCCTCCCCAACCTGGAGGAAATGGAAAGTGAATCCATGAACGGCATGGGTACGGTGACCCTGCGCTTCAAGGTAGGCACCAATGTCGAGGAGGTGCTGACCAGGGTATCCAACAAGCTCAACGAAGTGCCTTCCTATCCAAATGATGTGGACAAGCCGGTGGTCAATGCCTCGGGCGCCTCAACTTCTCCGGTTGTCTGGATCATCCTCAAGACCATGGACTCCAACCCCAGGCATGTGGAAACCTACCGCACCTTTTTTGAGGAAGAGGTGCGCCAGCATCTTGAGCGGGTGAAGGGCGTTTCCGACCTGTTCATCGGTGCCGGCACGGAGCAGGAGATGCACGTGGTGGTCAAGCCTGACCGTTTGGCGGCCCTGGGATTGACGGTCTATGACCTGATCTCTAATCTGCAGAATGAGAATATTAATATTTCGGCCGGGACCCTTGAAGTTGGCAGGCAAAAATACAGGATCAGGACCAAGGCAGAATTCAACTCGGCTGAAGATATCCGCAACGTTGTGCTGCGCTCCGACGGTCAGAAGAGGGTGCTGCTCCGGGACGTTGCAGATGTTGATTTCGGCTATGCGAAACCAAACGGTGTGGTTCTGCATAACGGCACCGGCGGCATGGCAGTTGGCATCCGACCCGAACCGGGCACCAATATCCTGGAAATGACCGATAAGCTGGAAGAGACTGTCAAGTGGCTGAACGAGACCAAGCTGAAGCCCAATAAGCTCTATTTTCACTGGCTTTATGACCAGCGATTCTATATCGGCGGTGCTATCAAGTTAATCAAGCAGAACATAGTCTTCGGCGGACTGCTGGCCGTGGCTGTACTCATGCTCTTTCTGCGGAGCCTTCGGGCCACGGCCGTGGTGGCACTGGCCATTCCGATCAGCATTGTCGGTACCTTTACAGTACTTGATATCATGGGCCGTAACCTGAATGTCATCAGCCTGGCCGGTATCGCCTTTGCTGTGGGTATGCTGGTAGACAACGCCATCGTGGTCATCGAGAATATCGACCGACACCGCAAGACAGGCAAGTCTGCCTACGATGCTGCCCTGGATGGCACCAAGGAGGTATGGGGGGCGGTCTTGGCCTCCACCGTGACAACGGTTGCTGTATTCCTGCCCATTGTTTTTATTCATGAGGAGGCGGGCCAGCTCTTCCGTGATATTGCTATAGCCGTTGTCACCGCCGTATCACTCAGCCTCTTTGTGTCGGTTTCTGTCATCCCCATGTTCTCCAACAAGTTCTTTGGTGTAGCGTCTTCAAAAAAATTGCATTCCAAAAGCATCCTTGTGAGTTCAGGCAACTGGCTGGCCGAGCAAATCATGAACCTGGTATCCATGGCCATACGCAACTGGAAGACGAGGCTGACCACTATCTGCTTACTTACCGGGTTGGCTTTTTTTACGGTTTGGGCCCTATTGCCAAAGATGGAATATCTGCCCCAGGGTAACCGCAACTTCGTGCTCTCCATCCTTGCTCCACCTCCAGGACTCTCCAACCAGGAACTCCTGGAGATAGGCAACTATTTTACCGAAATTGCAAGACCTCATCTCGGTAAGGACGTCAACGGCATGCCGGGTATTGCCGACATGTTCTATATCGGCCGCGAAGGTTTCAACATAGTCGGTGCCTTGAGTACTCACTGGGACCGGGCCGGTGAATTACGGCCTTTATTCAACCGGATGATCTATTCGATCCCGGGCATGTACGGTGTCAGTTTGCAGCCTGGTATTTTTTCACGACGCATCGGTACCGGCAGAAGCGTAGAGCTTGATATAAGCGGTGACGATCTGGAGCTTATCGTAGCCGCAGCCACCAGGCTTTTTGAAAAAATACGTGACGATATTGACGACACCCAGGTCCGGCCTGTGCCTTCCATCGAACTTTCCTACCCTGAGGCGCAGATCATCCCTGACAGGGAACGGCTGAAGACCAATGGTATGACCTCCCGTGAACTGGGGTTGGCCTTGGACGTGCTGATGGACGGAACCTATGTGGGCGATTTTAAACAGGAGGGTAAGAAGAAGATTGACCTGATCATCAAGTCCGCGGATGCGGGCATTGCAACCCCGGAAGATCTCTATCACTCCCTGCTGTCAACCCCGAAAGGTCAGATGGTGCCGGTCTCCAGCCTGGCCAGACTTGAGCATACAGCAGGTATGACCCAGATCCGCCACCTGGAACGAAAAAGGACAGTCACCCTGCAGATCACCCCGCCTGATGACATGGCCCTGCAGGAGGCCCTGGAGATAATCGAGCAGGAGATCATTCCGGCAGTCAGGGCCGAAGGGTTATTCAAGGAATTGGAGGTGGGCATCAGCGGTGCTGCGGACAAGCTCATCGAAACCCGCAACGTTCTGCAGTGGAATTTTGTACTGGCGGCACTCATCGCCTACCTGCTGATGGCCTCATTATTCAGCAACTTCATTTATCCACTGATCATCATGTTGACTATCCCGCTGGCTGGAGCCGGAGGATTCATCGGTTTGAAGCTCTTGAATATTTTTCTGGTACAGCAGCCCATGGATGTGCTTACCATGCTGGGATTTGTCATCCTGATCGGCGTGGTGGTCAACAATGCTATTCTTATCGTGCACCAGGCCTTGAACAATTTCCACAATCGGGGCATGACCCACCATGATGCGGTGCTGGACTCAACCCGCAGCAGGTTGCGTCCTATTTACATGAGTGCTGCCACCAGCATATTCGGCATGATGCCCCTTGTCCTGGTGCAGGGTGCCGGCTCGGAGATGTACCGGGGCCTGGGAAGCGTGCTCCTGGGTGGGTTAGCTGTGTCAACGGTATGTACAGTCTTTGTGATCCCTGCCATCCTGATGTTTGTGATCCCCATGGAGAAAAGGCGTGAGCACAAGTCAGAAAAAACCTGATATGAACCGTCCTTATGAGTTCAAGGAAAAGGTCGGGAAATCACTGGGTAGGTTCGGCATAACGATTATAAGATTCCGTAACCTTATGCTGCTCCTCATTTTGCTGGGCGTCGGGCTGTTGAGTTACAATATCCCGAAACTCAGCATTGCCACCAGCCTGGAGAGTTCGTTCAAGGGGCATAACCAGGCAATCCAGGACTACCATGAATTCAGGGACTTGTTCGGCAGGGATGACAAGATTGTCATCCTGATCAACTCGGAGGATATTTTCAGTCCGCATTTCCTTGCCAGGCTCAAAGAGTTCCACCAGGATCTGGAGAACACCCTGCCCATGGTCAGTGAGGTAGATTCACTGATAAACGCCAAGTACATAGAGGGAAAAGAGGGGGTCCTGCAGGTTAATAATTTCATGGAGGAGTTGCCTCAGTCAAAGGAACAGGCAGAAACACTCAGGCAGAAGGCCTTGTCTTATCCACTGTACAGGAATTCCTATCTATCCCAGAACGGCGATGCCTTGATCATGGTCGTCAAGACCCAGGCAGTCTCGGCCCTGACCGAAGACGGAAAGAGGATAAGGAACCATGGCCGAGGCTTTGGGGGAGAAGAGGTGATTCCTACGGATACGCCTCTTAAATCAATATCTCAGGTTGAAAACATTGCCGTACTGGGTATCATCGAAACAGTCATTAAGCAGTATAATGCCGAGAACTTCAGTATCGTGTTCAGCGGCACGCCTGCCTATCAATTTCATGTAGAGCCGAAGATCCGGAAGAGCATGATCTATTTATCGATCATGGTCCTGTCGCTGACCTTTTTCTTCATGGCCGTTCTCTTCGGCCGGGTGTCCGGGATATTTCTGCCTCAGTTCGTGGTGCTCATGTCGCTTGCCGCCACCCTGGGTCTCATGGCCCTGACAGGGGTTCCCTTTACCCTGACCTCTTCAATGCTGCCATCCATCATACTCTCCGTGGGACTGACGCCGCCCATCCATTTTATGGTAGTTTTTTTCAAGTACCAGAAAAAGGTGGGCCGTCTGCGGGCCGTCATCCGTACCCTGGAACATTCCGGGCTGCCCATTATAATGACAGGCCTGACCACCATTATCGGTTTGCTGTCCTTTTCCTTCACCGATATTGCACCGATAGCAGACCTGGGAATTTTTGCGGCCATCGGCATCGGCATATGCCTGTTGCTGACCCTGGTCTTTCTACCGGCCTTGCTGGCCCTGCTCAAGATCCTGCCTGGAAGTGAACGCGAAAAGCTCTACGAGACATCGACCTACAACCGGATGCTTATCTGGATGGGACGCACTGGCATTCGCCACGCTCACGACATCTATATCCTGTCATTTATTGTTTTCATCGCCATCCTGCCGGGTTTCTTCAAGTTCAATTTCTCTCATAACATGCTGCATTATTTTGACGAGGAGGAAAGATTCATCCAGGAAACCAGGCTTATTGAGGATGAGACAAGTGGTTTCAGGGCTTTGGAGGTAGTCGTTGATACAGGTGAAAAAAACGGCATCCTGGACCGGAAATTTCTCTACAACCTGGAGCAGCTTGAGGACTATGCCCTTGAACAGAACAATATTTCCGGCCGGCCCTATACCGGCAAGATCACTTCCATACTTGATATTGTCAAGGAAACCAACCAGGCCTGGCACGGTGGCGACAGGGTATACCATACAATCCCGCCGGATGACTTCCTTGTTGAAAAACAGTTGGCCGAGTTCAGGCAGATTAGTCCCGACTACCTTCGAAACTTTACAGATCAGGACTTCAGCCTGGCACGCTTCACTGCCATGATGTACTGGAAGGATGCGGCCATGGATGTAGATTTTGTCAAGCAGCTCAAGGAGTATGCTGCAGAGCTTTTTGGCGGCTCTGCCAGGGTGCTTGTCACCGGCGCAGTGTCGATCGGCTCCAGGGTGATAGACTCGATGATGAGCAACCTGGCAATCGGCTACTTTACCGCCTTTTTCATCATAACTCTGTTCATGATAATTGCGGTGGGTGACCTGAAACTAGGGTTGGTGGCCATGATCCCCAACCTCTTTCCGATTATAGCCGGGTTGGGTCTCATGGGTCTTATGGGTATTCCGCTCAATACCTATAACCTGATCGGCGGCAGCATCGTGATCGGTGTGGCAGTGGACGACACCATTCATTTTTTTCATAATTTTCGACATTACTTTAAGAAAACCGGGGACGTGGAAACTGCGGTGGTGGAGACCCTGCGTTCAGCAGGCCGGGCTCTGATCACCACGACCCTTATCCTGGTCAGCTGTTTCTGGCTGCGGCTCTTCAGCTCCCTGAAGGTGATCAGCGACTTCGGCCTGATCGTCGGCTTCTCCCTGCTGGTTGCCTTTCTGGCCGACGTTATGCTGGCTCCTGCGCTGCTTAATTACCTGTATGGTTCCAAGGCAGGGAAAGAGCAACAGGCTGCCGCAGGCAGCAGTTCAAAGGAGGCGGCATGAAAAAACTGCCGCTTAAATTCCGGGATCCGCTGATCTTTCTTGGCCTGCTGATCATTGTGCCGAGCTGTATCTACTTTATCTCTATGAATTTTGGGGACCAGCGGGTCCATATAGAAAAGAAGCAGTGGAATCCTGCCGAGGCGGCAGATTATGGCATTGATCCACAGCTTCTCAAAAAGGCATCGGAATATATTGAAACCAGGCTGCCCATGGCCCGGGGTATGGTGATCATCAGAAACGGTAAAACCGTACATGAGAAATATTACTGGAAGGGCGGACCCAAGGAAATTGATTATCTCCATTCTCTCAACGGACCAATAATGCATGCCTTGATTGGTATCGCCATGGAAAAACAGTTGCTTTCCGGGCCGGACCAGACGCTAAAAGATTTTTTCCCGGATTCTTTCCAGAAGGATGAAAACCTGACAATTACGGACCTGCTTCGGATCCAGACCTCGCTCATCTGGGGTGAGGGTGGACCTGACTACTGGGAACTGTTTTTTTCCAGCGATCGGATCAGTGCATCAATACAGGCTCTTTTTTCAGAAAGAGGTGAACCAAATTCCGCAGCTAATTTTGCAGTCAATTTTTTGCTGGCAGAGATCATAAGGATTGCATCCTCAAAAAGTGTTTTCGAGTTTGCCGACCAGTATCTCTTTGCTCCATTGGGTATCACCACCCTGTCGGAGATAAAAGAAAAGGACGGTCTCTTGGACCCGTTTATAGGTTTTGAACTGCGTACTCTGGACCTGGCCAAGTTCGGCTACCTGGTTCTGAAGAACGGGGTGTGGCAGGACAAACGGATTATTCCTGCTGGCTGGATCGAGATGATAACGAAGGAGTTTCGTTCCGGCTCTTGGGGTGGCTGGCATTCGGATAAAATCGGTAAGACTGAAACCATCATGGCCATGGGAGAGGGGGGGCAGTATATTGTTCTGGCCCCAGAGCTTGATATGCTGGTAGCGGTTTCTTCCAAAGGGCTGTTTCCCCTGTCCGAAAACAGCGGCTACAAACAACTGTTTCAGCTGATCTTTCAAGTCAGTGATGAACAACTGGCTCAGCAGCAAGCCGCAATTGATCCCGGGGAACGTCCATATTACGAGCCGAATTTCATTTATGCCACAGAGGTGCCTGAAGAGATTCGGCGGTTTTTTCAGAATCTGGCAGAGGACATTGCCACCCAGGATATAAACAGGATCCTCTATCATTATGCCAAAGGCTATGAGACTAAAGATGCCAATATGGGCTGGCTGGATGATCTATTTTTAAAAGATGAAGACTACCAGTCCATGTACGGCTACTGGCGCAAGATATTTTACGGCGGTAGCGGTGACCTGGAGTTTGTACATATTGAAAAAATTCGCATTGACGGCAACAGGGCCTACCTGAGAGGGTCTCTTAAATATTCGTATGCCAACATGAATGAAGGTTCCTTTGGATGGTTTCCGCTGGAGAATCTTATCAAGCTGAGGGGGCGCTGGCTGTGGTTCGGGTCACCGTCTTATGGTGCCGTCCTTGACCGGGATGAGTATTTTGATGCCGAGATTTCAGAGGGTCTCGATAACTTTATTGATGAATGCGGCTTGGCCTTGACCGGTGCACCCGGCAAGAAAGAGGCAATCTGCTTTAGCGAAGGTTTTCTGCAGAACGGTCTGCAGCAAGAGCAGATTCAAAAGTTGCTTCAGCCTTTATTGAGCAAGGATCATGCGGCTGAGGTTCATATAACCAGCGCAGCGGAATCAGGAGTGGAGGCTCTGCTTGAAGGTTATATTGAAAACAGCCTGATTGGAACTATCAGACTGCCGCCGGGCATCAAGATTGTAAAGCAGGATAACAGGTGGAAGTGGTTAGGCAATGGTGTTGAATAACATGAAAGCATTTTTTAAAAATATATATACCTGGCTCATATTGGTTTTCCTGGTTTGTGTAATATTGCTTGGGGTTGCTGCCATGAACCGCACCGAAGATCGGGACAAAAGGACCGAAAACGGCGAGCATTTTTTCCTGACTTTTACACCGAGTACCATCAGCCAGATCTATCGGGATGACTGGCGCATCCGGCCCAGGAAGATCTCTGGGGATCTCACCCTGCCGCCTGGTGAAGGACCGTTTCCTGCCGTGATCATTTATCATGGGCATTATCATCCTGATGATCTCAAACCCTGGTTTAATAAGCTTGTACCGAGGTTTCTTGAGCAGGGAATAGCCACTTTTGTTATAGACAGTTTCACCGGCAGGGAAATAATGAACACCGCTTTTTTTGAAGCACGGTTGTCAAGGGCAGCCAGGTTGACAGATGTTTTTCAGGCTCTCAACATGCTGGCCAAGCTGGATGAAATTGATGAAGAAAGGATAGGCATAAACGGTTACTCGGTGGGCGGCACCACGGCTATGCTGGCCGCTGAACTTCGATTGAACGAGACCAGCCTGGCCCGGGGCAGGAGATTTGCTGCTTTGCTGCCGGTATACCCGAGTTGCCAGGTCCGTTACCGCAACCATGAACTGACCGGTGCCCCGATGCTTTTGCTGGTGGCAGAGAATGATGATTATTCAGCATCAACATTTTGCGAGGAATATGTAAAGGAGATGTCCACAGCAGGACATGCCGTGAACATAAAGAAATACGGCAACATCCAGCATGGCTGGATAAACGACAAGGCTTCTACTGACTGTGAAGATTGCATGACTTTCAGGGATTGCGGCTTTATGCATATCGAGGATAACGGCCATGAGTCGGCCCTCAATGGCGAGGTAACCACCCTGTTCGGCTGGAGGGAATATGTGGAAACAGTTTATCGCGACTGCGGTACAATCGGTGTGATTTTCCGTTCCAACCTGGAAGCCCAGCAGGATACACTCGATACAACGGTTACTTTCTTTAAAGAAAACCTGCGTCCTTAAGACGGAAGATGAAAATTAACATAACTGCTGTCAGTTCAAGGTTGTGAATCATTTCTGAAGTATCAAGATTGCCAGTGGATATATTGAGTCAGATTTTGTATTACAAAACTCAAGATTGTGGCAAGCAATCTGTTCTGTTTAAAAAGTTTAGAGTTGATAGAAGTGTTAAGTGGCGGTTTTTTGTCATTACATTTGATCCAGTTCTTTTTTAATCGCTAATTCACACATTTTTGATATTTTTGCCGCAGTGCGATTTTCTCTTTCAATGGGATCCAAAACAGAGTAAGTCAGTTTTTCTCCAACACCCATCGGGAATCTTTGCAAAAGATAATTTCCATTAACCGCGAATGGAATAATCGCAGCAGATGGTGATGTTTTCAATAAAGTCGCCAACCCACTAACTTTAAAAGTTTTTACTTTTCCGTCCCTGCTTCGGGTTCCTTCCGGGAAAATGCATGCAGAGTAATTGTTTGCTTCTATTTGCCTGCCTAATTTTATAATTTCCTTTATGGCCTGGGAACTATTTTTTCTGTCAATTAGGGCTGATCCTCCTTTGCGAAGATTATATGAAATGCTGGGGATTCCTTTTCCCAACTGAATTTTGGAGATGAATTTTGGGTAGTGTTTTCTGAATCCCCACACAACCGGTGGAATATCATATTGGCTTTGATGGTTGGAAACAATGATTAATGGGCGGTTTTGGGGCAGCTTTTCAAACCCTTTGAATTCCACCCTTGAACCAAGAATAATCAAACTTTTAATGATGAGATAGCTCATAATTTCTGCTGCCCGTTTTTGCGCAGGGTATCCCCACATATTCCAGCAAACCACTTGAATTGGATGAAAAATTCCTATAAGGAGTCCAAAAACAAGTAAATAAATCGGCGAAAGAATGTATCCGAATATTTTTTTCATACCACCTGCAATATTGTATAAAAAATCTGCAAAGTAAATAGTGTTGAATGGTCGCGCTCATTCAGATTAAATGTATACTACAAAGTAATTGTTAGCTAAAGACTAAGATAAAATGCAAGACACTTCAATGTGGCAGACAGTATAAGTCTCAACTGCTGATATTTTCAAAAAAACGGAAGAAGTGGTTAGTCAAGATTGCCTTCAGGCATGGCAACCAGGAAGTATTTATTAACGAAGTGAGTTTTGCCCCCATTGTCCCCACTTTGCTCGATCTTGTTTCATATCCTATTAACGGGTTGC
>Ga0102958_1000270_pt1 | contig 12333 bp, 11 predicted proteins | sample SalPonF2_B_D1_MG_FD_84513 | JGI IMG/M metagenome (GOLD analysis project Ga0102958, IMG submission 84513) | Salt pond soil microbial communities from South San Francisco under conditions of wetland restoration - Salt Pond MetaG SF2_B_D1_MG ...
GCAGGTATCATGCTTCATTTGCAAAATGACGGCTGCCACAACATTAATTTCGTTACCCCGTCCCATGTGGTACCCCAGATCCTCTCCGCTTTGGAAATTGCCATAGAAAAGGGTCTTTCAGTGCCCTTGGTTTACAACACCGGAGGGTATGATTCTGTTGAAACGTTGAAACTGCTCGAGGGGGTCTTCGATATCTATATGCCGGATTTCAAATTTTGGGATCCTGAGGTGGCTCACGCCACCTGCAACGCCGAAGATTACCCGGAGGTGGCTCAAAAAGCCCTGATCGAGATGCACCGACAGGTGGGTGACCTTATCGTCGATGATACCGGCATCGCCCGGCGCGGGATCTTGCTCAGACACCTGGTCCTGCCCCGTGGACTTGCAGGCACCCGAGAAATAATGAAATTTATTGCACGCAAAATTTCATTGAACACCTACGTCAACATCATGCCCCAGTACAGACCCTGCGGCCGGGCCGGTGAGGTAGCGGAACTGTCTGTTCATCTGTCACAAAAGGATTATAAAAAAGCTTTACAGGCAGCCAAAGAAGAGGGTATTGAAAGGCTTGACAACCGAGAGCGTCGATTTATTGTGTGGTAATCGGTTTCAAAATCCAATGAAAAATTATACATGGACAACATTTTTTTTCCTATTGCTTTTTACCGGGGTGGCTTCGGCGGAACGTTTGGCGGTCGCCGTGTCGGTGGCCAACATCCGTTCGGGTCCCGGAAAAAATCATGAGATCTTGTGGGAAGTGGAAAAATACCATCCCATCGATGTGTTTCAAACGTCGGGACAATGGTATCATTTTCGTGATTTTGAAGACGACAAAGGGTGGATCCACAATTCGCTTGTGGGGAAAATTCCGTCGGTGATTACCCAAAAAGAAGATTGCAACATTCGATCGGGCCCCGGGGAAAGTTTTGAAATTTTGTTCACCGTTGAAAAAGGGGTTCCGTTTAAGGTAATAGATCGAAAAAACAGCTGGATTCGCATTGAGCACGCTGACGGGGACACGGGGTGGATCTATCAATCTCTGGTATGGTAAGCAGACCGGTTGTCCGGGCTGTTTTAGGGTGAATGATCACCCTGAAGGGAATCGGCTTTTCAGAAAGCAAGATACGCAAAAAAAATTATGAGAAATCAAAAGGATACGCAAAAAAAATTGGTTGTGGGTATCGGTTCGGCCCTCATCGATATTCTTGCCCACGAAGACGACGAATTTTTAGCGAAAACCCTTGCCGTTAAAGGTGGAATGAAATATGTGGACAGGGAGTTCATTGAATTGGCCGTGTCCCAAACCTCTAAAAAACCGACCATCATGCCCGGTGGGTCGGCGTGCAACACGGTGATCGGCATCGGCAGGCTCGGAGGATCGGCTCGTTTTGTCGGCAAGAGCGGCAATGGCGAAATGGCCCGCCTGTTTGAAACAGATCTGAAAAACAGCAACGTCGACCCTGCCCTTTTTAAATCACCGTCTCCCACCGGCAGGGTGCTGTCCATTATCACACCCGATGCACAGCGGTCCATGTTAACCTTTCTCGGCGCCGCCTCAGAAACGCAACCTGATGAAATTACTGCGAATTGTTTTGAAAACGCTGCAATAGTTCATATTGAAGGGTACCTTCTTTTTAACGAAGATCTGATCATGGCAGCCCTAAAGGGTGCCAAAGCCGCCGGCGCAATGGTCTCTTTGGATCTTGCCAGCTTTACGGTTGTTGAGGCGTCTAAAACATTTCTGAAAAAAATTGTAAAAGATTTTGTTGATATTTTGATTGCCAATGAGGATGAAGCCAAAACATTTACCGGCCACGGGGACGAAACAAAAGCGATGAGATCCCTATCTGACAGCGCACAGATTGCGGCCCTAAAGGTTGGGGAACGCGGCAGCTTTATTTCCCATGACGGGAAAATCATCAACATTGACGCCATGGGAAGCGGTTCTGCTGTAGATACCACCGGAGCCGGTGATCTCTGGGCATCTGGTTTTCTTTTTGGGCTGGTTAACAGTTATGGCCTCGAAAAATGCGGTAAACTTGGATCTGCTTGTGGTTACGAAGTGTGCCAGGTCGTGGGAGCGAACATCCCCGAAGAAGGCTGGCAGAGAATTAAAAAATTGCTGGAGGAATAATGGCCAAAAAAAGGATATCCCGATCTCGAAAAAGAGACCTCGCCGCCCCTGACGAATTCATAACATTCTGGACAAAATCCATCGATTTTGCTGAAAAAAACAAAATAATGGTTTCATGTGCCCTGGGACTTGTCATGGTTTGTATTGTTGCTGTAACGGGGTTTTTATATTTTTTAAAAAAATCCGAAGACACGGCATCTGCCCTGCTTCAACAAAACATTGCCCAATACCAGTTGCTGCTTGAAAATACCGGACCGGAGAAGGCTTATCTGGCCGTTGGAAAGGATTTTCAGTCGATGATTGAAAAATACCCGGGTAGGACCGGTGGAAAACATGCAAGACTCATATATGCCAATATTTGTTACACCGCCAAAGATTATGACAATGCCATAGAACTTTACAAGACATCCCTTGAAAACTTCAATGGGGAACCGTTTATTAAAAACCTCATTATTAACAGCCTGGGATATTCCTACACCGTGAAAAAAGAGTACCAAACCGCAGCCAAATATTTTGAAATGATTATGTCAACGCCGGATTACAGCATTAAAGATGAAGCCCTTTTCAATTTAGGAGAGATTTATGATGCCATGGGGGATCATGTAAAAAGCATCGATACGTTTAAGAAAATTTTATCCGACCATGCCGGATCGATATATATTGAAATTGCAAAAGAAAAGGTGGCCGGTCAGATGCAGGGTTAAAATCCCCCCTAAAAAAAATGGTCAACCGGTTTTAAGCCGATTGACCATTATAAGGAAAACTGATGAAGAAATTATTAGGTTGCAAATAGAACATGCAAAGTTCTTGCCAAAGTTGCAATTAAAGCCTAAAATTTTTGATCAATTAAATTTATATAATAATTAAAGCGTTTTATGGCAATTTTCTTTTGAGATGTTCCCCACTGCGTTTCGCCTTAACCCCACCCTCTAAATCCGGAATCGTTCAAAATTTTGAACCCCACCCAACAACGAACATTTTAATGTATTGATTTTGCAGGAAATAACGCTAAATTTATCCGATTCAAATTTTTGAACCCCTTAAAACTCAAAATAGGATATCCATTTAAAATAATAAGAAAAAAACGATTATTTTCTTTGATTCAAACTTTTGAACCGACGTCCAATTTCAACTTTTTTATTTTCCAGTTAAGTCCGCTTTTGCCAATGCCGAGCAATTCGGCCGCCTGGGATTGAACATTATTTGTCAATTTCAAAGCCCTTACGATCATCCTTTTTTCGATCATCGTAAGGGTTTCATCCAATTTTGCACTGGAAGGTATTCCTTCAATATGCAGCGTGTTATAAACATTGCTTCTAAATTCCTTGGGAAGATCTGAAACCTGAATGGTATTGCTTCGACACATCACCATGGCCCGTTCAATGACATTCTCCAACTCACGAACATTTCCGGGCCAGCTGTAATCGAAAAAAAAACGTTCAACTTCCGGATCAAGACCGGATACCGGTGTGCCGGATTTATCTTTCTCTCCATATTTATGGATAAAATGATCCGCCAGCAGGTGAATATCTTCCCGACGGTTTCTTAAAAGAGGCAAAACAATATGAACAACATTCAACCGATAATAAAGATCTTCTCTGAATCGTCCTTGTATCATTTCATCTTTAAGTCTCTTATTGGTCGCCGCAATAATACGGATATCGACAGAAATCGGCTTTACCCCTCCAACCCTTTCAAAAACTCGTTCTTGGAGGACCCGTAAAAGTTTCACCTGTAAATTTTGTGAAAGTTCCCCGATTTCATCGAGAAAGAGGGTGCCCCCGTCAGCCAATTCAAAACGGCCTTTCCGCCGGGCGACTGCACCGGTAAATGCCCCTTTTTCATGGCCAAAAAGCTCACTCTCAAGAAGCGTCTCTGCCAGCGCGCTGCAGTTCACCGCAACAAACGGTTTATCCCGCCGCGGACTGTTAAAGTGGATCGATTTTGCCACCAGTTCTTTCCCGGTACCGCTTTCTCCTTCGATCAAAACAGTGGTGGTGGCAGGTGCCACTTTTCGAATCGTTTCGAAAACATCCTCCATCACCTTGCTTTTTCCAATAATATTTCCGAAACTGTACTTTGATTCCACGGCATTTCTGAGTTGCCGGTTCTCTTTGACCATACGGTACATGCCGATGGCCTTATTAACATACAGAATCAGCCGGTTATTATCGAAGGGCTTGAGAATATAACTGTAGGCCCCTTTCTGCATGGCCTCTACTGCTTTATCCACGGTACCGTGAGCGGTCATCATAATGACCGGAAGATCCTTGTCTTTGTCCTTGATTTTCTCCAGGAGTTCAATCCCGTCCATTTTGGGCATTTTCATATCGGTAAGGACGAGATCAACGTCGATATTTTTCAGTATTTCAAGGGCCTCATAACCGCTGTTTGCACAAAAGGTTTCGAACCCCTCTTCTTCGAGAACCGCACTTAATATCCGCGGATAATTCTTTTCATCATCAACGATGAGGATGGTTTCCATACCTATACTCCCTGTTTCACAGGCAATTCTACTTTAACCCGGGCGCCGGCACCCGGGCTTGTGCGAATCTGGACGTTTCCGCTGTGGGATTCAATAATATTTTTTACAATACCCAGCCCCAAACCGGTTCCTTTGGCTTTGGTGGTAAAAAATGGATCCCATATTTTTCCCATAAGGTCTTGGGGAATCCCTTCCCCTTCATCTTCAAAAAATATTTTTACCGTATTGTCGGTGGATTGTATTGCAACGCGTATTTTACCGCCCTCGGGCATGGCCTGCATGGCATTGATTAAAATGTTGAGGAATGCCTGATACAGCATATCGGAATCGGCGGTTATCTCCGGAATATTAGGGTCATAATGTTTTTCAACCCTATAGCCTTCCTGTTCAATGTGTGATGCCAAAAAATTAATGTTTTTCTCGAGAATATCCTCCACATTGCAGGCTATCATATTTGGAATTCTGGGTTTCGCAAAATTTAAAAAATCCGTGATAATATTATTTAAACGGACGGATTCTTCGATGATGATATCTGGAATAGTATTCGAAGGATCGTACCCGGCCATTTTTTTCTTTAAGAGTTCGGATGAGCTTTTGATAATACCCAATGGATTCCGAATTTCATGGGAAATCCCTGCAACCATTTCCCCCAGTGTCGACAAATGTTCTGCCCGGCTTAACTTCTCTTTGAGCTTGAGTCGCTCCTGGGCGCGCTTTTCAATGATACTTTCCCCCCGTTTGACCACAAACAGAAGGGCCAGAAACAGCGCCCCCATCACCACCGAGCTGGTGGTAATAACACGGATCTGAAAATCGAAAATTGCCTTATAGTCCTCTGTTAAATCCTGAACGATTTCTACGACACCCAGGACCGGACCGGATATCCTGGAAAGGGGTTGCTCTGCCCGCAGGGGGGCAATTGTAATTAACCGGCTGTCTTGGGGAATTCCGAGCAATATCCGGAACCAGTTACCGCTTTGAATCAGCTTTGAAGTCGAACGGCCTAAAATGGCATCCTCATATCCTTTGCCCCCCGAATTTTCTTTGCCGATCACAGCGTGGTCAAAACTGTAGGATATGGTGTTGTCCATATCGTATATGTTGACCATGTCGACCTTGAAGCTGTGGAGGGTGCTTCTAACGACTTTGTCCATCCGTTCAAATTGTTCTTGATCACTGAGGCGAATCTTCCCGAATTTCAATGCAACCGGAATAATGAACTGCAAAAACACCTGGTGATTCAGATTCTCGATCAGAAGGCTGGCGTAGTCTTCACTTTTTTTTTGCTGCATGGTCTTTGCCCAGTGGGTATTGAGCAAAGAGAGGACCAGCGTTCCAAGGAATATTACGATCAGGCTTGTAAACGTAAAGTATTTGACCAGCCTGAACGGTTTGATTTTTTCTTCTGCGGTTTGGAGGTTCATAAACTAAGGCTAACGGCTCGGTATGGGAATATCGGAAATCGGCACGGGAATATCTTAATCTAAATTGAAAAGACCATTCCAATGCAGTAAAAAACACCCTTCTCGAATTTCGTTCCCTTAAAGATTCTTTGATTGCACCTTGACCGGATTCGCAGCGGGTGCGAAACTCGAAAGACAGTATAATCCGAAAAAATATATACGGAAACGGATCGCTAAAGTCAAGGTAATGCTTTATTTCATTGACAGTATAACTATTTAGTTTCCATCCATAAATGGCCCTTTTTTTCCGAACCTGCGTTCTCCGCGGGTTTCCGGCTGCGGCATACAGGAAGTATGCCTCACCGAAAACCCTTGTGCCTGCCCCGTGAAATGCGAAGCATATTTAACTGGGGCGGCCTTTATCCGGACAAAAATTGCTCATTTATGAATTGGAAACGCAACGTGTCCATTTAACAATTATGGATGGGCACTATTTAGCTTTCAGTGATAAGGGACCGGAACAAACATTTTTTTAAGAATTGTTTTATTGTCATATGTTTTCAATATTATATAATACCATATATAGTAAATTAATTGTCAAAACCACCAAATAAAGTAATTAATTAAAATTTATCTATAATTATGCATAAAAGTCCTTGAACTTGATTATAATTTAAGGTAATATTGCAAAAAAAACAATGGCAACCGGAATTTCTGGAACCATTATGTTTGGTGGAATTTTACAAATCTCCTAAAAAGGCTTCTTAATGAAAGGAAACCAATTAAAAAAAATCAGAGAGTCTTTACTGATGAGCAAGACCGAACTGGCCAGAAAGGCGGCCGTGTCTCCCATTACGATTGCCCGCATCGAAAAAGGGATGCCGTGCCGACTTGAAACTCAGCGCAAGATTATTTTGGCCCTGGGTTTCGATCTTTCTGATAAAGATAAAATTTTTGGTGACTAAGAATTTATTATGTTTTTTGGGAAAAAAAATCATCTTATCGGCCTGGACATCGGCTCCAGGACTATAAAGGTCGCTGAAGTCGTCGACACGAAAACAGGATCCACCCTCAAAACCTTCAACGCCATCGATATTGAACCCGAACTCATCGAAGAAGGTTCCATTAAAGATCCCGAAACTGTCGCCGAGTATATTCGAGAGCTCTTTAAAAGCGCCAAACTTAAAGAAAAGAACGTCGCCATCTCCATCGGCGGTTATTCGGTGATTGTAAAAAAGATCAACGTCCAGACCATGACGGAAGATGAATTGCACGAAACCATTCATTTTGAAGCGGAACAGTATATTCCATTCGATATCAATGATGTTAATTTGGATTTTCAAATTTTAGGAGAAAGTGAACACAATCCCAACCAGATGAGCGTCCTGCTGGTGGCCGCAAAAAAAGAGATGGTGAATGAATATATCAACCTTGTCCAGATGGCCAACTTGAACACCTGCATCATCGATGTTGACGCTTTTGCCCTACAAAATATTTTTGAATTCAACTATACCCCTGAAGATGAACATGTGGCCCTGATCGATATCGGTGCCAGCAAGACATCCTTAAATATTCTAAAAGGTACTTCCTCTGCATTTATGCGGGATGTTTCCCTTGGATCCGCACAAATCAACGAGAAGATCGTTTCACTGGTCGATTGTTCCTTAGAGGAAGCCGAAAGCATTAAATTTCAGCAACAATCAGACATCATCTCCCTCGAAGATTTAAAAAAAATTGTTTCATCAGTGGTGTCGGACTGGTGCACTGAAATAAAGCGTGCCCTGGATTTCTTCTATTCCACATATCCCGAACATCAAATAACCAGTTTTGTCCTCAGCGGTGGCGGTGCCAATATTAAGGAGTTTCGACACATTTTGGCAGATGAAACATCCGCTGAAGTCGAAGTCATCAATCCTTTTAAAAATTTCTCAGCCGACAGCAGCCGTTTTGACGCGTCCTATCTTAAAAAAATAGCACCACAGGCTGCCATCTGCATGGGGCTTGCCATACGAAAAATTGGTGACAAATGATACGAATTAACCTGCTCCCTTATCGTGCGGCACAGAAAAAAGAAAATATCCGCAGGCAGATCAGTATATTTGTCCTGGCTGTTATCATGGTTGTGGGAATCCTTGTCTACTATAACATGAGTTTGAACAGCGATATCGATGCCCTGAACACCCAGATAAAAAACACAAAATCAATGTTGGCCCAGGTCGAAAAACAAGCCAGACAGGTCGATGAAATAAAAAAGGCCTTCGACAGATTAAAACAAAAAACCGATGTTATAAAGAACCTGGAAACGAATCGAAAGATTGCCGTCCAACTACTTGACAATATGACAACACTGGTGGCTGAAAAGGTCTCTGTCTCTTCATCGGAAGCATCGGCAGACAGCGACATCAGGCCCGTAAAACGGTTATGGTTTACCAATTTTCAGGAAAATAGAGACCAAATCGAACTTCAGGGAATTGCCTTGGACAATAAAACTATCGCTGATTTTATGAGCCGTTTGGAAGGGTCCGACTTTTTTATGAATGTCAATTTAAAGACCATAAAACAACAAAAGATAAACGAATTAAATCTAAAAAATTTTGAAATTATCTGCACCAGGATCTCCGGGAACCCGTCGGAAAAGAAAAAATAAAACCGGTCCATGGTATCGTAATAACGATGAAAAAAATCGAACTTTCCAATTTATCAGAATGGTTTTTTGAAAATATCGACAAGATAGGAAAGCTGTCCAAGCTTTACAGGATTCTGTTGAGTTTGGGGATCCTCGCTGCGCTCATTGGCCCCTTTTTCTACTTCTCCTATTTGCCCAAACTCAATACCATCGAAGAATTGAAAAACGAGCAAGAATCCTTAGAGACCCGACTCGTCCGGGCAAGGGCAAAGGCAGGACAGCTTAAACATTTGCAGGCCAAGCTCAAAGAGGCGAAGATTGAATTCACGATTGTAAGGAAAAAACTCCCTGAAAAAAAAGAAATCCCGTCTCTGCTGTCGAGTATTTCAAGGTCTGGCCGGGATGCCGGTCTGGAATTTATTCTGTTTCAGCCACAGCCTGAGCGAAACAAAGATTTCTATGCCGAAATTCCGGTATCGATTATGGTCACAGGCAGTTATCACAATGTCGCCCTCTTTTTTGACAAGTTGGCAAGGTTATCCAGGATTGTAAACATACAAGACATTAAAATGACCACTGCCAAGGGCGGCAACATGCTCACAACATCATGTACGGCGATCACGTACCGGTTCATTGAAACGGAGCAAAAAAAAGCTTCATGAGCCGAGGCATCAAAAAAACACGATAAATCATGGATAAACATCTTGTTTTCATACGCAGCATTGTCTGCATCGCCTGTTTTTTTACCCTATTGTGGGGGTGTGAAAAGCAAGAGGAACCGCCACCGAAATCACGGGAAATCACGAAAAAGATCATTATCGCGGAACCGGCGGCCCCAAAATCTCAACCGCCGGAAAAGGTGGCGGTTGAAAAACCCGCCCCAATAGAAGAGACGGCGGCCGCCACGCCCGAAACCGTACCTCAGCCCCCCAAACAGCCTGTGGACGCAACGCCAAAAAACGTCGTTGCACCCATGCCCCCCACCCCTCAAACGGTTGAAAAACCGGACGCGGCCAAATCGGTTTCCACAAAAACAGCGAAGATGCCTACACCGGAAATCCCACCTCAGGTTCCTAAACAAAACGCCGATACAGCGCCCAAAACCATCGTCGCTTCGGTATCTCCCGAAAGGCCCAAAATCGAAACCCCGGCAATATCCGATTTATACAATCCCGAAGGAAAGCTGGATCCATTTGAACCGCTCTTTAGAAAAGAACCAGAATCCATACCCATAAGGAAGATAAAATCCAAAAGACGGACGCCCCTAACCCCCCTTGAAAAAATAGATTTAAGCCAGCTGAAGCTTTCGGCAGTTATACTCGCACCCAGTGGAAACAGAGCCCTGGTTCAGGAAACCTCCGGAAAAGGATATATCGTCAAAAAAGGCACGTATATTGGAATCTACTCCGGCAAAATCGTTGAGATATTAGAGGATCAAATCATTGTTGAAGAAGAGGTTGAAGATATTTATGGCAAGGTTTCTATCGTTAAAAAATCACTTAAACTCCAGAAACCTCCCGGAGAATAGAATGAATTGTAAAATGAAAAAATGGTTTAAAATGGGAACTCTCGGTATCTTTTTGCTGGCTCTGCTGACCCTGTCTGCAGGGTGTGCTTCCAACACCACTGCCGTCAAAGAAACCCAAAAACCCTTCGTCGAATCTGCCCAACCCAAACGGATCACCCAAATAAGCATTGCCGAAGATTCCGAGTCGAGTATCGTCAAGATCGGGGGAAATCAGGTGCTGTCCTATACCTCGGTTAAACAACCGTTTCCCCTGGGTGTTCTCCTTTATTTTCCTGAAACCGCCCTGGGCAATATCCAATCGAATTTTTCACCGGAGAGCGATATTGTCGCCGGGATCACATCTTCTGAACTAGCGGCCAAGACCCATGCATCCAAAATTGAAATCTCATTAAAAAAAGATATTTCATACGAAGTCGTCCGGGAAGATACCGCTCTTAAAATAGTATTCAAAAAAACACCGGCCGGGATGGTTTCCCCCAAACCGGAATTAGAAAAAGAAGCGCCGGCCGGGGACACATCCATGGCCCATGGAAAACAACCTGCCACCGCTGATCAAAAGATATTAACGGCTCAAGCAAAAACCCGTGAAGTCACCCCATCGGACGTCAAAGAAAATTCTCCAGCATGGATTAATCGAATCGATTTTTCCAGTGAAACAGCCGGCCAATCGACGATTATTATCGGAACCACGACCCCGGTGAAATACGATCTGAAGAAAATCAGCGATAAAAAACTCCTTCTCAATCTTTATCCTTCAAAGCTTCCGGACTATCGTCAACGGCCATTGGTTACCACACGTTTTCAAAGTGCCGTGGATCGGATAACCCCCTTCCAGACCCCGGCCATGAAAAATACGTCCGGGTTTGCTATCGATCTCCGGGATTCTGTGCCCTATTTTATCGAACAGACGGACAACCTGATTCTGGTTCATTTTGAAGCCTCTTCCGTGCCCCCCAGGCCCCTGGACACCGCCGGGCTTCCCCCCTGGAAAAACGTTATGTCACAAGGGGTTGATAAAACAGACGCCCCGGCACCCAGACCGTCTGAACACACAAAATTCAAACCGCAAGCCGCAAAATACACCGGCGAAAAGATCGCTATCAATTTTTTCGAAACCGACATTAAAAATGTTTTTCGCATCTTAATGGATGTGAGCGGAAAAAACTTCGCCATCGACAAAGATGTGTCCGGACAAGTGACCCTGGCCTTTGACACCCCGGTGCCCTGGGATCAGATCCTTAACATAATTCTGAGGATGAACCGGCTGGGGATGGCTTTCGAAGGAGACATCATTCGCATTGCAACCCTTAACACCCTCAAATTGGAAGAAACGGAACGGCAGGCAAAAATCGCGGCCACCCAAAAGCTTGAGGACCAAAAAAAGGCCCAGGAACCCCTGTTGACAGAATACATTCCGGTGAACTATGCCAATGCCAAAGCCGATGTGTTACCTCAGATTATCCTCACCGAAGGACGGGGCACCATCAGCGTTGATGAACGCAACAATCAAATTATCATCACGGATGTGGCTGAAAAAATACAAAAAGCCAAAGAAATCGTCAAGCAAATCGACAAGGTAACGCCCCAGGTCATTATCGAGGCCAGGATTGTCGAAGCCTCCGACAATTTCACCCGAGAATTCGGTACAAATTGGGCGGTCGCCGGAGAAAAAACCGGTAGCACTTCATCGTTAGGCTACGATATGAGCGCAACCAACCCGCCCACGTCCTCTAAAGGCGAAATCGGGATTCAATTTTCAAGACTGGTGGGCGACCAATTCCGAGTACTGGATGCAAGGTTGAAGGCATCGGAGTCCGAAGGGACGGTGAAGATCGTTTCCGCTCCGAAAATTTTAACCCTGGACAACAAACCGGCCAAGATCAAACAGGGATTGGCCTATCCGTATAATAAGCTGGACCCTGACGGGAATACCGTTATAGAATGGAAAGACATCGCCCTTGAACTGGAGGTGACCCCCCATGTGACCCCCGACAGCCGCATTACAATGAAAATCACCATAAAAAACAATGAAATCGGAGAGGTTATCAACAATGAGGTATCATTTACCACCAAGGAGGCCTATACCGAATTGCTGGTGGATGACGGGGATACGGTCATTATCGGGGGCATCAGAAAAACGAGAAAAGCCACGGGTGA